>Ga0153956_1001483_pt1 | contig 20302 bp, 18 predicted proteins | sample TSFL040MetaG_FD_104704 | JGI IMG/M metagenome (GOLD analysis project Ga0153956, IMG submission 104704) | Attine ant fungus gardens microbial communities from Florida, USA - TSFL040 MetaG | ecosystem: Host-associated > Fungi > Mycelium > Unclassified | place: USA: Florida, Wekiwa Springs...
CGTGAGCTGGCGATGGAGAAACCGGCAATGCCGGTCCGTCCAGTCCATCATCGGTGCGACCGAAAAGCGGTGACTTAAGCCATTCATTTCGCTTACTAAATCCATCCACATCGAATTCGCAACATTATTTCACACCGCACCGGCAAGTGCTTGTAAGCGCTATCCGATTTTGTGCAGGGATTGCGCGGCTTTGCCGGGACGTGGATCGATTCGGGATCGCGCTTGCGCGCGGCCGGCTTGGCTTACGCCGTTACAGCGTCTGCCGCTTTTTCATCGACACAGCAGCCTCACGTCACGCGCACCCCATTTTTGTCACAACACGCTGCCAAGACTGGCTGCGAATCCTCTGTCTTTGTCCGGGAGGAACTTCATGGTCGGGATCGGTCACGGTCAAAGGGCCTTGGAACAAAGCCAAGGCTGTGGCATTTCTCGAACATCGCATTACTGAAAGTTCAGCCCTGTAATATCGTGCGGATAAATTGAAGCGCGAGCAGGCCGTTCGGTGAATGCATCGCCCCCGGGGAGAAATAGTCGGTGTCCGAGTGGAGCGGGCTTGCATGTATGTATTGGCATCTGGTTTGACGGAACGCAGCAGACACCGTTCGTCCGCCCTGACCGTTATCGCGCTGTGCGCACTGGCGCCGCTCGGCGCATGCACGGGCATGGATCGCGCGCCGCCGGTTTCGCCGCCGCCGTTGCGCTCCGCGCCGGAAATACGGCCGCAGCCGCAACCGCGTGCGGCAGTTCCAAATTTGAAGAAGCCCGCACAACCGCATGAATCGCGAGCCGCCGACGTCGCTCCACCGGAGAAAACCGCGTCGATCGATCCGCAAAGCTTGCTGGGCTTGGCGCCCGAAGATGTGCAGAAGCGGCTTGGCGCGCCCAAGCGGATGGAAAACAGCGCGCTGTCCCGCAAATGGACTTACGCGGCGCCGGGTTGTTCCTTTAGCGTTTTTTTCTATCCCAACGTAAATTCGACATCTTTTCGCGCGCTCAAATACAGCGGCGAGAAAAGCGATGGACGGCGGACCGACAGTTCCGATGCCTGCGTCCGCAAAATCCTGGCAGGGAGAGACGATGACAACTAGCACCCCCGCAGCGCGCGGCCACGTCATGGTGGTCGATGATGATGCTCTCTTCCTGGAGTCCGTCAGCACGAACCTGTCCAACGCAGGTTATCTCGCCAACCCGTTCCCCGGCGGCGAGGAAGCGGTGGGTTATCTGTCGCAGAACTCCGACGCCGACCTGCTGCTGCTGGACTGGAAGATGCCGGGCATCACCGGCATCGAGGTCATGCAGAGATTGCGGGCCAACAATATCGAGATCCCGATCATCTTCCTGACCATGCTCAGCGATCAGATCTATGAAGAGGCCGGCTTGCTGGGCGGGGCGGTCGATTTCATCGAGAAATCCCGCAGCTTTGCGATCCTACTGCGCCGCATCGAGCTTATCCTCAGCGGCGAGAAGAACCGCGCGCTTGTCGCGCAGCGGCCTGACGGACAGGACGTTTTCGACAGCGGCGGCCTGATGCTGCGTTTCGATTCCCGCAGGGCTTCCTGGAACCAGGCGAATGTCGATCTCACGCTCACCGAATTCAACATCGTGGCTTATCTTGCCGAGAACGCCAGCCGCGATGTGAGCTATCGCGAGCTCTACGACATCGTTCACGGCGAAGGCTTTATGGCCGGCGATGGCGAGATTGGGTTCCGCACCAATGTGCGCGCTTTCATCAAGCGTATCCGCCAGAAGTTCCGCGATGTGGATCCGGCGTTCTCCCACATCAACAACTATCCTGGATTCGGATACAGGTGGCGGAATGGAAGCGAGCAATAGGCGCGTTCTGTCGAGCCTTGTTCATTCTTTTTCCGTCAAGCTGCTGTTGCTTGCGCTCATCCTGCTTTCGGTGCCGCTGATCCTCTATTGGCAGTTCAGCCATGCCGAGCATGAGCAGGAACGGCTTCTGTCCAATGCCGTCGATCAGACCAATCGGGTGACGGCGGCGCTGTTGGCGCCGCGTTTCGAGCGCTTCAGCGTCGAGCCGGCGAGCATGTTGCAGGAAGCGATGACGCAAGCCGCGGCAGGGCACACGCGCATAAAAGTGCTGATGCGGCTGGCGAACTCCAATGCGGACGGCTTTATCTATGTCGCGTCCACGCCGGTCTTTCCCAAGGAATATCTGGAGCGGGAACGCGCACAGCTCGTTCGCTCCGGCATCTTCAAGCGCCTTGCGCCGACCTGCGACGGGACCACGAATCTGGGGCGGCGGTTCGTCAATCCCGAAGGGACGCAGGAAATCCTCACCGCGATGACGCCGGTTCATGTCGGCGGCAATTGCTGGGTGGTGATCAGTTCGGAGAACGCGGCGAATCTCACATCCTGGCCGGTGGGACTGTCGTTCTGGAAAACACCGGTGATGCGCATTGTGGGAACGGTCTATCTGCTGAGCACTGTGCTTTTGATCTGGCTGTTCTTCCACATGTGGCGAAACGTGAACCGGTTTCGCGTCGCGGCGCGGCGGATTCGCTTTCATCAGGGTGCGCCGGTTTCCTTTCGCCAGCTCAACACCATTCCCGAACTGACCCGCGTCACGGAAGATTTCGATTCTCTCGTCGATGCGTTGCTGGTTTCGCAAAACCGCATTCGGGAAGCGGCCGAGGAAAACAGCCATGCGTTGAAGACGCCGATCGCCGTCATTGCGCAATCGGTGGAACCGCTGAAACAGGCCGTTCCGGCGGAGGCGACGGTCGCCCGCCGCAGCATCCAATTGATCGAGCGCGCCGTGATGCGGCTGGATGCGATGGTCAATGCCTATCGCGATCTGGAGAACGCCGCGGCCGATCTGATTTTCCCCACGCGCAACGCGACGGATCTCTCGGCGCTGCTGCGCACGAGCCTGCCGGCTTATGAGAACATTCTCGCCGCGCAAGGCAAACGCCTTGTGATGCGCGTGGACGATGGCGTGGTGGCGCTCGCCAGCGACGAGTTGATGGAACCGGTCATCGAAAATCTGCTGGAGAACGCGGCAAGCTTTACGCCGGAAAACGGCGCCGTCGAAGTGCGGCTGTCTCCCGACGGCGATGAAGCCTGCTTCAGCGTGAAGGATCGCGGGCCGGGCATAGCGCCGGAACTTCTTCCGCACATCTTCGATCGTTCCGCGAGCTTTCGCGATTCATCGCACACCGTTGCCGCACATCAAGGTCTCGGATTGTGGATCGTCAAACGCAACATCGAAGCGTTGGGCGGCACGGTGTCCGCGCAAAATCGTTCGGATCGCGGTCTTGAAGTCATCGTGCGTCTGCAGCTCGCGCGCAGAGCGTCGTAAAAACGCGCCGGCATTGTCCCATCTTTATCACACTGTTCGGCGAACTTTGTTCGCTAGCATCCCGTTGTGCAGCACAGCAGAGGAGTTCTGAGGCTGCCGAGAATGGCGGGACGATCGCGGTGTTTGCTCACCAACGATAACGAATGATCGCAACTTTGCGCGGCTGTCCCGCTGTGCATTGCTTGAAAATAAAATTGGAGAATCGTCATGGCGCGTTTTCGCAAACCGCTACAGGTGATGTTCGTCTTTTCGCTCACGCTTGCCGCATCGGCTTGCGCCAACGGTCCGGTGACGGGATCGGCCGATGCGGTGAAACAGGCCGATGCCGCCGCGCAGGACTACCAGCTTTCCAGCGGCGACAAGGTGCACATCGCCGTTTTCGGCGAGGGCAATCTGAGCGGCGACTATGTGGTCGGCCCCGATGGCAAGATCACATTGCCCCTCGCAGGGCAGGTCGCGGCCGCAGGATTGACCGTTCCCCAATTGCAGCAATCCGTCGTGAAGACGCTGTCGCAAGGCTATGTGCAAGACCCCAACGTGACGATCTCCAGTGTCGATCTGCGGCCGTTCTACATCCTCGGCGAGATCAACAAGCCGGGCCGCTACTCCTATGAACCGAATCTGACGGTCATGGACGCGGTGGCGACGGCGCAAGGCTTCACCTATCGCGCCGATATGTCGGACGTTTACATCCGTCACGCGCGAGAAGCGTCGGAGCAGCACTACGATTTGACGGCGACACTTGCCGTGCGTCCGGGGGACACCATCCGCATCAGCGAACGATACTTCTGATCCCTGCGCGCAAAGGATATTCCATGGATTTGGTTCAAGGCACTCCGTCCATCGTGCCGGATCATTATGGCGACCCCAGCCTGATTCATCCGCCGGGCGAGGACAACGCCAAGATATTTCTGATCGACATTCTGGCGGCGATCCATCGCAACAGGCGGCTCGCGCTTCTCGCCGGTACCGCTGCCGCGGCGGCGGTGCTGATCGTGACCTTTTTCCTTACGCCGATGTACCAAAGCACGGCCCAGGTGATGCTCGACACGCGGCATGAGCAGGTCGTCGATCTGCAGGCGGTGCTTTCCAATCTGCCGTCGGACACGTTCGTCGTGGATTCGGAAGTACAGGTGCTGCAATCGCCGGCCCTCGCGCACCGCGTGATCGCGAAGCTGCATCTCGACAAGGACCCGGAATTCAACGCCGCGCTGCGTCCCCAGAACGTCTTTTCGCTGGCGATTGGCGGCGTGAAGTCTGGAATCCGGACGGCTCTGAGTTATCTCGGCGTCGAACCGGCCAGCGATGTCAACAGTGCGGCTCGGACGCAGGAAAGCGTGGCGCAGGCGTTTGAGAAGAATCTCATGATCACGCGCCAGGGCCTCACTTATGTCATCACCATCGGCTTCTGGTCGGAAGACGCGGCCAAGGCCGTGCGCATCGCCAACGCGGTGGCGCAAACCTATATCGAGCAGCAGAAGGACATGAAGGCGCAGGCCACGCGGCAGGCCAATGTGTTGATCGCGCGTCATGTCGCGAAGCTGAAAACGCAGGTGCGCGATGCCGAACAGGCCGTCGCCGATTACAAGTCGAAGCACGGCTTGCTCAATGCCGTTGGTGCTCCGCTGACCGAGCAGGAAATCTCCGCGCTCAACACACAACTGGCATCCGCACAGGCGCAACAGGCGGAGGAAGAAGGCAAGCTCGCCGCGGACATGCAGCAGTATAAGAGTGGCGGCAGCGGCGGCGTCGGCCAGGCTGCGATGTCGGACACGGTGCGCGAATTGCGCGGCCAGCAGGCGACCCTCCTGCAGCAGAACGCCGATCTCTCCAAGCGATACGGCCCCAAGCATCCGGAACGGATCAAGGTTCAGAACCAGCTTGCCGCCATCGACGGTGCGATTTCGGCGGAAGTGACCCGCATCATCAAGCAGCAGAAGGCGATGACCTCCGCCGCGCAGCAGCGCGCGGCATCGCTCGCCGCCAGTGTCGCGAAGGATCGCAACACCTTGGCGCTCAACAATTCGGCCGGCGTGAAACTGGCCGAATTGCAGCGGGACGCCGATGCGGTGCGCGGCGTGTACGAATCCTTCCTCAACCGGCTGAAGCAGACGAATGCACAGGAAGACCTGCAGGACGCGGACGCCACCGTGATCTCGCCGGCGAACATTCCGCTGAAGCCGTCACGGCCGTCATGGCTTCTCGCGAGTGGCGCAGCGTTGTTGTTCGCGGCTTTTGCCGCTGCCTGTGCGATCCTTCTGCGCGAATTCATGGATCGCGGCGTGCGCTCGCCGGAGGAAGCGGAGAACGCCGTCGGCATACCGGTAATTGCGGTCGTCCCGCGCATCGCCAAGGCCGATCCGGTTGCCTATGTCGTCAAGCGGCCGATGTCGGATTTCGCCGAAGCCATCCGCAATCTGCGAACCTCGCTGTTCCTGTCGCGCACCGGATCGCCGCCGAAAGTCGTCGCGCTGATGTCGGCGCTGCCGCATGAAGGCAAGACGACGACGACCTTGGCGCTGGGCCGTCAGGCCGCCGAGTCGGGCGCGCGCGTGGTCATCATCGATGCGGACATGCGCCAGCGCGCCATGTCGTCCTATGTCCGCCAGCCGATCCGCGACGGTCTGGTGGAGCTGCTGGATGGCTCCGCGCCGTTGGCGAGCTGTCTTTATCGGGACCCGCTGTCCAACGCGATGATCTTGCCGATCGCCAATGGCGACATGGCCGGCCGCGACATCTTCTTCAGCCACGATCTGGGTCGCGTCTTCGAGCAGTTGCGCGAGCGGTTCGATATCGTGCTGGTCGATACGGCCCCGCTTTTGCCGCTCGCGGAACCGCGTGTCGTCGCCAACCACGCCGACTCCATCGTGATGCTGACGCGTTGGCATGAAACACCGCGCAGCGCGATGCAGGAGGCGGCGCGTCTGATCCGCACGCTCGATGTGCCGGTCGCAGGAATGGCACTCACTTACACGGACATGAAGCTGCTCGACTCGTTCGGCTATGCCGCGCGGTCGCACGGGCAGCGTGCGAGTTATGCAGGGTACTACATCAGCTGAAAACAATGCCGGGGAGGGCGGATGAATAGATAATCGGGAGTAGACGATGAACAGCATGCTGACCGCCCCCTGGTATCAGGCGCGCGCTTATCAGCCGCCACATGTTTCGCGGCTTCATCTTACGCCAAAACTCATCTTCGACATCGTCGCTGCGTGTTTTGCGCTCCTGCTGTTGTCGCCTTTGCTGCTGGTTGCGGTGATCGCGATCAAGCTGGAGAGCAAAGGCCCGATCTTCTTCGTGCAGACACGTTATGGCTGGGATAACCGGCCTTTCCGAATCTACAAATTCCGCACCATGTGGAGTCATCTGGGCGATGCGAGCGGCGTCCATCAAACCGAGGAAGACGATCCGCGGGTGACGCCGGTTGGCGCGATCCTGCGCCGCACCAATATCGACGAACTGCCGCAGCTTTTGAATGTCATCAAGGGCGACATGTCGCTTGTGGGGCCGCGGCCGCACGCAGTGGGCATGCTGGCAGGCGGCGCGCTCTATGAAGATCTGGTGCCGTTCTATTTCCGGCGCCATCGCGTGCGGCCGGGCATCACGGGGCTGGCACAGGTGCAAGGCTATCGCGGGCCGACCGTCGATCCGTTGCATGCGCGGATGCGCGTTCGGCTCGATCTGGCCTATTGCCGCCGCAACAATCTCGCACTCGACATCGTGATCATCATCAAAACGCTGCGGCGCGAGCTTGGCAAAGGTACGGGGTTCTGATGTCCGCAACCTCTGTTCCCATTCCACGCGGGACCGGCGATCTCGCGTTGCGCGAAATCCGGCCGCGCGCGCTACAAGCTGCCGGCAAAGTCTCCGCCGCGGCGGGACATATAGCGATCGTGCTGCACGATCTTCGCGGCGGCGGCGCCGAACGCGCCGTGTTGCGGCTGGCGCGCGGCATGGCCGCGGCGGGCCGGTCGATCGAGCTTGTCCTGGTGAAGGGCGAGGGTGCCTATCTTCCGGAAATACCGTCCGGCGTTCCGGTGACCATCCTCGACCGGCCGCGCGTTTCACAAGCTATCGGCGCACTTGCGGCGCATTTCCGGCGAACGCGGCCCAAGGCGGTTTTGTCCGCGCTGACTCATATGAATCTGGCGACCGTCACGGCGGCGCGGTTGTCCGGCATCCGCCCACGCGTCGTGCTGTCGGAACGCAATCAGATTTCCTCCAAGGCGCGCGAAGCGTCCGGCGCCTGGCAGCGTGCGCTCTATCGCGCTGTGCCGCTTTTCTATCGCGCGGCGGATGCGATTGTGGCGGTGTCGGGCGGTGTCGCGCGCGATCTCGCATCCTTCGGACGGCTTCCGGAAAAGAACATCCACGTCATCCACAATCCGGTTTTCGATGTAGATGTGGAGACGTTGGCGCGCGCGCCGGTTTCCCATCCCTGGTTCGAACAGAAAGGCCCGCCCATCATTCTCGCAGCCGGGCGGCTTCATCGGCAAAAAGGTTTCGATGTTCTGCTGGAAGCATTCGCCATCGCGCGCGCGCAAGTCGATTGCCGCCTTGTCATTCTCGGCGAAGGCCCGGAGCGCGCGGCGCTGCTGGCAACGGCGGAGCGGCTCGGGCTTGCCTATGACATCGACATGCCGGGATTTTCCGAAAATCCCTTTCCCCTGATGGCGCGCGCAGGCACCTTCGTTCTCTCCTCGCGGTGGGAGGGATTTCCGAATGCGCTCGTCGAAGCGATGGCATGCGGCGCGCCCGTGGTCGCGTGCGATTGCCCTAGCGGGCCGCAGGAGATTCTGAGCGGCGGGCGTTATGGCGCGCTGGTGCCCGTGGAAAATCCGCAGGCGCTTGGCCGGGCGCTCATCGCCACTCTGATCGCGCGGCCCGACACGCAGGCATCGCAACTGCGCGCGCAGAGCTTCAGCGTCGGTGCTGCGGCAAAACAATATCTCGACGTGCTGGAGGCGTAACGATGCAAGCCGCGAGCGCCCAGATCGTACCGCAACAGCCGCCGCCGGGGCGGCTGGAAAGCGCGTACATCTTCGTGGCGCTGATGCTTGTCACGCAGGCGCTGGAACCGCTTCTGTTGATCGGCTCGTCGAACAGCGACGATGCGCTGAGCGATTCCAATCCGGCCTCGCTGGTTTCGGCACTTGCTATCTATCTGGTGGCTCTGGTCCTTCTGGCGCGCAAGCCGGGACGCGCGCTCGACACCATGAAGAGCAACCCGCTTCTGGTGGCCGTGTTCGCGCTGCCGCTGCTGTCGACGATTTGGAGCGTGGATCCGGGGACTACCTTTCGCCGCGCGGCAGCGCTGGCAATGACCGGTGTGTTCTGCATCTACATCGCGCAGCGCCTTTCGCCGGAAGATTTCGTGCGCAGGCTTCTCCTCGCGCTGTTCGTCGGCGGGGTGATGAGCCTTCTCTACACCATCGCCGATCCACAACAGGCCATCGAACATTCGATGATCAACACCGGTTCGTGGAAGGGCGTTTACGGCCACAAGGCCATTCTCGGGCGCATCGCGGCTATCGCGGTCACGGTGTCCGTCTATGTCCGCACGCGCCACGGCTGGGAACGGCCGATGCGGTGGGCGACCATCGCGATCTTCCTGTTCCTCAGCATCAAGTCGCAATCGCGCGCGAGCTGGCTGATGATGATCGGCGGCTTCGCGTTCATGTTCCTGATCGCGATCTTGCGCAACAAGCGGCTTTCCAGCGGCGTGAAGCTATCCATTGCGCTGGCGATGGGATTTTCCGTTCTGGCCGTGGCGGTGCTTTCGTTCGATTTCCTCATCGCCCAAATGGGACGCGACGACACCTTCTCCGGCCGCACCTCGCTGTGGACCGGCGCGATCGCGGTAGCGAAAGCGACGCATCCTGTTCTGGGCGCGGGCTATCACGCGTTCTGGACCGATGCCGGCGCGGGCGGTGTGCGCGAATACGTTCTGGATTGGGCGCGGCTGCCGCGGCATGGCCATAACGGCTATCTGGATGTGTGGCTGGATCTGGGCATCCCCGGGCTCATCCTGTTCGCCGTATTTGTGGTGGTCACGGTGTTCCGCCTTGCACGCCGCGTGTTGCGCGAGCCGGGCGAACCGGCATGGGCGGCGTTCAGCATCTTCTTCTTTGTGTTCCTGCTGAACAATTTCTCGGTGACGGTGGCGTTCAAGCACACCGATATCGCCTGGATCTTCGCGGTGCTCGCCTGCCTCTACACGCATGGCTGTGTGGCGGCACGCCAACCCATCGCTTCGCGCCTGAAACTTCTCAGACGCCGCATGACGCACGCGCCGGCCTATGCCGCGCCGCTCCAACCCTCGTGAGGAAACCGTATGCACCCTCGTTTTTACCGGACGCTTCCCTACAAGATGATCGCGGTGGCTTCGCATATCGCCGATCTGGATGTGTGGCCCTATTACGCAGACAGGATCGGCCGGCGCATTACCGGTCACAAGCTGCGCTTCTTCTCGCGCGAAGAAACCGAAGCGAATTACGGCGCGCATGCCCATGATCTGGTAACGGCATTGCGGGCGGTGGGCGTGAACGCGCCAATCCACGATCCGCGCGCCGTTCATCCCTCCCTCTTCGAGAATGGCCGCCAGCGGATCGACAAACTGGATATCCCATTCCATCAACTGGGTTTGGCCGGCTCTTCAGACCTGCGCCTCGCTTATTCCGCCGCGATTGGAATCGGCGCGCGCGACATCTTGGAAACCGGCGTTGCGCTGGGATGGTCGTCGCTCGCATTTCTGAAGGCGACCGAACAGACGGATGGCCGGCTTGTCAGCGTTGATCTTCCTTATCCGTTTTTGATCGGACATTCGTGGGTGGGCGCGGTGGTGCCGGAGAGCATGCGCCAGCGCTGGACATTGCTGCGCCATTCCGACCGGCGCGGCATTCCGCGCGCGCTGCACCTGTCGAATGGTTACGACCTCATCCACTACGACTCCGACAAGACGCAGGAAGGGCGGCGCTGGGCCTATCCGCGGCTGTGGCGTGCGCTGCGTCCCGGCGGCCTGCTGATCTCCGACGATGTCGGTGACAATGGAATCTGGGCGGATTTCTGCAAGAGCGTGGGCACGCCTCTGATCGTGGTGCGCCGCCATCGCGCCTATTCGGGATTGGCGCGCAAGCCCGCGGACGCTTCCGCGCGAATGAACGCATGGGAGCCCGCGGCATGACGCGACCGCTCACCATCGGTTTTCCTTATGCGGCGGATCGCTTCGGCGGCAGCACGGCATCTTCGCTTGTCCTCGCGCGCGCGCTGCAGGAGGAAGGCTATCGTATCCATATTCTCGTTCACGGGCGTGAAGGCGCTGTTGCCGATGAAGCGGCGGCGCTCGGCCTTGCCGTGACGCATTTGCCCGCGCTCACGGGCGTTCCCGGCTATGCGCGGCCGGACCGTTTCCGGATCGAACAGGTTCTGGCGTTTCCCGCCAGTTGCTCGGCCATCCGTGAGTTGGGCCTCGACATCGTGCACACCAATGATATCGCCATGCTGCGCGGTTGGTCGGTGCCGTGCTTCGCCACATCGACTGCGCTGGTGGCGCATTGGCGTTCGAACTTCCGCGATAGCTGGTCGGTCAAGACATCGCTGCATATCGCCCGCGCCGTTATCGCCGTCTCGCGCTACAGCTTCGAGAAACTGCCGCAATGGGTGCAGGCGAAAGGCACGGTCGAATACAATTCTTTCGATCTGCAGCTTTCGCCGGACGAAAGCGGCGTCGCGCGAGCGGAAATTCGCGCCTCTCTCGGGCTTCCGCCGGAGGCCGCGCTGGTCGGCGTGTTCGGAAATCACATCAAACGCAAGCGCACGCATGTTCTGGCCGATCTGCTTTCGGTCATCACCTGTACGGCGGATGGACGGCCGGCCTATGGCCTGGCCTGCGGCGCGCGCGCCGAGCCTTATGACAATCTGCTGGACGAAAAGATCGAAACATTCGGCCTTCAGCATCGCCTGTTTCGCCCCGGCTTCGTGCGGCCGGTGGAGACATGGATGGCCGCTTGCGATGTGGTTCTGGCACCCGCGGTCGATGAGCCGCTCGCGCGCAATGTGCTGGAAGCGCAGGCGCTGGGCGTTCCCGTGGTGGTTTCCACCGATGGCGGTCTTAAAGAGCTGATCCGCGACGGCGAGAACGGATTGCTCTGCGATCCCTTTGACGGCGCAAGTTGGGAACGCGCCACGCGATTGCTGCTCGACGACCGCGATCTTGCGTGCAGGCTTGCCGACAATGGGCGCGCCGCCGTGGCCGAACTGGCGCCGCCGCGCCATGCACGTCGCATCGCCGCGATCTATCGCGACCTCTTCGAACATACAACCCGGAAAGCCGCCTGAGCATGCTTCAGCACAGCGTCATGAATTATATGGAGCGGCATGCACGGGACGCGCTCGCGTTCTGGACGGACGATCGCACGCCGGATGACGATATCGGCGTCGTGCCGGTGTGCGATGCGCTGTACACACTGAAACTGATCGGGCGCATGGACTTGCTGGTGGCGGATGCGCATGAGCGGTTTGTGCGCCTGCTGTCGCTCTACAGCCTGGTGGGCAAGATCGGGACGGGCACCGGTCCGTCGCTCAACGTGCACGAAACGGCTTATGTGCTTGGCGTGCTCAACCTGTTGCAGAGTCATGGCACGCCCTGTCATCGCGATGTGTTGCGCGCGGGCGGATGGCGCAAGCAGGAATTGCTGGACACCAGAACCGGGCGGCCGCGTTGGCCTTGGTATTTCGTGCATCACGCCTGGCGCATCGGTCATTGGATCGGCGGCATTCCCTCGATCATCCTGTCGCTGTGGCGGCTATGTCCTGATCTTGCGGAAAAGAACCGCTTGCCGAAGCCGGGAGCGGTGCTCGCGCGCAGCGATGCGCTGATCGACCGGAACACAGGCCTGTTGCGTCCTTATCGCTGGCATTTTCTCCAGCTTGGGTTTCGTGCGCTCTACAAATTCCGGCACGACCCGGATGCGGGTGCGATCGGCGGCATTGCGCATCTGCATTGGGGAAATTATGCGGCGGGGCGCGTTCCTTACGTTGCCGCTGACGCCTTGTTCGATCGCACCTGGCAACTCCTGCAGCGCCGGCCGTTCATGGAAGCGCAGCCTTACTGTCTGGATTTCGACATCGTGCAGATCGCGCGAACGGCGATCCCTGAAGGCGATGCGCGCGGCGGCGAGTTACAGGAGCGCGCCGCTATCTACGCATGGGATCTCAGCGACTTCTACGCCAACAACCTCGACGGCAATTACGCATTGCACAAGCTGCCGGGCGGGCTGGCGGCGCTGCATGAAAGCGCCATGACCGCCGACCTGGAAGATGTCCCCGGTCTCGCGATGGCGCCGGTCGATATCGCGAAAGAAGCATATTGGATTTGAGAAATCGGGAAGGGTGATATGCCGAAAAAGATTATCGGGATCGTCTCATTCATGAATGCCGCCGGTGCGCAGGAAGCCCTGATGCGCCTGATGCGGCAGTTGCGCTTGCGCGGGCATGAGACGGAAGTCTGGTTCCTGTATGAGAAAACGCCCTGCTATCGCGGCGAGAAAGGCGTTCGCGTCATTCTTGAAAAGCCGCGTTTGACCCCGTTCGACATTCCGGTTCTGTTTCTTCGTCTGACGAAAATGCTTCGCGCCGCCGCACCGGACACGGTTGTCGGCTTTCTGCCGCTCGCCAACATATTGGGACTGACAGCCGCCGCTGCGGCGCGCACCCAGCGGCGCATCGCTTCGCAACGCTCGCCCGGACCGACCTTCGGCCGTGCCATGCGCGTTTTGGATGAGTTTCTTGGATCGCACGGCGTCTATGGCTCCATTGTCTGCGTTTCGCAGTCTGTGAAAGATTCGTTTGGCGCTTATCCGCGCAACTATCGCGACCGGCTGTCTGTTGTGAACAACGGCATCGACTGGACGCCCTCCACCAAGGACAAGGCCGCCGCACGGGCGGAATTCGGAATCCCGGATGATTTTCCCTTGTTGGTGGCCAGCGGGCGGTTCGAGCCGCAGAAGAACTACGATCTGATGGTGCGCGTGATGGCGACGACGCCGCGCATGCGCCTTGCCATCGCGGGCGATGGGCGGTTGCGCGCGGCGACACAAACATTGGCAAGCGACCTTGGCGCGGAAAACCGCATCCACTTTCTCGGCAATCTTCCGCACGCGCGAATAAAGGATTTCCTGCGCGCGGCGGATGGCTTTGTGCAGACCTCGCTTTTCGAAGGCCAGAGCAATTCCATTCTCGAAGCGATGCACGAAGGCCTGCCGATCGTTTGCAGCGACATTCCCATGCAACGCGAGACGCTCTGTGAGGAAAACGGCGATCCCACCGCATTGCTGATGCCGCTGGAGGATTTCGATGCCTGGCGGGATGGCTTCATCCGGCTGCGCGACGATTCCGATTTCGCCATCGAATTGGGTGCGCGTGCCCGCGCACTGGTGTCGCGGCGCTTTGCGCTCGATCGCATGATCGACGGCTTCGAGAAAGTCATTCTGGATCTGGAGGTGACAAAGTGGATTCCCTTGGGCGAGTCGCGCGGCGTCGAGCGCGCAGACTTTACACATTAGCGCGCACGGCGCTGTCGGGCGTGAAGACCGGCCCGGGTACAATCGTCATGCCGGGCGCCCGGATCAGCCGCGAGCATGGCGGCACGATTCAGATCGGTGCGCGGTCTGTCATCCATCCGGGCGCGATGTTGCTGTCCTATGGCGGTTTCATCCGCATTGGCGCGCGCTGCAGCGTCAATCCTTACAGCGTGCTGTACGGGCATGGCGGTCTCTCAATCGGCAATGGTGTGCGCATCGCGGCGCACTGCGTGATCATTCCGGCCAATCACGGGACGGCGCTGGACGGCGGACCGATCAGCACACAGCCGCTCAGCAAGCGCGGCATCCATATCGGCAACGATGCCTGGCTGGGCGCGGGCGTGCGCGTGCTCGACGGCGCCGTGATCGGCGACGGCTGCGTTGTGGCCGCCGGTGCTGTGGTGCGCGGCGAACTCGAATCTCGTGGAATTTATGGCGGCGTTCCGGCGCGGCTTCTTCGTTGGCGCAAGCCATCGGCCTCTTATCTGAAAGGCGTGGTCCATCGTGAGGATCGGGCAGAGACTGCTGAAGCTTTCGCGGCGTCCTGAAGCCCGCCATGTGGGCATTCTGACGTCCGGCAGCGTTGCCGCACAGGTTGCGTTGATCGCGACCGCGCCGCTTCTGTCGCGCCTGTTCTCGCCCGCGGCGTTCGGCGTGTTTTCCCTGATGCTGACGATCAGCACGATCGGCGGCGCCATCGGCGGGCTTTGTTATGAAGTTGCCGTCGTGTTGCCGCGCAGCCGCCGTGTCGCAGCGGCGCTTTATTGGCTGGCTTTCTATTTGAGCTTTGTCACGCCTGTCGTCGTCATCGGTGCCGTTGCGCTGATCCAGCACATTTTTCCGCACATCTTCGGGCGGCTTCTGCCCGCGGACTTCTATTACTACTGCTTCGCGGGAACGACGCTGACGACGCTCGTCAATGTCCTGTCCTATGCGCATTCGCGCGCCATGCAATACACCGCGGTATCGGTGTCGAAATTCTCGCAGACCGTGTTGCCTGCCGTGGCGCAGATCGCGCTGGCCTATATCGGTATGAGCGGGGAAGGCTTGCTGCTGGGCCGCGTGCTGGGCATGGGCGGCAGCGTATTGTGGCTGTCTCACAAGCTGCCGGATGGTTTCCGTCTGCGCGACTTCGCACGGCCGCCGCTCAAGCCACTGTTCATCGCGGGCCGGAATTATCGCGACTTTCTGTTGCAGGTGCCGCGGCAATTGCTGGTGCGCGGCGCGACGATGCTGCCCGCGGCGTTGATCCTGGGCTCCTATGGGCCGACGGCCGCTGGTCTCTACTTCTTCGCGGCAAGGCTTATCGAGCGGCCCGGCATGTTGCTGGGAGATTCACTCACGCGCGTGCCGCTACGCCAATTCGCGGCGCGCGTGCAGGAACGCAAGAAACTCACGCGCACGGCGTTGCTTTATACTGCCGTGATGGGCGCGCCGGTTATCGGCGGCGTCGTGCTGCTGGCGCTGATCGCGCATCCTCTGTTCCGCATCGTTTTCGGTGTGCGTTGGGAATCGGCGGCGGATTATTCGGTGATCCTCGCCTGGTGGGCGGCGGTGCGGTTGACATCACTGCCGTTGGCGACGTTGACCACCGTGCTGCGCGTGCAGAAGTTGAGCTTCTATGTGGATGCGCTGTTCGCGGGGCGTGTCGTCATCATTCCCATCCTGGCGCATCACCACGTCGGATCGCTGGCCGCGGTATCTGCGTTCTGTGGGCTGAGCATCGTCTATCACCTGATCGTCGTGTTCGTCGGGGTCTGGGCGGCGCTGCGCTACGACCGCGCGCTCGCGCCTAGACCTCCCTCCCAATCCTTCACCACCCTTCCGACAGGAGAAACCTATGGCTGAAGCGGCCCTTTATAACGCCGCGGGCTATCTTGACCGCAGCTTCAAGGCAAAAGGGATCGGTGGCTGGCGCAAGCTCTACCTATCCTTCATCGACGAACTGGCGCCTTACACCGTGATCGAGCTGGGCGCGGGCACGCCGGATTTTCTGGACAGCATCGACGCGGAGCGGCGCATCGCCGTGGATATCGGCCAGCGTTATGCGGAAGCATTCCGCAAGCGGGGCATCGAGTTCGCGTGCCGCGATCTGGAGCAGGACCATCTGGGTGATCTTGGGAGAGCGGATGTCGCGATCTGCTCGGATGTGTTTGAACATCTCATCAATCCGGCGGCGGCGCTGGAACGCATCGGCAATCTGTTGGGAGAGAAGGGCATCCTTTTCAGCCATGTGCCGAACGAGTACCGCCTTGCGCATGTCCTTCGCGTGATGTTGAGCCGGAGCGAGACGGTCCAGTTTCACAGAAGCGCCGGAGAGTGGGACGATCCGCACTTCCGCCGTTTCAGCGACACCGGCTATCGCAACTTCCTGTCACGGCGTTTCCAGCACAATCTGAACCTTTCCGATCTGCGTTACGGCTGGGGCGCGCGGCTGATGCGCCGGCTTGGCATGCGCGTGCCTTATTGCCTGCAGGGCGGCCCCACCTATGCGAGCACCAACGATCCCGAAATCTTCGCGCGGCTGGTCGAGCTGAAGAAAGAGAAGTTTCATGTGCCCGCGTAGCGCCGCGGTTGCATTTGCCGCGTTGCTGGCGGCGTCTCCGGCAGGGGCAGACGTCATCAAGGCGGGAACGCTTACGCGTGGCGGCGCTATCGCGGGCGGTCAGGTGATCCATGTCACCACCCTGGCCGATTCCGGCCCGGGCTCCTTGCGGGAGGCTACGCGGGTGAAAGGTCCGCGCGTGATCGTGTTCGATGTGGCCGGCATCATTCATCTCGATTCCGATCTCAAGATTTCCGTTCCCGATGTCACGATTGCAGGACAGACGGCGCCGGCGCCGGGCATCACGCTGGCAGGCGGCACGTTGCTGTTGCGCGCGAACAATCTTGTGTTGCAGCACATTGCCGTGCGGCCCGGGCCGGGCGCGACGCCGAAGATCAACGGCAATCGCGATTCCATCACCATCGGCGGCGGCACGCATCCGCTGCACGACATCCGTGTCGAGAATGTAAGTGTGAGCTGGTCGGTAGATGAAAATCTCGATGTCGGCGGCGGCACGCGCGCTGTCACCATCCGCAATTCGCTCATCGCCGAGGCACTGAACCACGCGGGCCATCCCAAAGGTCATCATTCGATGGGGCTTCTGATCAACAAGGACAATCAGGGCATCGTCGTCACGGGAAACCTGTTCGTCAGCAACATGTTCCGCAATCCCGTGATCGCGCGCGGTTCGTCTGCCTTTGTCGGCTACAATCACATCGTCAATCCCGGCAGGAATGCGGTTCACTTCTACGATGTGGGCGCGCCGACGCCGCTGCGCGCGACGGTCATCGGCAACGTCATACAAGCCGGATCCGATACCGCCATGAACGTCACTGCGGTGCAGATCCCGGACGACATGACTCAAGCGGTGCCCGATGCGCAGATCTATCTGAAGAACAATGAAGCGCCCGCCGGTGCACTGACCAATCGGGGAGATTTCAAGCTCGCGAACACCCCGCCTGTTGCGCTCGCGGAGCCCGCAGCAACACCCGATGACGTGCGGGCCTATACGTTGCGCTATGCCGGCTCGCGGCCCGGCGCGCGCGATGTACAGGACCGGCGGATTCTCTATGGCGTGGTGAACGGCATGAGCCGGATCATCGACAACCCCGCCGATGTCGGCGGCCTTGCGGATACGCCCGAAGTGAAAGCGGTGGCGAATGTGCCGGACGGCGCGTTCTCGCCGTCGCGGATCGCGGGCCTGCTGCGGATCGAAGCGTGGCTTTGCGAACGGCATCTTGAAGTCGGCGGACCGGCCACACCGGAATGCGATCGGTCCGCCGATGCTTATCGAAGCGCGTTGCGCGCACAAATCTCGGAAAGGAGATAAACATGGCATATCTTGATGATTGCGTCTGGATCGGCGGCGTTCCCGTGAGCCGCTTCACCGCTGCGCAATGGTGCGACCTGATGATCGCCGACTGGCAGCGCAAGAAGACGAAGGGCGTGGCGCCCAAGGTTGTCACCACCGTGAACGGGCAGGTGATATCGCTGTCCTCGCAAGACACTCTCTATCGCGACGCGTTGCTGCAAACGGACCACATCGCGGCCGATGGCATGTCCGTGGTGTTCGCGTCGCATCTTGCGACCGAAACGCCGTTGCCGGAGCGTGTCGCCACGACGGACTGGTTCCATGCGGCGGCGAAGATGGCCTCCCGGCATGGCATGCGGTTCTTCTTGCTCGGTGCGACGCCGGAGATGAACGCGCGGGCGGTCAAACGTATCCGCAAGCTCTATCCTTTCCTGCGGCTCGCGGGCGCGCGCCACGGCTATTTCGATCGGCGGGAGATCAAGCAGGTGGCCGCTGAAATCGCCGCGACGAAGCCGGATGTTCTATGGGTGGGCGTCGGCAATCCCGAACAGCTTTTCCTGGCGCATCGTTTCAAAGCGCTGATTCCGGATCTGACCTGGATCCGTACCTGCGGCGGGCTTTTCGACTTTCTGTCCGGCATGCGGTCGCGTGCACCCAAAGTGGTGCAGATGGCGGGTATGGAATGGGCTTACCGCATGGCGCTGGAGCCGCAGCGATTGGGCTGGCGCTATGCCACCACGAACGTCACCGCCGCCGTGGCGATGGCGCGGGATTCCCACAGCGCGCTGCACTGATCGTCAATATAGCCGTCAATATTGGCCGCGCAGGCCGATGGTGAAGAGATTGTCGCTGAACCGTCGGCCAACCGCGTCCGTGGCGCGGTGTTGGTAGTCATAGCCCGCATAGGCGCTGAGATATTCGTTCATCAGGTAGCGGGCTTGCAGGCCCGCCGATGTGATCTTGTCGTCGCGCGAGATGCCGTCGAACTTGTTGTCGGAATATTCGACATGCGGCTGCAGGATCACATTGCGCAGAAGTTCGTAGTCTGCCGATGCACTTACCGCGCGGACATCCATGCTGGAGGCTCCGGCGATGGTGGTGTCCTCGATCGTGCGCGATGCGGTGAAATGAACGGTGAGAAGCTGGGTGGTAAACCAGTCGATCTGCGCGTTGAAATCGAAGCCGCTCGCATCCTTGAGCGGGGCCGCATAATTCTGGTGCAGATAGCCGGCATAGGCCGTGGCCTGCACCAGTGGTGTCACCATCAGCGCCGCGCCGGCGTCGATGCGATAACCATCGGACGTGCGGTCCTCGCCGTTGCGGTCGAACATGCGGTCGAAATCGCGCTTGTCATAGGTGATTTGTGTAAAGATCGCCTGGTTCGGCGCCAGCTCGTAGGATGCTTTGCCGGTCGCCTCATAGATATTGCGATTGCGGTCGCCATTGTCGATGAGGCCGCCGCCGATCAGCTTGGTGTCGTCGAAATCGTAGCGGTCGTAATCGAAGGTGGCCGACAGCGCGAGACGGTTAAGTGTGACCAGCCCTGTCGTGTCGGCATGGGCGCGGCGATAGCGCGTGGGGCTGAGCGCGGCTTCCGAGAGATCGGGCGATATGCGCGATTCATGCGTATCGTAATAATAAGCGTCGCCGCTGAGATAGCTGCCTTGTGCGAGGCCGAACTTGCCCGCGGTGCCTACGATCCAGTTGGTGTGATTTTCGGTGCTGTGATCGTCATAGGCATAGCGATCGAGCTGGGCGTAGAATTGCAACGCGTCGTTCATCCAGTTGGAGCGCAAGTCCAGCCGCGGCGAAAGCGTCCAGAACGTATCGCTCGTCGCATCCGTCGCGCGGAAGATATTGTCGTCTGCCGAGAATCCCGCGGCGAGCGTCGGATAAAGACGGAAACCGCCGACGGGAATGCCCGCCGCATTATATTCCGGCCGCGTGCGATCCATGACGCCCTGGCTTTCGAGGAGTGCCCCGCTTTCCAGCTTCTCCGTCTCCGGGTTCTGTTTGGGTATCTGGGCCATCGCATAAGGGCTGACCGAACTCTGCGCATGGGCCGGCGTCAGCGCGAAAAAAGATGTGCCGCAGAGCGCCATCGCCGCCACAAGCGATCCATTCAGGAATTTGGACAAGCGAAACCCCTTTCGAAACCGCCTCTCGAAGGCATTGTTTCCCTTAAAATAATTCGACCGATCAATAGGCGCGCACAGACTCCGACCCGTCGCGGGAACGGTCTAACCCCGGCTCCGGTTCCCTGGGGCCGGAGGGACGTTTCAGCGGCGCATTCCAAAAATACCGCTTCAGTCCCAGCACCGGCTTTTCAAAGAAATGCCAGGACAGAATGCAAACGGCGAAGGTCGATGCCAGCACGATTGGCCCTGCTTCATATTTGGGCATGGGTCCGAGATATTTCTGCACGATGTCCGGCATCCAGTTGTGGACCAGATAAAGTCCGTAACTGATCCGGCCGATATATTGCAGCAGCGCGCTGTCGAACACGGTCTTGAGCACGCCTTCAACACCGAGAGCCGCTTGCA
>Ga0153956_1001484_pt1 | contig 20297 bp, 19 predicted proteins | sample TSFL040MetaG_FD_104704 | JGI IMG/M metagenome (GOLD analysis project Ga0153956, IMG submission 104704) | Attine ant fungus gardens microbial communities from Florida, USA - TSFL040 MetaG | ecosystem: Host-associated > Fungi > Mycelium > Unclassified | place: USA: Florida, Wekiwa Springs...
ACAAGAAACCGGTATTGCCGGTCTACAATGTCGATGCCTGCGGCGACCGCCATTCCTTCGAGCGCGAACTCAAGGTACATGGCCTGACCAATCGTCTGCGCTGGACGAAGGACTGGAATCATGCGGATTTCTCCATCGCGCCGACCCATGGCAATTGCGATCTCCTGCTCAAGGGCAGGGTCATTGCCACCATCGAGCGCGAGGGCACGCTGATCGGCGTGGTGAAGGACCGCCGCCGCATCACCCGGCCCGCCTTGGTGGAAGCGGAATAGCAAATACAGCGCCGCACGCAAAAAAGCCCCGCATGACGGGGCTTTTTATTATTCAACCAAACCGGTGTTAGTGACTGCCTTCGAGCCGCCGCAAAATCTCGTCGAGCTGGTCGAGATCGCGATAGGCGATGTGCACGCTGCCGCCCGGATCGCGATGATCGACGCTGACCTTGAGGCCGAGCACATCGCTGATACGCTTTTCCAGCGCCAGCGTGTCGGCATCCTTCTTCGCCCCGCCCGAGGATGTGCCGCGCGCCTTCTGCACGCCGCGCGACGGCACGCCTTCCTCATGCGACAGCGCCTCGACCTGGCGCACCGACAGGCCCTGCTCGACCGCCTGCTTCGCAGCGGCCGCCGGGTCCTTCGCATTGATCAGCGCGCGGGCGTGACCGGCCGAAAGCTTGCCTTCGGAGATGTAAGCCTGAACGCTGTCCGGCAGCCTGGTCAGCCGCATGGTGTTGGCGACATGGCTGCGGCTCTTGCCGACCAGCCTGGCGATGTCGTCGGCGCTGTGATTGTAGGTGGTGGCGAGCGCGTGATAGCCGAGCGCTTCTTCCATCGCGTTCAAGTCCGAGCGCTGCACGTTTTCGATGATCGCAATCTCGAGCGCGGCGCCGTCACTCACCTCGATGGTGACGACAGGCACCTCGTGCAGGCCCGCGCGTTGCGAGGCGCGCCAGCGCCGCTCGCCCGCGATGATCTCGAAACGATCCGCCGCGCCCTTCACCGCACGCACCACGATCGGCTGGATCACGCCGTGCTGCTTGATCGAGGCCGAAAGCTCGTCGAGTTCGGAATCGGCAAAGGTCCGCCGCGGATTGTTCGGGTTGGCCTTGATGAATTCGATCGGCACCTTGCGCGGCGTACGGGACGGGCGCTCGACATGCGCGGCTTCACCGCCGACATCGCCGATCAGGCTTGCCAGACCGCGACCCAGTCGCGAACGCTCCTCGGCCATCGCTGCCTCCCTCGGACTCATCTCACGCACTCCTCGCGCCGTCATTCCGGACGATCCGCTTCTTGCGGATCGATCCGGAATCTCGTGACGACATCAACACAAATTCACATTCGAGATTCCGGGTTCGCTCGCTTCGCTCACGCCCCGGAACGACGCCGCTTGCCGTTCAATGCATCCGCAGCGCGCGCTCGCGCTGGATCACTTCGGTCGCAAGCTTGAGATACGCATCGCTGCCGACGCATTTCAGATCATAGACCAGCACCGGCTTGCCGTAGGACGGCGCTTCCGAAATGCGCACGTTGCGCGGGATCATGGTGTCGTAGACCTTGTCGCCCATGAACTGCCGCACGTCGGCGACGACCTGGTTCGACAAATTGTTGCGCGAGTCGAACATGGTCAGCACGATGCCGTGGATCGACAGCGTCGGGTTCAGCGTCGAGCGCACCTGTTCGACGGTCTGCAGCAATTGCGACAGACCTTCGAGCGCGAAGAACTCGCACTGCAGCGGCACCAGGATCGCATGCGACGCCGCCATCGCGTTGACGGTGATGAGGTTCAGCGACGGCGGGCAATCGATCAGCACGTAGGTGTAGTCGGCGCCTTCCGCCGCGTCGGTATTGAGATCGGCAATCGCGTCACGCAGCCGGAAGGCGCGGTCGCGCGTGGTGCCGAGTTCGAGTTCGAGGCCGGACAGATCCATGGTCGAGGCGGCGATATGCAGGCGAGGGACCGCGGTCGGCACGATGGCCTCGCGTAGTTTCGCTTCGCCGATCAGCACGTCATAGGTCGAGCAGCTGCGATTGCGGCGGTCGATGCCGAGACCGGTCGAGGCGTTGCCCTGCGGATCGAGATCGACGATCAGCACCCGCTCGCCGATGGCGGCCAAAGCGGTGCCGAGGTTGATCGCGGTGGTGGTCTTGCCGACGCCGCCCTTCTGGTTGGCGAGCGCGATGATCCGCGGCTGTCCCTGCCTGTCCATTGGCGTGTCCTGAAAAATTCCGTCGATCCCGTTCATCTCGCCCCTCCCGCCGCAGCCATGCTGCGACGCACAATTCCCGTCACCTCGACGATGCAGCCGTCACCGCCGACGCGGCTCGGGTGCAGGACACTGTCAATTGTCCAATATTTAGTGGCCTCAGTCAATTCTGACTCTACATCTTGACCCTTTAAAAACAGGGCCTTGGCGCCATTCTGGACCAGAGGTTCTGCGAAGCCGAGCAACTGATGTAGCGGGGCCAGCGCCCGTGCGGTGACGCAATCGACAGGTGCGCTGCGACTATCCACGTAATCCACGATGTCCCTGTGATGAACTTCGCCCGCCCCGCCTGTGATTCGCAACGCTTCACGCAGAAAGGCCGCCTTCTTGGCGTTGCGCTCGACCAGGTCGATCCGCGCCCCCGGCCGCTCGGCCAGCGCACAAGCCAGAACGATCCCCGGAAAACCGCCACCGCTGCCGAGATCCGCGAAGGTCTTGGCGTTCGGTGCGAGATCGAGAAGCTGCAGCGAATCGGCGATGTGGCGCGTCCAAAGTGCCGGCAGCGTCGAGGGCGCGACCAGATTGGTGACCGCCTGCCATTGCAGCAGCAGATCGACATAGGCTTCCAGCCGCGTCAGCGTTTCACGTGAAACAGGCATCAGCGCCAGCGCCGCGGTCTTGTCGGCGGGATCGAGCTTTGGAAGCCTGGCCTTGGTCACGGCGATATCCTATCCCGCCTTGGCGTCGGACCGATGACGGGCCTGCCGCTTCAGGTAGGCGGCGAGAATGCCGAGCGCGGCCGGGGTCATCGCCTCGATCCGCGCCGCCTGCCCGATGGTGCGCGGCTGGAGTGTCTGCAGCTTCTGCCGTGCCTCGTTCGAGAGCCCCGGCACGTCGGCATAATCGACCCCGGTCAGAACCAATGCCTCATCGCGCCGGAAAGCGCTGACATCGGCCGCCTGGCGGGCGAGATAAACGTCATATTTCGCATCGATTTCAACGTGTTCGGCGATGGCGGGCGCAACCTCGCCAAGCTGCGGCCAGATCCGCGCGACCTCCATCCAGCCGATCTCGGGATAGGCCAGCAACTCGAAGGCGCTGCGGCGCTGGCCGTCGCGGTTGAGCGAAAGGCCATGGCGGATGCCCTCGGTGGGCGTCAACGACAACGACTTCGCCGCCTCCTTGGCGGCGGTCAGCGCCTGCATTTTTGCGGCAAAGCTGGTCTGGCGGGTCGCGCCGACGATGCCGAGCGCGAGGCCGCGCTCCGTCAGCCGCCGGTCGGCATTGTCCGCCCGCAGGGTCAGGCGATATTCGGCCCGCGAGGTGAACATCCGGTACGGCTCGGTAATGCCGCGCGAGGTGAGATCATCGATCATCACCCCGAGATAGCCGTCGGCCCGGTCGAACACCGCGCCCTCGCCGCCTCCCGCCGTCCGCGCCGCGTTCAGCCCCGCGACCAGGCCCTGCGCCGCCGCTTCCTCGTAGCCCGTGGTGCCGTTGATCTGCCCGGCGAGAAAAAGCCCCGGCACCCGGCGGGTTTCCAATGTCGGCTCCAACTCGCGCGGATCGACATGGTCGTATTCGATGGCGTAGCCCGGACGGACCATCCGCGCCTGTTCGAGCCCCGGAATCGTCGCCAGAATGGCCTTCTGGACCTCTTCCGGCAGCGAGGTCGAGATTCCGTTCGGATAGACCGTGGAATCGGTCAGGCCCTCAGGTTCCAGGAAGATCTGGTGGCTGTCGCGGTCACCGAAGCGGACGATCTTGTCCTCGATCGAGGGGCAATAACGCGGCCCGCTGCTCTTGATCTGGCCGGAATACATCGGCGAGCGATGGACGTTGGCCCGGATCAACTCATGAGTCGCCGACGTGGTGCGGGTGATGCCACATTCGACCTGCGGGGTCGTGATCTTATCGGTGAGAGTCGAGAACGGCTCGGCCGGATCGTCACCGGGCTGCCGCTCGACCGCATTCCAGTCGATGGTGGTGCCGTCAATCCGCGCCGGGGTGCCGGTCTTCAGCCGCCCCAGCGTAAAGCCGATCTGCTCGAAGGAATTCGACAGGCCCATCGCCGGGGCCTCGTCGATCCGCCCTGCGGGCCAGTTCTTTTCGCCGAGATGGATGATCCCGCGCAGGAACGTCCCGGTGGTGATGACCACCGCCGCGCAGGCGAAGTCCCGGCCGTCGGCCAGCTTCAAGCCCGTGATCCGGCCGCCTTCCAGCAAAAGCGTATCCGCCTCGCCCTCGATCACGATGAGGTTGGGTGTGGCGCGGATTTCCGCCTGCACCGCCGCCGCATAAAGCGCGCGGTCGATCTGGGCGCGGGGGCCACGAACGGCCGGGCCCTTGCGGCGGTTGAGCACCCGGAACTGGATGCCGCCTTGATCCGCCATCCGGCCCATCACGCCGTCCAGCGCGTCGATCTCCCGGACCAGATGGCCCTTGCCGAGCCCGCCGATGGCGGGATTGCAGGACATCGCCCCGATGGTCGCGAAACGATGGGTCAAAAGGGCGGTTTTGGCGCCGAAGCGCGCGGAGGCCGCCGCCGCCTCGCAGCCGGCATGGCCTCCTCCTACGACAATCACATCGAATGTTTCGCGCATGGCGTTCTTCTACAGCGGGAGCAGAAAATCGTCCAAAACAATATCGTTTCAGGATAACGAGCCTGTTTCACGTGAAACAAAGAAAGCCTTGCCTGCCTCCATGCTGTTTCACGTGAAACAACCGTTCATTTACCAATACAGAACTCCCGACAGATCGAATCCAGAATCTCCTCGACATCCACCCGGCCCATAAGCCGTCCGAGTGCGTCAATCGCGATTCGAAGTTCCTCCGCGACGATTTCATCGCCCTCGCCTGCCCGAGCCCCGGCCCGCTCCAGCGCAGCCACGGTTTCCGCCAGCAAGGTCCGGTGCCGGGCACGGCTGACCAAGGCCGCCTCCCCGCCGCCAAAATAGTCGCGGGCGAATTCGACCAGTGCCGCGATCAGCGCATCGACCCCCTCGCCGGTCGCGGCCGAAATCGCGAATCCGTCCTCGCCCTTCCTCGCCGCCGCCAGGTCGATCTTGTTGCGGACCACCCAGACCGGCGCATCTCCGGCAAGCGGCGACGGCACGTCGTCATCCGCCTCGTCCAGCCACAACACGAGATCGGCTTCCCCGGCCCGCGCCCGCGCCCGGCGGACGCCCTCCTGTTCGACCGGATCGTTGGTCTCGCGCAGCCCCGCCGTGTCGATCAGCGTCACCGGATAGCCGTCGAGATCGAGATGCACTTCGATGACATCGCGCGTGGTGCCCGCATGCGGCGAGACGATCGCCGCCTCGCGCCGCGCAAGACGATTGAGCAGCGTCGACTTGCCCGCGTTCGGCGGCCCCGCGATCGCAACCTGCAGGCCCTCGCGCAGGCGTTCACTTTGTGCCGATGCCGCAAGGGTTGCCTTGATTTCGATTTTCAGCGCGGTGATGCGCGCAAGCGCGGGCGCCATCAATTCTTCCGAGACATCGCCCTCATCCGGGAAATCGATGCCTGCCTCCACCAGCGCCATCGCCGCGATGATCTGCTTGCGCCAATCCTGCGCGCGATGACCGAGCAGCCCCTGCAACTGACGCAACGCCTGCTTTCGCTGCCGGTCGGTGTCGGCGTGAATGAGATCGTCGAGACCTTCGGCCTCGGTCAGATCGAGCTTGCCGTTCTCGAACGCGCGGCGCGTGAATTCGCCGGGCTCGGCCGGACGCAGGCCTTCGATTTTATCCAGGGCCGCAAACAGGGCCGCGATCACCGCGCGCCCGCCGTGAAGCTGGAATTCGGCGACGTCTTCGCCGGTCGCGCTATGCGGTGCCGGAAACCACAGCGCCACGGCCTGGTCGATCGGGCCGGTGTCGGGCGCGGTCAAAATCGCCAGCGTCGCGACGCGGGGCCGGGACAGCCTGCCGCACAAAGCCACGAGCGCCGCCGCCGCGCGCGGGCCAGAGACGCGGACGATGGCGATGGCGGAGGGCGGGCGGCCGGAGGCCAGCGCGTAAATGGTTGGTTGTTGCAACGGCATGGCTTATTTGTTCGACAGCGCGGCCGAGGGCAACCGAAAACCGTATTTCAAGACGTCTCGTTGCATTGTGCAACGCAACATATTGCGAGGGAGCCGCAGCATGTCTGATGTTGCATCGCACAAGAACCGGCTGGCCCATGAAACCAGCCCTTACCTGCTCCAGCACCAGCACAATCCGGTCGACTGGTGGCCGTGGGGGCCGGAGGCTCTCGCAGAAGCGCAGACAACCGGCAAGCCGATCCTGCTCTCCATCGGTTACGCCGCCTGCCACTGGTGCCACGTGATGGCGCACGAGAGTTTCGAGGACGAGGCCACGGCCGCGGTGATGAACGAGCTGTTCGTTTCCATCAAGGTGGACCGCGAGGAACGGCCGGACATCGACCAGATCTACATGAATGCGCTGCATCTGCTCGGCGAACAGGGCGGCTGGCCGCTGACGATGTTTCTGACACCCGACGGCGCGCCGGTCTGGGGCGGAACGTACTTTCCCAAAACCGCGCAATACGGCCGCGCCTCCTTCACCGACGTGATGCGCGAACTGGCCCGCATTTTTCGCGACGAGCCCGACAAGATCGCCGCCAACAGGGAGGCACTCACGCGCGGCCTCGGCGAGCGTAAATCCGCCGATGCCGCCTCCATCGGTGTCGGCGAACTCGACAACGCGGCAGGCTCGATCGCGCGCGCGACCGATCCCACCCACGGCGGCTTGCGCGGCGCGCCGAAATTTCCGCAATGTTCGATGCTCGAATTTTTGTGGCGCGCAGGCACGCGCACCGGCGACGAGCGCTATTTCATCACCACCAATCTCGCGCTGACGCAGATGAGTCAGGGTGGCATCTACGATCATCTCGGCGGCGGCTATGCGCGCTACTCGGTCGACGCCAAATGGCTGGTGCCGCATTTCGAGAAAATGCTGTACGACAATGCGCAGATCCTCGACATGCTGGCGTTGGAGCACGCGCGCGCGCCGAACGAGCTTTATCGCCAGCGTGCGACTGAGACCGTCGACTGGCTCAAGCGCGAGATGTTGACGAAAGAGGGCGGCCTTTCATCCTCGCTCGATGCCGACAGCGAAGGCGAAGAGGGAAAATTCTATGTCTGGTCGCAACCGGAGATCGCACAATTGCTCGGTCCCGACGACGCGACATTCTTCGCCGCGAAATACGGCGTCAGCGCCGAAGGCAATTTCGAGGGCCACAACATCCTCAACCGTCTCGATGACGGAAGCGATACCGCGCTTGAGGCCGAACAATTGGGAGCATTACGCACGATCCTGTTCCGCGCGCGCGAGAAACGCGTGCATCCAGGCCTTGACGATAAAATCCTCGCCGATTGGAACGGCTTGACGATCGCGGCGCTCGCGCATGCAGCCAATGCGTTCGAGCGGCCCGACTGGCTAACGCTCGCCTGCACCGTGTTCGGATTCGTCACCACCACCATGAGCCGCCGCGACAGGCTCGGCCATTCCTGGCGCGCGGGAAAACTGCTTCAGCCCGCACTCGCGTCCGACAACGCCGCGATGATCCGCGCCGCGCTCGCATTGCACGAAGCCACCGGCGATCATCTGTTCCTCGATCAAGCCATCCTGTGGCAGGCCGACCTCGACACGCATTACGCCGATCCGCAGCACGGCGGTTACTACCTGACCTCCGACGATGCCGAGGGGCTGATCCTGCGGCCGCATTCGACAGTGGACGACGCCATTCCAAACCACACCGGATTGACCGCGCAGAATCTCGCGCGTCTCGCCGTGCTCACCGGCGATGAACGCTGGCGGCGGCAACTCGACATGCTGTTCACGCGCGTGCTGCCGCTCGCGGCCGCCAACATATTCGGCCATCTGTCGCTGCTGAACGCGCTCGACCTGTATCTGGCGGGCGCGGAAATCGTGGTGACCGGGCAGAGCGAAGACGCCGATGCGCTGTTGAAGGCTGCACGCGCCCTGCCGCATGCGACGGCCACCGTCCTGCATGTTCCCGATCCTTCAAGCCTGCCGCCGCATCATCCCGCCAGCGACAAGATCGTGCCCGGAGGCCAGGCCGCCGCCTTCGTCTGCCGCGGCCAGACCTGTTCGCTGCCGGTGACGGAACCGGATGCGCTGCGCGCACTGGTTCTGCGCGAGGAACCAAACCCCTCGTTTACACACCATTAACCAAGGTCAGAACGCCCGCCATTATCAAGCTGCCGTTAATGTCGCCGGCCTAGCGTCGGTCCATGCCGCCGCAAACTTTCGACAGTCGCGCCTTCGTCCGGACAAATCGCGCCATCTGGATCGTGATTGCCGCGATGATGCTTGTCCTCGCCGCGTCCTATCGGGCCGCCGGTTTGAGCATCGAAATCGGCGACGGCTGGAACATGCTCCTCGCCGCACCCTTCTGCCTGCTCATCTCTGTCTATTACCACTATCGGCGAAGTGATACTTACATCTCAACCGGCGCGGAGAGCGCGGCGCAACTCATCCTGATTCTGTTGCTCGGTGCGCTTCTCAGCTTCGCCGCAGCCACCACGAATCTTCCCTACCGCGACGCGGACCTGCATGCGTTCGATCGTTGGATCGGATTCGACTGGCGCGCCTATCTCGGTTTTTTCAACGCGCGTCCTTATCTCGGTTACGCTGTCCACATTGCGTATTTGACGATCAACATCCAGCCCATGCTGGTTATCCTCGCCTTGACGGCGACCGGATATTTTCTCCGCGTAAAACAATTCGTACTGGCGACCGGGCTTTCCCTTTGCGTCACTCTCGCCGCCTTCATCTTCACACCGGCCATCGATAATTTCGCGTTCCTCGGTCTTCAGTGGAGCGAATTCGCAAATCTCACTCCGACATTCTCATTCCAGCACATCCACTATCTCGAAGCGCTGCGGCATGGCACGATTGATGTGGTCAGGCTCGACGATCTGGAAGGGCTGATCACCTTTCCGAGCTTTCATGCGATTTCTGCCGTGCTCTTTGTCTGGGCAGCATGGCCCGTCCGTTATTTGAAATGGCTGATTTGCCTGCTCAATCTCGGCTTGCTCGCGGCAACGCCTGTCGATGGTGCTCATTACACGATCGACATCGTCGCAGGCATCCTCGTCGCCATCATTGCGATCTGCGCAGCCATCCGGCTGCAGCGGCCGTTCCTGTCGGCTTTGCCGCGTCCGCGGCCCGTTGAGGCTGTGCCCGGAATTGATCCTTGAATTAAAAAAAGCCCGCGGTGATCGCCGCAGGCTTTTTGGTTCAATGATGAAAAACTCTCAGGTATTCATCGAATCGAAGAACTCGGAGTTGTTCTTGGTCGAACGCAGCTTGTCGAGCAGGAACTCGATCGCATCCATTGTGCCCATCGGGTTGAGGATACGCCGCAGCACGTACATCTTCTTGAGCAACTGCGGATCGGTGATAAGCTCTTCCTTGCGCGTGCCAGAGCGGGCGATATCGATCGCCGGGAACGTGCGCTTGTCGGAGACCTTGCGGTCGAGAATGAGTTCGGAGTTGCCCGTGCCCTTGAACTCTTCGAAGATCACTTCGTCCATGCGGCTGCCGGTATCGACCAGCGCGGTCGCGATGATGGTGAGCGAGCCGCCTTCCTCGATGTTGCGTGCCGCACCGAAGAAGCGCTTCGGACGCTGTAGCGCGTTAGCGTCGACACCACCCGTCAGAACCTTGCCGGATGACGGCACCACCGTGTTGTAGGCGCGACCGAGACGGGTGATCGAATCCAGAAGAATAACTACGTCGCGGCCGTGTTCGACCAGGCGCTTGGCCTTCTCGATCACCATTTCCGCGACCTGAACGTGACGCACGGCAGGCTCGTCAAACGTCGAGGACACGACCTCGCCCTTCACCGAGCGCTGCATGTCGGTGACTTCTTCCGGCCGCTCGTCGATCAGAAGCACGATCAGATAGCATTCCGGATGATTGGTGGTGATGGCGTGGGCGATGTTCTGCATCAGCACCGTCTTGCCGGTGCGCGGCGGCGCCACGATCAGCGCGCGCTGGCCCTTGCCGATCGGCGCCACGATATCGATCACGCGCGGCGACAGATCCTTGCGCGTCGGATCGTTCAGTTCGAGCTTGAAACGCTCGTCCGGGAACAACGGCGTCAGATTGTCGAAATTGACCTTGTGCTTGGACTTTTCCGGGTCCTCGAAATTCAGCGTGTTGACCTTGAGCAGCGCGAAATAACGCTCGCCTTCCTTCGGCGAACGAATCTGGCCCTCGATCGTGTCGCCCGTGCGCAGGCCGAAACGGCGGATCTGCGACGGCGAAACATAAATATCGTCCGGGCCGGGCAGATAATTGGCATCGGAGGAACGCAGGAAGCCGAAGCCGTCGGAGAGAATCTCGACGACGCCTTCACCGATGATATCGGTTTCCTGGCTCGCCAGCAGCTTGAGGATGGCGAACATCAGCTCCTGCTTGCGCATGGTGCTGGCATTTTCGACCCCAAGTTCTTCGGCGAACGAGACAAGCTCGGCCGGCGTCTTGGCCTTGAGGTCCTGAAGTTTCATTTCCCGCATGGGAGTATCCTGATGAGAAGTAGGGAGAAAAAGGGGGGGTTCGCCTGTGAACGCGAAAGGAAGGGACTCGGTTGGCGCAGGTCTCGTCTGGAAGGCTTAGGCTGAAAAAGGTGCCGGGCGGCTTCGAGTTTGATGTGACCACCGGCGAGAACCGGAGCGCGTCACATCCGCCTGCGTTCGGAAGGATAAGACGAATATAGAAAATCAGCCCCCGCCACGCAAGGACATCCTTGCGCAGGATGACGGCGAAAAAGCGGAGAAAACATTAAAACGGCTTCACCACCACCAGAATGACGATTCCGATCATCAGGGCGGCGGGCACCTCGTTGATGATCCGGAAATACCGGGCGCTGCGGGTGTTGCGGTCGGCGGCGAAGTCCTTCACCCGGCGCACCAGAATGCCATGAATCGCAGACATGGCGATGACGAGAGCAAACTTGGCGTGAAACCATCCCGACATGTACCAGCCGCCCTGCCAGGCCAGCCACAATCCCGCGAGCCAGGTCACGACCATCGCGGGATTGATGATAATCTTGAGAAGCCGCCATTCCATGACCTTGAAGGTCTCGGACTGTGTCGAGCCGGTCTCGGCGGCGCAGTGATAGACCATCAGCCGCGGCAGATAGAGCATGCCTGCCATCCATGAGATCACCGCCAGAATATGCAGCGCCTTGATCCACTCGTACATCGGGACAGCCTTTATCGGGAAGGAGGGCCTGATATCGCCAAAAACCCAATGTCCTGCAACCGTTCAACGCGATTTTCCGGAACGATCCCGTTGCAAGGCCGTTACGGAGAGAATCGCAGGATCGAAGCTTTCCGTATCCACCCCTTCCCTTATCAATCTTTTAGATTCTTAAGGTTTGAGTCTGCGTAACAGTGGATTGCGACCGTTCAACACCGTCCCGCAACCGTCGTCCCGTTTTCAACACCGCCGAAGATTATCCCCGATTCCCGCACCATCGATGACCGCTGATAAAACGGTATTCATCGCAAGGTCTTGCTGGATTTTTCCAGCCGCATTGTCCGAGACAAATCCACATAACCCCGTTACACTTTTTCGAACCGGTGAGTTACATCCCGAAAGCAGTGGTGTGAACAACGATCAGGGTTTTACGCAGGCCGCTGCCGGGACGTGACGAACAGGCCGATCTGCCCACATGGATTCACAGCAATGCACAGAGTGGACATGGTGGCTGCAGCCAACAGGGCGAGGAATTGAGACACGATGCCGGCGGCTGCTAATAATTATTTTCACCTGCACATGATCTCGGATTCCACCGGCGAAACCATCATCATGGTGGCGCGCGCGGTGGCGGCTCAATATGCCAACGTCACGCCTGTGGAGCACGTCTATCCGCTGGTCCGCAGCCAGAAGCAGCTCGATCGCGTGCTGGCCGAGATCGAGGAAGCGCCGGGCATCGTGCTGTTCACGCTCCTGGAAAAGGATCTGGTCGAGCGGCTGGAAGCCAAGTGCAAGGAAATCAATATTCCGAGCCTGTCGATCATCGGGCCGGTGATGGAATTGTTCCGCGCCTATCTCGGCCGCGAGACCTCGCAGCGCGTCGGTGCGCAGCACACGCTCAACGCCGATTACTTCAAGCGCATCGACGCCTTGAACTACACCATGATGCATGATGACGGGCAGCATGTCGAAGGGCTGGAAGAAGCCGACGTGGTGCTGGTCGGCGTGTCGCGCACGTCCAAAACCCCGACCTCAATTTATCTTGCCAATCGCGGCATCCGCACCGCCAACGTGCCGCTGGTGCCGGGCATTCCGATTCCGCCGCAGCTTGAGACGTTGAAGAAGCCGTTGGTCGTCAGCCTTCACGCGACGCCGGAGCGGCTGGTGCAGGTCCGGCAGAACCGTCTGCTCGGCATGGGTGCGGCCGGTGGTCTGGGGCGGATCGGCGAGGATGCTTATGTCGAGCGGCAATCGGTGGCGGAGGAGGTCGCGTTCGCGCGCAAGCTCAGCGCCAGGTATGACTGGCCGTTGCTCGACGTCACCCGCCGATCGATCGAGGAGACGGCGGCGGCCGTGATGAAACTCCACGCCGATCGGCAACGTCAGCGCACGTAAACACGAGTTCACGCAAGACATGGCGGACAATCCATCATCCCGGCTGATCCTCGCCTCGCAAAGCCCCGCGCGGCAGGCGCTGCTGCGCGGTGCGAAAGTCGCGTTCGAGGCGCTGCCCGCGAATATCGATGAGCGCGGTATCGAGCAATCGTCCCGGCTTGCCGATGCGTCCCAGGTTGCGGCCTTGCTCGCGAGAGAAAAGGCGCTGCATGTCGGCCGCGCGCATTCGGGCGCTTATGTGATCGGCGCCGATCAGACGCTGGCGATGGGTACGCGCATTTTTGCCAAGGCTGAGGATTGTGCGGGGGCGCGCGAACAGCTGAAATCGATGTGCGGCAAAACGCATGAACTGCATTCGGCGGTAGCAGTCGCGAAGGGCGATAGGGTTTTGTTCGAAACCATGTCCACGGCGCGCATGACGGTGCGGCCTTTGACCGATGCGCAAATCGAGGCCTATCTCGATCTTGCGGGCGATGCGGTGACGGCGAGTGTCGGCGGCTATCAGCTCGAGGGCGCGGGCGTGCATCTGTTCGAAAAGATCGAAGGCGACTACTTCACCATCCTCGGCCTGCCGCTGCTGCCGCTGCTCGGTTTCCTGCGCGGGCTCGGCCTCGCGCCGTTGGCTTGAGAACCGGCCAATGTTCGTGCTCGGATTGACCGGATCGATCGGAATGGGCAAGTCCACCACCGCGCAGTTGTTCGCCGAACTGGGTGTGCCGGTCTATGACGCGGATGCAACCGTGCATCGTCTCTATGAAAAGGAGGCGGTGGCGGTGATCGAACAGGCATTTCCGGGAACTACGGATGCGAAAGGTGTCGACCGCGAAAAGCTGTCCGCGCATGTCGTCGGCAACGGTGAGGCGATGAAGCGGCTCGAATCCATCGTCCACCCGATGCTGCGCGCACATGAAAAAGAGTTCCTTGCCGCTGCGGAACGAGTTGGCGCGCCGGTCGCGGTGCTGGATGTTCCACTCTTATTCGAGACCAAGGGCGAGGGCAGGGTCGATGCCGTGCTGGTGGTCAGCGCACCGGAAGAGGTGCAGCGCGCGCGTATACTGTCGCGGCCGAACATGACCGAAGCGAAACTCGCGATGATTCTGGCGCGGCAGATGAGCGATGCCGACAAGCGTCAACGTGCGGATTTTGTGGTGGATACGTCACAGGGACTCGAATCCGCGCGCGAACAAATCCGCCATGTGCTGACGAAAGTGGCTACCATGCCGCGACGGCGTTCCTGATTCCAGGAGAGTGAGATGCGTGAAATCGTTCTCGATACCGAAACCACCGGCCTCGATGCCCTGCGCGGCGACCGGCTGGTCGAAATCGGCTGTGTCGAGATGTTCAACCACATGCCGACCGGGCAGACCTACCACGTCTATATCAATCCCGAGCGCGACATGCCGCAGGAAGCCTTCGCCGTGCATGGGCTGTCGTCGGAGTTCCTGTCCGACAAGCCGCTGTTCGCGGCGGTGGCGGAAGAATTCCTGGCGTTCATCGGCGATGCGCCGCTCATCATTCACAACGCCTCGTTCGACATCGGCTTCATCAACATGGAGCTGGACCGGCTCAAGCGCGCGGCGATTCCGCGCGAGCGGCTGGTCGACACACTCCTGCTCGCACGCCGCAAGCATCCCGGCGTCTCCAACCGGCTCGATGATCTTTGCTCGCGCTATGCGATCGACAATTCGCGGCGCACCAAGCACGGCGCGCTGCTCGACGCCGAACTGCTCGCGGAGGTCTATATCGATCTGATCGGGGCGCGGCAGTCCTCGCTCATTCTTGGCGAGACGCGGGCCGCGTCGATCCGCGTGGTCGAGGTTGAGCGGCGGGTGCGTGAGGTGCCGCTGCCGCCGCGCGTGACGCCGGAGGAAAGCGAAGCGCATCGTGCGTTCGTCGCCACGCTGGGCGACAATCCGCTGTGGCGGGAATTTTCCGGCGCGGAATGAAAAAGCGGGCCGTGGGGCCCGCTTTTTAGCAACCTGCCTTGAAGCAACCCTGGTTCAGTTGGGCTTGTTTAGTTCGGTTTGGCCTGCTCGGCCTGCCGCGCCATGTTCTGGCGATAGAGGCTGACGAAATCGACCGGATCGAGCATCAGCGGCGGGAAGCCGCCATTGCGGGTCGCGGTCGCGACGATTTCGCGGGCGAACGGGAACAAAAGCCGGGGGCATTCGATCATCACGAACGGATGCAGGCTGTCCTGCGGCACGTTCTCGATCCGGAACACGCCGGCATAAGCGAGTTCGAACGCGAACAGCAGCTTGTCGCCATTGTTGGCCTTGCCTTCGATGGCGAGCAGAACCTCGAAATCGGTGCCGCCGAGGTTTGTGGCGCCGACATTGATCTGGATCGAGATATCGGGCTGCTTGTCCTGCTGCGACAAAGAGGCAGGCGCATTCGGATTCTCGAAGGAGAGATCCTTGATATATTGCGTCAAAACGCCGAGCTGCGGAGGACCGGCGGCTTCGGCCGGCGCGGTGGCGGTGTCAGTCATCGATCTCTCCTGCAATCTCGTTTCGGGAAGCTGGTTTGGGCGCAGTGGCTATCATAGGGCTGCCGCTCTCGACAAGGACGGCCGCCCGAATCGGGGTCAAAAGCTTGGCCGGGAGCGAGGGATTGAGCTAGAATCGCAGGAATAATCCCAATCGGGAGCCCTTACGGCCGCCATGTTAAGGATTTAGGACATGTTGGCGCGGCTATCTTTGATGCTTACATACCCCGTACCGGACGGGAACACGCCAGATCGGAAGTGAAGTCACGTGGATATTTACACCATCATCTTTTTGGCCTTGGCCGTTTTTATTTTCCTGCGGCTGCGCAACGTTCTGGGACAGCGCACCGGCAACGAACGGCCGCCTTACGATCGCGTGACGCGCGATGCCGCGCCCTCCGGCAACGACAACAATGTCGTCCGCATGCCGGGCGCGGCCGCCGATCAGGCGCCGCTTGCGCCGTCCGCCGAACCGTCCTCTCCGCGCGAGCGCTGGAAGGGAATCGCGGCCCCCGATTCCGAATTGGCGACCGGCCTCGACGAAGTGGCGGCCGCTGATCCGTCCTTCAATGCGCAGCATTTTATCTCCGGCGCCAAGAGCGCCTACGAGATGATCGTGCTGGCTTTCGCCAATGGCGACCGCCGCACGCTGAAGGATCTGTTGTCCGCCGAGGTCTATGACGGCTTTGAATCCGTCATCAAGGGCCGCGAACAGCAGGGCGAGAAGGTCGAGACGAAATTCGCTTCGATCGACAAGGCCGAGCTTGTCAGTGCCGGTGTCCGCGACAGGCTCGCGCATCTGACCGTTCGCTTTGTTTCGCAGATGATGACCGTCACGCGCGACAAGGACGGTGCGGTCATCGATGGCAACCCTGAAAAGCTCACGGATGTCACCGATGTCTGGACGTTCTCACGCGACGTTTCCTCCCGCGATCCGAATTGGAAGCTGGTTGGAACGGAAAGCGGACACTGACGGACACTTTCCTTACGGCTCCGCCGCGGCCCTGATGTTCGCGGCGGCGGTTCTGACATGCAGCGCGGTCGCGGATGCCCGCATCCATCGCGGCCATTCGCAGCCTCAGGAAACGCATCATGTGAGGCCGCGGCCCGAAAGCATCCACTGGCCGCTGGCGATTCCCGGCGTGCAATACACTCCGGTCGATTGGAGCGATCTGCGCGGATGGGCGGACGACGACCAGCTCAAGGCCTTCACGACATTCAAGGCAAGCTGCACGCCGATCCTCGCGCGCAAGCTGCGCAAGAGCGACGATTCCTCCGACAAGGCCTCCGACAAATTTCTGGGCGATGCGCTGCGCGAGCCATGCCAGGCCGCGCGCGGGGCGAAGGTGCATGATGCGGCGTCGGCGCGCGCATTTTTCGAGACGCACTTCGCGCCGGTCACGATCTCGCGTCTGGGTGAAGATGCGGGCTTTGTCACCGGCTATTATGAGCCCATCGTCGAAGGCTCGCGCACCAAAACCGACGTCTACACGGTGCCGGTCTATCGCCGCCCCTCGAATCTGTTTGTGCGCGGCTTCAATCAGGCCTCGCCGAGCCTGCCGAACAAGGGCGACGTGTTCCGCAAGATCGGGCGTCGCAAGCTCGTGCCGTATTATGATCGCGGCCAGATCGAGGATGGCGCGATCGCCGGGCGCGGGCTCGAGATCGTCTGGCTGAAGAACCAGACCGATCTGCTGTTCATCCAGATTCAGGGTTCGGCGCGGATCAAGCTCGAGGATGGATCGATGGTGCGGATCAATTACGATTCGCATAATGGTTTTCCCTATACCCCCGTGGGGCGCGTTCTGATCGAGCGCAACATCATTCCCAAAGACCAGATGTCGATGCAGCGCATCCGCGAATACATGGAGTTGAATCCCGGCGCCGCCGACGAACTGCGGCGGCAGAACCGTTCCTACATCTTCTTTCATGAGGTGCCGCTGAAGGCGGACGATGAGGCGGTCGGTGCGCAGGGCGTGCCGCTCACGGCGAGACGCTCGATCGCCGTCGACAAATCGCTGCATGTCTATGGCACGCCGTTCTTCATCGATGGCGATCTGCCGATCGACAGCGACACTTCGAACACGCCGTTCCGCCGCTTGATGGTTGCGCAGGATACCGGCTCGGCGATTGTCGGGCCCGCGCGCGCCGATCTTTATTTCGGCGCGGGCGTGGAGGCGGGCAGGATCGCGGGCCGCATCAAGAATCCGGCGCGTTTTACGATATTGCTGCCGAAGGCGCTCGATCCGGTCGCGCAAGGGCGCACCGTGCCGCTGCCCGATGCGCGCCCGGCTGAGGAGAAGCCGAAACGCCGCCGTCGTCATGCGGAGCGTTCATGAAGCGTGCGCGACCGCCGGACTTATCGCCGCCGCCGTCACGCCGCGGCCGCGCGCTCGATTCCGAGGAGCGCGCGTTGTGGGAGACGGTGACGAAGCAGATCAAGCCGCTGCAAAAGCGAAAGCGGAAAGCATCCGTCGCGCTGGAGGCGGCTGACGAGGTGCTCGCACCTCAAGCGATAAAGGCAAAACCGAAAACCGCGCGTGCGATGGACTTGTCTGCGCCAGCCATGGCGATTGCACGTCCCAAGGCGCCGCCGCCGCTGGTGACGCTGGGGCGGCGCGAACGGTCACATCTGGCGCGCGGCCGCAAGGAGATCGAGGCACGGCTCGATCTGCACGGCATGACGCAGGCGCGCGCGCATCGTGCGCTGATCGGGTTTCTGTCGCGCGCCAGCGAAGACGGATTGGCCTTCGTGCTGGTGATCACCGGCAAGGGTCGCAGCGGCGCGATCGAGTCCGAGCGCGGCGTGCTGCGGCGTCAGGTGCCGGAATGGCTCGGCCTGCCGGAATTCCGCTCGCTCGTTGTCGGGTTCGAGGAGGCCTCCATCGGCCATGGCGGCGCGGGCGCGCTTTATGTGCGGCTGCGGCGGGCGCGGTGACTCACGTTATCTAACTTCGTCATGGCCGGGCTCGTCCCGGCCATCCACGTCTGTTTTGGAGATGGATCGCAAAGACGTAGGTGCCCGGCACGAGGCCGGGCATGACGATGGGCATGTGAGGCGGGGCGAGTGCTTACAAAATGAATCTTGAAAGGTCCGCGTTCTTCGCCAGGTCCCCGATGTGCTTCTGCACGTAAGCGGCGTCGATGGTGACGGTCTGGCCGTGCATGTCGGGCGCATGGAACGAAGCCTCGTCCAGCACGCGTTCAAGCACGGTCTGCAGCCTGCGCGCGCCGATATTCTCCACGCTGGCATTCACGGAGACCGCGACATCGGCCAGCGCGTCGATGGCATCGTCAGTCATGTCGAGCGTCACGCCCTCGGTGGCCATCAGCGCGACATACTGCTTGATCAGAGAGCCCTCCGGCTCGGTCAGGATGCGGCGGAAATCGTCGCGCGCCAGCGCCTGCAATTCGACGCGGATCGGCAGGCGGCCCTGCAATTCCGGCAACAGGTCGGACGGCTTGGCGATGTGGAACGCGCCGGACGCGATGAACAGAATGTGGTCGGTCTTCACCGCGCCGTGCTTGGTGGACACTGTCGTGCCCTCGATCAGCGGCAGCAGATCGCGCTGCACGCCCTCGCGCGACACGTCGCCGGTGCGCGCGCCGTCGCGGACGCAGATCTTGTCGACCTCGTCGAGGAACACGATACCGCTGTTCTCGACCGCATGGATCGCGTCGCGCGTCAGCGCCTCGTCGTCCAGGAGCTTGTCGGATTCCTCGTTGACCAGGACCTGATGCGAGTCCGCGACCGTGAGCTTCCGCATCTTGGTGCGGCCGCCCATCTTGCCGAAGATATCGCCGAGCGAGACCGCGCCCATCTGCGCGCCGGGCATGCCGGGAATTTCGAACATCGGGGCGCCGCCCGCGCTTTGCGTCTCGATCTCGATTTCCTTGTCGTTGAGTTCGCCTGCGCGCAGCTTGCGGCGGAACGAATCGCGGGTGCTGGCGGAGGCATTGGCGCCGACCAGCGCGTCGATCACGCGTTCCTCGGCGGCAAGCTCGGCCCGCGCCTCGACATCCTTGCGCTTTTTCTCGCGCGTCTGCGCGATGGCGACATCGACGAGGTCGCGCACGATCTGCTCGACATCGCGGCCGACATAGCCGACCTCGGTGAACTTGGTGGCCTCCACCTTGATGAAGGGCGCGCCCGCGAGTTTGGCGAGCCGCCGCGCGATCTCGGTCTTGCCGACGCCGGTCGGCCCGATCATCAGGATGTTCTTCGGCAGCACTTCCTCGCGCAGGCTGCCTGTGAGCTGCAGCCGCCGCCAGCGGTTGCGCAAGGCGATGGCGACCGCGCGCTTGGCGTCGTGCTGGCCGACGATGAAGCGGTCGAGTTCGGAAACGATTTCGCGGGGGGAAAAGTCGGTCATGTGTTCTTCAGCTTGCCAGCGTCTCGATGGTGAGATTGCGGTTGGTGTAGACGCAGATGTCGGCCGCGATCTCGAGCGAGCGACGCACGATGGTCTCGGCGTCGTGCGCCGAATCGGCAAGCGCCCGCGCGGCGGCCAGCGCATAATTGCCGCCGGAGCCGATCGCGATGATGCCGTCTTCGGGCTCCAGCACGTCGCCGGTGCCGGTCAGCACCAGCGAGACATTCTTGTCGGCGACGATCATCATCGCTTCCAGCCGCCGCAGGTAACGATCCGTGCGCCAGTCCTTGGCCAGCTCGACGCAGGCGCGCGTTAACTGTCCCGGATATTGCTCGAGCTTGCTTTCCAGCCGCTCGAACAGCGTGAAGGCGTCGGCGGTGGCGCCGGCAAACCCGCCGATCACGTCGCCCTTGCCGAGTTTTCGCACCTTGCGGGCGTTGGATTTGATAACGGTCTGGCCGATCGACACCTGACCGTCGCCGCCGATGACCACCTTGCCGCCCTTGCGGACGGTGACGATCGTGGTGCCGTGCCAGCTCTCGGCTTGCGAATTCTGCATAGGATCTCCCCTGACTGGCTCCCATTTAGGAAAGCCGGGC
>Ga0153956_1001485_pt1 | contig 20289 bp, 23 predicted proteins | sample TSFL040MetaG_FD_104704 | JGI IMG/M metagenome (GOLD analysis project Ga0153956, IMG submission 104704) | Attine ant fungus gardens microbial communities from Florida, USA - TSFL040 MetaG | ecosystem: Host-associated > Fungi > Mycelium > Unclassified | place: USA: Florida, Wekiwa Springs...
TACCGGTCCCGCGATTGCATCGCGTCCGCCGCAGGGGGTTGTGGTTCGCCCGGGTCAGCCCGCGGCTGAACGTCCGGCGATTGCTGGAAACACACCGCCTCCACAGGGAGTTGTGGTTGCACGTCCTCCAGCCGTCCCCGGTACTCCCGCGCCTGCGACACCGACAGCTCCTGCGCATGTGGCTCCTCCGGCAGAGGAGACCGCTGCACCCGCACCGCCCGCTCCAGCCGCACCGGAAGAGCCGAAGCGCCGCGTCATCATGCCGCAGACCGGCCCGCGTCCGTCGTACACGGCACCGGCCCAGGTTCCGGGACAGCCGCCGCGCCGTCCTATCTTTCAACGTCCCGGTGGTCCGGGAGGTCCCGGTGGATCGCGTCCACCATACAGTGGCCCTGGAGGCTCACGTCCCCCATTTGGCGGTCCTGGCGGTCCGGGAGGCCCCGGTGGACGTCGTCCCATGCACCCAACCCGTTCGTTCCCCGGTGGTCCTCCCCCGGGTGGCGGACGTCCCGGCTTCGGTCAGCGTCCCGGTTTTGGCGGTCCCCGTCCTGGATTCGGCGGACCGCGTCCTGGCGCACCCGGTCTGATCAGCGAAGGTACTCCGGGAGCACCAAAGCCCGGCATGCGGCCTGCTGCAAAGAAGGGCGCAGGCAACAAAAAGCGTTACGAAAAGAATCAGGAAGGCCCGATGAAGGGCTTTGCACCGCCGTCGCGTTACGGTGGAGCACAGATTGCCATGGGCAATCAGCCCATTACGCGCACCATTACTGTTACTGAAGGTGTTACGGTAAAGGATCTGGCCGAATCTCTGGGGCTGCGCGGCAAAGACCTGATCGCCACACTCTTGATGCGTGGCGTCTTAGTCACCGTGAATCAGTCGCTCGATAACGAGCTGGTGAAGTCTGTCTCCGCCGCATATGGTGCGGACGCGCAGATTCAAACGGTGGAAGAGCAGCTTGAAAATGAAGCCATTGAAGGCGTTCTGACCGATACCTCCGGCATGACGGAGATCGTTCGTCCGCCGGTGGTCACGGTGATGGGCCACGTCGATCACGGTAAGACCTCTCTGCTCGACGCCATCCGTTCCACCGACGTGGCCAGCGGCGAAGCTGGTGGCATCACCCAGCACATCGGTGCGTACAAGGTACACGTCACCAAGGAAGGCTCGCCCGCTTTCGGTCGCGAGATTGTCTTCCTCGACACGCCGGGTCACGAAGCGTTTACGCGTATGCGTGCACGCGGTGCCAAGGTGACCGACATTGTTGTCGTAGTGGTTGCAGCGGATGACGGTGTGATGCCGCAGACGATTGAAGCCATCGACCACGCACGCGCGGCGAAGGTACCGATCATCGTTGCCGTGAACAAGATCGACAAGGAAGATGCGAACCCCGAAAAGGTGATGCAGCAGCTTGCCGAGCGTGGTCTGCAGCCTGATACATGGGGTGGCGATACACCGTTCGTACAGGTTTCCGCGAAGAAGCGCATCAACCTCGACGGCTTGGAAGAAATGATCTGCCTCGTTGCCGATACGAACGAGCAGAAAGCCATTCCGGAGCGTACGGCCGTGGGTACGGTTATCGAAGCCAAGCTCGATCGTGGCCGCGGTGCGGTGGCGTCGATCCTGGTGCAGAACGGAACCCTGCGCACCGGCGACAGCTACATCGTCGGCAATACCTTCGGCAAGATTCGCGCCATGTTCGACGACCGTGGCCGATCCATTGCAGAAGCCGGACCGTCGACGCCGGTGGAAATCCTCGGTCTGGAGAGCATTCCGGATGCGGGCGATACCTTCATCGTGATGGCCGACCGCGACCGCGCCAAGGAAATCGCACGCTACCGTACGCTCAAGGAGCGTGAGGCACAGCTTGCCAAGTCGAGCCGCGTGTCGCTGGAAGGGCTGGCGGAACAGATCAAGCAGGCAGGCGTCAAGGACCTCAACCTCATCCTCAAGGGCGACGTACAGGGTTCGGTGCAGGTGCTTACCGACAGCTTGCAGCGCATGTCCACGGAGAAGGTGCGCGTTCGCGTGCTGCACTCCGGCGTCGGCGCCATCACCGAGAGCGACATCCTGCTGGCAACGGCTTCGAATGCTGTCGTCATCGGCTTCAATGTGCGCCCGGAACGCAAGGCGCAGGAACTGGCCGATCAGGACAAGATCGAAATCCGTCTGCACTCGATCATCTACGAGTTGCAGGACGAGATCGAAAAGGCCATGCTTGGCCTGCTCGATCCGGTCTTCCGCGAGAACTATCAGGGCCGTGCAGAAGTGCTCAACGTCTTCAAGGTTACCAAGGTTGGTCAGATTGCCGGTTGCAGCGTACGCGATGGCATTATCACCCGCAATGCGCAGGTGCGCGTAACACGCGATGGAGCCGAGGTCTGGAAGGGTAAGATCGCCAACCTCAAGCGCTTCAAGGACGATGTGAAGGAAGTAACGAACGGTATGGAGTGCGGTATCGATCTGGGCAGCTTCCGCGACATCCGCGTGGGCGACATGATCGAAGCCTTCTCCACCGAGAAGATTGCCGCCGAACTGGGCGAGAATCTCGCGGACAAGAAGGCAGCCGAAGCCCGCACAGTCGAACCGGCAAACGCATAACAACGGCGTTTCTTTCAAAGAAGCAGCCCGCATACAAACAGTAAAGCCCGGAGAGCTTTCTCCGGGCTTTACTGTTTCAGTTTCTTCTCGACCGACAAACGCCACGAAAGCGGTAGAGGGGAACTGCGTTTTACTGAGTCGCATACCTGAAAGAATTGCTCTCAGTTTGCTCTCGTTCTTTCTGTAATCATCCGGTTTTCTGGAGCAGTTCTCGAATAGGTGTAAGCATTTCAATGGGGGAGCTTTCGGAAGGGCAGGGTTTTAATCCTGCCGAGCAGGCTCGCTAAAAGTGAGGGGCTTCAGCCCCCGAGGGAATGAGGTGTACACCTTATTGGGAAGAACTATAAACACGCTGGTTTCAGTGGTTTATGCGTCGGATGGCATGGTGGGCAGTTCGAAGCTGGGCAGGCTTTCAAAGGCCGGCATAGCAAACAGATATCCTTGCATCAGGGTGACACCGCAACGCAGCAGTGTCATGTATTCCTCGGTGTTTTCCACACCTTCCGCTATCAGTTCAATGCCCTCGGCGGCGCAGGCTGCACGCAGCGATGCGAGCATGGTCTGTGCACGCGGACGCTGATTGAGATTGCGCGTAATTGCCATGTCCAGTTTGAGAATGTCGGCGTGTAACGTATCGCGTGTGATCTTGCGTGAATGGATATAGCTGAGGTCGTCGGCTGTAATGGCAATGCGGAATCCGCGTTTGCGATATTCCATGGCCACTTCGTGCAGCTTGTCCTGTTGCAGAACGCGCTCCGACTCGGCGACCTCGAAGATGACGCGTTCCAGTGGAAAGTTCAGTGTCTGCGCAGTGGTTACGGTCATCTCGCTGCAAAGAGAGGGAGTGCGGATCACGCGCGGCAGAAAGTTAATGGAGAGGCACGCGTCCGTCTTGAGGATGCCCAGGTTGCCTGCGAGCGTCATGGCGCGCGTCCGGCAGCACTGGTCAAAGGCGAGCAGGTCTTCCTCTTTCAAGCGCGAGAAGATGCTGGCCGCACTCTGTCCCTGCGGGCCGCGAACAAGCGCTTCATATGAGAACGCCGTACCGGTGGTTACGTTTATGATCGGCTGCAAAGCCAGACTGAACGGCAAGACTGCTTTTTCACCGCCTGCCTGCATGGGGAACGTGGCTGCCATACTGCTTTCATCGGCAAGCAGGGAGAAAAAAACAGTCCCGAGCGATGAAAAAAGCAGAGGGCAGAATTCTTCTTCCTGCCAACTGCTTTTGTAGCCTTCTGAAACATATTCAGGTATCAAGACACCGCCTTAGACACCGCATAAAATGCGGACGCGTCGGGTGCAAGCGCCGTGGCAATCCATCCAGATCAGTAGCCCGAACGCGGCTGAGTTGTGTGGCCTTCGGCTCTGCCCTCTGTGATCTCTTCGATTGCGCCCGGACGTGAGCGTCTTCGTGCTGCCAAGCGCGTGGGCCGGGCGCGGCTTTCCCATCGGCAGTTGTTGAAAGGGGGAAGCGGTGGCCGTCCAGCCCGCCCGCCATTCCCCGCGCGGCGTCCTGAGCTTCATTGCTTCTGCCGGTGGCAGCATTGCGCGGCGCGCCAAGGGGCCCCTTTTGCGGGCGGTCTGGCCGTCCACCTCATCGGCTGCACCGGCGAAAACCCATGCCCTGTCGGGCATCTGGCGGGAATACCCGCCGAGCGTCCGGGGCTGCGCGGGCAAAAACCTGTGCCCTCTGTCATCTCTCCGATTGCGCCCGGACGTAGCCTCATCGTGCTGCCGGCAGCATGGGCCGGGCGGGAATACCGGGCGGTGTCCAAGGCAGTGTCCAACACTGTGTCCATATTTCTTTGGACACAGTGTTGGACACATAGTTATTATTGGGAAAAAGGTGGGTTTTTCTTCAACTTCAGACGTTGAATTTGAAGACGTTTAAAGTGACCTTCTCCGCGCCCTGCACGGGTTTTCGTGCCGATAACGGGTGACGGGAGGTGTCACGTGTATCAGAAGCATAATCGCTTCATGGCTGACTGGACAGATAGGAAGGGAAAGCGAAAAAGGAAGTCCTTCCTCACGGCTGCTGAAGCAGAAGTATTTGAGATAACGCAAAAGGCAAACGCACGCCCAAAAGCAAAGGCGGTGCGGGTGTCAGCGTTGCGAAAATCCTCACCGCCATCACCAGCAGTCAGAAGCCTACGAACGCTATCCACTACTGCGTCAAAGGCATCATCGCCGCAGTCGGCTCCAAGCGACCGCAGGACCTCGTTGCGCTCGACGTTCCACGCATCTGCAAAAACTTCGAACGTTACTGCATCGCAACGCGATACAACTATCACTCGTACCTGCGAACGCTCCTCCGCAAACTCGCGGAAACCTACGGAGCGCCGCACGGATTGCATCGCGAAGTCCCCCAAGTCCAAGCCCCATCGCCAAGAACAAGAACGGTCACGGATGCGGAGGTCGAAGTAATGCTGTCCAGTGCATCGCCAGCGATGAGGCTGTTTGTGTTGTTGTGTCTCGACCTTGGATTGCGAAGCGGAACAGCCGTCAAAATCAGTCCATCGCACTACGACCCAAACAGTGGAACTCTCAGCTTCACAACGAAGAAGCAATCAACGCAAACGCTGCCAGTGACGCAGGAGATAGCAGCCATCTTTGCAACCTGCGAACGCTGTCCACCAGACGTGCCTTACTACACGTTCATGAGCGTGCGCAAGGGTGGATGTCGTGTAAGTGTCGGTCTCTCGTTCAAGCACCTGTTGCGGCGTTGCGGATTGGACGACCGAATCAGGCCGCACGACCTCCGTAGAACAGCAGCCGAAAGAGTCTATGCCGTGACGAAGGATATGAGGGATGTTCAAAGCATCCTCGGACACAAGCGGCTCGCCAACACCATGCATTACCTCGACAGAGGTGGACGCGGATTAAGCGTGTCCATCCTCGAAAAGGCAAAGATGTTGCACAAGCAGACGGAGGTTATCCAGTGACCGCAAAGGAAGCCGCAATCCTCAACCACAACGCAGGGGTTCTAGCCACCAGATGTGCCCTTGCCATCGCTGAAGGCAACGAAGCACAAGCCGCGAAGCTGGCACGGTGCGCCGCCGTGTTAGTGAAGCTCTCACAGAAAGGAAAAAACTGAAGTGCCCCACATCCTCGAAAGTCTCGAATTGCAGGACCTGTCCACCATCAATCGCGTGCTGCGGAAACGTGGCCTTACCGCCAAGATGGTGGACACCACGGAAACCACAGTCTCGCTCCGCGTTTCGTTTTTGCCACCACCACCGGTGAAGGAAACACCACTGCTCGACGCGGCCAATGCCGCAACAACAGAAGCTCCCAGCGAAGCTCAGGAGGTGACCGATGCGGTGTCATAACTGCCAAGCCGAATGCGCGAACATTTTCTGCACCATTGAGTGTGCAGCGGAGCGTTACTCCATGGTCATGGAAGCGGAAACCCACCTTGAAGAAATGATGCGCGAGTTGATCGCCAAAATGAACCTGCTGCTCGATCTGCTTTAAACTCTCTCCAACGGCTCCCGAATGCGCGTTCCGGGGGCCGTTTTTTTGGCCTTGATCTTCGCTGTGTCTTCGCCTAGCCTCAGTGGCATGCCCGATAAACGCAAGGAAACCCACCGTCCTGCTCTCCGTGGAACCTGTCTGAGGGGTAAGACCACCCCCACCCCCAAAAACGACGACTTGGCGGAAGCCAAGGCCATCGCTGGCAAGCTCCTGCGGGACTTCGATCGCTGGAACGCCATGAGCGAGCCCGAGCAACGGGCATACGACCTCGGTCGGGAGACGGGGAGGGCGGAAGCCACGCCGATCATCCTGACCCCGGATGCGGATGCGAAGGGGCGTCGTGTCCGCATCCCTAAATTGGAGCTGCAAACCCTGCCGCACTACGTCGCGGCAGTCAGCAAGGCGCTTGAGCGCCAGCAGGTCACACCACAGGAAGCCCGGGCGATGCTCTACGCAGCCCAGATGCTCCTCGCCGCGTGGAACGCTCTGGGTGATGTGCTGCCGCAGGCAGAGCCTGCGGCCCGCATCGGCTTCATTCAGGCCGCTGCCGACCAGTTGTTGTTGGACGCATGGACACAACAAGCACGCTGGTACTGCCAAGACGTGCAAAGCCACGGAGACAGCAGTCTCACGGCGCGGATGAGCCACGCCGAACTCATGCGGACGTGGAAAGAGCTGCGCCGGGCCGAACTGCACCAGCCGTAGAAGGTACCGGAAGCACGCGACCGGCTCCGCACTCCCATCGTCCTGCAAAGATGAACGCTGCCGCGTTCACGGGCCCATGGAAAGTGGCAAAAACGGTGAAGCTGTTTTTGACACTTCCCACAGGCAGCGACGGCGACGGCGAAGCCAAAAAAGAACCCTCTGCTCCAGTGTGTCTCGGTCGTGCGGAGCATCGCCCTTCGCCACACCTGCACCATCGCATGTCTTGCACCGCGCCAGCCATGAACCCATCGCATGCCTTGATCGCGGTGCGCTGCCGTCCTTGCTTCGCAAGTTCGGACATACAAAAGCAAAAGGTGTGTGCTCCATCCGTTGCGCGTGCTTACGCCCGCTCCACTCCTTCCGCACAGGCTGGCGCGCGCCGCGTCTCCGGTTGCGCTCCTCGCTTCGCTGCGGTGCTCGGCCTACGGCCCTGCTGTCGCAGCCTTCGCGCGCTCCTTCGCTTCGCCGTGCTTCCGCTCGGCTTGCTCCGTCGTGCCGGTGGGCATCGCGCGCGCCCGCGCACCGCCGTCCTCGCTTCGCTGCGTTGCGGCGGCTCGCCCGCGTACGCGCCTAGCGCTCGGCTGAAGCCTCGCTTGGCGCTGGCGCGTGCGGCCCTTCGCTTGGCTGCGCTCCGGGCGGGCGGCTGTGCTCCTCGCCGCTCGCTCCGCTTCGGCTCCGGTGCTCGCACGTCCGTCCGGTGCTCGTACAGCTCAGGGTGCTCCCGCTTTCGGCGGGCTTCGCGCACCTCTCCGCTTCGCTCCCGTGCGCTCGGCGCTTGGCAGCGCTGGCCTGCGTTCGCTCCGCTCTCTCCTGTTGGCCACCCTCCGGGTGTCCAAAGCAAAAGCCCCCACACCACGCCTCATCGCATTCCGCACGGTCGTACCGCCTCGCCTCGCTGGCTGCATGGGCCGTGCGGCAAAAAACCTGTGCCCTCTGTCATCTCCCCGATTACGCCCGGACCAAGCATCTTCGTACTGCCGACAGCATGGGCCGGGCGCGAGAATACCGGGCAGCGAAACAACAGGTGTCAGAGGGAGGTGTCAGGGAGGTGTCAAGAAATCTTTTGACACCTCTCTCGACACCTGTAAAAATGCGGGTGCGGACGAAGTTTCAGACGTTGAATTTGAAGAACAGGATATCGCCGTCTTTAACGATATATTCCTTGCCTTCGCTGCGTAGCAGGCCTTTTTCTTTCACGCCCTGTTCGCTGCCCAGCTTGAATAGGTCTTCGCAGTTGTAGGCGTCGGCGCGGATAAAGCCACGCTCGAAATCTGAGTGGATAACGCCAGCGGCACCGGGTGCCTTGGTGCCCTTGCGGATGGTCCATGCGCGTACTTCCTGCACGCCCGCAGTGAAGTAGGTGATGAGTCCCAGCAGGCGATAGGCTGCGTGAATCAGGCGATTCAGGCCGGGTTCTTTCATCCCCATGCTGGCGAGAAACTCATTGCGCTCCGCCGGTTCCAGTTGTGCGATTTCGGCTTCCATGGCACCGCAGATGCGTACCACTTCGCTGCCTTCGGACGCGGCGCGAGCTTCCACTGCGCGCGTGTGTTCGTTGCCCTCGGCAAGCGATGCTTCGTCCACATTCGCCACGTAGAGCGTGGGCTTCATCGTGATAAGGAACAGGTCGCGCACCAGCGGCTTCTCTTCATCGGTGAGTTCAACGGCACGGGCGGGCTTGCCTTCATTCATGGCTTCGCGCAGTTTACCCAGCGCGCTGAACTCGTTTTTCACCTTGCTGTCCTGCGAGGTGCGCGCCAGTTTCTGAGCTTTTTCGAAGCGTTTTTCGACGGTGTCCAGGTCGGCCAGCAGAAGTTCGGTGTTGATCACGTCGATGTCGGCCAGCGGATCGACCTTGCCCGCAACGTGGATCACTTCGGGATCTTCGAAGCAGCGCACAATGTGCAGCGTCGCGTCGGTGGAGCGAATGTTGGCGAGGAACTGGTTGCCCAGGCCTTCGCCCTTGCTGGCACCGGCTACCAGTCCAGCGATATCGACGAACTCGATGGTGGTAGGCACGATGCTATTGGGTGTTACGAGTTCCACAATCTTGTTCAACCGCTCGTCCGGAACGGTGACGATGCCCACGTTGGGGTCGATGGTGCAGAAAGGGTAGTTGGCCGCGACTGCTTCAATAGCAGTCAGCGCGCTGAAGATGGTGCTCTTGCCCACATTGGGCAGGCCGACGATGCCGACGTTCAATGCCATAACTCTTCTATTGTCTCGTGAATGGCGGCCCTGTGGCGAATCTTATCGCGTGGTGTTACAGCATTCATCCAAATGAGAAACAGTTCGGAGGTTTACTTAGGCGAGTATCGAGATGATTTGTAGATACGAAATATCATCAGACGTGTTTGTAGCGTCTAACCGCTCTGGAGATGGAATGAGATTTTTTCGATATACAGTTCTGCCGCTGGTTATGACGACTTCGTTTGCCTTTTCGCAACAAGTACAGCAGCCGGAACAAAAGCCATCATGCGCGATAGTGAGGACCGATCACTACGACTGCAATCGCGATGCGTTTCTCCATCGGCTGGCGCAGGCCAAGTCGATTCGCATTCACACGGCACGCATGGACAGCTATGGCGAAGGCCAGATGCAGAAGTTGGTAGCTGAACTGGGCAAGCAGGTAGCCGCAAACGGACAGCCGTTCGACCTGATCTTTGAGCTTGTGAAGATCGACCACGCGGGCCGCATTGAAGTGGGGCCGTATGATATTTCGTTTGCTTATCTGAAAGTCTTCGATCCGGTGCTTGGCTCGGGTGATGCCGGATTGGTATGGGCGGAGACGCTGGATGGTCCAAGCGAGCGGCCGTGGCCCGCTGCTGTGCTGGATGTAGTCAAACAGTTCCGTGCTCACATTGCCGGAGCGAACTAAAGTTTTCACTGAAATTGATTTGCTCAGGCGAATGAAATTCTGTCAGTCTTGTGCGAGAGATTCGCACGCAGGAGAAATTGTGATGAAGGTAAAAGGTCTGTTTCTTGCCGCAGCATTGTTGCTCTGTAGCAGCGGTGTAGTTGCCCATGCGCAAAACGAAGGCATGAAGATGGCTCCACAGAAGCCGGGAGCGCCGTTGGCGAGTCCGCGCAAGCAGGTGGAGGCGAACGTTGGCAGCCATGTGCTGAAGGTGGATTACGGTGCTCCCAGTATGCGCGGACGCAAGATCATGGGCGGAATCGTACCGTACACCACGTGGTGGCGCACCGGTGCCAATGAAGCCACTGCGTTTGAGACGGACACGGCGTTGATGATCGGTTCGCTGCATGTGCCCGCAGGCAAATACACGCTGGTTACTCTGCCTTCTGAAGGCACATGGCAGCTAGTGGTGTGCAAGCATCTGGGCCAGTGGGGCACGGAGCGCTTCGCCGCAGACGATCTGGGCAAGGTCAACATGGAGAAGGCAACGCTGCCAGCGCCGCAGGAGTTAATGTCGATCACCTTTGAAAAGGTGACGAAGAACAGCGCGCAGATGCACGTAAAGTGGGAGACCACGGACGTGTGGGTGCCGATTACTTTGATGTAAGGCTGCATCGCATCGAGGATGTGCAAAGTGCTCACAGTGGTCTCATAGCTGTGAGCACTTTGCGTTGGCAGGAGCGATAGCATGAAGTAAGGAGACTAGTGATGGATGTGCGGCAGATTCAGGAGGCGCTTCGCGAAGCAGGGTTGGATGGCTGGTTGTTCTACGACCATCATGTGCGCGATTCTCTGGCGTACCGCATCCTCGGTCTCGATCCGGCCATGCATGTTACACGTCGCTGGTTTTATTTCATCCCGGCAACGGGCGAGCCGCGCAAGCTGAACCATCGTATTGAAGCGGGCAAACTGGACTCGCTGTCCGGCGAGCGTGTGCTGTACAGCACATGGCAGGAGATGGAATCGGCGCTGGAGACAATGCTGCGCGGTGCCACGAAGATTGCCATGCAGTATTCGCCGCGCAACGCGGTGATGTACGTGGCGATGGTGGATGCAGGCACGGTCGAAGTGTTGCAGGGCATGGGCAAGCAGGTTGTGTCGTCGGCCGATCTTGTGAGCCGTTTTGAAGCTGTGCTGACGGAACATCAGGTGGAAACGCACTTCATCGCACAACGCAGAATCGATCGCATTGTAGAAGACTTTTGGCGCGAGACGGGTGCGCGTGTGCGTGGTGCAGGCACTGACGAGTTCACTATGGTGCAGTGGTTGCAGGGCGAACTGGCAAAGGAAGGTCTGGACTGGGAGCATGGGCCGAATGTCAGTGTGGGGCCGAATGCAGCGGATTCGCACTACGAACCGGTTGCCGGAAGGTCATCGCGGATTGAGCGCGGGTCATTTGTGCTGATCGACATCTGGGGCAACCTGAAGGACGATCCCACGGCTGTCTGGTACGACATTACGTGGACAGGCGTAGTCGATCGCGAACCTACGGAACTCGAAGGCCGCGTCTTTCACACCGTAGTACAGGCTCGCGATGCAGCCATTCGATTGGTGGAAGATCGCTTTGCTGCGAACGCGCCGGTTGCAGGATGGGAGCCGGATGTGGCCGCACGCGAGGTGATCGTGCAGGCTGGATTTGGCGAGTGGTTTACGCATCGCACGGGCCATAACATCGGTACGGAACTGCATGGAGCAGGCGCGCATCTGGATAACTTTGAAACGCATGACGAACGGTTGATTCTGCCTATGACATGTTTCTCCGTGGAGCCGGGAATCTATCTTCCGCCCACGGCTGTCTCAGGGCGCGAGTGCTTTGGTGTGCGCAGCGAGATCGACATGATCACGCGTCCGGGCAAGGCCATTGTCACCGGAAAAATACAGCGCGAACTGGTGCGAATCTAAGCTGAATCTCTAACGCAAAGCCTTGCATGGTCTGCGGCTGATATGATCAACAACGGAATGGCAGTGACCCAGACATCGACTGTGCCGGCTCGGCAGAATACTGTTTCCCCAACGCTTGTGCTCGTGGCCGGATGGCTTGTGCCGGGGCTTGGGCATGTATTGATGCGCAAGCCCATACGCGCGGCGCTGTTGTTTGTCTCCATCCTCAGTATGTTTTTTCTGGGCATGATGATGCATGGCAAGGTCTACTCCGCCACCAACGGCGACATGCTGGACCTGCTGGGATTTGTGGGTGAGATGGGTTCACCCCTGCTGTATGTAATCGCACATGCGGCGGGCATTGGTGCACAGGTGCTGACCGACACGATCTCGGATTATGGCAGTAAGTTTGCCGTGGTCGCAGGGCTGCTGAATGTGATGGCCGCGGTGGATGCGCAGTCGCTGGCGAACGGACGAAAGGCGGCTGAATAACAATGACGCACTTTACCGCGCTGGTGGTGTACGCATTCTTCGCTTCCATCGTCTTCGGCATTACGCAGCGTTCGAGTCCTCGTGAGATGATGCGCTTCGGTGCATCGTGCTTTGCCGGTTTTGTGATCGGTGCAATCGTGGTGAGTTGGGGCATGTATCTGCTAAAGCATTAAGCTTCGTTACATCCGCAGTGATTTCGCTTAGAGTAAGCGGGGCATTGCGTAGTCGTGTCTGCGCCTGTGTTTACTCTTTGTTCACAAAACTTGGGTAAATTAGAGATGTCGTCTATCGAGGCGATGGGCAAGCTGACTCTGCCATGCTTGCGCTTATTCAAAGTCTCCCCGGGGTGGCATTGTTCCGTAGATTGGCATGGATGTGCACCGCTCTGCTCGTGGTTTTGAGCTGTGCGGCAGCTGCGGCGCAGGAGTTGACGCTGACTGGCGCAGGATCGACCTTTGCCTACCCGCTCTATTCCAAGTGGGCTGCGGAATATCTGAAGGCCCATCCCGGCGTGCAGGTGAACTATCAGAGCATCGGCTCCGGCGGCGGTATTCGCCAGGTGAGCATCGGCACGGTGGACTTCGGCGGCACAGATGGGCCCATGACAAATTCTCAGCTTGCCGAGGCTCGGCAGAAGCTGAATGGAGCGGAGATTCTGCACTTTCCCACTGCGTTGGGAGCGGCGGTTCCGGTTTACAACTTGCCCGGTGTGCACTCTGAATTGAACTTTACTGCGGCGGCACTCGCCGGCATTTTTCTGGGCACCGTGCAGAAGTGGAACGATCCTGAGATTGCGCGTGCGAATCCCGGCGTGAAGTTGCCGAATGAGTACATCCTGGTGATTCATCGTGCCGATGGCAGCGGCACTTCGTTTCTCTGGGTGGATTATCTGTCGAAGGTAAGCCCTGCCTTTGCAGCGAAGGTTCGTGTCTCCACGTCGCCGCGCTGGCCCGTGGGGCTTGGCGGTAAGGGCAATGAGGGTGTGGCCGGACTGGTGCGCCAGATGCCGTTTTCCATTGGCTATGTAGAACTGGTGTATGCGCTGAACAGCCACATGCTGTATGGCAGCGTGCAGAATCGCGAAGGGCAGTTTGTGCGAGCGGATTTGAACTCGGTGTCGGCTGCGGCAACCGCGATGGCGAAGTACATGCCTTCGGATTTTCGCGCAGATATTACCAATCCACCCGGGGTGGGCAGCTATCCTGTGTGCAGCTTTACCTGGATGCTTGTACCTACAAAAATGCGAAACCGTGCGAAGGGCGAGGCTTTGAAAAGCTTTCTCTCATGGGGACTGACGGCGGGGCAGAAGTATGCTTCTGCTCTCTCCTACGCGCCGTTGTCGCAGGCCATTGTGGAACAGGAACTACAGGCGTTGAAGCTGCTGCAATACTGAAAGACTTCTCTTGATGACGACCGCAACCCAAACCGGCGAGAGTGTGGAGATGCAGCCATCGGCAGCTTCGATGAAGCTATCGTTTATGGAGCGGTTGCGCAAGGGCGACGAAGCTGCATACCTCATCACGCTGTGCGCCGCGCTGACGGTTGCACTCATCACGGCTCTGCTGGCGCAGCATCTGTGGGCGAACTCTTCGTTGTCGCGGCATCAATCGGGTTGGAATTTTTTGTGGAGCAGCGAATGGGACCCCGGTAGCGAAATCTTCGGTGCGCTCCCATTCATTTACGGCACTCTGGTCACAAGCGTTCTATCGTTGATAATCGCCATTCCCATTGGCCTTGGCGCAGCTATTTTTCTTGCCGAGATGGCTCCGCGCAAACTCAGCGACATACTTACATTTCTGGTGGAACTATTGGCCGCCGTACCGAGCGTGATCTTCGGTCTGCTCGGAATTTTCGTGCTGGTGCCTTTTCTGACCGCGTATGTTGTCCCAGCGTTGCGTGCGCTCTTCGGATGGCTCCCCATCTTTCAGGGAGCGTTTTACGGTGTCAGTTATTTTTCAGCATCGGTGGTTCTGGCCATCATGATTGTGCCGTTCATCGTGTCGATCTCGCGCGAGGTGCTGCTTTCCGTACCGGCATCACAGCGTGAAGCGATGATGGCGCTCGGCGCAACCAAGTGGGATGTAACCTGGCATGCGGTGGTTCCGTACGCAAGCCGTGGCATCATGGGCTCGGTGTTTCTTGCGCTGGCGCGAGCGCTGGGCGAAACCATGGCCGTCACCATGGTGATCGGCAACGTGCCCGATGTACATGTATCGCTGCTGTCGCCGGGATACACGATTGCCGCGGTGATTGCGAATGAATTTACCGAGGCAACGGGCGATCTGTACATTCACGCGCTGATTGAACTCGGCCTGGTATTGTTTGTGACTACCATGATCATCAATGCGGCGGCGCGTCTGCTGATGCTGCGCTTCAAGGTGCAGGAGGTGAATGCGTAATGCAGTATCCTCCACGCCGCAGACAGGTGATCAATGCGGTTATGCTCACACTGACCGGCCTTTGCACATTGCTGGTAGTGAGTGTTCTGTTCTTCATCCTTGGCTATCTCGCGTGGCATGGCGCGCAGTCGCTGAACTGGGACTTCTTCACCAAGCTGCCAGCACCTGTAGGACAAACGGGCGGCGGCATGGCCAACGCTCTTGTTGGTTCATTGAAAATGCTGCTGCTGGCCAGTGTGATCGGTATTCCCATTGGCATGCTGGCCGGTATCTATCTTGCCGAGTTCGGTCATGGCTGGCTGTCGGGTTTGGTGCGCTACACGACAGATTTGCTCAATGGCGTGCCTTCAATTGTGATGGGCATCTTTGTCTATACGCTGGTGGTGTTGCCGATGCGGCATTTCTCCACGCTGGCGGGTGGCATTGCGCTTGGCATCATGATGATTCCCATTGCGCTGCGATCGACAGAAGAGTTTTTGCGCGGTGTGCCGAACAGTATGCGTGAGAGTGGACTGGCATTGGGTGCCAGCAAGGCGCAGACAGTGTTCACCGTGATTGTTCCTTCCGCGCTGACGGGTATTGTCACCGGCATCATGCTGAACCTGGCGCGTGTTGCGGGTGAGACTGCGCCGCTGCTGTTTACCGCGTTTGGTAACCAGTTCTGGAGCAAGGGTATTAACGAACCAACCGCGTCTTTGCCGGTGATGATCTTCAACTATGCCATCTCGCCGTACGAAGACTGGCACAGGCAGGCATGGGCAGCGGGCTTTGTGCTGCTTATGGCGGTGCTACTCATTAACATTGTGGCGCGTGTGGTGTTGCAACGCGGAAGGCGTGTGTCGCGATGAGTGTGACTGCCGATGTTTTTATGCCGCAGGGCGCAACACCCGAAGATTTTCTCAATCCTCAGTTCACTGCAACGGATGTGAACTTCTATTACGGACGCTTTCATGCGCTGCATACGATCTCGCTGAAGCTTCCTGCGCGTAAAGTGACTGCGCTGATCGGGCCTTCGGGCTGTGGCAAGAGTACGTTCCTGCGCATCCTGAATCGCATGTATGAGACGGTGCCGCACACACGTATGGAAGGCCAGGTTCTGCTGGGTAAAGAGAGTCTTCTCGACTTCGACTCCATTGTGCTGCGGAGGCGTGTGGGCATGGTGTTTCAGAAGCCGATGCCGTTTCCGAAGTCCATATACGAAAACGTGGCCTATGGCCTGCGTGTGAATCGCGTGGTCAGCCGTGGTGAAGTAGACGAGCGCGTCGAACAAAGCCTGAAGCGTGCTGCTCTGTGGGGCGAGGTGAAGGATCGTCTGCATCATTCCGCGGTGGGGCTTTCCGGTGGTCAACAACAGAGACTATGCATTGCGCGCGCATTGGCCATCGACCCCGAGGTCCTGTTGATGGATGAACCGTGTTCCGCGCTGGATCCGATTGCTACTGCGAAGATCGAAGAGTTGATGGTGGAGCTGAAAGAACAGTGCACCATCGTTACCGTGACGCACAATATGCTGCAGGCTGCTCGCGTTGCGGATTACACGGGCTTCTTCATGGCCGGAAGATTGATTGAGTTTGATGCGTCCCGCGTCATCTTTCAGCGTCCCTCGCGGCGTGAGACAGAAGAGTATGTCACCGGCCGCTTTGGTTAATGGTTAGAGCATTTGAAAATGCTGCAACACGCAGTAAGACGACATCAGCACGAATGCATTCGATTCTCTGTTGCTCTGTGTGCAAGAATGCTGCTGTGAAATTACCTGCATGGTTTGCTGTTCTGGGTGTGGTGGCGAGTACGTTGTCGCTGCCGTGGTGGATGCATCTTCAGGCTCAGAAGATAGATGCACAATCGCTGCCTGTCTGGGCATATCCCGTTCTTCCCAACGCAGCCAGCACTCCCGCAAAACCACTGTCCGATAGCGACAGGAAGAGTGTTCCGGGAAGCGCCGCGTCTTATTCTTCGAAGGCGATTGCCAGTCTGTTTGTTGTGCCGGACTGGTTCCCGCGTGAGCATCCGAAGATGCCTGTTGTGGTGATGAATGGGCGTGCGCCTAATGTTGGCGGATGCGGACATTGCCATCTGCCTACAGGCATGGGACGTCCCGAGAACATGAGTGTCGCCGGACTTCCGAAGGCTTACATGATGGAACAGATGGAAGACTTCCGCAATGGATCGAGAAAGTCGTCGCTGACGAGTTTTGCTTCTACCGTACACATGATCCAGGTCGCACAGAATGCAACGCCGAAAGAGATTGAAGCAGGCGTGGATTACTTTGCGTCGATGAAACCGAAGAAGTGGATTCGTGTAGTGGAAACAGATCGCGTTCCCTTGACGAAGGTCGGCGCACTGATGATGGTGGTCGACGATCCTGCGAAGACAGAGCCGATTGGGAACCGTATTATTGAAGTACCGGAAGATCTGGAGCAGACAGAGTTACGCAATCCGCATTCAGGCTTTGTGGCCTATGTCCCAAAAGGCACGCTACAAAAGGGCAGGGCATTAACGCAGACATGCACGGTGTGCCACGGTGAGGATTTATGCGGGAAGGACAACATACCTTCGATTGCGGGCCGTTCTCCCAGCCAGATGACGCGCCAGTTAATTGACTTTCAAACCGGCGCACGTACCGGCCCGCACGCAGCGATGATGAAGCCAGTGGTGCAGGGAATGACACTCGCGCAGATGGTGACTATCACGGGTTATCTGGCTTCATTGCAGCCATAATGTGAGTTAGCTTCGGTGTGAAGAAAATGCTTCATACGTTGGTTTAAAAGTAGAAGGCCAGCCTGTTGCGGCTGGCCTTCTACTTAGTAAGTGAACTTACTTATAAGTTAGTAAGTTACGAAAGCGAACTCAGGTACTTATAATCGAATGCGGCAGCTTCCAGAGGAGGCATGCGTGCGTAGGGGCCTTCCTGCTCCACGAAGATATGCTCAATCTGCTTGCCCTTCAGGCTGGCGAAGATTTCCTTGTAGTTCACCACGCCCTGGCCGATCTCTGCACCCTTCGGAGAGTTGGCACCACCCGTAGTCGCGCCCTTTTCAAAGGGAAGGAAGTCTTTGATGTGCAGCATCTTGATGCGGCCCGGATAACGATTGACGAACTCCGCAGGCTTGTAGCCGGCAACGGTGATCCAGCCGCAATCGATCTCGAAAAACACTGTACCTTTTTCGGTGTGGCTCAGCAGGTAATCATAGCCGGGCTTGCCGTCGTCCAGCGTGAATTCCATGGTGTGGTTGTGTGCAGCAAAACGTAGACCACTCGCCTTTGCTGCCGTGCCTACCTTGTTCATCGCTTCGGCAAGCTGCTTGAACTCTTCCGGAGTTATGGGCGCGAGCATGGACCGCATCGCCGTACCCATGGCAGCGCGACGCTGTTCGGGTGTCATGTTGCCCATGTCAGGGCGCGGAGCCGAGATCAGTTGCTTCGGCACTGATGAAGTTGCATAGGTACAGCCCAGCGTATGCGCGTCGTCAAATGCCTTGTTCAGGTTGTTCATGTCGAACTGCAGGTGTGCGCTGGGGCACTTGATGCCGTTGTCATCGAGGATTTTTTTCAGAGCGGCCGCGGTCTTTGCAGAGCCGAAACCAGCGGTCTCCACTTCCTTGTAGCCAATGGCTGCAAGCTGCTTGATGGTGGCCTCCGCGTCCTTGCCCAGGTCGCTGTTCACCACGTAAAGCTGAATGCCGATGGGGAGATTCAACGGACTGGCTCTGGCAAAGCGCGGCATGGTGGCTGCCAGTGCGGTAACGGCGGCAAGGCTGCCAGCCCTGCCCAGGAAGATTCTGCGAGTCATTGGTTTCATTGCGACCATATTCTCCATAAGCGATAGTAATCTCTGCCCGCCAACTGTAATGGTTGGCGAAAATTGTTAGCAAGCTTTACGTGTTACTTTGCGCGAAACGTCAGATTGGCCTCAACCTTGCCGCCTGCGGGAACCAGAACGGTGGTCTCCTGCGATGGCAGACCTTCGTGCCACGCGGTAACGGTATAGTTGCCCGGCGGCAGGTTCGGCAATTTGAACGTACCGTCTTCGCCGGTAACGGCAAAGTAAGGATGATCGAGCACTCCGATGTAAGCATGCATCCACTCATGGATATTGCATTTCACAGGGATCATCACCTCGGAGTGAGCGAACTTGCGGTGCATCGGCGGATCGCCCGGGCCCTGCGAATGGTTCCACTCGCGATTGTCGTGCGGCATAGGATGAATATTGTGGGTCACAGGATCGGAGTTGACGATGTCGAGTGTCTGCCCGGTTTGCAGGCCGAGTACGCGCGGCTTGAACCAGCAACCCGCCTGGTCGATGGTGGCGGAGTCAGTCGGCGTAGCAAAGGTTTTGCCTTCCAGTCCCTTTGAGACATAGACAAAGGTGTTATCCAGACGGCCGTGTTTATCCACCAGTAGCGAGTCATCTGCAAACTTTTTGCCGCCATGTTTTTGCGCGCAGGCAGGGTCGCTGCCCATGTCGATCATCTTCGGCTTCGGCACTGCGCCTTCGAATTTGATCGTGCCGGTAACGGTGGCCGCCGTGGTGGGATCGACTTTGAAGTAGGTCGGTGCAGGTGGCTTGGTTGCAGGCGTGGTGTCGGCCGTGCTTTGAGATTGTTTGCAACCGCTGAGAGCGAGCAGCATGAGTGCGGCGGAACAAAGTTTAAGCTTCATGGAGATTCGTCCTTCTGCAATCTTCAGATGCGTTATGCGGCGTGTTGTTTGCTGCATGGAGACTCCGTTGCATTGTAGCGACCTTGTGCATGGGTATGCATCCTGCTGGCGCGAAACGGTGCTGGCAGAATACATCGCTATTTTGTATCGGGCGGAGTGCCGAGGTCGGGTGCCATGTCGCCTGTAAGTGCGGTGAGAAACTCCAGCAGATCGGCGCGATCCTGTCCGGTCATGTGAATCTTCTTCATCTCCGGATCTAGATACGGATTACTGTTGCCCTGGCCTGCGTAAAAGTCCACAACCTCTTTCAGTGTCTTCAACGATCCATTGTGCATGTATGGCGCCGTCTGCGCCACATTGCGTAGTGTCGGCGTTTTGAATGCGCCGGTGTCAGTGGCTACCCTGGTTTCGTGGAAGCGCCCTACATCGGTAATGTCGCCTTCACCGTTTATGCCTTCGCCGATGTTATGGAATTTGTCGTCGGTAAACAGAGCACCCTGCGGCGAGATGGTGTGGCATGCAACGCAATTGCCGCCATTAGGATTCAGAAAGACGGCGTAGCCGCGAAGCTGTGCGGGTGTGAGAGCGTTTTTATCGCCGCCAAACTGGTAACGATCGAAAGGAGAGTTACCGGTAAGAGCAGTGCGTTCAAATGAAGCAATCGCCGCAGCTACACGCGCAATGGTGACATCGGGAGTGCCGAAGGCCTGCGTGAACAGTTGCCGATAGATGCGGTCTTTACCCAGCTTGCTGACGTCAGATGCATGCGCCAGGCTCATCTCCACCGGGTTGGCGATGGGAAAGGCCACTTGCTCTTCGAGTGTCTGTGCGCGTCCGTCCCAGAACTGCATCTTCAGATATGCGGAGTTCAGCACGGTGGGTGCATTGCGTGTGCCCAGTGCGCCGCGCACTCCAGTGGAGACGCTTTTACTGTCGGTGAAGTAGTAGCGGGGATCGTGGCAACTGGCGCAGGAGAGCGTGTTGTCCAGCGAGATGCGCGTGTCGTAAAACAGGCGTCGGCCCAGAGCTATGGTCTCTTCCGTTGGAGGATTGTCCGCGGGTACAGGGACAGGCGGCAGCCCAAGCAGCGGCACAATGTGAACCTCTTTACCATGAGGGCGCGCGCTGATCTCCTTCTTACGGCAGCCACCAAGAGCGAACAA
>Ga0153956_1001486_pt1 | contig 20285 bp, 17 predicted proteins | sample TSFL040MetaG_FD_104704 | JGI IMG/M metagenome (GOLD analysis project Ga0153956, IMG submission 104704) | Attine ant fungus gardens microbial communities from Florida, USA - TSFL040 MetaG | ecosystem: Host-associated > Fungi > Mycelium > Unclassified | place: USA: Florida, Wekiwa Springs...
CAATCCAACAGCAACTTGGCCAGCTGTTCGCGCTGCCAATCGCCATTGCCCAGGAAGGTTTCGGTGGAACGGGCCCGTTTGAAATACAGCTGGATGTCGTATTCCCAGGTGAAGCCGACACCGCCGTGCATTTGCAGACCGGTGCTGGCGTTGAAGAAAAACGCATCGGAGCAGTAGCTCTTGGCGATCGCCGCCGCCTCGGGCAATTCGGCCGCGAGGGCCGGATCGCCATTGAACAGCGCTTCCTGAGCGATACAGGCGGCGTAGTACACGGCGGAACGCGAGCCCTCGGCCTTCAGCATCATGTCCGCCGCCTGATGTTTCAGCGCCTGGAAGCTGGCGATGGGCCGATTGAACTGCACCCGGCCTTTCGCGTATTCGACGCTGATATCCAGCGCCTGCTGCGCGCCACCCATTTGCTCGGCGGCAACAGTGATCTGCGCCAGTTGCAGGATTTTTTCCAGCTGCGGCCAGGCGGCGCCTTCATTGCCGAGCAGCGCGTCGCTGGCAACCGCGACGTTTTGCAGCTCAATCTGCGCCTGACGGCGGGTTTGATCCAGGGTCGGCAGCCAGCTGCGATTCACGCCCGCGGTTTCCGCCGGCAGCGCGAACAAGCTGATGCCCTCGGCGCCGCTCGTGCCCTTGGCGCGCGCGGCGACGATCAGCAATCCGGCGGTGTGGCCGTCCGGCACATAACGCAGCGCGCCGTTCAGCGTGTAACCGCTCGCGGTTTTTTCCCAGGTGACCTGAATACCGTTCGCGTCCCAGCTGCCGCCCGGGCTGACCCAGCCCAGCGTGCCGGTCAGCTCGCCCGCCGCGATGCGCGTCAGGTATTCGCTTTTCTGCGCGTCGTTGCCCGCCACCAACAGCGCGTTGGTCGCCAGCGCCACGGTGGAGAAATACGGCGCGCACAACAGATAACGCCCCATCTGCTCGAACAGCGCGGCCAGCTCCACATAACCCAGCCCCAGGCCGCCGTATTCCTCGGGAATATGCAGCGCCTGCCAGTACATCTCACCGGTGATGCGCTGCCACACGGCGTCCTCGAAACCTTGTTCGGTCGCCATCGCGCGGCGCACCGCCTGCGAATCCGACACCTCGGCCAGAAACGCCGCCGCGGTGTCGCGGATCATTTGCTGTTCGTCGTTAAAACTGAATTCCATAAATCAAATTCCAGATGGCGTTAAATGCAACGCACCATTGAAGTGATTCGAATGAGTCGGACTTCCAACTGATGGACTGACACGATGCTGGAAAGAGCCGTGGTAAATCCTCTTTCCAGGACCAAGAGCTACAGGGAAGTATTGACCGCGTGTCCTGGAAAGAGGATCTGCCACGGCTCCCGCACGAAAACCGAACCCTTGCGGATTCGGTTTTTTTCATCGAGGTAACCCGGAATCCCAGAGCGATTAAGAACCGTAAACCTTTTGCGCCGGAACAGCTTCGGCAAGCACTTTCGCGACAGCCGCGCCCACTTCGGCCGGCTCCCAGCGCGCGCCCTTGTCCACTTCGGGGCCTTTGCGCCAGCCGTCGGCCACGGAAATCTTGCCGCCTTCGGCTTCAAAGACGTTGCCGCTGATCGAAGCCGCCTCGGCCGAACCCAGCCACACCACCAGGGAGGAAACGTTTTCCGGAGCCCAGAAATCGAAGCTGCCGTCGTCGGGCTTGGCCATGCGCGTGGCCATCGACTCGACCGCCGTGGTCATGCCGGTGCGCGCCGCCGGCGCGATGGCGTTGGCGGTGATGCCGTAACGGCGCAGTTCCACCGCCTGGTTCAGCGTCAGCGCGGCGATGCCGGCCTTGGCCGCGGCATAGTTGGATTGTCCGACCGAACCCTGCAAACCGGCACCGGAAGTGGTGTTGATGATGCGGGCGTCGACCTTCCGGCCCGCCTTGGACTGATCGCGCCAATAGTGAACAGCATGCGAGGTGATGCAGAAATGGCCCTTGAGGTGCACGGCCATGATCGCGTCCCACTCCGCCTCGGTCATCGACGCGAACATGCGGTCGCGGTTGATGCCGGCGTTGTTCACAACCACGTGCAGGTCGCCGAAGGTTTCGACGGCTTGTTTCACCGCGTTTTCGCTGTCGGCGTAGTTGGTGATGTCGGAGGTGTTCACCACCGCGCGGCCGCCCTTGGCGGTGATTTCATCGACCACTTTCTGGGCCGCTTCGCGGTTGATGTCGTTGACCACCACGCAGGCGCCTTCCGACGCGAATACGCGCGCATGCGCGGCGCCCAAACCGCCGCCCGCGCCAGTGATGATGACCACTCTGTCTTTACAAATTCCGCTCATTCTATTTCTCTCAGATTTTTTCGATCAGCCGGCTTTGCCAATTGCATAACCGGCAGGCATGACAAGGCCGGGCTGAGCCCGGCCTTTCGCAATCACAGCCGTTCGATGATGGTGACGTTGGCCTGGCCGCCGCCTTCGCACATGGTTTGCAGGCCGAAGCGCAGTTGACGGCGCTCCAGTTCGTGCAGCAGCGTGGTCATCAGCTTGGTGCCGGTGGCGCCGAGCGGATGGCCGAGGGCGATGGCGCCACCGTTGACGTTGACGCGCGCGTGGTCGATGCCGAGCTCTTTCATCCACGCCATCGGAATCGACGCGAACGCTTCGTTGCATTCGAACAGGTCGATATCCTGCCAGTTCATGCCGGCTTTTTTCAGGGCGCGGGCGGTGGCGGGAATCGGCGCGGTCAGCATCCACACGGGATCGTCGGCGTACACCGACAGGTGATGAATACGCGCGCGCGGCGTCAGGTTGTAGCGCTTGAGCGCGGCTTCCGACACGATCAGCATCGCCGACGAGGCGTCGCAGGTCTGGCTGGAAATACCGGCGTGAATGCGACCGCCCGCTTGCAACGGCTCCAGCGCGGCCATTTTTTCCAGCGAGGTTTCGCGGCGCGGCGTTTCGTCGACGGTCAGGCCGTTGAGCGGAACGATCTCGCGAGTGAAATAACCGTTGTCGATGGCGTGCAGTGCGCGACGATGGCTTTCCAGCGCGAACGCTTCCATTTCCTCGCGGCTGACATTCCATTTCTGCGCGATCATTTCCGCGGAATTGAATTGCGAGACCGGCACATTGCCGTAGCGCTCGACCCAGCCCTTGGAGCCGGAGAACGGATCGGTGAAACCGAGATCCCTGGCGCAGGTCATGGCCGAGGAGATCGGGATTTGCGTCATGGTTTGCACGCCGCCGGCCAGCACCACGTCGGAAGTGCCGGACATCACCGCCTGCGCGGCGAAATGCACGGCCTGCTGCGAGGAACCGCACTGGCGGTCGATGGTGACGCCGGGCACGTGCTGCGGCAGGCCCGCGGCCAGCCAGCTGGTGCGCGCGATGTCGCCGGCCAGCGGGCCGATGGCGTCGACCGCGCCGAAGATCACGTCGTCGTAATCGGCGGCGGGAATGTCATTGCGCTCAACCAGCGCCTTGATGGCGTGCGCGCCGAGATCGGCGGCGTGAACTTGCGCCAGGCTGCCTTTGCGGCGGCCGGTCGGACTTCTCAGGGCATCGACGATATACGCTTCGGCCATCACACAACTCCTGTACCGGATTTTTGGGATTCCTCGGAAGGGAAACTGCTCAAACGCCCGAAGGTATTTTCCGCGCCGATCAGCGCACGCTCATTGAGCAGCCATTCATGCACACGATTCTTGTGGAAGCCGGGGTCGCCCCAGGTTTTGTCCAGTGTCCACGCACGCTTCATCCAGATATGCAGGTCGCATTCCCAAGTGTATCCCATCGCTCCATGCACCTGAATACTGTTTTTGGCGGACAGCAGCGCGGCTTCGCCAGCCGCGACTTTGGCGCAGGAAACCGCGAAATCGCCGCGGGTCGGATTGACGGTGGTGGTGTAAGCGGCGCGATAAACCGGCGCGCGCGCGAACTCGTATTTCACCGCGCAGTTGGCCAGCAGATGTTTCACCGCCTGGAAACTGCCGATCGGTTTGCCGAACTGCTGGCGGTCGGTGCTGTACTTCACCGCCATCGCCACCATTTGTTGCGACAGGCCGAGCAATTGCGCGGCCGCGCCGAGCGCGCCACGGTTGAGCGAGGCATGCCACAGATCGGCGCCCTCGGTGCCGTTGCAAACCACGGTCTCGCGGCTCGGCGTCCACTCGACACGGAACAGACGGCGCGAGGGATCGACGCTCTTGTGCTGTGTCAGTTTCACCTGTGCCTTCGGCACCAGATGCACTTCGTCGCCGTTCGGCAGAATCAGCCAGTCGGCGGTGTCGGCGTTGTTCACATACGGATTGATCCAGTGCTGCACGGCCACGCGCGCCTCGCCGGTGGCGAGCGCGCCGAGCACATCGGCGCAGCGCTGTGAATTCGGCGCCAGCGCCGCCAGCATCGGCGTGGCCACCAGCGCGCTCACCACCAGCGGACCGGGCAGCGCGACTTTGCCGCACTCTTCCGCCAGCAGCACGAAATCGACTTCGGAAAGCCCCAGGCCGCCGAAATCCTCGGGCACCAGCATCGCCGGCAGGCCGAGCTCGACCATTTTCTGCCACAGCTCGCCGTCATCGGATTGGGTTTCCCAGCGCTGCCGGATCGAGGTCGGCGTCACTTCGTGCTGCAGGAATTCGCGCACGCTGTCGCGCAGGGCCAACTGGTCTTCGGTAAAGGTAAAATCCACGATGATATCCTCTCTAAGAAGCCGCTCAGCGCGGCATTCCCAGCAAACGCTCCGCAATGATATTGCGTTGAATTTCGTTGGTGCCGGCGTAGATCGGACCGGATTGCGCGAACAGGAAACCGTCCAGCCACTGGCCCAGGTCCTCGGCGTTTTCTTCGGATTCCGGCAGCAGTTCCGCGCGCGAGCCGAGCAGGCTCATCGCGGTTTCGTGCATGCGCAGGTCGAGTTCGGACCAGAAAATCTTGTTGAGGCTGGCCTCGGCGCCGATCTTGCCGCCCTTGATCAGGCGCGACGCGGTTTGATAGGTGCTGAGCGCGTAGGACTCGGCGTCCATGTAGCAGCGCACCACCGCGTCCTCGATCGACAGATCGAGAATGTCATTGGCGCGCGAGCGGTACAGCTCGACCAGGCGCTTGGCGGTTTCCTGGAAGCGGGCCGGGCTGCGCAGCATCAGGCCGCGCTCGAAACCGGCGGTGGACATGGCGATGTGCCAGCCTTGACCTTCCTCGCCCATGCGGTTGGAAACCGGCACGCGCGCCTCGTCGAAGAAGATTTCGGCGAAGCCGGGCAGGCCGTCGAGCTGCGGAATCGGACGCACGGTGACGCCCGGGGTGTCGAGCGGCACGAATATGAACGACAGGCCGTGGTGGCGGGTGGATTCCGGATCGGTGCGGAAAATACAGAACACCCAGTCGGCGAACACGGCGCGGGTCGACCAGATTTTCTGGCCGCTGATGACGTATTCGTCGCCGTCGCGCACCGCTTTCGAGCGGATCGCCGCCATGTCGGAACCGGCGCCCGGCTCGGACCAGCCCTGGGCCCACATTTCCTCGCCGCTGGCCATTTGGGTCAGGTAGCGCGCTTTCTGTTCCGGCGTGCCGTATTCCATGATGGTCGGGCCGAGCAGGAAGATGCCGTTCTGATTCACGCGCAACGGCGCGCGCGCGCGATAGTACTCTTCCTCGAAGATCAGCCATTCGATCAGGTTGCAGCCGCGGCCGCCGTATTCCTTCGGCCAGGTCACCATGCCCCAGTTACCCGAGGCCAGCGTTTTCTCCCACTCGCGGTGCTGCTCGAAACCTTCTTGCGTGTCGAAGGATTGCAGCGGCTTGGCAGGCACGTGCTGCTCCAGCCAGGCGCGGACTTCCAGGCGGAACGCCTGCTGTTGCTCGGTGAATTTCAGTTCCATAGCACTCAACCCTTGGCGTTGAAATCGGCTTCGCGCTTGCCGACGAAGGCGTCGCGCGCTTCCTGCGAATCCGGCGAGGTGTACGCTTCGAACGTGAAACCCTGTTCCCAGCGGTATTTGTCTTCCAGGTCGCCGTCTTCGATGCCGGTGAGGGCTTCCTTGGCGAGCTGGATCATGCGCGGGCTCTTGTCGGCGATCTTGCGCGCGATCTCCAGCGCGGTGGCGCGCAGCTGATCGCGCGGCACCACGCGCTCGATGGCGCCCAGGCGATAGGCTTCGTTGGCGTCGATGAATTCGCCGGTGAAATACATGTAACGCACTTTCTGCACCGGGAACATGCGCTGCAAATGCGCGCCGCCGCCCATCGCGCCGCGATCGACTTCCGGCACGCCGAAACGCGCGCATTCGGAAGCGACGATGATGTCCGCCGCGCCGCTGATGCCGATGCCGCCGCCGAGCACGAAGCCGTGCAGCGCCACGATCACCGGTTTCGGATTGCGGTGGATGGCCTTGAAGGTGTCGTAGTTGCCCTTGTTCACATCGACGATCTTGCCGCCGTCGGCGGCCAGTTCCTTGATATCGACGCCGGCGCAGAAGCCTTTGCCTTCGGCGCGGATCACGATCACGCGCACCGCGTCGTTCTGGCCGAGTTCATTGATATGCCTGGCGATCGCGAACCAGCCCTTGCTGTCGAAGGCGTTGACCGGCGGATGGTTGAACACCATTTCCGCGATGCCGTTTTCGATTGTCGATGTGAAAACCATAAATTTTCCTCTGATTGCAGCGTCCGGTGTCAACGCCGGGGGCTTCTATTTCCATGCGCGGGCGGCGATGAACTACCACGCGCGCTCAGCGGCGCCAATTTTCCAAAAAACCGCGGCGCCCAACAACAAATATTCAAGCACTTAAACCAACACAGGCCGGTTGGAGAACCAACCAGCCTGTGGTCGTGATTTCACGACAGCGAAATCACCTTGTCATCGCGGCGAAACGCGCGTCTCAAGCGCCGGCCAGGGCCGACAACCGCGCCTGGGCCTGCTCGACGATCGAGGCCACCACGTCCGCGCAGCTGGGCAGATCCTGGATCGCGCCCGCCACCTGGCCGCTGGGCAGAATGCCCGACTCCGGATGGCCGAGCACCATCGCCTGCTGAATCATCATCGGCGCGTTGGCCGACATCATGGTCTGGCCGAAGCTCAGGCCCTGCGCCTTGCGCATTTTCCAGGCCGAACTCACCAGCCCGAGAATCGATTCGCCGGTCATCTTGCGATAAGCCAGGCCGTTGCGAATGGCCAGCCACGCCAGGCCCGCCGGACCGGTATGTTCCAGCTCACGCAAGGTTTCGTTGAGAATCATGCGCTGCGGCAGGCCGTCGAGTTTTTCGCTGACGATGATGTCGGCGACATCGGCGGCGATGTAACGCGCCTTGGTCGCCTCGGGCACCGGGCTCTCTTTGGTCAGCAGGAAACGCGTGCCCATCGCAATACCGGCCGCGCCATAGGCCAGCGCCGCGGCCAGACCGCGGCCGTCGCGGAAACCGCCGGCGGCGACCACCGGCACTTTCACGGCATCCAGCACCTGCGGCAACAGGATCGAGCTGGCCACCGCGCCGGTGTGACCGCCGCCCTCGCCGCCCTGCACCACCACCGCGTCGGCGCCGAGCTGAATCGCTTTTTGCGCGTGCTTGAGCGCGCCGACGGTGGGAATGCACACCGCGCCGCCGTCTTTCAATTTCTTGATGGTGGCCGCGTCGGGACCACGGCCATAACTCACCGCGCGCACCTGGTGCTTGACGATGAGATCGACGATTTCCTTCGCGCCCGGCTGGAACATGTGGAAGTTCACGCCGAACGGTTTATCGGTCAGTTCCTTGATGCGTTTGATCGCCGCATCCACTTCCTGCGGCGACATCACCGCCGCGGCGAGAAAACCGAACGCGCCGGCGTTGCAGCTGCCGGCCACCAGCTCGGCGCTGGCCACCCAGCCCATCGCGGTCTGGATGATCGGATAGCGGGACCCCAGTAAATCGCACAACGACGTATGCAATGCGGACATGCGTTCAACCTTATTCGGATTTGTCGGCCGGCGGCGCGCCGGTCACCGGTTGTTTGTTGTCTATCTGTTTATTGATACGGGACATCGCCTTGGCATCGAGCCCGCCCAGGCGATCGCCGGATTCGATGATGTTCTGCGCATGCGCGAAATGATGCCAGGCGAACGCCGCATCCATCGCCGAGCGCTTGCCCTGCAAATCCTCGACGTGGTTGATCGCCTGCTTGGTCAGGGCCAGGCCAAGGCGCGGCATGCCGGCGATCTTGCGCGCGATGCGATAGGTTTCCGCTGCAAGCTCGGCCAGCGGGAAAACGCGATTGACCATGCCCATCTGATAGGCGCGATCCGCCGACATGCGCTCGCCCATCATCAGGAACTCCTTGGCGATGCGCGGATGCAACTCGTAGGCATGCGCGAAATATTCGACGCCGGGAATGCCCATGTGCACGACAGGATCGGCGAAGAACGCATCGTCGGACGCGATGATCAGGTCGCACACCCAGGCCAGCATCAGGCCGCCGGAAATACAGGCGCCCTGCACCATGGCGATGGTCGGCTTGGGAATTTCGCGCCAGCGCCGACACAGGCCGAGATAGACATCGGATTCGCGCGCGTAGAGAAATTCGCCGCCGACTTTATCGCTGTGGTCGTACCAGAGCGTGACGCGCTCCTGGCTTTGATCGACATCGCGCTCGGGCGAGCCGATATCGTGGCCGGCGGTGAAATGCTTGCCCGCGCCGCGCAGCACGATCGCCTTGACGGCGTCGTCGCCCGCGGCGCGTTTGAAGGCGTCGTCCAGCGCGTACAACAGACGCCCGGTCTGGGCATTGTTGTAGCGCGGACGATTCAGGGTGATGGTGGCGATGCCGTCGTCCACGCCATACAGAATGACATCCTGTTCCGCGTCTTCGCGCTGCTCGTCACCAGCTCCCATAGCCACTCCTCAACCCAGCGCGCTGGCGCGCAGGCCTTTCGGATCGAGACGCGCGATGATCGCGAGCTGCTCGGCGGTCGGCGCCGGCGTGGTCGGCACATCGCCTTCCACCAGCACCTCGAAGCCGGTGTTTTCACGCACCTGCTCGACCGTCACGCCCGGGTGCAGGGACAGCAGACGCGCCTGCTGGTTGGGGCCGCCGAAATCCATCACGCACAGGTTGGTGAAAATTTTGCCGATCTTGATGTCGTCGAAGCTGTAACCCTTGGGCAGACGCGCCGGGTTGTAACCGATCGAGCACACCACATCGACCTCGCCTTCCACGAACACCTGCTTGCTGTGATTCGGCACGAAGAACGAGTTGCGGTGGCTGATGGAGTTGCCCGGAAAACCGCGCACGCCCAGCATCATCACTTTCGGCTTGGCATAGGTGCCGCCGATCGCGGAAATATTGGCCTGGCCGAAACGGTCGACCTGGGTCGGACCGACCATCGCGTGGCGCTTGCCGCTCCACACGTTGTCGAAAATGCGCGCGAAACCCATCGCGGTTTCGAATTTCGGCTTGTAGCCGCCGCGCGGACCGACCGGAACCGGCTCGCTCACGACGAAGGCTTCCGAATCGGTCATCATCAGCAGCGGGTTGTTGCTGCTCATGCTCAGGCTGGCGGCCAGACGCGGGATCAGGCCGATGCCGGTGGCCAGCACTTCGCCATCCAAGCGCCAGGCTTCGGAAGCGGCCGCGATGATCAGTTCGGCCAGCGTGTAATTGGTATCGCTCATGGATTTCACCTCAACCAGATTCTTGTGGGCAGCCGATCAGAATACGGGCAGCGGCAATTGCTTGACGTGCTCGGCGCCGCCGATCGTGGCCAGGTATTGTTCCTCGCCGCCTTTGACGAATTTGTCGTAGTAGCCCTGCCAGCCGCCCTCTTCCTTCGCGGAAGCGGCGTAGGCTTTGAAGTGCGCGGTGTCGAAACCGTACAGCGGAGCGCAGGAGGTCGGGTGCGCGCCGCAGGGAATGTGCACCACGCCGGTGGTTTCACTGCGCTCCCAGAATACGTAGCGCGCCTCTTCGGCGTTCTGGTGGAAATATTCGGTCTCGACCAGTTCGTCGCAGGAGACAAAGGTCTGCTCGGCCGCGCGCACCATCAGGTCGTCCATGTACAGGTCCGGACCTTTGATCTGGCAGACGCCGCGCGCGTCGGCGCGGTCGGCGTGAATCAGCGCCACATCGAGTTTCAGCGCCGGCATCGCCACCCACTCTTTATTGTCGTAGGGCGAGTCGATCACTTTGATGTCGGGGTTGTTCTTGATGACGTCGGTGCCCAGGCCGATTTTGGTCGGGATATAGGGCGAGCCGATGCCGGCGGCCTTCAGGCCGAGCAGCATCATGCCTTCGTCGATTTCCATGACGTCCAGCGCGCCGCTCTGGCGCGCCTTGCGGAAATACGGTTCGAGCGGGATGAAGTCCAGGGAGACGAAGGCGAAAATCACTTTTTTCACCTTGCCGGCGGCGCACAGCATGCCGACATCCGCGCCGCCGTAGGCGACCACGGTGAGATCTTTGACATCGGAGCGCAGCAGTTCGCGGACCAGAGCCATCGGCTTGCGGCGCGGACCCCAGCCGCCGATGCCGATCGTCATGCCGTCCTTGATCTGCGCGACAACGGCTGCCGCAGAAAGCAGTTTACTCATAACGTTCCTCGGATTTTAGATAATGAACAGCCTACGGGGGACTTGCATTCATCAGGAAATATCTGCACGCTTGCGCGACGTTGCTCCGGGCGCCACCTGTGCGCAACGCTCAATAACTCATGGCCGACCCGCGAACAGAATTGTGGTCCGGATTATGGATTCCCCCCTCCGCACCCACATCGTCCATGAGGACTATGACTTTCCCGCGCCGATGAATTAGCTTTGCCGCGCCGGAATATCTATCCACTTCATCAGCTTGTGACCCTAATCGACCATGCCAGTGCAGGCCTTACAGAGCAACACCATTCCCGACCTGATCGACCTCGCCGCCCAACGATTCGGCGCCGACATATTCATTGAGGACGGAGACGTCCGCATCAGCTTCGCCGACCTGCGCACCCGCACCCGCCAGGTGGCCGGCGCGCTCATCGCGCGCGGCATCCAGCCCGGCGACCGCATCGGCATCTGGGCGCCGAACATTTATGAGTGGATCGTCGCCGCCTTCGCCATCCAGAGCGTCGGCGCCGTGCTGGTCACGCTGAACACCCGCTACAAGCGCGCCGAGGCCGGTTACATCCTGCGCAAGAGCGGCGCGCGCATTCTGTTTGCCATCGACAACTTCCTCGGCTGCGACTATCCCGCGATTCTCGAGGGCGAGGAATTGCCGGCCCTGCAGGAAATCGTACTGCTGCGCCCGCAGGGCGCCGGCCGTCACACCAGCTGGGATGCCTTCCTGGAAGCGGGCAACGGCGTTGCGCCCGAGCAGATCGAAGCGCGCTGCCGCGCGGTCAAGCCGGAAGATACGGCCGACATTCTATTCACCTCCGGCACGACTGGCGCTCCCAAAGGGGTGATGGCGGGACATGGGCAAAATCTGCGTGTCTATCGCGCCTGGGCGGAAACCGTCGGCCTGGTGCGCGGCGACCGCTACCTGATCATCGGCCCGTTCTTCCACAGCTTCGGCTACAAGGCCGGCCTGCTCACCTCGCTGCTGAGCGGCACCACGGTATTGCCGCACCAGGCCTTCGACGTCGAGGCCGTGCTCAAGCGCATCAGCGATGAAAAAATCACGGTGATGCCCGGGCCGCCGACCATTTTCCAATCGATCCTGGCCTTCCCGGGCTGGGAAAAATACGACATTTCCTCGCTGCGCAAAGCCTCGACCGGCGCCGCCGCCATTCCGGTGGAACTGATCCGGCAGATGCGCGAAGTGCTGAAGATCGACAACGTCGTTTCCGCCTACGGCCTCACCGAGAGCTGCGGCACGGTCAGCATGTGTCATATCGACGATGACGCCGAGACCATCGCCCACACCTCCGGCCGCGCCATCGAAGGCGTCGAAATCCGCTGCGTCGACAGCGACAACAACGCGGTTCCGAGCGGCGAACCCGGCGAAATCGTGGTGCGCGGCTACAACGTGATGCAGGGTTATTTCGAAAATCCGCAGGCCACGGCCGACACCATCGACGCCGACGGCTGGCTGCACACCGGCGATATCGGCGTGCTCGACGAGCGCGGCAATCTGCGCATCACCGACCGCCTCAAGGACATGTTCATCACCGGCGGCTTCAACGTGTATCCCGCCGAGATCGAAAACATCCTCGCCTCGCACGCGCAGCTGGCGATGAGCGCGGTGATCGGCATGCCCGACGAGCGCATGGGCGAAGTCTGCATGGTGTGGGCGGTGAAAAAAGCCGGCAGCAACCTCACCGAGGACGAGCTGATCCAATGGTGCCGCAACAACATGGCGAACTACAAAGTGCCGCGCAAAGTCCAATTCGTGGACGCGCTGCCGCTGAACGCCTCCGGCAAGGTGCTGAAAACCGAATTGCGCGACCGCATCCGGCAGCCGGCCTGAGCCGGCGCCGCGCTACGACCAAATAAGCTTGAACAGAACAGGGTGACAACAACATGGCGATTCACAGTCTCGGCTACATCACCGTCCAATCGACCGATACCTCGCGCTGGGTGGATTACGCCACCAACGTGCTGGGTCTGGCGATCAACTCCAACCCGATCGCCGACGCGAATGGCAGCCTGCTCCTGAAAATGGACGACCGCCCCTATCGTTTCATTGTCGAGCCCTCCGACCAGGACCGCTACGGCGTGTCCGGCTGGGAATGCAACGGCCCGATCGAATTCGCCGATACCGTGCAAAGCCTGCGCGCCGCCGGCGTCGAGGTGATCCAGGGCAGCAGCGCCGAAATCGCCCTGCGCCAGGTGCAGGATCTGGTGAAATTCAGCGATCCCTCCGGCAACCAGCACGAAGTATTCTGGGGCGTGGTCTCGAACTTCGCGCGCTTCATTTCGCCGATCGGCGTCGAGAGCTTCGTCACCGGCGACATGGGCCTGGGCCACACCGTGCTGCCGGCGCCGGAATTCGACGCCACCGTCAAGTTCTACACCGAAGTGCTGAACTTCGAGCTCAGCGATCTGATGAAGGTGAAATTCACCCCCGATCCCAACGAGCCGGAAAAACGCCTGTACTTCCTGCACTGCAACCGCCGCCACCACAGCCTGGCGCTGTTCGAGTCGCCGATGCCCAGCGGCTGCGTGCACGTCATGCTGGAAACCGCCAGCATCGACGAAGTGGGCCGCTGCCTGGATCGCATCAATGCGCACGGCGTGAAACTGACCGGTACCCTGGGCCGCCACGCCAACGACCATATGGTGTCGTTCTACATGGCCACCCCGGGCGGCTTCATGATCGAGTACGGCGCCGACGGCATGGTGGTTCCGGACTGGTCGCGCTACTCGGCTTTCCAGAGCACCGTGAACAGCTTCTGGGGCCACGATTTCAGCGTCGGCCAGCGCTGAGGCAAAACCGTTGCCCTCGCGGCGTTTCGGTCTCATCGTCCTGCCGGGCCTGGGCATTCAGGCCTGCTCACAGCAGGGCGCCTACACCGGACTGCGCGAGGGCCAGCGCAACGGTTGCCAGAAAATTCCCGAGGCGCGGCGCGCGGGCGCTGCCTCGGACAAGCCGATGTCTCCTACGACGATTATTACCGCGGACAGCGCGAAACTCCCGGACAACAGCCGAGCCAGGGTCGGCAGAGCCGGCGTTCAAACCAGCCAAGCGCTTTGAATACGACAGACTGAACTGAAAATAACTAAAAAAATAACCAGGGACAGAACGGGCTCCGGCGACCGGCGGTCGCGGTTCCCTTATCGATTTGAAGTCATCTCCACAATCCGGGTGATGCGAGCACGCTGAGCACGCCGGATAATGCGGGCGATGATTTCTGACACCTGACTTGAAATGAGAGAGAGCCGGCATGACCGCAGACAACCTGTTAGACCCGCAACATCTCATCGCTCTGGCGCGCCAACAGACCGGCCTGCACGATTTCGATGACCTGCCGCTGGAAGAGCCGCTGGAAATCATGACCCGCGCGCTCAACACCGAAGCCAACCTCAACGAGCTCGGCCGCCAGGTCTGGCACGCGCGCCTGCTGAACTTCCTGATCGCGCGCCTGCGCGCCCACGACTGGTTCACCCGCAAGCCGGAAATCCTCGAAGAGAAAATCAACGCGCCCGTGGTGATCCTCGGCCTGGCCCGCACCGGCACCACCCTGCTGCACCGCCTGATGGCCAGCGATTCGCGCTTCTATTCCGCCGCCTGGTGGGAAAACCGTTTCCCGGTGCCCGCGCCCGACGACATCGGCGGCGACAAGCGCATCGCCGCCGCCAAGGCCGAAGTGGCCGCCATTCTGGAAGCCAACCCGGAACTGGCCTCGATCCATCCCTGGGACGCCCTGGGCGCGGATGAGGACATCCTGCTGATCGACCAGTCGCTGATGAGCACCACCCATGAAACCATGGGCCACATCCCCAGCTACCACGCCTGGATCGCCAAGCAGGACCTGCGCCCGGCCTACGGTTACTGGAAAAAACTGCTGCAATTGCTGCAGTGGCAGAAGAAACAGCGCGGCATCAGCGCCGAGCGCTGGGTGCTGAAAACCCCGATGCACATGGGCTACTGCGACGTGATCAAGGAAATCTTCCCGGATGCGCGTTTTATCCAGACCCACCGCGATCCGCTGCAGACCATTCCGTCCTTCGCCAGCATGATCTACTCGCTGTGGCTGGGCGTGAGCGACAGCGCTCCGGCCGCCGAAGCCGGCCGCGAAACCGTGGCCACGCTGGGCCGCTACCTGGACCACTGCATGAAAGTGCGCGACCAGCAGCCCGCCGGCACCTTCTTCGACGTGGATTTCCGCGAGACGGTGAGCAATCCGATCGGCCTGATCAAGCGCATCTACGAACACCTCGGCATCGAAATGACGCCGGCCGCGCTGGCCCAGATCGAGAACTACATGGCCAACAACCCGCGTGAGAAGCGCCCGCCGCACAACTACACGCTGGAACAGTTCAACCTGACCGAAGAACAGATCAAGACCCGCTTCAGCGCGTACCGCAAACGCCATATCGACAACGCCTGAGCCGGACTTGCCGTAACGAGACAACCGGCGCGCGATCGACGCGCCGCAACCGGAACGCGGCGGGAACGCCGCGCCGGCTGCCACCGAAAGCAGCGCCGCTTGTCTCTGCCTGTCGACACGATGGGGATGACCGCGGCTGGAGCCATTGCCCGGGTTCGGCAAGATGCGATGCAACGGACTTGCATCGACGATGAACAGCCGGGCGCAACCATGACTCAGCCCCGCGGGTTGAACTGAAAAAGCCCAACCGGTATTGCTCGTCGCCGATTGCGCCGGCCACACTGCGCGCCTGAGCGCCTGTGTTTTTTCAGCAGCGACCGCGATCTTCCGAACAGAGTCAGCAGGCCATAGCCTTTTCATCGGGCCGACGAAGGGGGCCCGAGCGCCGTTTTCCGGATTGGGCTTCCACCGTCAGCCCTGTCTGCGCAACCCCAGGAGACAATAACGATGTTGCTCAAAGACAAAGTACTGATCATCACCGGCATCGGCCCCGGCATGGGCGTCAAGGTGCCCGCCGAAGCGGCCCGCGAAGGCGCGGCCGGCGTGGTCATCGCCACCCGCAACGCGGCCCGCCTCGACGAGGCCGAAGCGATGGTGAAAGCCACCGGCATGAACTGCCGCGTGGTCAAGGTGCCCACCGACATCTCCGACGCCGCGCAGTGCCAGCGCCTCGCGGAAATCGCCCACAAGGAATTCGGCCGCATCGACTGCCTGGTCAACAGCGCCTACGCGCATGGCGACTCGGCTCCGGTGGAGAGCACCAGCGCCGACAATATCCGCAATGTCATGAACACCAACGTGGTCGGCACCGTGCAAATGACCCAGGCGGTCGTGCCCTACATGAAGGCCCAGGGCGGCGGCGCCATCGTCATCATCAACACCATGGCCACCCTCAAACCGCTGTTCGGCGAAGGCGTCTACGCGCTGTCCAAGGCCGCCCTGCAGGTCAGCGCCAAGTATCTCGCCATGGAACTCGGCCCGCACAAGATCCGCGTCAACTCCACCCGCATGGGCTGGATGTGGGGCGCGCCGGTGGAACAAGGCCTGCAAATGATGGCCGATGCCCAGGGTCTGAAACTGGAAGACGTCAAGGGCGGCATCGAGCAGGGCATCGCCCTGAAACGCATGCCCACCGACCTGGAGTGCGCGCGCGCCGCCCTGTTCCTGGTCTCCGACTACGCTTCCGCGGTCACCGGCGCCACGCTGGATGTCAACGGCGGCGAAGTCATGACCATCTGATCCCCGCCCTTACACCGCCGGGAACACCGTTCCCGGCGGTGCTCAAAACACGCCCTCGCATTCAGTCTCATACGGCGCTTGACAAGACGCCGCGTCCAAGACCTTCGCACCGCCGCGGATCATTCAAATGCGGTATGAAAACCCTCCCCCCCTGTGCCATGATTCGGCGCAATCGGTCGGAGCGCCCGTGTTGCGCTGCCGATTCTCGACTTAATTCCACTAAATCAGCGGGAAATTCGCGCCCATGACCAGCACAGCTCCAGCCATTGACCCGATCCAGTTCCGCAACGCCTGCGGCAGCTTCCCCACCGGCGTGACCATCATCACCACCCGCGACGCCTCCGGCAAACCGGTCGGCATGACCGCCAACAGCTTCTCGTCCGTCTCCCTGGATCCGCCCCTGGTGCTGTGGAGCATCGCCAAGACCGCCACCGCGTTCACCGCCTTCGACACCTGCTCGCATTTCGCCATTCACATTCTGCACAGCGGCCAGGAAGCGGTATCGCGCCTGTTCGCCACCAAGAACGTGGACAAGTTCGCCGAGACCGAACACGCCACCGCCGCCGGCGACACGCCGGTGCTGAGCGACTACAACGCCCGCTTCGTCTGCTCCATCGAGCACCGCTATCCGGGCGGCGACCACATCATCCTGGTGGGCCGCATCGTCGAATTCGACAACCGCGACCTGGAACCGCTGGTGTTCTACAAAGGTCAGTACAAAGCCCTGGCCAACAAACAGTGACACGCTGAATGGCGCCGCGCGCCGTTGCAGCCTCGAGAGCCGGCCGGAGACCCGCGTCCCCGACCGGCGGCGAAATCGCCACGCCCCGTCCAGAGGTCACCGTCATTCACCTGTACCGTCATTCACTTTTATAAAGAAAGCCGAGGAAATCATTCATGGGTACCGCAATCCCCACGCCGCAAGAAGTCATCGAACGCGCCCGCGCCCTGCAACCGGCCCTGGCCGAACGCGCCCGCCGCTGCCAGCTGGAGCGCAAGGTGCCGGATGAATCCGTCCAGGAAATGCAGGCCGCCGGCCTGTTCCGCGTGCTCCAGCCCAAGCGCTGGGGCGGCTATGAAATGGACCCGCAGGTGTTCTTCGACGTGCAGCACGCGCTGGCCGAAGTGTGCATGTCCACCGCCTGGATCTACGGCGTGATCGCCGTGCACAACTGGCAGATCGCCCTGTTCGACCTGCAGGCCCAGGACGACGTGTGGAAGAACGACACCAGCGTGCTGATCGCCTCCTCGTACATGCCGGTCGGCAAGGTGGAAGTGGTCGAAGGCGGCTACAACTTCAGCGGCCGCTGGGGCTTCTCCAGCGGTTGCGACCACTGCGACTGGGTATTCCTCGGCGGCATCGTGCCCCCGGATGAAACCAGCAAGACCCCGTATTTCCGCACTTTCCTGGTACCGAAGGCCGATTTCGAAATCGTCGACACCTGGCACACCTTCGGCCTGCAGGGCACCGGCTCCAAGGACATCGTGGTGAAAGGCGCGTTCGTGCCGAAATACCGCACCCACAGCAACGTCGACGGCTTCCTCGGCACCAACCCCGGTCCGGACAGCCACACCGTGCCGCTGTACAAGATTCCGTTCGGCCAGCTGTTCCCGCGCGCCGTGTCCTCGGGCGCCATCGGCGCGCTGCAGGGCGCGATCAACGCCTACCGCGACGTGGCCTCCAAGCGCATCGGCACCAACAGCGGCAGCCGCACCGCGGAAGATCCGCATGCGCAGATGGCGGTCGCCCGCGCCCAGAGCGTGCACGACCAGCTGCAACTGAAGCTGATGGCCAACTTCGAGCAACTGATGGCGGACGCTCGCCGCGGCGAAGCCACCGACATCAACCTGCGCATCCAGTACCGCTACGAATCCGCCGCGGTGCCCGAGGAATGCCTCAACGCCGCGCTGGAACTGCAGAAAATGTGCGGCGGCCGCGCCATCTTCACCGACGCGCCGCTGCAGCGTTTCGTGCTGGATATCCTGGCCGGCCGCGCCCACGTCGCCAACAACCCGTACACCTACGGCAAGAACTACGGCGGCGTGCAACTGGGCCTCGACAACGCCGATATCTTCCTGTGAGGTGAGCGCATGAGCCAGCCACGCGTAGTCGTAGTCACCGGCGCCAGTCGCGGCGCCGGTAAAGGTATCGCCCTGGCGCTCGGCGCCCGGGGCGACATCGTGTACGTCACCGGCCGCAGCCTCCACGAGGGCGACGCGCCGCTGCCCGGCACCGTCGGCGGCACCGCCGCCGAGATCACGAAGCTCGGCGGCACCGGCATCAAAGTGGCCTGCGACCACGGCGATGCGGAGCAGGTGCGCGCGCTGTTCGAGCAGGTCCGGCGCGAACAGGGCCGGCTCGACATCCTGGTCAACAACGCCACCTATCTGCACGACGACCTGATCAAGCCCGGTCCGTTCTGGGAGAAATCCCTGGATCTGGTCAACATCCTCGACGTCGGCCTGCGCTCGGCCTACGTGGCCAGCTACTACGCCGCGCCGCTGCTGGTCGGCAACGGCCGGGGCCTGGTGGTCAACACCTCGTCCTTCGGCGGCCGCTGCTACATGCACGGCGCCGCCTACGGCGCGCAGAAAAGCGGCCTGGACAAGATGGCCAGCGACATGGCGCACGACTTCAAGCCGTTCAATGTCGCCGCCGTCTCGATCTGGATGGGCATGCTGCGCACCGAACGCACCGAACGCGTGATCAGCGCCGAGCCGGATAAATACGCCGATCTGGCCGCGATGATGGAAACGCCGCAGCTGACCGGCCTGGTCATCGACGCGTTGTACAGGGACCCCGAGCTGATGAGCAAAACCGGCCGCACCCTGGTCGGCGCCGAGGAAGCCCAGGCCTACGGCGTGCAGGACATCAACGGCAGCCAGCCGCCCTCGCACCGCCCGATGCTGGGCGATCCGATCGTCTGGTCGCCCGCGGTCGTGGAATGAGCGCGCCGCTGGCGCTGAGCCTGATGGCGTCGCTGGCCGCCGCGGTCACTTCCACGGCGGTCACCCGCATCACCTACCCGCAACACCAGCCGGACGTGGCGATGGTCGAAATGGCCGCCACGGCCGTCTGCGGAAACCAAGCCAAATGGACGAAGTCGGCGCGGGCGGAAGGCGGCATACTGATCGTGACTTTCACTCTGCATGGCTCGCGCTGTGCCAGTGGCGAGCAACCCCGCGACCTGACCTATACCGCCGCGCTCAATCTGCGCGGCGAGCTGAGCCGGCTCGGGTTGGCGCCCGGGAACGCGACGCTGAAAGTGGAAACCGCGCAGAGCATTCGCTGAGCGGAATCCGCGCGGCAATCTGATCGGATGAAGACAGCGTCGGCCATGGCGGGCTTCAATAGCGGCGATTTCCACCCACCGAGGACTGCAGACCGAGAGTTTCAATGTACCGGCGGCGCACACAGCGCCGGCAGGTTCCGATACACTAACGGCCGTTTGATAAACCAGCTCGATATCGCATAATCCTGCGTAGCTTCAAATAAGGATCAAAACCATGTCGAAGACTCTTCCGGAAGGCAAATACGTCGATCTGAGCGCGGGCATGCGCCTGCATTACCATGACCTGGGCTCGGGTTTCCCCGTCCTGTTCCTGCAAGGCAGCGGCAGCGGCGCCAGCGGCTGGAGCAACTTCCAGTACAACGCGCCCGCCTTCGTCGAAGCGGGCTATCGCCCCCTGCTGATCGACCTGCCGGGCTACGGCTACTCCAGCAAGCCGACCGACGTCATTTACTCCACGGATTATTTCGTCGGTTACATCAACGAATTCCTCGAAGCCATCAAGGTCGACAAACTGGCCCTGGTCGGCAACTCGCTGGGCGGCGCGCTGGCCATGGCCTTCGCACTGAAATACCCGGAAAAGGCCGCAAAACTGATCCTGATGTCGCCGGGCGGCATCGAAGAGAAAGCCGATTACTTCCAGATGCCCGGCATGGCCATCATGAAGGAAGTGTTCATGGGCGGCGCCACCTCGCGCGAAAAACTCGCCGAGTTCATCCGCAAGGGCCTGGTGTACGATCCGTTGGATGCCACCGACGACCTGATCGACCAGCGCTGGGAGATTTTCCAGCTGCAGA
>Ga0153956_1001487_pt1 | contig 20281 bp, 19 predicted proteins | sample TSFL040MetaG_FD_104704 | JGI IMG/M metagenome (GOLD analysis project Ga0153956, IMG submission 104704) | Attine ant fungus gardens microbial communities from Florida, USA - TSFL040 MetaG | ecosystem: Host-associated > Fungi > Mycelium > Unclassified | place: USA: Florida, Wekiwa Springs...
GGCGATTGTTGCCGGTGTCGCCGCCCTGCTGTATGACTCCATCTTCGCCCCAGCCGCCGCAAAAACGCCCCGATAAACGGCGATACAGGCATCGGCTGGTGGCGCTTAAGTGACTGTGCTGTCGCCACATTTCCTGTCGAAAGCTGGACGGATCACGATGATTTCCCTGCGCTCCGATGACACCCTCACCGCCAAAGCCACGCTGATGCGCCTGTTCAAGGTCACCGGGATTGCCTGTGCCCTGACGTTGGTTATTGCCGCTGGCGCAGCACGCGCCGAGGACGACGAAGAGCAGCAGCAGCCGGAAATGAGCTTCGAGCACAAGATGATCGATGGCCTGCTGCGCGGCCTCGGCGGCGAGAACATGGAAACCAACCGCAAGGGGATTGAATACCGCGAGCGCTCGCCGCTGGTGATTCCCTCCAAGCTCGATCTGCCGCCACCGGCGTCGAAATCCACGCCTGCGGCGGCGAACTGGCCGAAGGACCCCGACGTGCAGGCCCGCAAGGAGGCCATCGCCGCAAGCCAACAGGCCGGGCCGGATTGGGATGAAGCCAAGCGGCCTTTGATGCCGAACGAACTCGCCAAACGGCCGTCATCCAAAAAGCGCTCCACAGCCCTCAATGACGACCGTCCGGGCATGGACAACTCCAACTACAACCTGATGATGCCCTCGCAGCTCGGCTTCAAGAACAGCATGATGTCCGACCTGTTCGGTGCCGGTAAGGAAGAAACCGCGAAGTTCGACAAGGAGCCCGAGCGCAGCGAGCTGAGCCAGCCGCCGGCCGGTTATCAGACCCCGTCGCCGAACTATGCCTATGGCGCCGGTCCGATGAAGAGCAAGACTGTGACCGAGTACAACCCGATCTTCACCCATAACGGGAATTAAAGATCGTTCACGCAAGGCTTGCGTGAACCGGCCCTGACATTGATTTCTTGTAAGCTTGCGCCGCGCGCCATGATCCCGCCATCCGGAGCGCCCACTCAGGGCTGTTCTTTACATCCTTTCGGAGTCGATCTCGGATCATGCGCGATCTCAAAATCATTTCCCGGCGCGAGGCCCTGCGCGGCATCGCGTTGACCGCAACCGCCCTGACCTCACCCTGGCCCGCCTTCGCGGATACGGCGCCCGCCGCCGGACAACCCTCCACCTTCACGATCGCCAACGGCCTTCAGGTCGTGGTCATTCCCGATCATCGTACGCCGACCGTCACCCAGATGATCTGGTACAAGGTCGGCTCGGCTGACGAGACGCCCGGCAAGTCGGGACTGGCGCACTTTCTCGAACATCTGATGTTCAAGGGCACGGCGAAGCATCCGGCCGGAGAATTCTCGCAAAGCGTGGTGCGGGTTGGCGGCAGCGAGAACGCTTTCACGTCGTACGACTACACCGGCTATTACCAGAGCGTGCCGCGCGACAAGCTCGCCCTGATGATGGATTTCGAATCCGATCGCATGACCGGGCTGATCCTCAAGGACGAAAACGTGCTGCCCGAGCGCGATGTCGTGCTGGAAGAATACAACATGCGCGTCGCCAACAGCCCCGATGCGCGGCTGACCGAACAGGTGATGGCGGCGCTCTATCTCAACCATCCCTATGGTCGCCCAGTCATCGGCTGGCGTTCCGAGATCGAACAGCTCAACCGCGAACAGGCGCTCGACTTCTATCGCCACCATTACGCGCCCAACAACGCGACGCTCGTGGTCGCGGGCGACATCACGGCCGAAGATTTGCGGCCGATGGTCGAAGCCACCTACGGCAAGGTCGCGCCGCAGCCCTCGATTCCCGCCAAGCGCATCCGTCCGCAGGAGCCCCCGCCGGCGGGTCCGCGTACCGTGACGCTGGCTGATCCGCGCGTCGAGCAGCCGAGCCTGCGCAGGCTTTATCTCGTGCCATCAGCCGTGACGGCGGCCGCGGACGAGAGCGAGGCACTGGAAGTGCTCGCGCAATTGATGGGTGGCGGCATCAACGCCTATCTGTTCCGCGCGCTCGCGGTGGATCAGAAAATCGCGATCAGCGCCAATGCCTGGTATCAGGGAACGGCGCTCGACGCCACGCAGTTCGGCATCGCCGCCTCGCCGAAACCCGGCGTCACCTTCGCGGCCATCGAAGAAGCCATCGACAAGGTAATCGGCAAGATCGCCCAAAGCCCGGTCCCAGCCGAAGACCTTGAAAGCGCCAAGACCCAGTTGATCGCGGAATCGGTCTATGCGCGCGACAGCCAGAGCACGATGGCGCGCTGGTACGGCGCAGCCATCACCGTCGGCCTGACGGTCACCAGCATTCAAAGCTGGCCGGATCGCATCCGCGCGGTCACGGCGGCGCAGGTCAGCGACGCCGCGAAGAAGTGGCTCGACAAGAAGCGGTCCGCGACGGGCTATCTCATCAAGGAAGCGCCGTCGCGCGAGGAGAAACGCTCGTGAGGAACGTTTTGAAAAATATCGCCGGAACGCTCGCACTCGGCGCGGCACTCCTTGCTTTTGGTCAGGCTCCCGCACAAGCAGCCGCGAAAATCCAGCGCGTGGTTTCGCCGGGCGGCATCGAAGCCTGGCTGGTCCAGGATGCGACCGTGCCGCTGGTCGCGATGCAGTTCGCGTTCAATGGCGGCAGCGCACAGGATCCCACCGGCAAACCCGGTGTCGCGCAATTGATGGCCGACAATCTCGACGAGGGCGCGGGCGATCTCGATTCCCACGCCTATCACGAGCGGCTGGAACGCCGTGCAATCCAGATGAATTTCACGGTGACGCGCGACCATATTCGCGGATCGCTGCGGATGCTGAAGGACAATCGCGACGAGGCGTTCGACCTGCTGCGCCTGGCGCTGACCGCACCGCGCTTCGATGCCGAACCGCTGGAGCGCGTCCGCGCGCAGACGCTGTCGATCCTGCGCCGTGAATCGGTCACGCCAGGCTCGATCGCAGGCAACAAGTTCTTCGAAGCCGGGTTCCCGAACCACCCTTACGCACACGCGCCGCGCGGCACGCTCGAGAGCATCCCCACCACCACCGCCGATGACCTGCGCGCCTATCGCCAGAAGGTATTCGCCCGGGACGGACTCACTGTGGCCGTGGTCGGCGATATCGATGCCGATGCGCTCGGCCAATTGCTCGACAAGACCTTCGGCGCGCTGCCCGCCAAGGGCGACCTTGCATCCGTGCCAGACGTGACGCTTGCGACCGGTGACAACAAGGTTTTCGTGCCGCTCGACGTGCCGCAGACCAACATCCTGTTTGGCGGCCCCTCGATCAAGCGCAACGATCCGGACTTCATGGCGGCCTATATCGTCAATCACATCGTCGGCGGCGGCTCGCTGTCATCGCGGCTCTACCATGAAGTGCGCGAGAAACGCGGCCTCGCCTACTCGGTCTCGACATCGCTGTGGTGGATGAACAGGACATCGATCTTCCTCGGCAGCACGGCCACACGCGCCGACCGGGCCAACGAGACGCTCGACCATATCGCCGCCGAACTGAAGCGGATCGCCGACGAAGGCCCGACCCAGCAGGAACTGGACGAGGCCAAGTCCTATCTCAAGGGATCGCAGATGGTCGCGCTGGATTCGTCCACCAAGTTCGCTGGCGCGCTGCTGCAATACCAGCTCGACAAGCTCGGCATCGACTATCTCGACCGCCGCCCCGCGATCATCGATGCGGTGACGCTGGACGACGCCAGGAGTGTCGCCAAGAAGATCTGGAGCCACCAGCTTCTCACGGTGAGCGTTGGCCGCCCGCCCGCGGAAGCCGCCACGCCGAAGCCGATCAAGAACTGAGCAATTGGCTTAGCGAAAATCCACCATTCGTTATGCCTGGCTTTATGCCGGACATCCACGTCTTGGGGATTTAGCCAAAAAGGCGTGGATGGCCGGGACGTCAGGGCCTTCACGCCCGTCTTCACGGGCTATGCCCGGCCATGACAAATTTCAAAGCATTCCTCCGCGCACCAGCTAAAACTCCGTGCTATTTGTCACCCATGATCCGGGTCACGCGCGATATCATCATCGACGAGAGCGACATCGACATCTCGTTCGTCCGCGCCTCCGGGCCGGGCGGGCAGAACGTCAACAAGCTCTCCACCGCGGCGCAACTGCGCCTCGATGTCGGCTGTCTCTCGCTTGCTCCCGACACACTGGCGCGGCTGCAGACGCTCGCAGGTCAACGCATGACCAAGGGCGGCGTCCTGGTGCTGCACGCCCAAAAATTCCGTACCCAGGAGCGCAACCGCGCCGATGCCATCGAGCGCCTCGTCGTTCTCTTGCGCGAAGCCGCGGTGCGGCCGAAGACCCGCCGCCCTACCCGGCCGACGCTCGGTTCGAAAAAGCGCCGCCTTGACGGCAAGAAGCGCCGCTCCGACATCAAGGCCGGGCGTAGCAGCCGGTTCGAGGACTGAGCCGAATCGCCCACGCAACCTTGTGCGCAAGCGCAAAGGCGACCTCCCTATTTCGCTGAAATCCCCGTAAAATTCGCGTCATGCCCGTCCGTCAATTACCCGAACAGATCGTCAACCGCATCGCCGCCGGTGAAGTGGTGGAACGCCCCGCGAGCGCGGTGAAAGAACTCGTCGAGAACGCCATCGACGCAGGTGGCACCCGCATCGACATTTTCACCGAAGGCGGCGGGCGGCGGCGCATCGCCATCACCGACGATGGCAACGGCATGACGCGCGGCGATCTTGCGCTCGCGGTCGAGCGCCACGCCACCTCGAAGCTTGACGACGAGGATCTGCTCCGCATCCGCACGCTGGGCTTTCGCGGCGAGGCGCTGCCCTCGATCGGCTCCGTCGCGAAATTGTCGATCACCACGCGCCACGCCAGCGAATCGCATGCATGGGCGCTCGACGTCGATGCCGGAACAAAATCTCCCATCGCGCCCGCGGCGCTCGCGCACGGTACCCGCGTCGAGGTCAACGACCTGTTCTACGCGACGCCCGCGCGCCTGAAATTTCTCAAGACCGACCGCACCGAAGCCGAGGCGATCCGCGAAGTGGTGCGGCGCCTCGCCATGGCGCGGCCCGACATTGCCTTCACGCTCGCGGGCGAGGAACGCGCGCCCGTCACCTGGGCAGCGGCGCTGCCCGGCGCTCCGGGACGGCTGACGCGGCTCGGCGACATTCTCGGCAGCGATTTCCGTACCCACGCCATCGAGGTGCGTTCTGAGCGCGAGGGCGTTGCTGTCGAAGGATTTGCAGCGGCTCCATCGCTCACACGCGCCAACGCGCTCGGGCAATATCTGTTCGTCAACGGCCGCCCGGTGCGCGACAAGCTCATTCTCGGCGCGGTGCGCGCCGCCTATGCCGACTATCTGCCGCGCGACCGCCATCCCATCGTAGCGCTGTTCGTCACTCTCGATCCGCAGGAGGTGGACGCCAACGTCCATCCGGCCAAGACCGAAGTGCGCTTCCGCAATGCGGGTCTCGTCCGCGCGCTGATCGTGCATGCGCTGAAGGAGGGCCTTGCCCGCGAAGGCCGTCGCACCGCCGCCAACACCAATGGTGCCGCGATCACCACCGCGTTCCGGCGGGAGGATTTGCCGCGCGGCGGCTACGACTGGCGATCCTCGCCCTCGGCGCCGTTTGTGTCTCGCGCGCCCGCCAATGCGATGACATTCGCCGAAGCGCCGCAAGCCGCTTTCGATGCCTATACACCGAGCGCCGATGCGCGCGGCCATGACGCACCGCTGACCGATGCGGTCAATCAACCGCTCGGCGCCGCGCGCACGCAGTTGCACGAGAACTACATCGTCGCACAAACAAACGACGGTCTCGTTCTGGTCGATCAGCATGCCGCGCACGAGCGCATCGTTTATGAGCGGCTCAAGGCTTCACTCGAGAAGAATGGCGTTCAGCGCCAGATGCTGCTGATCCCCGAGATCGTCGAGATGGATGAAGCTGCGGTCGAGAAACTGCTCGCCCGCACCGACGAGCTTGGAAAATACGGCCTCGCCATCGAATCCTTCGGTCCCGGCGCGGTCGCCGTGCGTGAAACACCCTCGCTGCTCGGCAAAACCAATGCCGCTTCGCTGCTGCGCGATCTCGCCGAACACATGGCGGAATGGGATGAAGCGCTGCCACTGGAGCGAAGGCTGATGCATGTCGCCGCCACCATGGCCTGCCACGGCTCGGTGCGTTCGGGCCGTATCCTCAAGGTCGAGGAAATGAACGCGCTGCTGCGCGAGATGGAAGCCACCCCGAATTCCGGCCAGTGCAACCACGGCCGTCCGACCTATGTGGAATTGAAGCTCGCCGATATCGAGAAGCTGTTCGGACGGCGCTGAAGCTCAATTCGCCCTTAAAAACACGAACTCGGTGTCGTCATAGGCGCGGCGATCGAGTTCTTCGTAGCCCTCTGGCGCCTTGAGCGCGGCCGATACCGCTTCCTCAGCGACCACCAGCGCGCCTGGCACCAGCCATCGACCATCGCGCAATGATGTGAGCGCCTTTCCCGCAAAGCCCTTGCCGTAAGGCGGATCGAGGAAGGCGAGAGTGAACGGCTCCATCGGATGCGCGGGACCTAATTGCGTGGCGTCGCGGCGATAGACCTTGGTGACGCCGCCAAGACCCAGCGCCTCGACATTGTTGCGCAACAGCGCGCGCGCCTCCGCGCCATTGTCGACGAACAGCGCGAACGTCGCACCGCGCGACACCGCCTCGATGCCGAGCGCACCGGTGCCCGCGAACAGATCCAATACCCGCGCATCGACTGCGGGATTGTCGTAGGCGTGCATCAGGATGTTGAACACCGATTCGCGCAAGCGATCCTGCGTCGGCCGGATCTCCTTCGAGGCCGGCGCGGCGATGTTGCGCCCGCGCATCCTTCCGCCGACGACGCGCATCCTCAATCCTTCGGCGTCAGATCGCGCTTGCCGTGATAGCCGCGCTTCGGCTTGCGCGGCGGGCCATAACCATTGGCCTCGGCTTCGTTGCGCGCGCGGCTCTCGTCGCTGCCAGAACGCTGGACCACGACACGGCGGCCCTTGCGGTCTTCGATGGAAGATCGCTTGATCTTCTTGTTGTCGGCCTTGCTGCGCAACGGCGTGCCATCGCGACCCACTTTCGGACCTTCGTCTTCGCGCACCGGCTTGTCGAACTGCGCGCCGGACATCGTGGCGATCTTCTCGCCAAGCTGCTCGCGCAACACGCGACTCTTGATTTCCTCGACCTGCCCTTCGGGAATCTCGCCGAGCTTGAACGGGCCGTAGGAGACGCGGATCAGGCGGTTCACCTCGAGCCCGAGATGCGCCATCACATTGCGCACTTCGCGGTTCTTACCTTCGCGGATCGCAAATACCAGCCAGACATTGGCACCCTGGTCGCGCTCCAGCGTCGCATCGATCGGGCCATATTTGACGCCATCGACCTCGACGCCGTTCTTGAGTTGGTCGAGTTGCGCCTGCGTCACCTCGCCATGGGCGCGGACGCGATAGCGCCGCAGCCAGCCGGTGTCGGGATGCTCCAGCGCGCGCGACAACCCGCCGTCATTGGTCAGCAGCAACAGGCCTTCGGTATTGAAGTCGAGACGGCCGATCGAGATCAGGCGCGGCAGCCCATCCGGCAGATGATCGAACACCGTCGGGCGGCCTTCCGGATCGTCATGCGTTGTCATCAGCCCGCGCGGCTTGTGATAGAGGAACAGCCGCGTGCGCTCGCGTTCCGGCAGCGGCTTGCCGTCGATGGCGATGACATCGCGCACGGTGACATCAAGCGCGGGCGAATTGATCACCCGGCCATTGACGGAAACACGGCCCTGCGTGATCCATTCCTCCGCGTCGCGCCGCGAGCACATGCCCGCGCGCGCCACAACCTTGGCGATGCGCTCGCCGGTTTTGTCCTTCTTCGGCGCAGCACGCGGCGCGCGCTTGTCGAAGCTCGCGGGCTTCTCGCGATAGGCTCCGCGACCGCCGAACGCCGGACGCTTGGCGAAAATCTTCGAATCGTCCTCGTTGTCTCGGCGCGGACGCTCGTCGCGGTCGGAACGTCCACGGCCTTCGCTGCGTGGATGCTCCTGCCACGAATTGCGGCGCGGCGCGCGGTCGTCATCGTTGCGCTCGAAACGCGGGCGGCCAAAGCCTTCACGCTTGCGCTCAAAGCGCTCGCCACCCTCGGGGCGATCCTCGCGCGAACGCGAAAAACGCGGACGCTCGCTCGCACCGCGATCGTCACGGGAACGCTCAAAGCGCTTGCCATCATCGCGGCGGGGCGCGCGCGTCTCCCACGGCTTCTCATTGCCGCGATCGTTGCGGCCGGAGAAGTCCCCGCGCGGGCCGCGCGACGGCCCCCGCTCATCGCGGTTGAACCGCGGGCGCTCGTCACGTGGCGGACGGTCATCGCGATCAAACCGCGCCGGACGCGACCCACCATGTGGACCATCCTTGCGAAAACCTTCGCCGCGCGGCGTATAAGGCCGCTTCTCGCCGAATTTCCTGTCGCCAAATCCGCCGGAGCGACTCGGGCGGGCATCGCTGCGCTCACCACGCGGCGCGCGATCCTCCCGTGGGTTGAAGGAGCGTCCTTCCCCGCGATTGCCTGCGCCGAATTCCTTGCGCGGTCCACGCGCCGGACGATCCCCACGGTCCTCACGCGGTTTGAACGAACGGCCTTCGCCGCGTTCGCTGCGCGCCGGGCGGTCGTCCCGATCGAAACGCGGGCGCGGACGGTCGCCATCACCGAACTTGCGGCCGCCGGGCTTCCTGTCACCGAATGTCTTGTCACCGAATTTGCGGTCGCCGCGCGGCGCTCCGGCCCGCGCAGGACGCTCGCCGGAAAACCGTCCCTTGCCCCCGCCACCGTCGCGACCACGCCCGGGCGGGCGGCCACGCGAGCCGGAGCCGCTTCTGTTGTTTTTATCGCTGTCGCGGGGCATGTAAGGTCTCGTTTCAGGGGCGCGGAAGGCCGGGTCCGAACGGCCGCGTTCCCCTCATCAGGGCCGCCCGTCTCCAAAACCGGTGGATGAAAGGCGCTCTCTTACCAGACTTCGGCGCAGGACACGAGGGATGACGGCACAAAGTTTCATGGATTTGGCCCTGAAACAGGCCGAAATCGCCGCCTCCAATGGCGAGGTCCCGATCGGGTGCGTCGTGGTCCATGACGGGACCGTGATCGCCCAGGCGGGCAACCGCACCCTCACCGACCGTGATCCGACCGCCCATGCCGAAATGGTCGCGCTGCGCGAGGCCGCGCAAAAGCTGGGCCGCGAACGTCTGACCGATTGCGATCTCTACGTGACGCTGGAGCCCTGTACGATGTGCGCAGGTGCCATTTCACACGCTCGCATCCGCAGGCTCTATTACGGCGCGACCGACCCGAAGGGCGGCGCTATCGACAGCGGGGTGCGCTTTCTCAACTCGCCCACCTGCCATCACGTGCCGGATGTCTATCCGGCGGTCGGGGAGGACAGGGCCGCGGCACTGTTGCGGGAGTTCTTCAAGGCGCGGCGCTAGGACGATAAAAAGACATTGATCCGTCATGACCGGGCTTGTCCCGGCCATCCACGTCTTTCTTCATCGAATTAAAATTTTTAAGACGTGGATGCCCGGCATAAAGCCGGGCATGACGAGTCGGGGGAAATCCACTCTCACAGATCGGCCGTCATCGCCTCGTGCGACATCCGCAAGCCGATGCGCTCGTAGAAGCGATGTGCGGCGGTGCGGCGCTTGTCGCTCTTGAGCTGCAGCGAGCGGCAGCCGCGCTCGCGCGCGATACCCATGATCGCCTGCATCATCTTCTCGCCGATGCGCTGGCCGCGCAGCGCGCGATCGACGCGCACGCCCTCGGCCTGCGCGGTCCATGCGCCCTGATAGGACAGACCGGGCAGGAAGGTGAGTTGCACACACCCGACGGCGAAGCCGTTCTCGTCCCAAACGTAAAGCACATTGTTGGCATCGGCCGCGATGGCGTCGAACGCAGCCTCATAAGGATCGAGCCCTTTCGACATATCCTCACGTTCGTGCGCCAGGTCGTCGTCCATCAACAACTGAAGAATCCGCGGGACTTCATCGCGTCTCGCTTTACGTAACGGCATTACCCCTGCTCCCGCTTGATTGCCTGCCAGCCGATGTCACGGCGGCAAAATCCTTCCGGCCATTGTATTTTGTCGACCGCCTGATAGGCACGCCGTTGAGCCTGTCCGACAGTATCGCCCATGGCCGTGACGTTCAGCACGCGGCCGCCACTGGCAACGATCCGCCCCCCAGCAGATTTGGTTCCAGCGTGGAAGATCTCCACGCCCTCGATAGCTCCGGCCTCATCGAGGCCTTCGATGACCGAGCCTTTTGCATAATCGCCCGGATAGCCCTTCGCCGCCATCACCACGGTGAGAGCCGATTGCGGATACCAGCGCAGGTCGAAATGCTGCAATTCGCCATCGACCGCCGCCGCCAGCGCCGGCACGAGATCGGACATCATCCGCAGCATCAGCACCTGCGTCTCCGGATCGCCGAAGCGGGCATTGTACTCGATCAGCTTCGGTCCCTCTGGCGTGATCATCAGGCCCGCGAACAGCACGCCCTTGTATGGCATGCTCTTGTCCTTCATCGCGCGCAGTGTCGGGCGAATGATCTCGTCCATGGTGCGCGCGACCATCGCATCGCTCATCACCGGCGCGGGCGAATAGGCGCCCATGCCTCCGGTGTTCGGTCCCTTGTCGCCGTCATAAGCGCGCTTGTGGTCCTGCGCGGTCGCGAGCGGCAGCGCATGTTCACCGTCGCACAGCACGAAGAATGAGGCTTCCTCACCCTCCATGAATTCCTCGACCACGCATTCCGCGCCTTGCGTGCGAAACAACGCGTCGATGGCGGCATCCGCCTCGGCCAGCGTCATCGCCACGACGACGCCCTTGCCCGCCGCCAACCCGTCGGCTTTCACCACAATCGGCGCACCCCTGTCATGAACATAGGCTTTCGCGGCCGCTGCATCCGAAAAACGCTCATAGGCGGCGGTCGGAATATTGTTCGCCTTGCACAGGTCCTTGGTGAACCCCTTGGAACTCTCAAGCTGCGACGCGGCCTTGCTGGGGCCGAACGCCTTGATGCCCGCCGCCGCCAGATCATCGACGATGCCCGCCGCGAGCGGCGCTTCCGGCCCGACCACGACCAGATCGACCTTGTTGGCCTTGCAAAACGCGATCACGGCCGCATGATCGGCAACATCGAGCGCGATACATTCGGCCTCGCGCGCGATCCCGGCATTGCCTGGCGCGCACCACAATTTCGTCAGCTCCGTTGACGCCGCCATTTTCCAGGCCAGCGCGTGCTCGCGCCCGCCGGAGCCGATCAAGAGGATATTCATGGGAGAAGGTCGAACCGCAGTTTATCGAGTGGAAAAACAGACTATCATGGGACTTCCTCACAAGACCAGATTCGATTGCCGATGACCAAAGCCGCCGAGAAATTATCCAATGCCTCGGAATTCACCGTTTCCGAGCTGTCGTCGGCCCTGAAACGCACCGTCGAGGACACTTACGGCCATGTCCGGGTGCGCGGCGAGATTTCCGGCTTCCGGGGCCCCCATGCCTCCGGCCATTGCTATTTCGCCCTCAAGGACGAAAGCGCCAAGATCGAGGCCGTGATCTGGAAGGGCGTGCACGGCCGGATGCGGGTCAAACCGCAGGAGGGGCTGGAGGTCATCGCCACCGGCAAGCTCACGACCTATCCCGGCTCCTCGAAATATCAGATCGTGATCGAGGCCATCGAGCCTGCCGGTATCGGCGCGCTGATGGCCCTGATGGAGGAGCGCAAGAAAAAACTCGCCGCAGAGGGATTGTTCGACGAATCGCGCAAGCAGTTGCTGCCCTGGCTGCCGGAGGTGATCGGCGTCGTCACGTCCCCCACCGGAGCTGTGATCCGCGACATCCTGCATCGCCTCGAGGACAGATTCCCCCGCCGCGTGCTGGTGTGGCCGGTGCGGGTGCAGGGCGAGGGTTCGGCCGAACAGATCGCCGCCGCCATCGATGGCTTCAACGCGCTGGAGGAAGACGGCGAAATTCCGCGTCCGGACTTACTGATTGTGGCACGCGGCGGCGGCTCGCTGGAGGATTTGTGGTCGTTCAACGAGGAGATCGTGGTGCGCGCGGCGGCAGGGAGCATGATTCCGCTGATTTCCGCCGTCGGCCATGAGACCGACATCACCTTGATCGATTTCGCCGCCGACAAGCGCGCGCCGACGCCGACCGCCGCGGCCGAAATGGCGGTGCCGGTGCGCGCGGATCTTGCGATCGAGATTTCGTCGCTGTCGCGCCGCACCTTCGCCTCCTGGCAGCGCGCTCAGGAAAACCGACGCGCCGAACTGCGCGGGGCTGCGCGGGGCCTGCCGAAGCTCAGCGAACTGCTCGCGATCCCGCGCCAGCGCTTCGACCGCGCCTCCGCGCATCTGCCGCGCGCACTACGCGCCAACACCCATGTCTATGACCGGCGACTATCGATGGTCGCAGGACGTCTCACTGTCACCACGCTGCGCACCCAGATCGCGCGCGCGAAGGATCAGGTCGGCCGCCTGTCGGAGAGCGCGAAGCGCTGCTCGGAGCAGTTCATTGCCTTGCGACGCACCCGGGTGCAGCACAGCGCACAGATGCTGGCAGCCTTGTCCTACAAGGGTGTGCTGTCGCGCGGCTTCGCCTTGATCCGCGACGAAGCGGGCCAGCCGCTACATCAGGCTGCGCAGGTCGGCGCGGGCGAACACATCAGCATCGAATTCGTCGACGGCCACATCGCCGCCACCGCTCACGGCACATCGCCATCCGCAAAGAAAAAGCCCGCCAAGGCCACCGCCATGCCAGAGCCCAAAAAGGTTCAAGGCGATCTTTTCTGACATTTGAGCGCCGCCGGTTCATCCCCCGAATTGGCGGTTGACCCCGTCTCCCCATGGCCTATCTGTAGTAAGCGATTGCGCCTGATCGGGTAGCCGAGGCGGGCTTTGAGGAGACTTTCATCTTGTTGAATAGATTCGGGCCGTCCGGCCGTGGCGAGGCCAAGGTTGAATATCTGGACGGCGATTTCCGCATCCTGTCTCCGGGCGCCTACGTGGTGTGCGCCGTGACCGGCCAGCACATTCCGCTTGAGGAACTGTCGCTGTGGAACGTGGACCGGCAGGAAGCCTACGCGACCCCGCAAGCCGCGATGGAGCGGACCTTTCCGGGTTCCGTGAAGACACAAGCCTGAAGCGTTATTGGCGGGCTTGCCGCGCCCGGCGGAGGCGCTCTTTCAGGAAATCCTCCAGCGCACCTTCATCGTCGATTCGCAGCGTCACCGGAAACGGCACGATCCGCGCGGCATGAGCCGTGAGCGCGGGATTGCCTTCGAGGCGCACGAAATCCTTTTCCGTCGTCACCAGCGTCAACGCGCCGGCCTGCGCCTCACGCGCCAAAGCATCGATGTCCTCAGCCGTGAACGGATGATGGTCGGCAAACGCGCGCGCTGACACCACCTCGATGCCGTGCGCGCGCAGCGTCGCAAAAAATCGCGCCGGATCGCCGATCCCGGCGAAGGCCAGCACGCGGCGGCTACGCAATTGCGCGACGACCGAATCCTCCGGCACGAACACAGCACGCGACACGAAACCTCCACGCTGGACCACGCCCTGCGCGACATCGTTCGCGGCATTGCCCTCCCCGATCACGACCAGCGCATTGGTCCGTGCGATCTGCCTATCAAGCGGCGCGCGGAGCGGCCCCGCCGGAAACACGCAACCATTGCCAAGCCCACGCCCGGCATCGATCACGATTACCGATGCGTCCTTCTCAAGCGCGGGATTCTGAAACCCGTCATCGAGCAACACCACGCTCGCGCCTTCGCTTCGTCCCACCTCCGCGCCCGCCACGCGGTCGCGCGCAACGATCACCGGCACATGGCGCGCCATCATCCTCGGCTCATCGCCGACTTGGGCCGCGGAATGATCCGCAACATGCACCGGTCCCGCAAGGCTGCCGCCGTAGCCGCGGCTGACCACGACCGGATTTTCCCCAAGGCCGCGCAGCATCTCCACCAGCCGCAAGGTGGTGGGGGTCTTGCCGGCACCGCCGAGATGGTAGTTGCCGACACAAATCACCGGAATCGCGGAACGTTCACCCTGACGCGCCATACGCGCACCCGACACCGCACCATAGATCGCAGCGAAGGGCGCGAGCAGCAGCGAGCGAAACGACGGCGATGCGTACCAGAAATCTGGCTCACGCATCGGCCACCCCCTGCTCGATCCGCAGTTGCAGCAGATAAGGCTCCAGCGCCGCCATGGTCTTGTCGACCGCGCCGCCGAGCCGCGTCACCACGCCCTGCGCCGATGCAGCGAGGCGATTACGCGCGATCGGATTGCCGAGCAAATGGCGCAATAGCTTGACGAACGCCTCGGGATCGCGGGCGAGCAGCGCGCCCTCCTCGCGGTCGAGCGCGCCATAAATATCGTTGAAATTGAACACGTGCGGCCCGTGCAGGATCGCGGCATCGAGCTTGGCGGGCTCGATCGGATTCTGCCCGCCGTGCGCCACCAGCGAACCGCCCATGAATACCACCGGCGCGATGCGATAGAACAGGCCGAGTTCGCCCATCGTGTCGGCGACATAGATGTCGGTGTCCGCCGAGGGCAGATGGCCGCGCGAGCGCAACTGCACCTGCAAACCGGCCCCTGCGACCAGTTGCGCGACGGACGGACCGCGCTGCGGATGGCGCGGTACGATGATTGTCATCAGCGACGGAATGTCCGCCGCCAGACGCCGGTGAGCGCCGATGATGATCTCTTCCTCGCCGGGATGGGTCGAGGCCGCGACGAAAATCGTCCGCCGCCCCGTCGCGGCTTTCAAGCGCTCGAATCTCTGCGGATCGGCGGGCAGCGGCTTGATGTCGAGCTTGAGATTTCCGGAGGTCGCGACATTGGGGCTGCCGAGCGCGGCGAAGCGTTCGTGATCGATGTCGGATTGCGTCAGGCATAGATCGAAGCACGACAGCAGCGCCGAGATGGTGCCCTGCGCCTTCTGCCAGCGCGGAAACGAGCGCGGCGACATCCGGCCGTTGATCAGGACCAGAGGCACGCGCCGCGCGGACGCCGACAGCAACAGGTTCGGCCAAAGATCGGATTCGATGAAAAGCCCAAGTCCCGGCTTCCAGTGATCGAGGAAGCGTTCGACGAAAGCCGGCACGTCGAGGGGAATGAACTGATGGATGACATCGGGCGGAAAACGCCGCGCCACGATCTCCGCCGACGTGCGCGTGCCCGAAGTGAGGAGAACGCGCAGATTGAGCGCGCGCAGGTGTTCGATCAATTCCGCCGCCGCCAGAACCTCGCCGACGCTGGCGCCGTGAATCCAGACGAGCGGACCCGGCGGACGTTCGACACTGGCAAAACCCCGGCGCTCATTGATGCGCTCGGGGTCTTCCTTGCCTTGCTTGAGCCTGCGTCCGAGCACGAGGCCGGTCAGCGGCGTCGCCAGAGCCGAAGCCCGCCGGTAAACACCAAGCGTCACCGGCAGGGCGTCAGCCATTGAGACCCTCATCGGGATGGCCGACCTTTGTATAGGCGCGACGATTCACGTCATTGAGCGCGGCTTCAAGCTGCTGGCGCAATGTTTCCATCACGGCCTCGTCGGCATCCGGCGGCACATGGATCAGTTCATTCGCCGCCATGATCCCGCGTCCGAACGGCAGGTTGATCACGGAACGGTCCCAGTTGTTCAGCCGCTTGAACCGGCTCGTCGCGATCGCAACCGGCAGGATCGGCCGCCCGGATTCGCGCGCCAGCATGATGACGCCAAGCCCGGCCTTGCGCGCGACCTTCGGCACATCCGCCGTCAGCGCCATGTTGATATCGTTCTCCAGCGTGCGCAGCATCATCTTGAACGCGGCCACGCCCCCCTTGCGGTGAAACTCGGAGCCGTGATCGCCGGAGCCGCGCACGGTGCCGACACCGAGGCGCTCGGCGGCAATCGCATTGATCTCGCCGTCGCGATGGCGAGAGATCAGGACCTTGGCCGGATATTGCCGCTTCTTCAAGAACGGCATCATGAAATGCTGCCCATGCCAGAATGCGACGATCACCGGCATATGGTGCTCGGCCTGCTCATAAATATCCGGCGGGTCGTATTCGAACCTGTTGGTCCACCACACCAGGCGCAGGAACTCGGCCGCGAGGAAACCCACGGTCTGCTGCACCCAGCCGGCTCGGCCCAGTTTGCGAAGTGACAAGTTCAATGTCCGGTTTTCGAATCGTGTCCGGGATCAAGCAGACGGTGAATGTGCACAATGAAATAGCGCGTATGCGCATTATCGACGGTTTGCTGCGCCTTCGCCTTCCATGCCTGATAGGCAGTGGCGTAATTCGGGAACAGGCCTACCGTCTCGACCTTCGACAAATCCTTGAAGGTCGTGTCGTCGAGGGCGGAAACCTCTCCTCCGATGACGAGATGCAACAATTGAGGCGGTGCGGAATCCGGCATGGTGGCCCCTAGAAACACGGACCGGCGCGGTAATTCAAGCCTCAAATAGGAGCATCGGCACTAAAAACGGCGCGGCGGGCAAGGGTTTCCAGAAGGTGCCGGTGCCGGGCCCCGCCCGCCGCCACCAGCGTGCCATGGGCCACTTCGGGACAGTTATATTGCAGGTTTTCACCGCTGAGTTCGGTCATCGCGCCTTCGGCCTCGCGGATAATGAGGTCGGCGGCGGCGATGTCCCAATCCCGGCTGTGGCCTCCTGCAAAGGCCGCGTCCAGCGCGCCGTTGGCAACCCGGCACATCCGCAATGCGAGCGAGCCGATCCGCGGATATCCCGCGGTGCCGCCCGCGATTTTCGCAACCCGGTCGAGAATCGACTGCGGCGCCGCGATCCGCGTCAGGTCGAGATCGGTGCCACGCGCGGTTTTGATCGCGCTGGCGTTGAGAGTGGCTCCCCTGCCGCGTTCGGCCAGATAAAATTCGTCGCTCATCGGCGCATAGACGCAGCCCAGCACGGGAGTGCCATGCTCGATCAGCGCGACGCTGATCGACCAGTCCTTGCGCTTGTTCAGGAATGCGCGGGTGCCGTCGATCGGATCGACCACCCAGACGCGGGACTTGCTCAGCCGTTCCGGATCGTCCGCGCTCTCTTCCGACAACCAGCCGTAATCCGGGTTGAACGATCGCAGCCGCTCTTCGAGGAAATCATTGACCGCGATATCCGCGTCCGACACCGGCGACGAAACGTCCTTGATCCAGCTTTTCACGCCCGCGCCGAACATGCCGGTCGCAAGCTGCCCGGCCTCGCGCAGCGTGCCCGCCAGAAGCGCGGCCTCGGCCGCGAAATCGTCGTCAGCGCCCGGCAATCGTCAGCCCCTCGATCCGCACGGTCGGCGAGTTCACGCCATACTTGAAGACGAGATCGTTCGCGGGCCGCATCGACTTGAAGATGTCGAACAGATGGCCCGCAATCGTGACCTCACTCACCGCGTAGGTGGGCTTGCCGTTCTCGATCCAGAACCCCGAGGCGCCGCGGCTGTAATCGCCGGTGACGCCGTTGACGCCGGAGCCGATCAGGTCGGTGACGTAGAAACCGTCCTTGATGTCGGACATCAGGTCTTCCGGCGTCACATCGCCCGCTTCGAGGTGCAGATTGTAAGGGCCGGGCGACGGCGACGACGACACGCCGCGATGGGCATGGCCGGTCGTGGTCATGCCGAGCTCACGCGCGGTCGCGCAATCCAGCAGCCATGTGGTCAGCACACCACCGTCCACGATCGCGTGCCGCTTCACCGCCACGCCTTCGGCGTCGAAGGTCTGCGAGCGCAGGCCCCGCACCCGCAAGGGATCGTCGATGATGCGGATGCTCTTGTCGAACAATTGCTGCCCGAGCTTGTCCTTCAGGAAACTCGTCTTGCGCGCGACCGACGCGCCGTTCGCAGCACCAACCAGATGCCCGATCAGCGATCCCGCCACGCGCGGATCGAACACCACCGGTGCCTTGCAGGTCGCGACCTTGCGCGGATTGATACGCGCAACCGCCCGTTCTCCGGCGCTGCGGCCGATGTCGCGCGGCGCGGCGAGGTCCGAACCGTGAATGGCTGAGGTGAAATCGTAATCGCGCTCCATGCCGGTGCCTTCACCGGCGATCGCGGTCATCGAGATGCCCTGGCTGGAACGCAGATACGCGCCATGAAACCCCGTGCTGGTGACGAGCACCATGCCGCCGATGCCGGACGACGCCGATGCACCGCTCGACTTGGTCACGCCCTGCACCGCGAGCCCGGCTTGCTCGGCCTCCTGCGCACGACGTTCGAGTTCATCGAGCGACGGCACATTCGGATCGAGCAATTGCAGATCGGGGAATTGTCGTGCGAGCAGCGCCGGATCGGCGAGGCCCGCGAAATCATCATCGGGCGCAACCTTCGCCATCGCCACCGCGCGCGCTGCCAGCGTCGCGACATTGTCGCCGCTGATGTCGTTGGTGGAGACCACCGCCTGCCGCTTGCCGACCAGAACGCGCAGGCCGACATCGTCGCCCTCGGAGCGCTCCGATTCCTCGACGCGTCCATCGCGAATTTCGACGCCTTGCGACACGCCGCGCACAGCCACCGCGTCGGCGGCATCCGCGCCCGCCTTCTTCGCCGCCTCGACAAGGCGCTGCGCCAGATCGGTGAGCGCGCTCTGATCGAGCAGTTCGGCGATGGATGTGGAAGGTGAGGCTTTATGCGAGGAGGGAGAAATCGAAGATGCTGCGTTTGGTGAAGAGTTCACGAACGGAATCCTGCCGCTTGGGTTGATAGGCGTTAAGGATGGAAATGTGCCTGTTTTACGCGGACTGCAAGCATTTCACCGCAAGAACTTACAATATTTCTCAATCGTGCAAGGTCTCGTCAATCATGTCGGCCAACCTCTTATCAAGCATGCGATGCGGGCAATATCCGATTAACCAGCCTTCTTAAGCCAATTCCGAGCGGCGCCTGACATTCTCCCCGCATCGACCGGGAACATAATCCCGGCGGGGAGATAAAAACGTGAGGCGTCAATACGGACTAAGCGGGGTTCAACCCGCCGGGTCGAGCCGCGATCTGCGGCTCGACCCCCTTTCCTTGCCAGCCCGGTTCGAGGCGCGCGACGGTCGCGCCGACGGCGGGTCGCGGCAAATCGAAATCAATCGCGAGCGCGTCGTCGTCCGCCGCATGGTGAGCGGCATGCGCATGACGCTGCAACTGCGGATGCCCGAATTCCTCGGCATCGCGCGGCGGCAAACCGAAGACGCGGAAGCACTGGTGCTGATCCACCGCGATCCGTCCTTGTCCGTGCCGCTGTTTCTCAGCACCGACACCGGCGAGATCGAGCGGCAATGGTCGGCCTGGAGCGAAACGCTGGCGCTGCCGCAGGTTGAGGAAGATAGCGAAGCTGCGGACGGACCTGCACCGCGCCGGCGGCGGCACAACATCATCCGCATCCGCAGGCCGCGCTTTCTGACACGGCGCAAAACCGGCCACACGGCATCGGAGCCCACCGTGCATCACGGCGAGCGCGAGATCATCGCCCGGGATTGATAAAGGGACGCGGGCCTAACTCCAGGCCCGCACCAGCGCATCGATCACAAGGCCCGCGAACAGCAGGAGCCCCGCATCGCGATTGCCGCGAAACAGGCGCAGGCACAGCGGCGAATCCGTCATGCGCAGGCGCACGATCTGCGACAACAGGTGTGCGGCGAATGCCGCGAGGCCCAGCCAGCCAAACAGGCCCGCTCTCGTGGACCACAGCGCGACGCCAATCAGCGCCACGGCCAGCCCATAAAACAGCGCAAGCCAGCTTTGGGTGTTCTGCCCGAACAGGAGCGCGGTCGATTTCACGCCGATCAGCGCATCGTCCTCGGTGTCCTGATGGGCATAGATCGTGTCGTATCCGATCACCCAGGCGATCGAGCCCGCATAGAGCCACAACGCTGCGGCGTCGATCCTCGCAAGAATGACCGCAAAACCCATCAGCGCGCCCCACGAAAACGCAAGCCCGAGCACCGCCTGCGGCCAGTAGGTGATGCGTTTCATAAAGGGATAGACCGCGACCACGAGCAGCGACGCCACGCCGGTCGCCACCGCGAACCAGTTGAACTGCAACAGCACGGCAAGCCCGACCAGCAATTGCAGCGCGAGGAAGGCTGCCGCCTGCTTCACCGTCACCTGCCCCGCGGGAATGGGACGCGAGCGCGTGCGCTCGACCTTGCCGTCGAGATCGCGGTCGGTGATGTCGTTCCAGGTGCAGCCCGCGCCGCGCATCACCAATGCGCCGATCGCAAACAGGATCAGCGTGGACGGAAGGCGGGAGAGATCGCCGCCGACACCGGCCGCCAGCGCCGCCGACCA
>Ga0153956_1001488_pt1 | contig 20279 bp, 20 predicted proteins | sample TSFL040MetaG_FD_104704 | JGI IMG/M metagenome (GOLD analysis project Ga0153956, IMG submission 104704) | Attine ant fungus gardens microbial communities from Florida, USA - TSFL040 MetaG | ecosystem: Host-associated > Fungi > Mycelium > Unclassified | place: USA: Florida, Wekiwa Springs...
CTGCTGTTCTGGGCGCCGGGCTGGTACCTGACCTACAACTACTGGCCCACCGGTGTGGACAGCCACATCTTCGAGGCCGACCTGTACTTCGTGCCGCCGAAGAACCTGCGCGAGCGGCTCTCCCAGGAACTGGCCGCGGTGACGTTCAAGGAGTACGCATTCCAGGATGCCAACACCCTGGAGGCCACGCAGACGCAGATCGGCACCCGGGCCGTGCTCGAGTTCCCGCTGTGCGACCAGGAAGTACTGCTGCGCCACCTGCACCACACCGCGCACAAGTACGTCGACCGTTACAAAGAAACCCAGGCCCAGAAGGATGCTGCACATGTCTAAGCTGCCCGAAGAATTCGCCGACCTGGAGCAGTTCAGCGACTGGTGCCTGGCCACCGAGGAAGAGCGTTACCAAAAGCGCCTGTCCTCGACCATGACCGAGATGCAGGCCCTCTACGACGCTGGCATGGCACGGCTCGAAGACATCATGGTCTACGTCGATGCCCGCTTCCCGCTGGCCAGCATGCCCGACGATGCCAAGGCGCTGGTGCACCTCGGCCAGTCGATCGTCCAGGTCAGCTTCCCGGTTGAGGTGTGGAAGCAGCCGCGGGTGCTCGACAGTGGTGCGGCCTACATCAACCTCATCAAGGAACCGGTGGTCTAGCTGTGCCTGATGTTCTTCGCGCAAGCGGCTCATCACCGCTGACCCTCAAAGCTGCGGGTCTTGTCGACGTCGATGCCGGGACGATCATTCGTCCCGGCATCGTGCGTGTCGATGGAGAACGGATAGTTGCCATTGGCGGTGAGGCTGAAGCATTTATCGGCACCGCCGCTGAAGGCGAGATCATCGATCTCGGCGATTCGATCCTGCTGCCCGGCCTGATGGATATGGAAGTCAACCTGCTGATGGGTGGCCGCGGGGAGAATCCCGGCCTGTCCCAGGTGCAGGATGATCCCCCGACCCGCGTGCTGCGCGCGGTGGGCAATGCCCGTCGCACCCTGCGCGCCGGGTTCACCACGGTGCGTAACCTCGGCCTGTTCGTCAAGACCGGCGGGTACCTGCTCGATGTCGCACTGGGTAAGGCGATCGATGCCGGCTGGGTCGACGGTCCGCGCATTATTCCTGCGGGACACGCGATTACACCGACCGGCGGGCATCTGGACCCGACGATGTTCGCGGCATTCATGCCCGGCGCGCTGGAGCTGACCGTCGAGGAAGGCATCGCCAACGGTGTCGACGAGATCCGCAAGGCGGTGCGCTACCAGATCAAGCACGGCGCCCAGTTGATCAAGGTGTGCGTGTCCGGTGGCGTCATGTCGCTCACGGGTGAGGCCGGCGCACAACACTATTCGGATGAAGAGCTCCGAGCCATTGTTGATGAGGCGCACCGCCGCGGACTGCGGGTCGCCGCCCACACGCATGGCGCCGAGGCCGTCAAGCACGCGGTGGACTGCGGTATCGACTGCATCGAGCACGGCTTCCTGATGGACGACGAGGCCATTCAGATGCTGGTGGACAATGACCGGTTCCTGGTCACCACCCGCCGTCTGGCCCAGGCCATGGATGTCTCGCACGCGCCGAAGGTGCTGCAGGACAAGGCCGCCGAGATGTTCCCGAAAGCCGAGACGTCGATCAAGGCCGCCTACGAGGCCGGCGTGAAGATCGCCGTCGGCACCGATGCGCCGGCCATCCCGCACGGCAAGAACGCCGACGAGCTGGTGACCCTGGTGGAATGGGGCATGCCGCCGGCGGCTGTACTGCGCGCCGCGACCACCGTGGCCGCCGAGCTCATCAACGTCACCGATCGGGGTCGCCTGGCCGAGGGATTGCTGGCCGACATCATCGCCGTGCCGGGTAATCCACTCGAAGACATCACCATTACACAACATGTGAATTTTGTAATGAAAGGCGGTAAGGTTTTCCGCAATGACTAAGCCAACGAGAACCGAAGACCTGATCGAAATCCAGCAGACACTGGCCAAGTACGCGGTGACCATCACCCAGGGCGATGTCGAGGGCCTGGTCAGTGCATTCACCCCGGACGGCACCTACAGCGCCTTCGGTGACACCTACACCCTGGCCCGTTTCCCGGTCCTGGTCGACGCGGCCCCCAAGGGTCTGTTCATGACCGGCACCGCGCTGATCGACCTGGTCGAGGGCGAAGACACCGCGAGCGGCACGCAGCCCCTGTGCTTCATCGAGCACTCCAAGCACGACATGCGCATCGGCTACTACCGCGACACCTACGAGCGCACGGCCGAAGGCTGGCGGATCAAGACCCGCGCCATGACCTTCATCCGGCGCAGCGGTGATCATGACCACGGGCGTCCGCACGCGATCGGCAGGCCCGAAGCAGGATGACGACGGATCCCCTGCACGAGCCCGCGGCTTTCCGTGCCGCACTTGTCGATTGGCTGACCGACAAGCTCGACGAGCTAAGCCCACCGGCCGACGATCACTCGCTCGAAGGACACATCAAGCAGTTCGCCCGGGTATCCAAGGCACTCTATGACGGCGGGTGGAGCCGATACGGCTGGCCCGAGCATGCCGGCGGCCTGGGTGGTCCGGCCATGCTGCGCGCCATCGTCGGCGAGGAGATCGTCGGTCGTCGGCTCGCCGAGCCGGGACCGTACTCGATGCTCGAGGTGCTGGTTCCGACCATGATCGACTACGCCCCCGAGTCGTTGGCGGCCGAGATGGTGCCCAAGGTGCTCTCCGGCGAAGAACAATGGTGCCAAGGGTTTTCCGAGCCCGGCTCGGGCAGCGACCTGGCGTCGCTGACCACCCGCGCCGTGCAGCAGGGCGACAAATGGATCGTGAACGGCCAGAAGGTGTGGACCAGCTTCGCGCAGTTCTCCCATCGCTGCATCCTGCTGACCCGCACCGGCGACGCGTCCACGCCGAACCCTGTCGATTCCCCGTCGCTTCGCTCGCCCCATGAGACCATCACCGCATTCTTCGTCGATATGGATGCACCCGGCATCACCGTGCGACCGCTGCACACCATGCACGACGTCGACGAGTTCTGCGAGGTGTACTTCGACAATGTCGAGGTCGACGCGTCGCGCATGCTCGGCAAGGTCGGCGACGGTTGGAAGCTGGCGATGGACCTGCTGCCGTATGAGCGTTCGACGTGCTTCTGGCAGCGCATCGCCTACCTGTACTCCCGGTTCGACGCGTTGATCGCCGAGGTCCGGGACGAGGGTTCGATGATCGACGACGAGTTGGGCGAGGCGTTCCTGGCGCTGCACACCCTGCGGTGCCGGTCCCGGGCCACTCTGAACCGGTTGGCGCAGGGCCAGAAGCTGGGCCCGGACACCTCGATCGACAAGGTGCTATTGGCCTCGGCCGAGCAGCGGCTGTACGACACCGCGCACGATCTACTGCCCGGCGCCATCGAACTCGACGAGAGCGATTGGCGTACCGAGTTCCTATACTCAAGGGCCGCAACGATTTACGGCGGTACCGCCGAGGTGCAACGCAATATCATCGCCCGCCGGCTGCTCGACCTGGGGAAGGAATGACCGTGGAGGCAATGGATTCCCAGTCCCTCGAAATGCTGGAAGACACGTTGCGCAAGACCATGTTGGCGTGCTCCGGCGCGGAGTTGGAATCGGCGTTGGCCGAACTCGGTTGGGCCGACATGCTCTCCGAGATCCCCGATGTCGCGATCCCGTTGGTATTCCGCTTGTTGGGCGAAACCGGTTCGCACGCTGCGATTGTCAACGACGTGCTGTTGGAGACCATCGGCGGCCTGCCCGGCGGCACTCCCCCGATGCCCTATGCCGGTGGCAAGTGGGTGGTTTGGCAACGCACCGGCAGCAGTGACACAGTGCTGGGCGGTCTGCCACTGCTCACGGTGCCCGAGGGTGAGCTGATGCGGATGGGTGAGGCCCGGCGCGCCGTCGGTTGGTGGCTGGTCGGTACGGCGCGGGCGATGCTCACGCTGGCCCGTCAGCACGCCATGGATCGGGTGCAGTTCGGTAAGCCCGTATCGTCGTTCCAGGCGATCCGGCACAAGCTGGCCGCGACGTTGGTGGCCATCGAGGGCGCCGAGGCGACCCTGGTGCTGCCCGGCAACGAGAGCCCCGACCTGAATGCCATGTTGGCCAAGGCCGCCGCCGGTAAGGCCGCACTGACCGCCGCCAAGCACTGCCAGCAGGTGCTGGCGGGTATCGGCTTCACCGATGAGCACGAACTGCACATCCACGTGAAGCGGGCACTGGTGCTGGACGGATTGTTGGGCAGTTCAAAGGAACTCACCCGCAAGGCCGGCGCCGGACTGCGGGCCCGCGGCTCGGCCCCCCGCCTGGCTCACCTCTAACCCTCCTCTAACCCCCTTCCCGCGAGCGTGCGCGTCTGCGCGCGACACGCCGCGGAAGTCATACATTTTGGGCCCGTTCGGCATTGCCGAGCGGGCCCAAAATGTGCGGAAAGTCAGCGCGGCAGACCCAGCACCCGCTGGGCGATGATATTGCGCTGGATCTCCGAGGTCCCGCCGGCGATGGTCCCGGCGAAAGTCCGCACGTAGCGGTCGAACCAACTGCTCATATGCCCGTGGAAGTTCAACGGTGTGTAGGGCGAGGTGATCTCCGCATCCACCAGTCCCCCGGAACCGCGGGCGCCCAATGCGACGTCGGTGGCGGCCTGCCCGGTCTCCGAGCCCATCAGTTTGAGCACCGACAGCAGCGCCACGTCCTCATCGCCACGGGCCGCCTGTGCCAGCACCGTCGACCCCATCGCGCGCAGCGCGTAGGCGTCCATCACCAGCGTCGCGTACTTGTCCCGCTCCAACTCGGTATTCGGGGTGAAGTCGGCCAGCAGGTCGTCGAGGCGGTCGGCGTAGCTGAGCCACAACATGTTTCGCTCATGCCCCAGTGAGCCGTTGGCCACCGCCCAGCCGCCGTTCAACGAGCCGACCAGGTTCTCCGACGGCACCCGCACATCGGTGAAGAACACCTCGTTGAAATCCAGATCCTCGCGGTCCGAGGCCATCGCGAAGGGCCGGCGCATCACCCCGGGGCTGTCGGTGGGGATGAGCAGCACGCTGATGCCCTTGTGCTTGGGCGCATCAGGATCGGTACGTACAAAGGTCAGGATGACATCGGCGTGGTGGGCACCGGAGGTCCACACCTTCTGACCGTTGACCACATAGTCATCGCCTTGGGAATCAGAAGCGCGCACCGCTCGAGTTCTCAACGATGCCAGGTCCGAGCCGGCGCTGGGCTCGCTCATCCCCAGGGCGGCGGTCAGCTCACCGCGCAGGATCGGAATCGCCCATTTCTGTTGCTGCTCAGGGGTTCCGAAGGTGATCAACGACGCGGCGATGATGCCCACGCCCTGCGGGTTGAAGCTGTGGAACATCCTCCGACGGGCCAACTCCACCTGATATACGTACTGCTGCAGGATGTTTGCGTTGCGTCCGCCGAACTCCGGCGGGTTGCCCGGCTGTAGCCAGCCGTTGTCGAACAGGGTGCGCTGCCAGCGGCGGGCCCAGTCCGGCAGATCGGCCGTCGAACCGGGTTTGTCCCAAGCATCGGTGGGCAGATTTTCGTCCAGGAAGGCAATGAACTCCGCCCGGAATTCTTCGACATCGGCTCCGAATGTGAGCTCCACAGCTTCCTCCCTCGACGGGCGCGACCGAGCACCGCGGTACCCGGATTTGACCGGCAATCGGACTGTCCCGATCGGGAACGTTTCCTTTTCACGCAAACCCCATATTGTGCCGCGAATGAGAATACTATTCTCGGCATGGGAAAGTTACAATCTCAGACACGAGCGCTGAGAGGGGGTCGGGCACACCAATGGCGAGGCGTTCTCCGGTACAGTTCATCCATGCCCTACCCGACGCTCCACCCGATCAAGTGGCAACTGAGCCGCTGATGAGCAGCGCCAGCGAAGAACCCGCTTGGAAGCAGCGCGCGGTTGAGCGTTCGATCAAGACCGCCAAGCTCCGTGCCGCGCAGCGCGTGCAGCGGTTCCTCGATGCGGCGCAGGCCATCATCATCGAGAAGGGCAGCACGGACTTCACCGTGCAAGAGGTCGTTGATCGCTCACGGCAGTCACTGCGGAGCTTCTACCTGCAGTTCGACGGTAAGCACGAGCTGTTGCTCGCCCTGTTCGAAGATGCCCTGAGCCGTTCGGCCGACCAGATCCGGGCCGCCACCGCGGGCCAGGACGACCCCATCGAGCGACTCAAGGTCGCCATCCAGTTGCTGTTCGAGTCGTCGCGACCCGACCCTGCCGCCCGTCGGCCGCTGTTCACCGACTTCGCCCCGCGGTTGCTGGTTTCGCACCCGTCCGAGGTCAAGGTGGCTCACGCCCCCCTGCTGGCGCTGCTGACGGAGCTCATGGAACAGGCCTGCGACGCCGGTCGGCTCCGGGCCGGGATCAACCCGAAGCGGATGGCCGCGATGACCATGCAGACGGTGATGTTCGTCGCGCAGTCCAGCAGTTCGGACGACGCCAGCGTCAAGCCGATCACATCCGACGAGGTGTGGGATTTCTGCGCCCACGGGTTCGCCGACGTCTAGCCGAGAATCACATTCTCGTCATCGAGAATTTTAATTACACTAGCTGAGTGCGTATTTCCGCACTCTCCGAGTCAGGCCGGCCGCTGCGCGTCGTCCAGTGGTCCACCGGGACCATCGGCAGCCGCGGACTGTGGGCCATCGTTGACAGCTCCGAGTTGGAACTCGCCGGGCTCTTCGCCCACGGGCCGCCAAGGCCGGTCGCGACGCAGCCGAATTCTGCGACTCGACCGCGACCGGCATCCTGGCAACCAACCGACTCGACCTGTGTGGCGTACATGCCGGCCGCACCGGATGTCGATCAGATCCGCACCCTGCTCGCCGCCGTCTCCGAGGCCGTACCCCTGCCCATCCAACGCCGCCTCGACGGGCTGCTCATCGACGAATATGCCGATATGTGCCAACGCAATTCGCCCGAGATGCTGTTCGACCTGATGGGTTTCGGCGAGCCGGCCGGACCGCTCGAACAATTCCGCGCCGACTATCTCAAGGGTGGCTTCGGACCGTCGCTGCGGCTGCTGGCCGATGCGGTCGGACTGCCGCTCGATGATGTGCGGGCCGGTGGCGAACTGGCCACCGCGGCCCGTGACACCACCATCGCCTCCGGTGTCATTGAAGCCAGATATGTTGCGGCACAACGGATCACCATCTCCAGCATCCGTAACGGCCAGACCCTGCCGCGGTTCCGGGCCAGCTGGTACTGCACGCGCGAGTTGGAGCCGAACTGGGATCTGCACGACACCGGGTGGCACATCTCGGTGGCCGGCGACGCCCCCGCTGGAGGTCGACCTGCGCATGCCGATCCCGATGGAGCGGATGGCCGAGATCACCCCCGCCTACACCGCCAATCGCGCGGTCAACGCGGTGCCCTATGCCTGCGCGGCCGTACCCGGCATCGTGACCACCGTGGATCTGCCGCCCTTCGTGCCCAATCTGGGCTGAGCGCCCCGCACGACCACGCCGCACCGCCGCACCGCCGCCGAGATCGACGAAATGGCCACGTGCACTCGCACTTTCAGGCCCATACGTCCGTTTCGGCGGGAAAAAGGGCGGGAGTAAGCGGTCAGTACAAACCGCCCGAAACGACCTTTGCCATTGACACAATGGGATGGCCGATGACAGAGTGCTGAGCACGTGCTCAGCAGCGCAGGTATTCAACGTGCGCATCAGTCTCATCCACAACAAGCAGGGAGCAAGGAGTTCGCCATGGCAGGACGCGTAGAAGGCAAGGTCGCATTCGTCACCGGTGCGGCGCGTGGTCAGGGCCGCAGCCACGCGGTGCGGTTGGCCGAAGAGGGCGCCGACATCATCGCGATCGACATCTGTGCCCCGGTCCGTCCCGGCACCGAGACCGCCATCCCGGCCTCCACCCCCGAGGACCTGGCCGAGACCGCCAGTCTGGTCAAGAACCTGGGCCGCCGCATCGTCACCGCCGAGGTCGACGTGCGTGACTTCGCCGCCCTCAAGGCCGCCGTGGACAGCGGTGTCGAGCAACTGGGCCGTCTGGACATCGTGGCCGCCAACGCCGGTATCGGCAACGGCGGCGACGTGCTGCACGAGTGCTCCCAGGAAGACTGGGACGAGATGATCGACATCAACCTGTCGGGCGTCTGGAAGTCGGTGAAGGCCGCGGTCCCCCATATCATCGCCGGTGGCAACGGTGGCTCGATCATCCTGACCAGCTCGGTCGGCGGACTCAAGGCCTACCCGCACTGTGGTAACTACGTGGCCGCCAAGCACGGCGTCGTGGGCCTCATGCGCTCCTTCGGTGTCGAGCTGGGCCAGCACATGATCCGCGTCAACAGCGTGCACCCGACCCACGTCAGCACCGACATGATCATGAACGAGGGCACCTGGAAGATGTTCCGTCCGGACCTGGAGAACCCGGGCCCCGACGACATGGCCCCGATCTGCCAGCTGTTCCACACCCTGCCGATCCCGTGGGTCGAGGCCCGCGACATCAGCAACGCGGTGCTGTTCTTCGCCTCCGACGAAGCCCGCTACGTCACCGGCGTCACCCTGCCGGTCGACGCCGGCAGCTGCCTGAAGTAAGACATGTCCGACACCGTCCTGGTCACCGGGGCTTTCGGTCTGGTCGGGTCGGAAACCGTACGGGCGTTGGCCAGACTCGGCCGCCGCGTGGTGGCCACCGATCTCGGCAACGACGCCAATCAGGTTAAGGCCCAGGCGCTTCCACCTGGGGTGGAAGCGCGCTGGGCCGACCTGACCTCGCCCACTGACGTACAGAAGCTGATCGACGAGGTGGCGCCCGCCGCGGTCGTCCACCTCGCCGCGGTGATCCCGCCGCCGATCTACAAGATGCGCGCCGTGGCCCGCAAGGTGAACGTGGACGCCACCAAGACCCTGGTGGACATCTGCGCGGCTGCTGCCGTGCCGCCGCGCTTCGTACAGGCCTCCAGCAATGCCGTCTATGGTTCACGCAATCCGCATCGCAATCCCGATCCGGTCAGCGCGACAACCCCACCGCGACCCACCGAGCTGTACGGCGGTCACAAGCTGGAGTCCGAGGCCTATGTGCGGGCGTCATCACTGGACTGGGTGGTGCTGCGCCTCGGCGGGGTGATGAGCACCGACCTGAACGCCATGACGTTCAGCCTGGACGCACTGTATTTCGAGAGCGCACTGCCCGTCGACAACCGCATCCACATGGTCGATGTGCGGGACGTGGCAAGCGCTTTCGCCGCGGCGACCACCGCCGACGCGGTCGGTGAGATCTTGCTGATCGCCGGTGACGACACCCACCGGATGCACCAGGGCGACGTGGGTTCGGCATTGGCCGCGGCCCGCGGACTGCCCGGGGTGCTACCTCCCGGACGGCCCGGTGACCCGGACAGCGATGACGACTGGTTCATCACCGACTGGATGGACACCACTCGCGCGCAGGAAGTGCTCAACTTCCAGCACCACTCCTGGCCGGACATGCTCGAAGAAATCCGCGCGGCCACCGGCTGGAAGCGCTACCCCTCCCGGCTGATCGCCCCGTTAGCCCGCGCATTCGTCAAACGTCAAGGTGCCTACCGCAATTCGCCACGAAAGTACGCCGATCCCTGGCGGGTACTCGGCGCCCGGCTCGGTGATACCAGTTTGGACACTCCTGCATCGTGACCGCTCTGGTCATGGGCAAGATGCCGTTCCGTTTCGGCTACTCGCTGGAGATGGTCGGTATCGAGGATGCGGCACGCACCATGCTGCTGGCCGCCGAGCAGGGCCGCGACGGCGAGCGTTACATCATCTCCGAACGGTATCTGAGCTCACGCGAATTGCACGCCGTGGCCTTCTTCAAGGCCCGGCAAGCGTGACGCACTGGGCCGGCACCAGCGGTGTGCGATTCCCGGCGGACCCGGAGACCCTGATCGCCGCCGGCCCGGACTTCTTGACCGCGGCCCTGCGGTCCTTCGGCGCGCTGCCGCCCGACAACGCCGTCGCCGAGATCACCCGGTTCGAATCGGTCAGCGGCGGGAGCACCGGCCGCAAGGCACTGCTGGACGTGCGGTACTTGCGGCCGTGCACATTACCGACCGAGCTGTTCGTGAAATTCTCCCGCGATCTGGACAACCCCGACCGCGATCATGGCCGCACCCAGATGCAACCGGAGGTGCTGTTCGCGCAGCTGTCTCGCGATCCCGGCTTCCCGGTGCCGATTCCCCGCCCACTGTTCGCGTCCTATGACGACCGATCCGGCACCGGGATGTTACTCACCGAACGTATTGTGTTCGGGCGCAATGGGATCGAAAGTCCCCACCAGAAGTGCATGGACTACAAGATGGACGATCAGCTGGGTCACTACCGTGCCATGCTGACCGCGGTGGCCCGACTGGCCGGTACGCAGCGCGCCGGCCGACTGGATATCGAGATGGTCGACCGCCTGCGACCGGATATGCGGCAGATCTCGGTCGGCGAGCGCATCGCCCCCACCCCCGAGCGCCTGGCCCGCCGGATGTCGGCACTGTCCGAGTTGGCCTCGACGCACCCCGGTCTATTGCCCGACAATGTCCGTTCGAACGAATTCCTGGCCCGCGCGAGCGCCGACCTACCGCGGTTGCACGCCGCTGAACCGGCGATCTGGGACGAACTGGACGATCCCGATCTGCTGGCGCTGTGTCACTGGAATGCCAACGTCGACAACGCCTGGTTCTGGCGCGACGACGACGGCGTACTGCGGTGCGGACTGATGGACTGGGGCGCCGTCGGACAGATGAACATCGCGATGGCCATCTGGGGCTCGCTGTGCAGCGCCGAAACCTCATTGTGGAACGCGTATTTCGACAACCTACTGGCACTGTTCGCCGCCGAGTTCCACCGCAGCGGCGGACCACTGATCTCCGTCGAACGGTTGCGCCGGCACGTACTGCTGTACGCGGCCGTCATGGGTATCACCTGGCTGCTGGACGTCCCCCGCTACGTGATGCGCGTGCCGGGGCTCACCGCCGGGTCCACTCCTCGAGATCAGTCGATCGTCGAGACCGAGAGTGTGCGGTGCCGGTTGCTGATGATGACCAACCTGCTCAACCTCTGGGACACCTACGATTTCGGCGCGCTGGCACCGGGCACCGATAGTCACACCAGCGCCCGGGGAGTTGTGGCTGTCCAAGGCACGAGCCGTGCCCCGACAAGGCTCAGACCGCGAAACTCTTGAGCTGCACCTTGAGGTAACTGGAGCGCAGCTTCTCGTAGCGGAACCGGTTGTACGCCAACGGGTCCAGCATGATCCAGCGGGGCAGGTGCTGCCAGGCCCAGCGGACCGAGGCGAGGTAGATCGCACTTTCCATCCGGTCGCGCCGGGTGACCTTGTTGCCGAGGATCTCCAGCATCCTCGGATGCGCGAGGGTCCTACCCAGCACTTTCGGCGCACGCAATGCCAATGGGCTCAGCGGCTTCCACAGCACATTGACCACCGGGCGGAGCTTGCGCGGCACCCGTACCGTCGGCGCCGGCAGATCGCCGAAGGCGTTGTTCGCGTACTGCAGGAATGAGTTGTCCGCCAACTCTTCTGCGGCCACCGTCGCGTAGTACGCACGCATGTCGGCCAACGTCTCGGGCAGCTTGGCGTCATCGCTACGCAATTCCAGGTCCTGGGTGATCCACCGGAGCGTCTGGTAGACAACCTCTTTCTGCTCGTCGTCGAGATCGCCCCGCATCGAGACGTAGCCCTGGTAACCCACATTCAGGCTACTGACGGCGATCCACTTCCACAGTTGCGGGGTCAGCGCGCTGTAGCGGGTGTCGGCGAAGTCTCCTTGCCCCTGGCCGCGGACCTGACCGTGCAACCGCTTGAGCTCTTCGACGTCGCGCCGGCAGTCCGCCGGATCGCTGAACGCACTGGCCATGCCGTACGCGTAGCTGCGTAGGCCACGATTGGTGAAGTTCTCCCGAAACCGGCCGCTGCGATCGACCGCCGCCGCGACGGGGCGGTACGCAACCTGGTCGAGTGCCAGTCTGCCGAACAGACCGAAGCCCAGCGGGCAGCCCACCCACCAGCGGACGTCGGCGGCCAGGTCGGCATGTGGCCGGGCCGGATGCCACGGTTCGAGCTCGACCGCCCGCGTCGTCATCGTCATCACTCGCCCTATCTGTCATCGGCCGTTGATAGATAAGCAAGACGGTATTCACCTGTCTACGTCCGTGTCAAGATGGTGCCCATGACCGGTCCCCGCATCTACGGCGGACGTAGCGGCGACGACCGAATGGCCGAGCGCCGCACGAAGTTCGTCGCGGCCGGTTTGGAATTGATGGGAACCAAAGGCGTCGCGGCCACCACGCTGCGTGGCGTGGCGACGCTTTCCGGAGTCGCCGCCCGCTACTTTGCCGAATCCTTCGCCTCCATCGAAGATCTCCATGTCGCGGTGTTCAACGAGATCGCCGCCGAGATCGAAGCCCAGGGTCTGGCCGCCATCGCGGCGACCCCCGGCGGCCCGAAAGCACAAGCCCGCGCAGCACTCGGCGCGGTGACCGATCTACTGCTCGACGACCGACGTAAGGGCCGGATCGTGCTGATCGAGTCCGGTTCGTCGCCGGCCCTGGGCCCCCGACGACTGGCCGAGGGCATCCGGTTCGGCACCCTGATCAGCATGGCCGCAACGAACGCTGCCTCCGCCGAACTCCTGGACATCAAACTGACCGCGCAGTTCGTCAACAGCGGGGTGGCCGGCGTGCTGATCTCGGTACTGACCGGCGAGATCGACATCGACCGCGACTACCTGGTCGACCGGCTCACCGATCTACTGTTCATCACCATCAACACCGCACCGGCCCCGCTGAGAAGCTCGCCCTAGGGCCAGCCGGCTATTGCCGTTTTCGACCCCGACTATATTCACAGCTAATTATTAATACCAATGGTATTAATTTGGGTCTATGTTGGAATCAGATTTACCCATCGAGTGAAAGCTGAAACAGGCCACGCTAATTGGCGCTCCAACACCTGAAGGAGTCGTGACTATGAACAATGGGCTCAACGGCATGGCCTCGCCGACTCCCTGCGCGCCCACTGTCATGGATCAGAACAACCTCGTCTTCAACACCGATCACGTCGTCCGCGAGTATCGACGAAATGCCGTGCTCAATGGCGGCTTTCTCGATGCCGGTGAACGTTCGGCGTTATTGGAGGCTGCACCGACGGTACGCAATCAACCGATTCTCGATGTGGGCGTCGGAACCGGACGGACCACACCGCTGCTTCAACTCCTCAGTGACGACTACCTCGCCGTCGACTACGCCCCCGAGATGGTCGCCGCTTTCTGCACGCATCATCCAGGCGTCCGGTGCGAGTGCCAGGATGCCCGGGACCTGCACCGGTACCCCGACGCCAGTTTCGGGTTGATCGTCTTCAGCAACAACGCCATCGACGCAGTCTCCCATGATGACCGACTCGTCATTCTCCGCGAATTTCGACGCCTGTTGAAGCCCGACGGCCGGGTGATCTTCTCAACCTTGAACATGCGCGGCCCTACCTGTGGCGAGCACCCGATGCAACTCACCCGGCCCACCCGGCCCTTGAAACTGGATGCCAAAGAACGAATTCGGTCGCTCGGCAAACGCGCGCTGAACCCGAAATCTTTTGCGCGTGCAGTCCGGGGTTGGCAGCGTAATCATCGTCTCGCGGTCGACCACGAGACCTGGGCGGTCGGACCGATGGCCGCCCATGATTACCAACTGATGGTGCACTTCACCACCCTTGTCGATCTGTTCGATCTCGCCGAACAAGCGGGATTGCGGATCTTGACCATCTACACCGAGTCCGGTGTGCCGATCACCTGCGACCAGGAAGAATACGGCGTCGATAATTTCAATGTCGTTGCTGCCCAATCGAACTGAGATTTCGACACCCAAAAACTAGCGGCCCGGCTGGGTGCCGATGACACGCGCATCGGTCAGCTCGGCGATCTGAGCCTCCGACAGTCCGAGTTCGGCCAGCAGTTCGGTGTTGTGTTCACCGAGCAGCGGTGCCGCCGATCGATGGAAGGCCGACGGCCCGTTGGTAAGGGTGACCGGCAAGGTGCTGTGCGACGCCGGGGGGTTCACCGGATGCCCCACGTGCTCGAAGAATCGTCGGTGACGCAGTTGCGCCAGCTCGGTCTGCCGGTGCGGTTGCAACACTTTGGCCACCGGAACACCTGCCGGCCACAGGGTTTCGACGATCTGATCGCCGCTGCGGGACACACACCAGTCCCCCAGGTTCTCATCGATCAGATCGTGATGCGCACGCCGCTCCGCGGCATCCCAGGACGGCACCGCCCAGCGCGGATCCCCCAGGGCCGCGCACAGCGCACGCCACTGGTCATCGGTCGCCACGGCAATGGCCACCCAGCTGTCCTCGCGGCCGAACTCGTCGATCTCATTGCTGCGGTAAATGTTCTGCGGCGCCGCGGCCGGTCCGCGATTTCCGTCGCGCTGCAGCAGTGTGCCGTACGCCGAGTGCTCGATGACCTGTTCGGCCGCGATATTGAGCGCAGCATCGACCATCGAGGCCTCCACCAACACGCCCTCGCCGGTCCGGCGGCGGTGCTCCAGCGCCAGCATCAGACCGTTGAGCGCGTGGATACCCGCGTTCGGGTCGCCTACCGAGTACGGCTCGAACGGAGTACGGTCGGCAAATCCGGTGAGCCAGCTCAACCCTGAGGCATCCTCGATGATGTAGGCGAAGGCCGGGTTGTCGCGCCACGGACCGTCCAGACCGAAGCCCGGCATCCGCACCATAATGATGTCTTCGCGCAATTCGCGCAGCGCCGCGAAGTCCAGCCCGATCTGATCGATCACCCGCGGGGTGAAGTTCTCCATCACCACATCGCAGGTTGCGATCAACTGCCGCAACACCTCTCGGCCCTGCTCGGTCTGGAAGTCCAGGGTCAGACCACGTTTGTTGGTGTTGAGTGCACTGAAGATCGGCGACTGTTCCCACCACTGCTCCACCGACGCCGGGATACCCGCGATCAGCCGGGTGCCGTCGGGGCGGGCGGTGGATTCCAGATGGATCACGTCGGCGCCGAGCATGCCCAGAATATGGCTGCACGACGGGCCGGCCCAGAAAGTCGTCATGTCCAGGACTCGAAGTCCACTGAACGGCAACCGATCCCGATCCATCTTGTCCGGTGCCGGCTTCGGAGTTCGCGTGGCATCGCGGAGCTCGGCGGTGTGCTGGCCCAGTCGCGGCGCCGCCTGTGGTGTGCGTAGCAACGGGGTGTTGAAGCGATACGGTGCGTTCGGCTGGGTGAAATCGCCGCGCGGGTTCGTCACGAACGCACCGCGCTCGACGTAGTGGTCGAAGGTCGTGACGTTCTCGCCGTTGCCCACCGGTGAATTCGGGATGCGGAATGCCGATGCCAGATCCCTGACGTCATCGACATTCTGGTCGCGCAGCCAGTCGTAGAGCTCCTGGGCGTGCAGGTTGGCCTGCTCGGTGATGGTCAGCTCGCTGGACGGGTCGATCCACTCGTCGTGGCCGGACATCGCGCACAAATCCCACCACTGCTGGGCGGTACCGCAGCCCAGCGCGACCAAACCGTCGGCCGCCTGCGCAACGCCGGGCACCGTGGGCCGACGCTCGGTGCGCCAGGGCTTGCCCAGCATCTCGAAATAGGTCACCGGGTAATAGGTCAGGCCGAGGACATGCGCCTCCAGCATGGACAGGTCGATCAGCTCACCGTACCCGTCACGCTGTGCGCGGGCCCGGAATGCCAATGTCATGGCCGCGGCATAGGCACCCGAGACCCAGTCTCCCACCTGCCCTCCGATGGATACCGGTGGCCGGTCCTGGCTGCCCCGGCCGATACCGATCACCCCGCCGGACCAGGCCTGCAGGGTGAACTCGGTGGCCGGTCGGTCATGCCACGGCCCGTCCAAACCGAACGGCGTGAGCGAGGTGACCACCAGGTGCGGATACTTTTCGAACAGAGCCGTCGGCGATACCTGCTGTGCCACCGCCGATTCCGGTGACCACACCACCGCGTCGGCGGATGCGATCAGCGTGTCCAGCAGCCCCGGATCGTCGGGGGAGATGACCACCGAGCGCTTGCCGCCGGCCAGGAATGCGAACAGCGCGCCGTCCCCATCGAACCCGGGCCCCGAGGACGACCATCGGCGTAACGGATCACCTTCCGGCGCTTCGACTTTGATGACATCGGCGCCGCCGTCGGCGAGGATCTTGGTGCAGTACCCGCCGGCGATGCCGCTGGACAGGTCGACGACGGTGTACCCGTGCAGTGGTGCTGTCATGGCTATTCGGGTTTGGCCCTGTTCTTCTTGCTCAGCCGGAAGTCCGGCGGGAACTTGCTGTCGTTGTCGTTGACCGCGGCCGACAGACCGCTGTCGATCGACTCGAACATGTCCAGATCGTCGTCACTGTCGTTGGCGACGCCGTTGCCCATCGATTCGAAGAACGCGCTCAGCAGGCTGCCCATGTACTCGCCCTGCTGCTGCTTGAAGATCTCGAAGAACATCTTCTGCTGAAACACTGTGTCCACCGGACGGTTTCGGGCACACGCCAGCGCGTACTTCTGCGTCTCGGCTTCGAGCTGACCGCGGGCCACCACCTTGTTCAGGAAGTTGCAGTCGTACATCTCGGCGGCGGTGAACGGCCGGCCGGTGAAGACCATTTCCTGGAACTTGCGCAGACCCATCATCTGCACCCAGGTCCACATTCGTGGGCCCCACCCGTGATAACGGAAGGACGGGTGGCCGAACAGCGCGTCGTCACTGGAGATCACCATGTCGGCATCGGCACACTGGTAGAAGTGCCAGCCGTAGCAGTAACCCTTGGCCTCGACGATGCTGATCTTCTTGAAGTCCTGCAGCGCCCGGTTACCGGCCTGGGAGTTGGCATACCACGAGCTGATGGTGGCGCCATTGCGGAAAGTGCCCTTGGGCGGGTAGGTGACCTCGCCGACGCCGTCATCCTCCAGGCGCAACTCGGCCAGCCGCGCCGCCGGATTGTCGTTGCCTTCCATGAACTCCGGCAGGTCCGCACCGCTGCCCAGGTTGTCCCCCACGCCGCGGATGATCACCACCTTGACATCGTTGTCGGTGTTGGCCGCGCGCAGCACATCGGCGTACCGCAACCGCGCCATCGACGTCGGGGCATTGAGGAATTCGGGACGGTCGAAGGTGATCGTGGCGATCTTGGTCTTCGGGTCCTTCTCGTACCGGATGATCTGTTCCGGCGTCGGACGCTCAGCCATGGGCTGCCGCACTCTGTGCCGCGGTGAGCACCTCGGCACCACCGGCGCCGATCACGACGGCGTCGCGGGTGAACACCGCTCCGATGCCCGGCTCCCAGACATACGCAGTAACGGCCAAAACCATGCCTTCCTCCAAAATGTCGGCTTCGGCGGTGGCCCGCAGGCGCGGGGTCACCACTGGCGGATCGAATCCCAAACCCAAACCGTGGGCCACCGGCATCACCGGTAGCTGTTCGTCGGCCTGGTCATAGGCGTCAAGCAGCGCATCGGTCGGTCTACCCGGCCGGCACGCATCAATCAATCTGTCCCACAACTTATCTCGACGCCGATACAGGGTGCGTACCGCATCGGTAGGCTCCCCGACATACCGGGTGCGGGCCACCTCCGCGACGTATCCATCGGCCAGCACACCCGCGGATAACGCCACCAGATCGCCCTCGGCGATCCGTCCGTTGCCCTCGGCGCGACGCCACGGGTGCGTCTTGGAGGTCACCCAGGCGGCATCCTGCGTCGCCGGTGTACTCACCCCACCGGCGGCCTCGGCTTCCAGTAGCGCTCCGGCCAATGCCTGCTCGGTAGTTCCGGGAATCAATGCCGAGATCGCCTCGGCCAGACCGTGTTCGGCGACACTTAGCGCGCCACGCAAGGCGATGATCTCCTCGGGTGTCTTGACCCGTCGGGCCGCTCGCAGCGCCGGCTCGGCGTCGACCAGCTCGGCCTGTGGGAACGCCATCGGCACCAGCTTGGCGAAAGTCGGTGTCAGAGCATCGGTTCCGATACGCCACGCCGAATCGGAGCCTTCGATGTTCCGCAGCACGTCGACGAGAGTCATCGGGTTCCAGGCGAAGCCGTACAGATTCTCATGGGGAATCTCCTCGGGGATGCCCTCGTCCCAGGTGCTGTTCAGGTGGATCGCACCGGTGGCCCGCACGAAGGTGCAGATCGGCCCGAACGGCCGGGTGCCGACCACCCACAGCTGCGGGGCGCCGGAGATGTACCGAACGTTCGCCTGCCTGCCGAGTACCAGCACGTCGAGGTTATGGGCCTCCATCTGCGCGATGGCGCGCTCCCGTCGGCTGACTCGCAGCGCCAGGGCGTCCGCCTCGATCTCAGTTCCCACGGGACACCTCATAGGGGTCGTACGGATAGGAGGTCAGCGGCATCCAGCCACCCTCGGTGACCACCACGATCTCTTCGCCGCGGTAGCCGCCGGTGCCGTCCTCCCAGACCACTGGCTCGAACACCAGCAGCATGCCCTCGGGGAAGACGAAGTTGTCGTCCCACTCTTGGCCGAGATCCGTTCCGATCATCGGCATTTCAGCGGCGCTGGTACCGATGCCGTGACCCAGGTAGAAGTGCGGCAGCCAGGGCTTCTCGCCACCTGCCGCCGCGGTGGCGGCGCGGCCGAGGTCGCCACAGCTCGCGCCGGCCCTGGTCACCGACAACACACCGTCGACGATCCGGCTCCACCTGTCGAACTGTCGTTGCTGCGCCGCGGTCGGGTCCTGGCCGACGATCCACGTGCGGCCATGGTCCGAACAGTAACCGTGATAGGCGATCGACACATCGGTCCACAGCACATCGCCTTGCGCCAGTTCACGTTCGGTGGTCAGCAGCGGTAACGCCAGGTCCCCGGTTGTGGTCCAGGTGCCCGCTGCCTTGGAGGCCGGCATGACCTGCCAGATCGAGTCGAACATGTTGGTGGTGGCACCGAGTTCGAAAGTGCGGCGGACGAATTCGGCCGACAGGTCGATCTGGCGCACTCCCGGCACCAACGACTTCTGGATCTCGGCGACGGCCTGCTCGGTGATCTGGCAGGCTCTACGGATACAGGCGATCTGGTCGATGGTCTTGACCAGTTTCGCCGCACCGACCACCGGGGCGGCATCGACCGGTGCGTTGGGGAATAGTGCACTACCGGCGCGGCGCATGGCGCCGGTCAGCTCATCGGTGGCGATGGTCGCACCGGTCGGCACCAGATCCGCCAGGATCGCCGCGAATTGTGCTACTCCCTCGTCGAATTCGAGGTACACCGGCCCGTGCAGGTGGTCGTCGGGCAGCTCCGATTCCATCGCCGCGCCCTCACGGAACGGCAGGAACAGGTGCGGGTGCTCGTCATCGGCCAGCACGACCGCGACGGGCCGCTCCACGTGGGACAGCCCCGCATCGGCGAGCGGCCAGGCTATCCCGGTGGCGTACATGACGCTGCCGTTGCCCAGCAGCACCAGTGCGTCGACCCCTTGGTCGGACATCGCCGCGCGCAGGCGGACACTGACTTCCCGGCGCATCCGACCGAGGTCGGGCTCGTCGGGAATGTCCAGCGGGGTGAAGCCGGAACGGGCGATCTGGGTGACGCCCGTTCGGGTCGACGCCGTCATCTCACACCAGTCCGAGGAACTTCTGGATGTTCGAGGACACGATCTTCACCGCGTTCTCCGGGCCGACCGCCTCGACCACGGTGGCCAGCGACTTCTCCGAGTAGCCGTAGGTGGACTCGTTGTGCGGGTAATCGCTGGACCACATCACGTTGTCGACGCCGATCTGGTCGATCAGCCACAGCCCCAGCGGGTCCACCATGAACGAGGCACTCATGTGCTTGTCCCAGTAGTACCGGACATCGTGCTGCAGTTCGTGGTTGAACATGTGCCGGTAGGAGGCCAGCATGTGCTCGGCGTCCTGCAATGCCGTTGGTACCCAGGCGATTCCACCTTCGAACCAGCCGATCTTGAGTTTCGGATGGCGGTCCAGGATGCCGGAGAAGACGTACTTGGCGAACTGCTCGCGGAACGAGTCGACGTTGACCATCATGCCGACCACGACGCTGTTGTTCTCGCACGGCGTCTTGGGCGGGGTCTCACCGATGTGGTGGCTGACCGGGATGCCGGAGGCCTCGATTTCGTCCCAGACCGCATCCATCGCGGCGCTGCCGTAGTCGTAGATGTTGCCTTCGTCGTCCTTGCCGGGGTTCAGCGGCAGAAGGAATGTCTTGAGCCCCAACGACTTGATCTGCTCCAGGGTGGACCGAGTTCCGGCGGGGTCCCACCAGTTGATCAGGCCGACGCCGTA
>Ga0153956_1001489_pt1 | contig 20278 bp, 13 predicted proteins | sample TSFL040MetaG_FD_104704 | JGI IMG/M metagenome (GOLD analysis project Ga0153956, IMG submission 104704) | Attine ant fungus gardens microbial communities from Florida, USA - TSFL040 MetaG | ecosystem: Host-associated > Fungi > Mycelium > Unclassified | place: USA: Florida, Wekiwa Springs...
ACGATCGGGGGATCCTCCTTGTGTCTCGGGGGCAGCTGGTACCTCAGCGCGCACTGTTCATCGGGGGCCTCGCCCCAGCGGGCGGTCAGGGTGCCGGCATCCGCGATACCACGCAGGTAGATGCCGCCATCCTGGCCGGAGATCCCCACTTCGGCTCCCCGGGCATCGTATACGCTGGCGCCGAAGGGGACCACGGAACCGTCGGGGAGGTGGGCGTCGATCACGATGGCCCGCCCGCTCACGGTCTGGAAACGGATCATCACCACCGAGTCGAGCCGCGGGGCGACGGTTTCACTGGTGCTCTTGAATTCGACATCGGAGGAGAGCGCGCCGTCCGGATCGATATTGACCGTGTTCATGCGGTAGGGCATCAGGAACGGCAGCACCGCGTAACCCGAACGGTCGATGACCGTGCCGACGCTGTTGGTGACGCGGGCGCCTTCAGCGCCGATGGCCTCCACGATGCCAATGGTGTCAGTCATCTGGTTGGCCAGGGTGATGCCGCCGGGGTGGGCGACGACCCCGCCGGTGACCCCGAACGACTGCTGGGAGAAGCCGGTGCCCACGCCTGCACTGGCGGCGACAGTCGCGTAGCGGCTCTGGTAGGCGCTGCTGGCCGTGTATGAATCCCCGCCATTGGTCTGGGTGGCCGAAACGCTGTAGCTCAACTGGCTGTTCTCACCCAGGGTGCCGTTGAGCATCTCCTGGGTGCCGCGGGTGCGTACCCCGCCGGTGGTGTCCTGGGTGAAACTCGTCGTCAGCAGGGGCGCGCGCGACGTACGGCCCAGCGGCACCGAGAAATTCGCCTGCAACTGGTTGTCCGGTTTCCCCGTGAGGATGTTGCTCTGGCGGGCTGCCGAGATGCTGTAACTCAGGCTGGTGCCCAGGACACGGACGTGGTTGGTGTAACCGGCCTGGTACTCGGTGGTCGTGCCGGCGGTGTACCAGTAGTTGCGCATGGTCGCGGCAAGGTAGAAATTCCCCCGTTGTCCCGGCAGGGTCTGGCTGATGTTGATCAGCCACTGGCTGCGTGGCCGCTGGATGCTGATGGCGTCGGCGCCGCTGCTGGCGGCCCCGTCAGCGGACTGTTGTTCGCTGAAGGAATAGTAACCGCTGGAGGAGTAGCGGTACGAGGACAGCGTGAGATTGGTCTGGGTTTCACTGATGAGCTTGCTGTAGCTGATCCGCAGGCTCTGCCCCTTGGAGTAAGTACCGGCAATGCCGGCACTGGCCTGGGTGACGTCGAACGCCAGCGCGCCCACCCTGGTGTTGAGTGCGAGCCCCAGCAGGCCCGCGGCGTAGCGTGGCGCCAGTACGGTGCCGGCATAACCGGTGATCAGGCTGTTGAAGCCGTGCTGCAGGGTGCCCTGGAAAAAGTGCTCCGCGCCGGGAGTGGAGGGTTGCTCGGCCGCTCCGGCGACCGCCGTATAGCGCCACTGCCCCGGCCGCAGCAGCTGCACCAGGGAGGCATAAGGCACCGTGAAGCTGTTCTGGCTGCCGTCGGCCTCGTACACCGTGACATGCAGGTCGCCGCCGTAGCCGGTCGAATACAGGTCGCTGATCTCGAACGGCCCCGGCGACACCGTGGTCTCCAGGATGGTGTTGCCGTTCTGGGTGATGACGACACGCGCATTGGTGCGGGCAATGCCCCGCACCACCGGTGCGTATTGCAATTGCGAGTCCGGCAGCATCTGGTCATCGGTGGCCAGGGATATACCCCGGTAGCCGAAGCTGTCGAATACAGCGCCGTCCGTGAAACTGTCACCGATGGTCAGATCGCTGCGGATCGACGGCAGGTCATGCGTGAGGTAGGTGGCGATGTTGCGATAGCTGCCAGACTGGCTGGAGCCGGTGTCGGCGGTGGAGCGCTGGCGCAGGTGCCAGCTGTCCCAGTTCAGCCCCAGCGTCAGGTCCAGATGGGCATCGCTCGTGGTCACATAGGATTGCGCGGAGCGGTAGGCGTTCAGGTTGTAGCCGAGGGTCGCGGAGGGTACGCCACTGTCCCAGAACTCCGGGCTGACATAGCCGCGCGGCTTGCTCGTGATCGTCGCCTGGGGCACGCTGATGTCGAGCCGCAGCTGCGACAGGTCGAATGATACCGTCGCATCCTGGACCAGCCGGGGCAGGTCCACGCAGCCGGTGGCGCCGGCATCCTGGATCAATTTCCGGGACGCTTCCGGAAGCTTTTCGAAGTCCAGGCTGATGCGGGCAATCAGGGCGCGGTCGATGCAAGGCCGGGCGATGTCGCTGTTGGGCTGGGCCACGAAGCGCACCTGCGCGTGGCCCGACCACTTGTCGTTCACCAGGATGTCGACCTGGTAATCCCCCGGGAGCACCGGGTTGCCCCGGGAGAAACGGGAGACATCGACCTGGGCGCCGCCGCGGATGAAGGCGGGATCAAACTCCACCGGCTCGTCAGCCGCCGGCGAACGGCCGGGCAGCAGCGCGATCAGCGCGCAAAGCGCGGCCAGGCAAACCCGGCCCGGCACCGGTGGCGGGGCAGGTCGCGCGATCTTCCCGCCAGCGACCACGGGAACGGCGCCCGGATCAGGGCGTCGCCGTGGCGGACGCGGAACCCTTCACGTCACCACCGTAGTCGTTGATGAAGACATAGCCAACGGTGATGGCGCCGGTGGCGGCCGGAAGGCTTTCCGGAAGGTCGAAGCTGCGGCTGCCGAAGGGGTCCACCATTTCCGCCCTGGCGGTGACCGTGTGGCCGTTCTGCACCACGGATACGCCGATCAGCGAGACATGGTATGGAGTGGGGTTGCTGGCCTCAAGGGATACGAACCTGCCGTCCTTCGAAAGCAGCTTCCAGGTGAGCTTGCCCGGTGCATCGGCGGCGGAGCCGGACAGGCCGTCCGGGCGCAGGAAGACCTTCATCCGGTGTTTGAAGGCCAGTTCCAGCTGGTTTGGTGCGTCCGGATTGGCGGCTGCCCGGGGTGGAATGTCGAGCACGTTGAGCCAGAACAGCGACTCCCGGTCCTGGGGAATCGGATCGCGGGTGTAGACCATGCGCAGACTCTGGGTCTTGGCGGGGTCCAGCCGGAACAGGGGCGGCGTCAGGACAAAGGGCACCTTCGACTCACCCGGTTTGGCGCTGGCGTCACCGGCATCCAGCCAGGCCTGCACCAGGGATGGCTTGTTGTCCGGATTGCGGACATTGATGGTGACTTCGCGCCTGGCGGCGGGATAGACCACCCGCGTGCCATCGACCACCACCCGCGCATGCGCATGCGGTATGGCGGCGAGTGATGCGATGGCAGCCAGTGCCAGCGCGGCTTTTCGGTAAACCAGAATGGCCTTCATTGTCTTAATTCCCCGGTTTATTGTTGTTCGTCTTTTGAAGATCCGCGCAGCCGTCGTGGCGACGGCTGCGCACAGTGATCCAGAACAGGCCAATCAGCTGATTGGCCGGCCCTGAAGCGGTCGGTCTGCTCAGTCGTAGATCAGCGAGTAGGTGACCGAGGTGTTCACGGCACCCGCCGTCGCGGCTGCATTGGCGCCGGCCGTCGAATATCCGGCGTAGAACCACTGGGTGACGGTGGCGCTGGTGACGTTCGCGATCGGAATGGCGGTGGGCTGGTTGCCCGCCGCGCCCTGGACGCCGGGCAGGATCTGGGTGCCGACAACCGACGAGCCGGAGGCGTTGTAAAGCCGGACCTCGACGTTGCTGCCGCTCGCGGCGGTGTTGATCAGGCCGCCGGTGGCCTGGTCGACGTTCGGGCCGGCCTCGAAATAGATCTCGACGTGGGTGGGGGCGGAACCGCCGATGTCCGACGCGGCGGTGCAGCCGCTCACGGCCATGTTGAAGAACGTACCCGCGCCAGTGTCACCGGGGGTCTTGGTCGCATCGTTGGGCAGCGAGGACGAGGAGACGGTCGGCAGGGACACCGTGCCGTTGCCGGCGATGCCACCCGCGTTGGTGGTGCTATTGCCGCCGACGGCCACCGTGCAGGTGCTCGCGGTCACCGCGCCGGTGAAAGTGATCGTTCCATCCGAGGCCTGGGTCGCCACCGGCAGTGACATCGCGGTCACGACGCCTGCGGCGATCAGCGCCTTTCCAATCCGAATATTCATACTATCCTCCAAGTAAAGAACCGGGGCTGTCCCCAAGGCGGCTTATCGGCCCGGCCGAGGCCAGCTTTAGGGCGGCTGCATGTGTGATCCAGGTCTCACTGGTGGGTGACGCCGGGACGCATGCCATCTGAAGGGCATGGTGCCGCAGGACCGGGACATAAAGCGGGCGGTACCGCACATCCACCGGGTGGGATGTGTGCGCCAGTAGGCTGTTTGAGGCACCCGGCGCTTTCAAACAGAAAGCTCACGGCATGTCGGGACCTGCTTGAAAGCCGCGCGACGGGCCCGTCTATTGTTGATACTTGAAGGACTTGTCCGGGTATGGAGGGGCGGGGGGAACCGGCCGGGGATCGTTGCGGATTTCCTGTTCCAATTCCCTGATCGCCGCATCCAGCTGGGCGTCCGCTCCCGAGTAGCTGGCATGCGGCAGGTTGTCCACGACCTGGTCGGGGTCCACGCCATGGCCTTCGATCAACCACTGGTTGCCCGCGTACACGCCGGTTTCAGCCGCCGAGGCGATGCCGTTGTCCGCCTGGGTGTTGTCCATGCTGAGCCAGATTTCGCCGCCCCAGGTGCGGGTGCCGATGAGCTTGCCCAGCCCCAGGCGCTTGAAGCCTTCGCTGAAGGCCTCACCGTCGGAGGCGGTGGCATGGTCGCAGAGCACCACGATGTGTCCGCGGAAGGCGTACTGCATGTTCCAGCTGGGGTTGCCGGTCCGCGGCTGCCAGTAGAACCAGGCCTGGCGCAGCAGCCGGCCGAGCAGCCAGGAGTCGATGTTGCCGCCGCGATTATGACGGACGTCGATGATGAGTCCCTGGCGCTTGAACACCGGGTAGTAGTCGCGCATCCACTGATCGATGTCCGCCGACCCCATGGCGCGCAGGTGCACGTAGCCGATGGCGCCGCCTGATGCCTGGTCGACGGCCAGGCGGCGGGTGTATTCCCACTCCGAATAACGCATCAGCGCGTCCTCACCGGCGTTGATGGGCTGGACGAGCACGTCGCGTCCCGCGCCATCCGGGCCCTGAACGTGCAGCAGCACCTGCAGGCCGGCCTTGTTGCGCAGCAGTACGCCCTCGTCGGGGACGCTCAGCGCATCGATGCCATCGATACTGGTGATGACTTCGCCCTCCCTGACGATCGAGTCGGGACGGGCCAGGGGCGGGGCCTGTTCCGGCAGGTCGGGGTCATGGGCATAGACATGATCCACGAGGTAGCCGCCCCGGGCCTGATCGCGGCGCAGAACAGCGCCCAGGGTGGCGAGGCCGACATGATCAGCGCTGGTGCGGATGTCGCCGCCCCGGACGAAGGTGTGCAGGGCGGAGAGCTCACCGACCATCTGCTCGATCACGTCGTTGAGCTCATCGCGGTCCGCGACCCGGTCGACGAGCGGCAGGTAACGATCCCGCATGGCCGGCCAGTCCACGCCGTGCATGTGCCGGTCGTAGAAGTAATCGCGCTCCATCAGCCAGGCATCCAGGAACAAGCTGCGGAACTCCTCGCGCGGATTGACGCTGAATTGCCAGCGGGAAAGGTTGATGGCGGCCTTCGCCTGGACTTTGGGGTCGGCCGCGGAGGCCGGCGTGACATCCGCGTCGAAAATGTAGAAGTTGTCGGCGCCGTTGTTGGTTCCGGGTTGCTTGTTCAAGGTCCTGACCAGCATCTTGTTGCGGCCGGCGGAAATCTCGAAGCCCTTGACATCGCTCATGAGGGTTTCGACGGGCGCGCCCTTGTTGGCGATGTCCAGGCACTGCAGGGAGACGTGTTCCCCCCGGTAATCGGCGGCGCTGCCCCAGCACAGGCGCTTGCCGGTGGCCTGCAGGTCGGCGTAGTTGCCGGCAGGCACGGGGACCTCCGTGAGGCGCTCACCCAGGCCGCCGAAATCGATCCTGACCTCGGGCTTCGTCGGTCCGGCCGACCTGGCCTTGGCGGGCTTCGCATCCTTGTCCCCGGGTGGGGCGGGTGCCTCAGGGTGGAGTTCATCAGCCGGCAGGAACGCGGAGCGCAGGCCGGGTACCAGCGCAAGCTGGTAGACCTTGACGGTGTGCTCGTAGTGAGGTTCGGGCTCGCGTGGTCCCCAGGGTGAGGGCACCGCGGTGGTCAGCGCGCGATCGGACAGGAAGTACAGCCACTTGCCGTCGCTGCTCCAGATGGGGTCGCTGGAGTTGAAACGGTCGGAGGTGATGGCTTCGATCCGGCCGCCGGCCAGGTCGAGGATCTTGATCTGCTGGAACTCGTTGTCAGCGGATTCCGAGTAGGCCAGCCAGCGGCTGTCGGGGGACCAGCTGAGGTTGCTGAAGCCGCCGTTCATTGAGTGCGCCATGCGCCTGTCGGCTCCGGATTTGACGTCGAGCAGCCACAGTTCCTGGTCCCTGTTGGCATGGGCCAGCCATTTCCCGTCGGGGGACAACACACCGTCGGTACGCAGCACATGCGCATCCCGGGTCCACTGCTCCGGAGCGCCGACGCCATTGGCCGGGAAGCGCCAGAATTCGGTTTCGCCGGTCCGGGTGGACAGCGCGACGACCGATTTGCCGTCGGGGGTGAAGCGCGCATCCCGGAAGCGGACGCCGGAGTCCGCGGCGACCCGAACCGCGCGGCCGTTCTGCACCGGCAGGCTGAAGACCTCGCCGCGCGCGGTGAACACCGCGCTTGCCCCGTCGGGCGCGATATGCACCGCGGTCAGGTAATCGCCGGGTTTACTGATCCAATGCTCGCGCAGCTGATCGAAGTCGGATTGCAGCGTGATGGGGATGACCTGCTCGCGGCCGCTGGTGAGATCGAGCAGCCACAGGTCAGCGGCGCAGGCGTAGACGACATGACTGCCGGACAGCGAGGCGGATTCGATGTCAAAGCGCCTCTGGTGGCTTTCCTGCCTGAGGCCACCGCCGTCGGGGTTCATCGACCAGACGTTCATCACGCCACTGCGGTCGCTGAGGAAGTAGATGCGGCCGTTTGCGACCATGGGATGCGCGGAGGTCCCGGCGTAATCCGCGGTCAGCGGGACGGCCTCGCTGCGGCCGTCGAAGCGCCAGATGTTCTCCGCCCAGCCACCCTTGTAGCGCCGGGTCGAACTGCTTTGCTTGTTCCAGCGGGTGAAAAAGAGCGTCTGGCCATCCGCGGACCAGGCGCCCTGGGCAGCCTCCGCCAGCTGCACGATGTCACGTTTGCCCTGGGCATCGATGAGGACCAGTTTTTCACCGGGCAGGGTGGAGTAGCGGCGCGAGGAGATCATCAGGCGGCCATCGGCAGTCCAGCCGGCGGGCGTGACGTCGCCCTCCCAGGTCCGGCGCCGGGGCAGGCCGCCGGTGACGGGCATGGTGTACACCTCGGCGGGGCCCTCATAGTTGGCCAGGAAGGCAACGGTCTGGCCGTCGGGTGAGAGGGTGGCCATGGTTTCAGTACCGGGCGCCGTGGTGAGCCGGCGGGCGCCGCCGCCACCCAATCCCACCGTCCACAGGTCGCCCTCGGAGGTGAAGACGATCGTGTCGTCGTGTACGGCGGGACTGCGGTAGTAGCCCTGGTGCGTGACTTCCGCGCCGGCCGGACCGGGGGCGGCCTGCAGGGTCCGGACCATCACCAGGCAGCCGCAGGCGGCCATACGAAGTACTGACTTGAAGGTCGGCATCTTCACGCGCTCCATGCGGGGCCTTACCCTGATGCAGGGACTATACTGCCCAGGTCCTTCTGAACGAAGCAAAGGGGAGCCGGATGTTCACTGCCAGAGCGAAGTACCTGGGAATTGCAATGCTGCTCGTGCTGCAGCCGGCGCCGGGCGCCTTCGCGCAGGCGCCGTCCCATGCTCCCGCCACGTGCGCCGCGACCGGTTTCCTTCCCGGGCCGGCCAGTTACAGATCGGTCGAGGTATTGCCGGATCACCGGGTGACGTTCCGGCTGTGCGCGCCGAATGCAGCCTGGGTGTCGGTGACGAGTTCCGATATCGCGGACGTCATACCCATGGGTCTGAACGGAGGTCCCGCCGGGCTTCCCATGGTGCGCGAGCCTTCAGGCCTCTGGAGCGTGACGACCCCGGTGGCCGTGGCCCCGGACACCTACCGCTTCAGTTTCAGTGTCGATGGGGTTGCGGTTCCGGACCCCCAGGGCACTACTTTTTCGCTGACGCGGGTGGGGCAGTTCAGTACCTTCGAGGTGCCCGGTGCGCAAGGCTCATTCCAGGCCTACGACAGGACGGTGCCGCACGGGGTCGTCTCCATGGTCGAGTACTGGTCGCGTTCGCTCGGGGCCGTGCGTCGGGCCCACGTGTATACCCCGCCAGGATACATGCGCGACAGCGCGCGCTACCCGGTACTGTACCTCGTGCATGGGGCCGGTGACAGCGATGACAGCTGGACCTCCGTGGGCCATGCCAATTACATCCTGGACAACCTCATCGCCGCCGGGAAGGCGAAGCCGATGATCGTGGTGATGCCCTTTGGCCATACGCCCGAGCATGCCGGTGCGAACATGCTGGCCAACACCGACTTCGGCAAGGACCTGATCGATGACCTTGTTCCCTATGTGGACGGCAACTTCCGCACCCTGAAGGAGCCCTCGGCACGGGGCATGGCGGGCCTGTCCATGGGGGGCGCACACACCCTGCAGTTCGGCCTGACGCATCCGGACCTGTTCCGCTACATCGGCATCTTCAGCATGGGGCTGATGAGCGCGGACCAGGTTGCCGCCTACGAGGCCGCGAATGGCCCGGCCCTGACCCGGGCCGGCAAGTCCATGAAGCTGGTGTACTACGCGATCGGCAACAAGGATTTCCTGTATGCCTCATCGGTCCCGACCCGCGCGATGATGGACAAGTACGGCATCCGTTACGTCTATCACGAGAGCGATGGCGGACATACCTGGATCAACTGGCGGCGTTACTTCGCCGACTTCGCGCCGCGTCTTTTCAAGTAACCCGATTGGTGATCATGAATCCACAACATCGACTGCCATATCGAGCTTCGGCGCCATGAAGCTGAAGTCGGAGTTCGTCAAAAGGGCCTGAGCAGGTGCCTGGACCAACCCCTGCCGCGGGGTGGCACGTGAGCAAGGCTCCAAAGCGCCGGGGTGTCCCCGATAAGCGTCAGCGGCGGGGTGTAAAGTTTTACACCGCCTTGTAGTCCTGCCCTGCACCTGGAACGTTATAGGGGGTTTCATGCCTTGAGCAGGACCTCCTCATGACTGATTCGCTCCGTTCGCGCTTGCTGGAACTGTCCGGCGTTGCCTGTGTCCTGGCGTTGGGGGCGTTGCCGCTGCGGCAGGCCCATGCCGATGAGGGACTCATCGGTCTGTACGTCGGCGGCGGTGTCGGTGAATCCCGGATCGAGGCCACCTTGCCGGATTCGGGCTTCGACGGCCGTTTTGCGCAGAATCACTTCTCATTCAAGGCCATCCTGGGGGTCAGGCCGATATCGCTGCTGGGCGCCGAGGTGCAGTACCTGGACCTGGGGCAACCGGATGACAACGAGGCGCCCTACAGCTCGGTGGGACTGCGGATGCACGGTGAGGCGGCTTACGGCATGCTTTACCTGCCCCTGGTGCCGGTCGTCGACGTGTATGTGAAGGCGGGAGTTTCCCGTCTGCAAAGCAGCGTGACCAATGGCTTTGCGTCATCGGGACCGAATGCCTTCACCTTTGACCGGAGCAATACCAGTGCCACCGAGGGCCTCGGAGTCCAGTACCGCCTGGGAGCGCTCGCGTTTCGCGGCGATTATTCGCTGTTCAACGCCGCCGGCGGCCACCAGAACCTGCTGACGGCCGACGTCACCTATACATTCTTCTAACGGCCTGCTCCTTGTGGGGTGTCTCATCGAGGGCGGTGCGCAATGAACCGGTCACTTGTCACGTCGATGGGGGTCGTGCTGGCGGTCGGCCTCGCAGGCTGCGGCGGTGGCACGCTCGGGCAGGCGGGCCCCGGGAGTGGCAGTCCGGGAAGCGGATCCGCTGCCGCGCAGCGCGGACAGCTCATCAATTCCTCGCAGGTGGCAACCTACACGCCGGCGCAATTGCTGACGTTGCTGGGCGTGGATGCCATCGGCCAGCTGCTGTTGACGCTTAACTACTCACCCGGTTGTTCGGTCAGCGTCTATCACATCGAGTACGGCACGGTCGGCGGCCAGTCCGAGGCGACCACGGCGTCCGCCGCCGTCATGGTGCCGGCCGGCTCAGGCTCCTCCTGCCAGGGTGCGCGCCCCATCGTCGAATATGCCCACGGCACTTCACCCGACAAGACATACAACATCGCGGAGCTTTCGGGCAATGGCGGCAGCAGCGAGGGGCTGCTGCTGGCGGCGGTGTTCGCTTCCCAGGGCTATACCGTGGTGGCGCCGAACTACGCGGGCTACGACACCTCCACGCTGACCTATCACCCCTACCTGGTGGCGGAGCAGCAATCGGACGACATGATCGATGCGCTGGCGGCAGCCCGCAGTGCCTTGTCCTCGTTCAATGCCGGTGTGACGGACAGTGGCAAGCTCTATGTCACCGGCTATTCCCAGGGCGGCCATGTCGCCATGGCGACTGTGCGGGCCATGCAGGCGGCGGGGGAGGCCGTCGCCGCCTCCGCGCCGATGTCGGGGCCTTATGCGCTGGCCGCGCTGGGCGATGCCATTTTCATGGGACAGCCGAACGGCAGCGCCACGCTCAACATGGCGATGCTCGCGAACAGTTACCAGAACAGCTACGGCAACCTGTATGTCCAGGCGTCGGACATGTTCGCTTCGCCCTACGACAGCAGCCTGCCGGGGCTGCTGCCCAGTGCCACCGCGATCAGCCAGATCTATTCACAGAACCTGCTGCCGAAGAATGCGCTGTTCAGCAGCACGCCCCCGGCGTCAGGTGCGCAGTACGCGGCGATGACCCCGGCCACCACGCCGGCCAATCTCGCGGTCGTCTTCGCGCAGGGCTTCGCGGCCTCGGGGTACCTGGTCAGCAACTCCTACCGCCTGAGCTACCTGCAGGATGAGCAGGCCAGCCCGGATGGCGGGTTTCCCACCATCACTACCGGGGTGACGGCCGCCAGCCCGGCGAACGGGCTGCGGCAGGACACCGCGAAAAACGACCTGCGCGACTGGGGGCCGACGAGCCCGATGCTGCTGTGCGGCGGCGATCGCGACCCGGTGGTGTATTTCTTCGATACCACCCTGATGCAGAACTACTGGACCGCCCACCCGCCGGCAGCGGCGGTGACGGTCCTGGACGTTGATTCGGCGCCGACGGCCAATGATCCCTACGCGGATGAAAAGAACGGTTTTGCGGCGGCCGCGACCGTTGTCGAGGCCGCGGCGGTCGCCGGCGGCGCCACCGATGGCGGCGCCGTCGCGTTGCTCGAGGACTATCACACCCCTCTGGTACCCGCGTTCTGCCTGTGGGCCGCCAAGACCTTCTTCGACGGCCATTGACCGGAAGCGGGTGCCGGGCACGCGGCCCGAACCGCCACGCGCCGTGATCAGTCCCGCCGCAGGAACATCAGCCAGGCCAGCAGGCCGGTGATCACGGCCAGCGTGGTCACCACCAGCTCGAAACCATGGGCGTGCCCGGCCAGGGGAATGCCGCCGACGTTCATCCCGAGCAGGCCCGCGACCAGGTTGATGGGCAGTGCCAGCACGGTGACCAGGGTCAGTATGAACAGCGTGCGGTTGGTGTGCTCGTTGAGCATGGCCGTCAGCTCTTCCTGCAGCAGCTTCAGGCGTTCCGTCAAGGCGGCGGCGTCGGCCACCGCAACGGAGAACTCCTCCGCCGCCTGACGCAGGTCCGCCACGTCGTGCTCGCTGAGCCACGCCGGTGGGCGGTTGAGCAACCGGAACAGCGCCGCGGGTTCCGGCGCCAGCAGGCGCTGCAGCCGTACCAGCGACCGGCGCTGGGCGGACATCCCGGCGCGGCTCGTGGCCACGCGGTTGTCCAGCAGGGAGTCCTCGACCTCGTCCACGCGGGCGGTGGAGTCGCGCATGATTTCGATCAGCACCGCGGCCTGCTCGCGCAACAGCTGTGCCAGCAGTTCCGCGGCCGAACGCAATGGCTGGCCGGTCTTGACCGCTGCGCGCAGCCGGTCCATGGAGCGCAGTGGCCGCAGCCGCGCACTGACCACCAGGTGTGGTGCGACCCAGATGGTGGCGGTGGAGATGCTGCTGGCGTCGAAGCTGGTGTTGAACATGACGTCATGGATGACGGCGATCAGCGCGTCGTCCGTGAGTTCCAGGCGCGTGGAGCCGACGCTTTCGTGCAGGGCCTCGTGGAAGGCTTCTGACAGCCGCAAGGTGTCATGCATCCAGCGTCCCGTGGCGGCATTGGACAGGGAGAAGTGCAGCCAGATGAACTCACCCGGGGCGGGCGGTGCCTGCAGCCAGCGCGCGGCCGCTTCGCCGTTGATGGCGGCTGGCCCGTGCCCCGGGCCAAACCGGTAGCCCCACACCAGGCCGTCGGCGTCCGAGCCGTAACCCATGTCGGCGGCGCGCATCAGGGCCATGGCAGCCGTGCGCTGGCGGCGGCGGCGCCCAGTGTCATGGCTGCAGTGGCGGCACGCGGTGTCAGCGCGGCCGGCGGTGGAAGCAACGGATTGCGGTTTGTCACTCGCATAGTGTCGGCAATTTCCACGGCAGGCGCACCCCACGAAGGCGCAATGTCATGGGATTGAAACAAACAGCGGCCTGCAGGCGTAAAGTAGCCGGATCACCATTCGTGCCGACCGTCCCGCGGTCCCGGTCCAGGGGGTTTCGATGTTCCACGCCGTTCTACGCCGACTGACGCCGGCGCACATCCCGTATCTGCTGGTGGTCACCCTGGTTGCCGGTGCCACCCTGTCCGTTGCCGCGCCGGCCGGCGCGCGCCCGTTCACGCCCCAGGATCTCGTGATGCTGGAGCGGGTGTCCGACCCGCGGCTTTCGCCGGACGGGCACCACGTGGCGTACCAGGTGCGCGAAACCGACTATGCCGGCAACCATGGCGTCACGGGCCTGTGGCTGGCGGACCTGCCGGCCAGGGCTGGTGATGCCTGGATGCCGCGCCGCCTTACCGCGCCAGGGGTCGGCAGTGATTCCCCGCGCTGGAGCCCCGACGGGCGCTCGCTGTACTTCCTGTCCTCCCGCTCCGGCAGTTCACAGGTATGGAGGCTGGACCTCGCGGGCGGCGAGGCGCAACCGGTGACACACGCGCCGCTGGACATCGGCAGTTTCAAGCTGGCGCCGGACGGTCATCACCTGGTGGTGTCGATGGCGGTCTTCATCGACTGCGGCACGCCCGAGTGCACGCGCAAGCGGCTGGATGAGCGCGCGGCGGACAAGCGTACCGGGCAGCTGTACCAGCGGATTTTCGTGCGGCACTGGGATACCTGGTCGGATGGCACGCGCTCACAGCTGTTCGCCTACACGCTGGACAGCAACGGCGCCGCCACGGGCGCTCCCGTGTGGCTGTCCCGCGGCCTGGATGGCGACGTGCCTTCCAGGCCGGAAGGCGATGACAGTGAGTACACCATCACCCCGGATGGCGCCGCGGTGATCTTCAGCATCCGCGTGGCGCATGGCAGTGACGAGCCGCTGTCCACCCGTTTCGACCTGTATCGCGCCAGCCTCGATGGCCGGGGCGAAGTGCGCAACCTGACGCCCGGCAACCTGGCCTGGACCACGAGCCCCGTGGTTTCGCCGGACGGGCGCACCCTGGCGTATCTGGCCACCAGGCGTCCCGGCTTCGAGTCCGACCGCTTTGGCATCATGATCCTGGACCTCGCCAGCGGCAGTGCGCACGAGTTGCTGCCCAACTGGGATCGTTCCGCGAGCGGCCTCACCTGGTCGGCTGACGGCCATACGCTGTACACCACGGCGGATGACCTGGGGCAGCACCGCATATATGCAGTGGACGTGGCGCATGCCACCGTCAGGCCATTGACCGGGGATGGCACGGTCGGCGGCTTCACGGTGGCGCGCGGAGCGCTGGTATACACGCTGGATACCCTGGGGTCGCCCGCGCAGCTATATACGCTGGCGGCGGGTGGCAGGCCGCGGCAGCTCACGCATCTGAATCAGGCGCGGCTGAAGGACGTGCGTTTCGGTGACTACGAGCAATTCCAGTTCAAGGGCTGGAACGACGATACGGTGCGCGGCTATGTGGTGAAGCCGGCCGATTTCCAGCCCGGCCGGCGCTACCCCGTCGCCCTCATCATCCACGGCGGTCCGCAGTCGGCGTTCGGCAACTTCTTCCACTATCGCTGGAACGCGCAGGTCTATGCCGCGGCGGGTTATGCCGTGGTGATGATCGACTTCCACGGCACCCCGGGCTATGGCCAGGCCTTCACGGACTCGATCAGCGGTCATTGGGGGGATCGCCCGCTGGAGGACCTGCAGCAGGGCTGGAAAGCGGCGCTGCGCCGCTACTCCTTCCTGGATGGCGCCAATGCCTGCGCCCTGGGTGCAAGCTATGGCGGCTACATGATCAACTGGATCGCCGGCAACTGGCAGGACAACGGCGCGGGTCCCTGGAAGTGCCTGATCAGCCATGACGGCGTGTTTGACGCCCGCATGATGTACTACAGCACGGATGAGCTGTGGTTCGAGGAGTGGGAGAACAAGGGCACGCCCTTCGCAGATCCCGCGAACTACGAGCGCTTCAACCCCGTGGATCACGTGGCGGACTGGAAGATTCCCATGCTGGTGGTGCAGGGCGGGAGGGACTATCGCATTCCCGAGGGGCAGGGCGTGGGAATCTTTACCGCACTGCAGCGCAAGGGCATACCGAGCCAGCTGCTGTACTTCCCCGATGAAAATCACTGGGTGCTGAAGCCGCAGAACAGCGTGCAGTGGCATGAAGTGGTGCTGGACTGGATGCACCGCTGGACGGCGCATTGAATACGGCGTAAAGAAGCCTCACTCGTTCGAGGGGGATGCCATGGACAGGTATGCGCTTCTTTCCCGGCTGCCCGCTGTGCTGCTGGCGGGAGGTCTGGGTCTGGCACTGGCGCCGGCGCATGCCGACGTCACCGTGCAGCAGCAGCTGGACTTCAATTTCGCCTTCATCAAGGCGCACTCGAACGTGACCCAGCTGACGAGCGGCGAGAAGCGACGCAGTGACAGCGACCTGCAGTGCGAGGGCGCCTTCATGTCCCTGCTCTGCGGAAAGGGCAACCAGGACCAGCAGATCGTGCGCCTGGACAAGGGCGTGCAGTGGCGGCTGGACCCGAAGCAGCAGCAGTATCTCGAAACCCCGATCGAGAACCTGGGCGCGCAGCGCCGCGCCGCGCTCGAGCGCATGAAGCAATGCAAGGCTCCGGCACAGCAGCAGTCCGGACCGGATACGTCCGACTGCGACATGTCGCCGCCGCAATTCGAGGCGAAGCAGACCGGGCAGCACTCGGTGTTTGCCGGGCACGATGCGCAGCTGAGCAGCCTGCGCATGACCATGAGCTGCAGGAACCGCAAGACCGGGGATACGTGCGACTTCGTGTTCAGCCTGGATTCCTGGCTGACCCAGGAGCATATCGATGGCATCGAGGACATCAGGGCGTTGGATGCCGCCTATGCCCGGAAACTCGGGCTGGATGGCACGGATGCGGATACGCAGCAGACGCTGCAGCGGTTCCTGGCACCGTACCGGGACGCCCTGCAGCAGATGAACCTCAAGGCAGCGGATTTCAAGGGCTATCCATTGAAGACCGACATCCGTATCGCATTCGGTGGCGCGCAATGCGCGGCGGCGAAGAATGCCGCCGGCAGTGGCGCCGGTGGCACCAGCGGTGGCGTGGTGGCTGATGCCGGCGCAGCGGCTGCGGACAGCGCCAGGTCCGATGCCGCAAACCAGGCCGGGTATGCAGCCGGCAGTACGGCGGCCAATGCCGCCGGAGGTGGCGTAGCCGGTTCGGTACTGGGCAATGCCGCCGGGGCATTCGGGCAGAAGCTGGCCAGCGGCCTGGCCGGCGGGTTGTTCAAGAAGAAGAGCCCGCCAGCGGATGCAGCGCCGGCGACCGCCACACAGACGGCCCCGGCCAGCGGCCTGGTGCAGGTGGCGCAGATCAGCGTGGAGACACGGGCCATCAGCACCGGCGCCATCGCACCGGACCGCTTCGAGATTCCCGCCGGCTACAGGTTGAACGTGCCCAAGCCCCGGCCGGTAAAGGCGGACGGTTGCGCCGATTGATGGCGCGCCTGGCGGCGATTGCCAGCGGCGGTGGGTGTTGATGCAAGGACAGCCGGGGCGTTGCGCCCCGGCGCGCCGGCTTCAATGCTTGTCGTGATCGCCGTGACCGTGGTCGTCGTGGCCATGGCCGCGGCCGCGATCGCGGCTGCCATGATCGTCATGGCGGTGGTGATCGCCATGCCAGTCATGGCCGCGGTTGTAATCGCGGTACCCCGCAGCTGGGACCATCCGCGCCCGGTGCGGCACGTAGACATTGTTGTACCACTGATCCGACACGAAGTAGACCGGGCGGCCGCAGGCGTTGTAGCGGCCACAGTGTTTACGCCAGTGCTTTTCGTAGCCGGGTGGCACGTGCAGGTACAGCGGCGGCGGGGGAGGCGGTGCGCCCACCACGACCGGCGGCGGAATGGCGACCATGGGTTGCGGCAGCAGCAGCTGTGGTGCGGGGATACCGCCACCGATGTTGATCTGGCCATATACGCCCGGGACATTCACACCTACCGCGACGCTGACGTCACCGGCATGAGTGGCGCCAGCGGCCCCGAACAGGGTTGCCACGGCCAGGGTGCCGCGGATTACGAAGGAGGGCTTCAGGTTCATTTTGATGCTTTTCCCCATGCCGACTTACGTCGGCCTTACAAACTCAGGTGCCACTATTACGAACTTCTGTTCGCAGGGGAATGTCTCCGCAGCACGACAGCGTGACCACGGCAGTAAAAGCCGGGGTGTGGAGGGCACTGGTACTGTCAGGCGCAGGCCGGGGAGCCAGCGCTGGTGTCCGCGGCACCCATGGCGGTACCGGCGTCGCGCGCGACCTGCTCCAGTACGGCAAGGTGGTCGAGAAGGTTGAAACCGGGCCTCAATGGAGGAACGTGGGCAGGGGTGCCAGGCCGCGCTGGTACAGGTGCACCGCCAGTGCCGCCCCGACCGCCAGCGAGCCCAGGCAGGAAACCAGCACCGCGGCGGCGGCGCAGTCCTTGACGATGCCGACGGCGGGGTGATGGGCGGGGTGCAGGTGGTCGCAGAGCTTTTCCAGCGCGGTGTTGATGAGTTCCGCGGTCACGACCAGGGCACAGGCGAGGCCGGCCAGGGCCCACCATTCGGCTTCGACGCGCAGCAGCAACAGGGCGACGACGACCAGGGGTATCACGGCCAGCTCGACACGCAGGCTGCGTTCGGTGGCCACCGCTGCGGCGAGACCCGCCAGCGCGTAGTTCGTCCGGCGCCACAATGGCTGGTTCTTGGTGCTGCTGTTCATCCGTTACATCGGGCGGGTGGTCCCGCTGCAGATCACAGGAATTGCTAAGCTACGACATGCTCCACCGGAAAGCCATTTTAGCGGCGCTGGCCGCCACGCTGCCCCTGCTGTCCATGCCCTGCCGCGCCGATGGCCTGGGGCCGGGAGACTTCTTCCACGACCTGGGACAGTACGTCACCTCCCCCCTGCGCTGGGACGGGGATGACTGGCTGTATTTCGGCGGGACGCTGGCCGCCATTGGCGCCGCCCATACGCTCGACGACAAGGTGCGCGATCACTTCGCCGGCACTGCCCCGGTGCTCAATGGGGGACAGGACCCCCACAGCACGCGCGACATCGTCCCCGCCGCCGCATTGCTGGGCGGCACCTGGCTGATCTCGACGGTGACCGGCAACGAGTTCGGCAAGGGCGAGTCCTACTCGATGATCGAGGCGGCGTTGTTCTCGACCCTGACGCTCGAGGGCGCCAAGTACGCGGCCGGGCGCGAGCGGCCGAATGAGACCTTGAATGACAACGACTGGCGCGCCGGCGGGGCGTCGTTTCCATCGCTGCACACCGGGGTGGCGTTTGCCATTGGCACGGTGTTCGCGGAGTCGGGTGACGACGATTACCGCTGGCTGCGGCGCTTCATCGGCTACGGCATGGCGAGCACGGTCATGTATCTGCGCCTGCACGACAATGAACACTGGTTCTCCGATACCGTGGCAGGAGCCGCCGTCGGCATTGCCACTGCGCACTTTTCCATCAATCGCCGGCTGCAGCGCATCGAGGGCCTGGAGAATCTGAGCCTGTCGGTGGTGCCGGAACCAGGCGGCGCGAAGCTCACCTTCGCCATGCAGCTGCCGGACTGAATCAAACCCTAGCGGTCGTCCCGCCGACGGGCAATACGGGCCTGGCGCTCCCGGTCGCTGTCTTCGCCGTAAGCAGATGGCGCGGCGCCAGGATCGGCGGCGGCGTCGGTCCCTGACACCGGACCGGGAGGGATCGCTGCTGGTTCGGGCGGTGGCGGTGGCTGCGGCGACGACTGGGCGGGTGGTGGTGCCGGTGATGCGAGGGACTGCGTGACCGGCGCCGGAACTGCCGCGGCATCCGGGGCGTGTGCCGACCGGTCGTGCCACAGCGCGAACCCCAGGGTGATGATGAAGCCGACCACGGCGATGGCGGGGGCGAGGAGGCGGGCGCGCATGCAGAACATCCCGGGAGGGCAATCGTCCCCGGGAATGTTATGACTGGATCATGAAGGATTGGTGGCAGCGCAGCCGCCGCCACCGTTGTCCCCCGGGTTCACGCACGGCCGGCAGCCGCGGTGTGCCCATGCGGTCAGGGCGTCGGTTGTTGTATGAGCTCGATCTGGTTGCCCGCGGGATCGGTGGCGACACCCAGGGTGATCGGGCCGAAGTGGGCCGCCTTGCCGATCTTGCCGCCGGCGCCGGTGATGGCCGTACCGGTGGCCTCTAGGCTGGCGACGTTGAATATCAGGTGGGGCACCGGGTCCGCCAGGGCCTCGGCGCGGTGCATGATGACGACCTGGGCCGCGGTATTGGCCTTGGCCGCCGCCGGGTTGGCACCGAAGTTCAGTATGATCTCGATCTGGCCGCCGGGCAGGTTCACGCGATTGACCTCGACCAGGCCGAAGGCCTGCTCATAGAACTTCGCCAGGGTCGCGACGTCGGGGCCGCCGACGCGTGCCGCGTTCAGGGACACCGCCTGCTGGGCATGGGCGCCGAGTGTGGCCACGGAGGCCAGGCCCGCGAAGGCCAGTTGCCGAAAAGCGTGCTTCATACCGATCCCCTCGTTGTTGGAATACCCGCATCATGGCGCATGCGGGCCATGTTTGTCGTCTGGCAACGGGCAACCGCCGCCCATCGGCGGCAACGGCCCTGAGCGGCCTGCGGCCAGTTTTGCGCGCCGGCTGCAAAGCGTGGTTTGGCGGGCTCAAAAAAACGCCGGAAGCGCTTGCGCGCTCCCGGCGTCGTTGGCCGGCACCGTCCCGTGAGGGGCGGGTCTGGCGGCCGGGTCAGTTCGCGGGCTTGTTGGCCTTGGCGATGACCTCGTCGGCGACGTTGCGCGGCACCGGATCGTAGTGCGAGAACTCCATGGTGTAGGAGGCGCGACCACTGGTCATGCTGCGCAGCTGGCCGATGTAGCCGAACATCTCCGACAGCGGCACATGGGCCACGACGGCGGTGTTGGTGCCACGCTCCAGCTGGTCCTGGATGGAACCACGGCGGCGGTTGAAGTCGCCGATGACGTCGCCCAGGTAGTCGCCCGGGGTCACGGTCTCGACCTTCATCACCGGCTCCAGCAGGATCGGGCCGGCCTTCTTGATGGCTTCGCGGAAGCAGGCCTTGGCGGCGATTTCGAACGTCAGGGCGTTCGAGTCGACGTCGTGGTAGCTGCCGTCCGTCAGGGTGGCCTTGAAGTCCACGGTCGGGAACTTGGCGAGCACGCCTTCTTCCATCTGCTGGCGCAGGCCCTTTTCCACCGAAGGCACGTACTCGCGCGGCACGGAGCCGCCGACCGTCTTGTCGACGAACTCGAAGCCCGCGCTGCGCTCCTGCGGTTCAAAGGTGATCCACACCTCGGCGAACTGGCCGGAGCCGCCGGTCTGCTTCTTGTGCACGTACTGCTCGTCGACCCGCTTGGTGATGGTCTCGCGGTAGGCGACCTGGGGCTGGCCCATGTTGCCTTCCACGCCGAACTCGGTGCGGATGCGGTCGAGGGTGACCTCCAGGTGCAGCTCACCCATGCCGCGCAGAATGGTCTGGCCGGTGTCGCGGTCCGTTTCCAGGCGCAGCGAGGGATCGGCGCGGACCATCTTGCCCA
>Ga0153956_1001490_pt1 | contig 20257 bp, 19 predicted proteins | sample TSFL040MetaG_FD_104704 | JGI IMG/M metagenome (GOLD analysis project Ga0153956, IMG submission 104704) | Attine ant fungus gardens microbial communities from Florida, USA - TSFL040 MetaG | ecosystem: Host-associated > Fungi > Mycelium > Unclassified | place: USA: Florida, Wekiwa Springs...
GCTCTTCGTGACCTCTCCCGCACGGGACGTTCACGGAAGTCCTGGGACTTCCCGACCCTCGCCGTCCTCCCCACGAACCCCACACGTCCCGGGCGTCTCGGACACGGCCACAGCCAGCCAGGGCCGTGTCCGAGACGCCCGGGACCAACTCGGACGGCCGCGCCTGATCCCTAACGCCGCTTACGCCCTCGCCCCCGCGGCGGCGGACTTCCCGCGTTGCGCAGGGTGCGCTCGGCGGCCTTCTCGGTCTCCTCGCCCATCGTGATCTGGAACATCGCCAGAAGGGCGTCGGAGGCGAGGGGGCGCATCGCCTCGAGGGCCTCCAGGACCTTGTGCCAGTCCTCGTCGGGACGGCCGGCTTTGTCGAACGGTCCCCAGATCTGCTCGGTGAAGAGGTCGATGTAGGCGCGGGCGACGGCGTCGGCGTGCTCGTGCAGCTTCGCCGCGAGGGCGATCGCCGCGGCCGGGCTGACGCCGAACTCGATCATCCGGCTGGCGGCGCCGTGGAGGCGCGGGCTGATCACCTCGATGTTGCCGTCGGCCAGCACCCGCAGCACGCCCAATTTTTCCGCCCGCCGCAGCAGCCGCTCATCGACCGAGTCGACGTTCCAGTTGCCGGCGAAGTCGGCCGGAGCGAAGATTTCCGGTGTCTCGTCCTCGAACGGGGCGCGCACGGCGCGGGCGAAGTCGACCATCTCCTTGGAGGAGCCGCCGGTGCTCTCCAGCACCCGCCGGATCGCCTCCAGGTTCAGCCCCTCGGCCTGCATTTCGCGGGTCAGTTCGATCCGCGCGACGTGCTCCTCGTTGTAGTAGCCGGTGCGGCCCTGGACCTCCGGCGGCGGCAGCAGGCCGCGCGTCTGGTGGGCGCGGATGTTGCGGATCGTCATCCCGGTCCGCTGCGCCAGCTCGCCGATCGTCATCTTCCCGTTCGGCGCCTTCGCGCCTTTCGCCTCGGTCGCCATCAGGGCATCGTAAGCGTCAGTCGGGTGCCGTTCATCTCCGCCGCGGCGTCCGAGCAGAGCCAGGCGATCGCGTCCGCGATGTGCTCGGTCGGGGTGAAGGTCGGGAACTCCTTGCCGGGATTCTCCGCGCGCATCCGCGGCGTCAGGATCGCGTCCACGACGATGATGTTGGCGGTCGCGCCGCCCGGCTGGAAGCCGTCGGCGAAGGCGAGGGTCCAGGCCTCCGCCGCCGCCTTCGCGCTCGCGTAGGCGGCGTTGCCGTTGCTCGGCTTCTGCGCCTGCTTGGCGGAGACGAGGACGAAACGGCCTCGCCCGCTCGCCACCAGTTGATCGTGAAAAGCGCGCGTGGTCAACTGCACGGTGCGGATCAGGAGCTGCTCCAAGAGATCCCAGTCGGCAAGCGGCTCCTCGTGCAGCGGCTGCCCGCCGCGCCAGCCGCCGACCAGGTGGGCGACCCCGTCGACGCGGCCGAAGCGCTCCACCAGAGCGTCGCGCCACCCGGCGACCGCGCCCTCGTCGGTGAGATCGACGGCGCGCCCGTCCCACTGCTCCGACGGCAAGCCGAGCTCCTCCCCCACCGCCTCGATGTCGGCCTGCGTGCGGTTGGCGCCGGCGACGATCGCCCCAGCCTCCGCCAGCCGCGCCGCCACCGACGGCCCGAGCCCGCCGCCGACCCCGGCGATCGCGATGACCCGCCCGTTGAGGTTGTGCCCCTCGTCCACCCCCGCATCCTCCTTCATCCCGCGCCGCCGAGCAGGCGGAGCAGCGCAAAACCACCCATTTGGCGCGCTCAGCGGAGCGCTTCGAGACCCGCTTCGAGGAACCGGAAGCCGGCCTCGAGCGCCTCCTCGGGCTTCTTCTTGCGCTTGTCGTCGGCGAGGCGGTTGCGGAGGGAAAGCAGGACGCCCAGGAAGGCCGCGGCGAAGGTCTGGGGACCGGGGTCGCCGGAGGCGGCGCCGAGCTCATCGGCCACGGCGCCGGCGGTGACGTCGGCGAAGCGATCCAGATAGCGGTGCTCGATCAGGCGGAGGTCGGAGTCCTCGGTGATCGCGCGACGGCGCAGGATCTCGAGCTCCTCGTCGTGGCCGGGGTCGCGATCCGCGATCCAGAGGCGGAGGCGCTCGATCAGCGGCCGGTCCGTTTCGCCGAGCCGGGTGGCGAGGCCTTCGAGCACCTCCTCGGAGCCGTCGAACGGGATCTCGTCTTTGTTCGGGAAGTAGGTGGAGACGGTCCGCGGGGACACCGTCGCCCGCTCGGCGATCATCGGGATCGTCGTCGCGCGGTAGCCGGACTCGAGGCTCAGCTCGAGCGTGGCGATGACGATGTCGCGCCGGGTGCGGCGCTTCTTCAGGGCGCGCAGGCCCTCGTCGGCGGCCTCGATGGTCATGGACACAGTTTAACGTCCCGCTGCAAATTTGTATTGACTTGCAATTTTGCAGGAGCATGCAAAAATGCACGCCTTCGCAGCTTCCCCCCGACCGAAGGAAGAACACATGGCAGCCGTCCTCCAGCGCCTCGGGCGCAACTCGTTCCGACACCGAAAGCGGGTCCTGGCCATCTGGCTGGTGCTCCTGGTCGCGCTCGCCGTCGTCGGCGGCGCCGTCTCCAAGCCCTTCTCCGAAGAATTCAAGATCCCCGGCACCGGGTCCCAGCAGGCGATCGACCTGCTGAAAGAGAAGCTCCCGGCGGCAAGCGGCGCCTCCGGCCAGGTCGTCCTCGCGGCCCCGGACGGTGGCAAGGTCACCGATGACAAGGCGGCGATCGAAAAGAGCGTCGCCACCGCGGGCAAGACCCCCGGCGTCGTCGCCGTCACCAACCCGCTGGAAACGCCCGGCGCGGTCTCCGGGGACGGCCGGTACGCGCTGGCCCAGGTGCAGTTCGCCGAAGAACGCGACCAGATCGATGAAGATCAGCGGGAAACGCTGCAGGACTCCTTCGCGCCCGCCGAGAGCGCCGGCCTGAACGTGCAGTTCGGCGGCGCCGCCGGGGAAGAAAAATCGGAGGTCGGGGGCGCCTCGGAGGCGATCGGCATCATCGTCGCGCTGATCGTCCTGACGATCACCTTCGGCTCGCTGTTGACCGCCGGCCTGCCGCTCCTCACCGCCGCGATCGGCGTCGGCAGCGGCATCCTCGGCATCACCCTGGTCACCGCCTTCACCACGCTCAGCTCGACCACCTCGGCGCTGGCGACGATGCTCGGGCTCGCGGTCGGGATCGACTACGCGCTCTTCATCGTCTCCAGATACCGCACGAGCGTCACCAAAGGCATGGCGCCGGAAGAGGCGATCGGCCACGCGGTCGGCACCTCGGGCAGCGCGGTCGTCTTCGCCGGCTCCACGGTCGCGATCGCCCTCGCCGCGCTCACCGTCTGCGGCATCCCCTTCCTCACCACGATGGGCCTTGCCGCCGCGGGCACGGTGGTGATCGCGGTGCTGATCGCGCTCACCCTCGTCCCGGCGCTGCTCGGCTTCGCCGGCAAGCGGGCGCTGAAGGGCAAGGACCTCGAACGCCCGCGCGGCACCGAGCGGACGATGGGCAAGCGCTGGGGCGACCTCGTCACCCGCCACAAGGTCGCCGCCGCGGTGATCCCGGCGATCGTCCTGCTGGTGCTGGCGATCCCGGTGATGAACATGCGCCTCGGCCTGCCCGGCGAGGGCACGGCGCCGAAGGACCAGACCAAACGTCAGGCCTACGACCTGATCACCGACGGCTTCGGCCCGGGCGCGAACGGCGCCCTCACGGTGGTCGCCCAGCTGCCGTCGAGCGGCGCTCCCGCGGCGGCCGAATCTGTCGCCACCGAGCTGACGAAGCTCGATGACGTCGCCAAGGTCGGCAAGCCGTCGTTCGACCCCGACGAATCGATCGCGGTGATCGGCGTGACCCCGAAGAGCGGTCCGGAAAGCTCGGCGACCGAAGACCTGGTGGAAGCGATCCGCGGCCAGACCGTGGCGGCGGACGGCTCGAACCTCCTGGTCGCGGGCTCGACCGCCTCGAACATCGACGTCTCCGACCAGCTCGCCGAATCGCTGCCGCTCTACCTGATCGTGGTGGTCGGCCTGGCGCTGGTGCTGCTGATGATCGCCTTCCGGTCGATCCTCGTCCCGCTGACCGCGATCGCCGGCTTCCTGCTGACGATCGGCGCCTCCTTCGGCGCCGTGGTCGCGGTCTTCCAGGAAGGGACGGCGGCCGGGCTGTTCGGGGTCGAAGCCTCGCCGACGATCCTCAGCTTCCTCCCCGTGCTGGCGATCGGGATCCTGTTCGGCCTGGCGATGGACTACCAGGTGTTCCTGGTCTCGCGGATGCGCGAGGAGCACGCCCACGGGGCGGGTCCCCTGGACTCGGTGCGCACCGGCTTCCGCCACGGCGCCCGCGTCGTCACCGCGGCCGGGCTGATCATGATCTCGGTCTTCGCGGGCTTCATCGTCCCCGACGAACCGATCATCAAATCGATCGGCTTCGCCCTCGCGATCGGCATCCTCTTCGACGCCTTCGTCGTGCGGATGACGATCATCCCGGCGGTGATGGCGATGCTCGGCAAGCGCGCCTGGTGGCTCCCCGCCTGGCTCGACCGCATCATTCCCAACGTCGACCTCGAGGGCACCGGCCTGGAGCGCCGCGAGCACCCCACGCCCCGCCCGACCTCCGAGCCCGCGCTCGGCGGCGAGGCAGGTTAGGCGCCCCGCCTCCGAAGAGACCCCACGCTCCCGCCCGGTGGGAGCGTGGGGTCCGCGGAGGTCCGACTCAGCCGGCCGACGTGGCGACCGGCGTGCAGATCGCCGTCACGACCAGGTTGACGTTCGGTTCGAAGGCGTACCCGAGGGCCGACCATCCATTGCGTTCGCCGTTCGGACCCGATTCGTACGCGCTGCCGAATTTCGGATTGCTGACATAGGCGCCGCCGCCGATCACCTTCATCCCGCTCGGGCAGGTCGCCGTGGCGGGCGTGCCGGTTTCGGATTCCGGCGTGATGCCCGCCGTCGCGGTGACGTACTGCACCATGTGGATGTTCGCCGCGCTGATCCCGGTCAGCGTCGTCTGGTTGATCTGCGTCGCCCCCAGCGAGCCGTTCTGGATCTGACCACCCGAGATCGAGCCGGCTTTGATCTGCGCCCCGGTGATCGAGCTCGTCTGGATCTGACCCGCGCCGACCGCCCCCGACTTGATCAGCTTCCCGCTGATCGCGCCGGCCTTGATCTGCGCTTCACCGACCGTCCCCTTCTTCAGCTGGGTCGCGGTGACCGTCCCCGGCTTGATCCGGTTGCCCGGCAGCGACTTGGCTTTGATCTGCGCCCCGTCGATCTTGTTCGAGGCCGCGTAAACCGACCCGCCGAGCGCAATGAACAGCGCCAACATCGCGATGACATTGGAGAACGTCAGGGACTTCTTGAGCCTGGACATGGTGCCTTCCGGTTGTGAACGAAAGGCGCAAACCTATTGGGTAATCCGGCGGTATCTGCCGTAGACGTAGTTGGGGGACAAACTCGAGGGGCACGAGTCGGACAGACGCGAAGTCAGTCGCGGCCGCCTGAGTGGGGGAGAGAGGATTCGAACCTCTGTAGGCAGAGCCAATGGGTTTACAGCCCATCTCCTTTAACCACTCGGACACTCCCCCGGGTGGGTCGAGGATTCTAGTAAGAGGAGGCTCAGGCGGGCGGTGCGGCGCCCAGGCGGGCGGACATCTGCTCGTTGAACGCGTTCACGGCCTTGAGGGGGCGGAGGAAGACGGTGAGGTCGGTGACGCGGCCGTCGGCGTCGAGGGTGAGGTAGTCGACTCCCTCGATCTCGAACTTGCCCTCGACCTTGGCGGCGAAGCGCAGGACCACGGTGCCGTCGCCGTGGACCTCGTCGAGATAACGGAAGTCTTCGAAGACCTCGATCACGTTGGCGAGGACGAACATCGCCGTGTCGCGGCCCTCGAAGCCTTTGAAGAGGATCGGGCTGTGGAGGACGACGTCCTCGGCGAGGGTCTCGCGCAGGAGGTCGAGGTCCTTGGTCTCGGCGGCGCGGCGGAACGCGTGTGGTTCGGGCATGGGACCACTCTAACCGCGGTGTGGTGGATTACTCGGTCACAGATCGAGTTTCTCTCCACGGCCCCTGCGCGTGGGATACTCGCCGCCGATGCCGGGGGACCACTTCTACGCGAAGCTGTCGAACTCGCTCGGGGCGCGCGGGCTGCGCTGGACCGGCAGGCTGAACGTGCCGCTCTACCGGCTGAGCGGCGGGCGGATCGGCAGCAAGGTCGGCGATGGGCCGGTGCTGCTGCTGACGACGACGGGACGCAAGAGCGGCGAGAAGCGCACGGCTCCGGTCCTCTACCTGGAGCGCGGTGAGGCGATGATCCTCATCGACACCAACGGCGGCAACAACAAGCTGCCGGGCTGGTCCCACAACCTCAAGGCGGAGCCGCGGGCGGAGGTGGAGATCGGGCGGCGGAAGACCGAGGTCACCGCGCGGATCGCCGCCGGGGCCGAGCGCGACGAGCTGTGGCGGGCCTGCAACGAGCAGTACAGCGGCTTCGACGAATACGTCGAGTGGCTGGACCGCACGCCGTCGGTCTGGGTGCTCGAGCCGGTCCGGGACGGCGGCGCGCCGCGACGGGACGCCGGCGCCGAAGAAGACGGCGACGTCGGCACGACCCGCGAACACGCGGCGGCCGCCGACGACACGAGTCCGCTGGACACCATTTGAACGAGCCCCGCGAGAGCGGCGGGGCGGGGCGCGGCGGGGAAGCGGGGACCACGGCACGGCGGCGCCCGTCGGCGGGCGCGGGGACGATCGATCGGCGGCAGCTGCTCGCGGGCGCGGCGGGCATCGGCGCGGCGGCCCTCCTCGGGCCGAGCGCTCTGGCGCGGGCGTTGGCCCCGCCACGACGGACGGGCGAGGCGCCGCGGATCGCGATCGTCGGTGCCGGGCTGGCGGGCCTGACCTGCGCCTACCGCCTCCACCAGCGTGGCATCGCCGCGACGCTCTACGAGGCCCACGGCGCGCGGGTCGGTGGCCGCTGCTGGACCGCGCGCGGGTTCGCCGCCGGGCAGACCGCCGAGCACGGCGGCGAGTTCATCGACTCCGCGCACCACCGCATCCGCGCCGTCGCGGCCGAGCTCGACCTCACCCTCGACGACCTCGAAGCGGTGGAACGAAAGCGGCCCGGCCTCCACCCCCGGCTCGTCCTCGACGGCGGGGTGCGCCGCTTCGCCGACGTCTACCGCGACCAGCGCCTGCTCACCGAGCGCGCCGCCGCCGAGTGGCGCCGCATCGGGGGCCACTTCCGCTGGGACCGCCACACCCGCGCCGCCCGCGCGCTCGACGAGACGACCGCCGCCGAGTGGCTCGACGCCGCCCTCCCCCACCGCTCCCACCGGCTCCTGCGCCTGGCGACCGAACAGTTCATGGCGGAGGAGTACGGCCTCGACGTCGGCCGCCTCTCGGCGATCTCGATGCTGGTCGCCTACGGCCCCTTCGGCGTCGAATCCGACGAACGCTTCCACGTCCACGGCGGCAACGACCAGCTCGCCTGGGGCATGGCCGAACGCCTCCCGCCCGGGACCCTGCGACTCGACCGCCCGCTCGCCGCCCTGCGCCGACGCGGCTCCTCCTACGCCCTCTCCTTCGCCGGGACCCCGCGCGAGGCCCGGGCCGACGTCGTCGTCCTCTGCCTCCCGTTCACCGCACTGCGCCGGGTCGACCTCGACGGCGCGGGACTCGGCGCGCGCAAGCGCCGCTGCATCGAGGAGCTCGGGATGGGGACCAACGCGAAGCTGCTCCTCCAGTTCCGCCGCCATCTCTCCCACTACGGCCGCCGCTGGAACGGCGAATTTTACGACGAGGAGATCGACACCTGGCGCAGCTCGACCGACGAGCGCGGCCGCCCCTCCCTCCTCACCGTTTACTCCGGCGGCGGCTACGGCGCCGCCCAGCGCGGGCCGACCCCACACGGGCCGGCGCCTCACGGACGCGTCCGCGACGCGATCGGTCGGATCTCGACCGCGGTCCCCGGCCTGGCCGCCGGGTACGACGGCGACGGCTGGCTCGACCACTGGGCCTCCGACCCCTGGACCCACGGCTCCTACGCCGCTTTCGAACCGGGCCAGTACACCCGCTACTGGGGCTTCGTCGGCCGGCCCGAAGGTCGCCTCCTCTTCGGCGGCGAGCACACCTGCCTCAGCGCCCAAGGCTTCCTCGAGGGCGCCGTCCGCAGCGGGGAGCGCTGCGCCGCCGAAGCGGCCGCGCTCGCTCGCTAGCTGGCGTCCCGGAGCATCTGCGCCTCCGGGAGGCGCTTCAGCTTTTTCAGCGTGTTGTTCTCGATCTGGCGGATGCGCTCGCGGGTCACACCGAAGGTGCGGCCGACTTCCTCGAGCGTCAGCGGCTCCGCGCCGCCGAGCCCGTAGCGCAGTTCGATCACCTGGCGCTCGCGCTCCGGCAGCGCGTCCAGCGCCCGCCGCACGCCCTCCTTCTGCAGGTGCTCGCTCGCTTCCTCGAACGGCTCGAGGACGGCTTCGTCGGCGACGAAATCACCGAGCTCCGATTCGTCCTCGTCGCCCACCGGTTTCTCCAGCGAGACCGGCAGCTGCGCCACCCGCAGGATGTCGCGGACGTCCGAGACCGGCCAGCGCAGCTCTTCGGCGATCTCCAGCGGGTCGGGCTCGCGCCCGAGCCGCTGCACCAGCTGCCGTTCCACGTGCGCCACCCGGTTCAGCTTCTCCACCATGTGGACGGGGATGCGGATCGTGCGCGCCTTGTCGGCGATCGCCCGCGTCACCGCCTGGCGGATCCACCAGGTCGCGTAGGTCGAGAACTTGTAGCCGCGCCGGTAGTCGAACTTCTCCACCGCGCGGATCAGACCCAGGCTGCCCTCCTGGATCAGGTCGAGGAAGCTGAGCCCGCGCCCCAGATAGCCTTTCGCGATCGAGACGACGAGGCGCAGGTTCGCCTCCACCATCTGCCGCTTCGCCAGCATGTCGCCGCGCTCGATCCGTTTCGCCAGTTCGACCTCCTGCGCGGCGGTCAACAGGTCGACCCGGCCGATCGATCGCAGGTACAGCCGCAGCGAATCGAGACTCGGTTCGACCGTGAGATCGAGTTCCTCTTTTTTGCCGGCGCCGCCGGCGGAGTCGCCGTTGTTGCGCTGCTGTTTGTAGGCGCTGACGCCGTCCTCGGCGATGACGTCGACACCGTGCTCGACGAGATTCGCGTGGAGCTGTGACACCTGCTCCTTCGTGATCTCGACCTCCTCGAGCGTGGATGAAATCTGCTCGTAGGTGAGGTAGCCGCGCTCGCGTCCCAGGGCGATCAGCCCCGCCAGCTCCTCGATCTCTGGCGCGCTGGTCGCGTCCTCGCGGTCCACGACTTCCACCGTCTCCATCGGTTCGATGATCGGTGCCTCCTATGAAACTTTCTATCCCCCGGTTCCCCCGGATCTGCCGGCCCCGAAGCTCCGGCAGAACGCGGATTATAGGCAGTGTTCCTATCCATAGGGGAGGGATGGAGACCGATGCGCGACCCGTCTAGGCTTTGGCTATGGCGAACGAAACGAGCACCTCAATCCGCACCGTCCCCGACGTCCAGTCCGGCGTGCCGGCCACCCAGGTGAGCCTCTCGCGAGTCGGCGTCACCGGCGTCGAGAAGGTGATCCGCGTGCGCGACGGCGACCGGGAGAACCTCTTCTACGCCGAGATCGAGTGCTTCGTCGACCTCAACCCGCGGCAGGCGGGCGTCCATATGTCGCGCTTCGAAGAAGTCGTCGGCGAGGCGATCGACGAGGTGATCCTCGGCGAGGCCTTCAAGGCCGAGATCCTCGCCGCCCACGTCGCCGAGAAGATCCGCGAGCGCCAGGACGGCCAGCGCGCCGAGGTCCGGCTGACCGCGCGTTATCCGGAAACGGTGAAGACGCCGGAGTCGGAGATCGACACGCAGGAGATCTACGTCCTCTTCGGCACCGCGGTCGCCTCCGCGGCGGGGACCCGCACCCTGACCGGCGTCCAGGCCCAGGGCATGACCGCCTGCCCGTGCGCGCAGGAGATGGTCACCGGGCTTTCGCGCGAACGCCTCGACGCCGCCGGCTTCGACGACGAGCAGATCGAGAAGATCGTCGACGTCGTCCCGATCGCCACCCACAACCAGCGAGGAATCGGCACCCTCCACGTCGGCTGCCCCGAGGGCGGCCCCTCCTGGATCGACGCGCCGGAGCTCCTCCGCATCGTCGAGACCTCGATGAGCTCAGAGATCTACGAGCTGATGAAGCGCCCCGACGAGATGTCCGTAGTCGTCAAAGCCCACGAAACCCCCCGCTTCGTCGAGGACTGCGTACGCGAGATGATCCGCCAGGTCGTCGCCGGCTACCCCGACCTCCCCGACGAGGCCTTCGTCATGGCCCGCCAGGAGAACCTGGAGACGATCCACCGCCACAACGTCGTCGCCGAGCGCTACGGCACCCTGGGCGAGCTCCGCGCCGAGCTGGCGAGCGGCGAGCACTCCGCCCACCACGTCTCGATGCGCGGGTGGCTCGAGGGCGCGAAGCCCTGAGCTGATCTTCCCGTACGGGAAGATTCGGCCTGATCTGACTTCTGGGAGCAGGATTCTTCCCGTACGGGAAGATTTGGCGGTAGATCGACTGGATTGAGGTCTATTCTTCCCGTACGGGAAGAAATGGACACGCGAATCGACACCCCAAAAGCGCTCGGTGCCGCGATCCGCGAACGCCGCCGTGAACTTGGCCTGACCCAGGAGGACGTGGCCGGAGTCGCCCGCACGGGCCCGCGGTTCATCGGCGACCTCGAGGCAGGGAAGCCGACGGTGCAGCTGGCGGAGGTCCTCCGGGTCCTGGCCGCCCTCGGACTCGACCTGGAGCTGAAGAGCCGATGAGCGGCGACCCGGTCACCGAACTCGAAGTCTTCCTGCACGACGAGCCGATCGGTCGACTGCGACGGCTGCCACAGGCACGGCTCCGCTTCACCTACGACCCAGGCTGGGTAGGGGCCGGCGGCCGGCCGCTTTCACTCTCGCTGCCCACCCGGCCGGAGCCCTACGAGGACGAGGAATGCGGGCCCTTCTTCGAAGGCCTCCTGCCGGAGGGCGACTTCCTCCGCGCTGTCGCCCGCACTTTCGCCGTCTCCGCCGACAACCCGTTCTCGGTGCTGGCCGAGATCGGCGGCGAGTGCGCCGGGGCGGTTTCCGTGGGACCGATCGGCGGAGGCGTGCCGGGATCGACCTCACCTCCACCCCACTGGCTCCCCGAGCCGGAGCTCGAGTCCCTCCTGGACGAGATGCCCGAGCGACCCCTGGTCCTGCTCGAGCGGGTCGAGGAGGAGGACGGGATCCGCATCTCCCTCGCGGGCGCCCACGACAAGACCGGCGTCCTCTGCCACGAGCACGAGGTCGGCCTGACCGCGGGCCGCCCGCCCAGCACCCACATCCTCAAGCTGCCGATCGCGCGGGTCGCCGAACCGATCGCCAACGAGGCCTACTGCATGACCCTCGCAGCGGAGATCGGACTGGACACGGCCGCGGTCGAGCCGTGGCTGATCGGCGACCACGAGTTCCTGCTCGTTCGCCGCTACGACCGCACCGCCGACGGCGACGCCCGGATCCACCAGGAGGACTTCTGCCAGGCACTCGGCATCGCCCCGACGGAGAAGTACGAAGGCGAGGGCGGCCCGGGTATCGCCGCCTGCGCGACCCTGCTTCGCCGCTACGTGGCGGTGCCGGCGGTCGACATCGTCGAGTTCATCGACGGCGTCCTCTTCAACTTCCTGATCGGCAACCACGATGCCCACGCCAAGAACTTCTCGCTGATGCTCGACGGCGCGGGTGCCATCCGGCTCGCCCCGTTCTACGACCTCCTCTCGACGGCGGTCTTCGACGGGACGCGGCGGAAGCTGGCGATGCGGCTCGGCGGCGAGAACCGACCGAAATACCTGAGGCGCCGCCACCTCGTCCGCCTCGCCGGCGAACTCGAGGTCAGGCCCTCGCTCGTGTCGCGGCGTATCGACCTCGCGGTGGCGGCGGTCCGCTCGTCCCAGGACGCGGCCCGGATCCGGCTCCCGCTCGCCTTTCAGGACCGGCCCGTCATCGAGCGGATCGACGCGGTGATCGAGGAGCGGGCGGAGCGTCTGCTCAAAGCGCGCGCCGAAAGCTCGTAAGGGTTGATCCATCGCGTGCTTCGGGGCCGCTCCGGCCGTCCGAGTCGGGTCCCGGGGAGGGACACCGCAGGTCGGGAAGTTTGGGGACTTCCGTGGGCGTCCCGTGCGGGAGAGGTCACGAAGAGCCTTTGAGGCCTCATCCGTTGACGAACATGCCGGGAACGTCACTCTCCCACGCGCTCTGAGTCTGTTTTCGAGCCGGAATCAGGGCCCGAGAACGCGATCGGTGAGTTGACCCCACCATGGTGTGGTCAAGTCACCGATCGCGGTCGTGACTGTTGGGCAACACGCGCGGAGTAGTGACCTTCCCGGCATCTCCCTCACGACTTGCGGGTCTCGTCACGGTTCCGTCCCTCTCCTGTGACCCGCAGGCGACGATCCCTCCTCACTCCCCACGAACCCGGCCGTCTCGGGCACGGCCACAGCCTGCCAGGGCCGTGGACGAGACGGCCGCGCTAGCCGCAAGCCCTCGCGTCCCTTGGCGGTTCGGGCGCCAGCTTCAGGCCGCGCTGCGGCTCGACCGGCCCGCGGCGCGTTCGCGCTGGTCCTGCTCGATGCGGCGGCGGAGGCCGAAGAAGTAGTCGGCCCCGCTGACGATCGTCACCGCGACGGCGGCGTAGACGAGGACGTCGACCCAGGCGGGTGAGGGGTTGGTGGCGATGAGGGCGATGACGGCGGCGATCTGGAGGACCGTCTTCGCCTTGCCGAGCCAGGAGGCGGCGATCACGAGGCCGCGCTCGGCGGCGATCGTGCGGAGGATGGTGACGGCGACCTCGCGGGCGATGATCACCATCGCGACCCAGGCTTCGAGGCGGCCGAGGGAGACGAGGGCGACGAGGGCGCCGATGATCAGGAGCTTGTCGGCGAGCGGGTCCATCAGCTTGCCGAAGGTGGTGATCGAGTTGCGCGAGCGGGCAATGTAGCCGTCGAGGCCGTCGGTGAGGGCCGCCGCGGCGAAGACCGCCGCCGCGATGACGTCCCCGTTCGGCATTTCCACCAGCAGCGCGACGACGACCACGGGCACCGCGAGGATGCGCAGCAGGGTCAGCGCATTGGGCAGGTTGAGCGGGAACACCGCCTCAGTCTGACGCAGCGGCGCCCGTGGCGGGCGCGGGGGCCGCGGCCGCAGCGGCCGCGTCACGGGCGGCGAAGTACTCCTCGCCCTCGATCGAGACGTGCGGGATGACCCGATCCAGCCACTTCGGCATCCACCAGGCTTTCTTGCCCAGCAGCACCATCACCGCGGGGACGAGGAGGCAGCGGACGAGCGTCGAGTCGATCGCGATCGCCACCGCGAGCCCGACCCCGAACTCCTTCACCACCGGGTCGCCACTGAGGATGAAGCTGGCGAAGACGCAGACCATGATCGAGGCGGCCGAGGTGATCACCCGCCCGGTGTTCGCCAGGCCTTCGATCACGGCCCGCTTCTCGTCGCCGTTCTCGGCGTAGTGTTCGCGCATCTGGGTCAGCAGGAAGACCTCGTAGTCCATCGAGAGGCCGAAGAGGATCGCGAACATCAGCAGCGGCACGAAGCTGACGATCGGGATCGAGTGGGGTAGGCCGATCAGCGACGCCCCCCAGCCGAGCTGGAACACCGCGGTGACGACGCCGTAGGAGGCGGCCACCGAGATCAGGTTCATCGCCGCCGCCTTGATCGGCACCAGCAGCGAGCGGAAGGCCGTCAGCAGTACGAGGAAGCTGAGCGCGACGACGACGAAGATCATCAGCGGCAGCTTGTCGGCGATCTGGTTGGCGAGGTCGATGTAGCCGGCCGTCTGCCCGCCGACGTAGGACTGCGCCTTCGTCCCTTCGAGCGCCCCGGGGATGACTTCGTCACGAAGGTTTTCCACCAAGGTGACGGTCTCGTCCGCCCACGGCTCCGATTTCGAGATCGCCGTGAAGACCGCGACTTTCTTGTCTTCGGAGAGGCTCGGTTCGGTGACCGCGGCGACGTCCCCCGCCCCGCCCACCGCTTTCTGCAACGCCGGCAGGACTTTCTGCGCTTCTTCGGGCGAGGTGAATTCGGAGGCGATCAGGAGGGGCCCGTTGACGCCCGGGCCGAAGCCGGCGTTGAGGCCGTCGTAGGCCTGGCGCGAGGTCGTTTCCTCGGGCAGCGCGCTGATGTCGTTCTGGCCGAGGTCGAGCTTGAAGATCGGCAGCGCCAGGATCCCGAGGACGATGAGCGCGACGATCGTCGCGCGCCAGGGCATGTCGGCGACGCGTTCGGCCCAGCGTCGCCAGCCGTGCGGCTCTTTGTCGTCCGGGTGCGTCTTGCCGAGGTGAAACCGCAGGCTGTTGATGTGGGGGCCGAGCGCACCCAGCATCGCGGGCAGGAGCGTCGCCGCCGCGCAGACCGCGAAGACCACCGCGATCGCCGCGGTGAAGCCGAGCGTCGTCACCAACGGGATCCCGGCGACGACCAGCGAGCAGAGCGCGATCACCACGGTGAAGCCGGCGAAGACGACGGCGCCACCCGCGGTCGCGGTCGCGCGGGCGATCGACTCCCGCATCTCCATCCCTTCGCCGAGCTGGAGTTTGTGGCGGGTGACGATGAAGAGCGCGTAATCGATGCCGACGCCGAGGCCGATCATCGTCGCCAGCGTCGCCGCCACCCCCGGCACCTCGAAGACGTGCTCGAGCAGCTTGATCACCGAGAGCGTGCAGGCGAGCCCGATCAGCGCGCCGACGATCGGCAGCATCATCGCCGTCGCCGTGCCGAAGGCGAACAGCAGGATGATCACCGCGGCGATCAGCCCGATCAGCTCGGAGGACTCGGTCGACGGTTTGGAGAGCTGCTGGCCGACGTAGCCGCCGACCGAGGCGTTGCCGCCCGCCGCGTCGAAGGGCTTCGCCGCGTCGAGGTATTCCTGCGCCTGTTCTTCGTCGATTTCCCCGGGGCCGATGCCGAGGACCAGCGGGACGTAACCGATCTGCTGGTTTTTGCTGAGGGTCTGGGACCCCTTTTCCAGCGGGCTTTTCGCCGAGTTGACGTGGGGCAACGCTTCCAGCCGTTCGACCGTTTCTTCGGTCGCCTTGGCGAAGCCCGGTTCGGTCAGCTTCTTCCCGGCGGGCGCTTCCAGCACCACTGGGTTCGATCCGTACGCCTGCTCGGGCAGGTTTTCTTCGAGCAGTTCGGTCGCCAGGGTCGAGCCGGTGCCCGGCAGCGTCAGGTTTTCACTGGTCTTCGAGCCGGTGGCGGAGCTGATCGCGACGAGCGCGATCGCGAGGACGACCCAGGCGCCGATCACCGGCCAGTGATGCCGCGAGCACCACCGACCGATCGCATAGAGGGGCCCGGTCATCGCGGGGCAGTATTCCCTACTTAAGGGCGCTCGACCACCGCAAAATTAGGTGCTCTATATGAGGACCGGTTCTCTATTCGGCGGGCGGTTCGGCGGTGCCGTTCTCGAACGGGACCGGGACCGAGGCGAGCGGGCCGGCGCCGAGCGCCTGCCGCAGCAGGGTGAGGTGCTGCGCCTGGTTCGCCACGGTCGAGGCAAGCAGGGAGCGCGGCCACGGCGCTTCGAGCTTGGAGATCGCGCTCAGCTCCTCGTCGATCGTCGCGCTTTCGACTTCGTAGAGGAAGACGAGGCGTTCGCGGTCGCTCTTCAGTTCCCCGGGTTCGATCGGCCGGGCGTTCGGCTCGGCGGGTGCATTGAGGCCGCGCAACGCCTTGATCGTCGCGTCGATGTGTTCCTCTTCCTGGCGGCGGAAGTAGAACGCCCTCTTGCTGAGCGCCGGGGAGAGACCCGAGATCACCTTGGAGTAGGCGTCGGCCGCGGCTTCCTGGCGGGCGAGGACCGTGTTCAGGATCTGGGCATCACCCGAAAGCTGGGTCGATGCTGCCTCCGTCCCCGCGGCGGTCGAAGACCCTCCCCCACCGCAACCAGCGAGGATGCCTCCGATGAGAAGGACAGCGAGCGCCGCACCGCCCGAGCTGATTCGGTTACGTGCCATCAAACGGTGGTCAACCATATGAGCTCGAATTCAAAGAAGCTTGAAGCCCTCGCCGCCGAGGTCCACGACTGCTTCAAGTGCCCGCGCCTGGTCGCCTGGCGCGAGGCCGAGGCGGCGGACCCGCCGAAACGCTTCCGCGGCCAGGACTATTGGGCACGCCCGGTCTCGGGCTTCGGCGACCCGGACGCGCGGATCCTGATCGTCGGCCTCGCCCCCGCCGCCCACGGCGCCAACCGCACCGGCCGGATGTTCACCGGCGACCGTTCCGGCGACTGGCTCTACGCGGCGCTCCACCGCGCCGGGCTCGCCAACCAGGCGACCGCGGTGAGCAGCGACGACGGCCTGCGCCTGCGCGACGCCTACATCGCCGCCGTCGTCCGCTGCGCGCCGCCCGCCAACAAGCCGACGCCGGAAGAGCGCGACAACTGCCTCCCCTACCTGGAGCGTGAGCTGGAGATCCTCGACCGCGTCCGCGTCGTCGTCGCGCTCGGCAAATTCGGCTGGGACGGGTTCCTCAAGGCGGCGGCGACGATCGGCATCCCGACCCCGCGCCCGAAGCCCGCCTTCGGCCACGGCGCGGAGGCGCCGCTGAACGAACGGCTCACCCTGCTCGGCATGTTCCACCCGAGCCAGCAGAACACCTTCACCGGCAAGCTGACGGTGCCGATGACCGACGCCGTCCTCGCTCGCGCGAAGGAACTCTCCGCGCCCCGCCATTAGGCGGTCATCACTTTTTGAAAAATTTGTCGGAGCGCGGGAACGCTCTCCACCTATATGGGACTCTCCCCCAAAGAGACCCAGGCGGTGGGCGCCGGGCGTGATTACGGAGGTGGGGAATTGTCGATGCGGCGACCGCGGATCAAGCGGACGACGGAGTCGTTCAAGTCTCCGGAAGGCGACGTCTACCTGCGTCGTCCGAGCGCCGAACGCGACATCAAGATCGAGCAGCCGCGGGAGCTGGACGAACGGTTGCTGGAGGCGCTCGACGGGGAGCACACGCTGGAGGACCTGCGGGACGAGTTCGGCGCCGAGCTGGTCGACGACACGATCTCCCAGATGCGGGAGCTGGAGGTGATCGAGGACGCCGCCGACGACGACCTGGTCGACCCGACCGAGTACGCGCGCTTCGACCGGCAGTTGCGTTACTTCTCCGACATCGCGCCGCGTGACCTGGTGCCTTCGGAGTGCCAGCGGCGGCTGCGCGAGGCGAAGGTGGCGGTGCTCGGCGTCGGTGGACTCGGCGGCTGGACGGCGATGGCGCTCGCGACTTGTGGGATCGGTGAGATGTGGCTGATCGACGGCGACCGGGTGGAGATCTCGAACCTCAACCGGCAGATCCTCTACTCGGTCGCCGACCTCGGGCTGCTGAAGGTCGAGGTCGCGGCGGCGCGGCTGCGGGCCTTCAACCCGGAGGCGAAGATCACCGCGACGGCGCGGCGACTGGGCAGCGCGGTCGAGATCGCCGACTTCATCGACGGCGCCGACGTGGTCATCGACGCGATCGACTGGCCCGCCTTCGACGTCGAGCTGTGGTGCAACGAAGCCTGCTTCGAAACCGGCATCCCCTACATCACGATGAGCCACTTCCCGCCGATCGCGCGGGTCGGGCCGCTCTATGTCCCCGGGGTCACCGGCTGCTACGCCTGCCAGATGATCGCCTGGCGGCGCGACTATCCGCTGCTCGACGCGGCGATCGACGCGCAGCGGGCGAAACCGAGCCCGGCGGCGACGATCGGCCCCGCCTGCGGGCTGATCGGCGGCCAGATCGGGATGGAGATCATGCACCTGCTGACCGGCCTCGCGACCCCGTCGACCCAGGGCGTCGAACACATCTACGACCTGCGGACGATGAACGTCGATCGCAAAGAAGTCGTGCCGGAGCCCGACTGCCCGGTCTGCGGGAAACTTCCCCACGCCGACCGGCCGGCGGTGAAGGAGACGGCGGACGGGTAGCTTCGACGGTGTGAGGCTCACCGCTCTCGCCGCCATCGTCGTCTGCGCCGCGCTGCTCGCCGCCGGGTGCGGCGGTGGGGGCTCGGGCGGCTCGAACACGACCGCGCCGCCCGCGAACGGCGGGGGCACGCCCAAGAAGGCCACCTCGCCGAAAGCCCCCGCCGGTTCCAAGGTCGTCGCCTGCAAGGAGAGCGCGTCCACCGTGGAAGGGCTCCGCGTGACCGGGGTCGACTGCGGCACCGCCCGCAAGACCATGGCCGGCTGGAAGGCGACCTCCTCCTGCGCCCTCGCCCCTGACGCCTCGCGCGGGTCCTGCGCGCTCGACGGCTTCCGCTGTCAGGCGGTGAGGGCCGACCGCGGGGTCGCGGTCAGCTGCGCCCATCCCGGCGGCGACATCGCCTTCGTCACCGTCAAGAAGAGCGGTGCCGGCGGCTGATCCGTTCGATCACGTGCCCCCGCCCCTCGACGAAGAGGAGCAGCCAGATGTAGGGGGCGATGCTCGCGTCGAAGAGCGCGACGACGATCGAGAAGAGGAAGACGAAGATGATGAAGATCGAGCTGATCAGGTCTTCACGCGCGGTCTCCGCGTCGCTCGTGGTGAGGCCGGCGCGGCGCGCGTCCCAACGCATCCACTGACCTACCGCCACCACCCCGATCAGGTTCCCCGCGTAGACGACCACGGCGGGAAGCTGGCCGCCGTAGTCCCCCAGCACCTGGCTGGAGAACGGGATCAGCACGATCCAGCCGAGGTAGAACATGTTGAGCGCCATCAGCCGGCCGTCGAACGCCTTGACCTCGCTGAAGAAGCCGTGGTGGATGACCCAGAAGCGGCCGATCACGGCGAAGCTGATCGCGTAGGAGAGCAGCGCTTCATGCTGTTCCCAGAGCGCGTGGGCGAGTTTGTCGTGCGGAAGCCCCGAGTCCACCGTGATCCCGAGGACCAGCAGCGTGATCGCGATCGAGAACACCCCGTCGCTGAAGGCGACGATCCGCGAGAACTCGACCTCGTGCTCCTCGCGTTTCTTCAGGATCCGCTCGCGCGCCACCGCGGCATCATCGAGATCGCGCTTGACGGAACCGCGAGGCGGCCACGACCTTCGCCCGATCCTTCCGACGCATAGGCAGGATTCCCCATTGCGCACGAGACGACGGATGTTGATGCTGCGCGCGTGCGTAGGTCTCGTCATTTCGCGCTCACGCTGGCCGTGGCGCTGCTCGCGCTCGGCGGCACGGCGCGGGCCGCCTGGCTGCCCGCCGAACCGGTCGCCGCTTCCGGGCCCGCCGCGAGCGACGTGCAGGTCGCCGTCGACGGCAAGGGCGACGTCTTCGTCGCCTGGGTCACGGCCAACCCGGCCCACGCGATCGTCGTCTCCGAACATCCCGCGGGGGGCAGCTGGTCGCCGGCCACCCAGAAGATCCCGGCGACCCAGGACTGCCAGGACCCGAGCCTCGCGGTCGACGAAGCCGGCGCCGCGATCCTCGTCGCCGACTGCAAAACCGGGGCCACCCCGATGCGCTACACGACCCGCAGCGTCTTCGGCACCTGGTCGACGACCTCCTTCGAAGTCCCCGGCAGCGGCTCCGGCAAGCAGCCGCGGGCGGGGATCGACAGCGCCGGCAACCTCGCCGTCGCCTGGCAGACGGAAGGCTCGCCGAGCGCCGTCGACGCCGTCTACGCGCCGGCCGGCGGCGGCTTCGGCGCGGTCAAACAGATCAGCACCGCCGGCAAGGTCGCGACCGAACCGAACCTGGCGATGACGCCGACCGGGGCGGTCGACCTCGTCTGGCTCGAGCAGCGCAAACAGACCGGCGCCGACCCGGTCGTCCAGGTGATGATCGCGCGCAAGCGGGGCTCGGCGGAATGGGGCGCGTCCGGCCACCTCACCAACAACTTCAGCACCACGCCGATCGCCTTCGGCGAACCGCGGATCGAGGTCGACGGCACCTACCAGATCGTCGCCTGGACCCAGGAAGAATCCCACCCCGAAATGATCGCCCGCAACAGCAACGGGGACGGCAACGGCTTCTCCGAACCGATCATCGGCGTCAGCGAATCCGGTTCCGTCGAGAGCCCGAGCGTCGGCATCGACCGCAACGGCCGGAGCATCGCGACCTGGCGGAGCTTCCCGGCGGGACCGGCCCTGATTGCGGTCAGATCGTCCTCGACCTCGTCTCCGACCGGCGCCTGGGCGGCTCCTTCGCTCGTCGAAGAAGGCGTGGGCGGCGCCGTGCCCTCCCTCGCGGTCA
>Ga0153956_1001491_pt1 | contig 20229 bp, 19 predicted proteins | sample TSFL040MetaG_FD_104704 | JGI IMG/M metagenome (GOLD analysis project Ga0153956, IMG submission 104704) | Attine ant fungus gardens microbial communities from Florida, USA - TSFL040 MetaG | ecosystem: Host-associated > Fungi > Mycelium > Unclassified | place: USA: Florida, Wekiwa Springs...
GAGGAATCAAAGGCGCAAGGAACGCCCACTGTTCATCGGTTAATTCTTCTCGTCGCGTCATGGCGAGAAGATAGCAATTTCAATGAGTTATGCAATTACTATTTATGAAATGAGTTCTAGCAATGGTCGGCGCGCAGGGCGCGATAAGATTTATCGAATTCTAGGCGAGCTGATCGAGCAGGGTTATGCGGAGCGCATTCTTACGCGTGGTAAATCGGGTCGCCTCGGTGGTTATGAATACGTGGTGCATGAGCACCGCATCGCGAGGGCTGAAAAGTTATCCACAGCGGAGCCTCCATTTACTGAAAATCCGTATACGGCAGAGCCAGACACGGCACAACCGGGCACGGCCGATACGACACTAACTAGTAATGAAAATAAACTAATGTTGAATACAGCTAGTATTGATAAAAAACTACAAAAGCATTGGCAACCTTCACACGACGCAATGTCGATTTTAGACGACAAAGGCGTCGATCCAACCTTCATCCAATCTGCTCTCCCTGAGTTCATTCTGTACTGGAACGACCGCAATCCTTTCGCCGGTCATTGGCATTCAAAATTCGTTAAGCATGTATTGCGCGCATGGGCTCGCCACGTTGGCGATGATGCCTTCGATGCGCCTGATCACGTTGATGATCCGCAATTTTGATTGCCTCAAATGGGAGTTGCGTTATGGCGTGGATATGGTTTGGCAGGTGACCGCGTGGCGCAGTTTTTTTGATTTGGGGAGGGACGTTTTATGTGGTTTGAAAAACGTCCCTGTTTACGGCGAAAAGATGCTCGGACAATCAAAGCAGCAGTGCCGTGCCCTGCTGCAAGTCAGTCTGCACATAGGTTTGGCGCGGCACCATTGGGTTTTTAGGAGTGCCGCGACAACGCGGGAAGTGGCGTGGTGGTTGGGTTTGCGCAGTGCCGTCTGCACTGGAGTGCGCTGGAGTACGCCGGGCTGTGATACCTGACAAGGAGAAATGGCGATGAAACGGGACGACGAATTTAACGTGAAGGCCAAGCCGCCACGCCCGACACAGGGCAGAGCGGGGCGGGCTTCCTCAAGTCGAAGTTTCGTATCTCAGGTGCTTGCCGCAATACACAGGGCCGGACCCTCGGGAGCGGCGGGGCGGTTCGGTACGCGAGCCCGCGGCGGTGTCAAACGCGGGCGAGGTCAGGTGGCTGCGGCGATGGCTGGTGCCAAGCTCGGGCCGCGTTCCCGTCGGGTCGTTATCAAAACCCGGTTGATTAGGTTGATGTCCACCTCCCGCGCGGTGCAAACCCATTTGCGCTACATCGAGCGCGAGGGCGTTGGTCGGTCAGGCGAACGTGGGCGAGCCTACGGTGCAAACACCGAGGAAGCCGACTTGACCGCCTTTGAAAAATCCGGGCGTCAGGATCGCCACCAATTCCGCTTGATTGTGGCGCCGGAGGATGCCGAGGAGTTGGAAGAGCTGAAGTCGTTCACTCGGTCGTTGATGACCCAGATGGAAAAGGATTTGGGCTCCCGGTTGGAGTGGGTGGCGGTCGATCATTGGGATACCGACAATCCCCACACTCACGTCGTTGTGCGCGGTGTTGATAGCCAGGGCAAGGACTTAGTGATTAATGGCAATTACATCGCCCACGGTATGCGCAAGCGGGCCTGCGAACTCGCCACCGATTGGCTGGGGCCGAGAACCGAAAGGGAGTTGCAAGCCAGTCGCTTCAAGGAGATTAATCAGGAGCGTTGGACGGGTTTGGATCGGACGTTGGCGCAGGTGGCGCAAACCCTACGCGGTCCGGTTGATGGCAACGAGCGTGCGGGCGATTTGATTGTGCCTATCAAAGCGCTGGCTTCAAATCCGCAGCGCAATGAATTGGTCGGGCGCTTGCAACGGCTGGCCGAGATGGGCCTTGCTGCCAAGGGCACTCCGGCGAGCTGGAGGCTCCGGCCGGACCTGGAGCCGACACTGCGCGCGATGGGTGAGCGCGGCGACATTATCCGCACCATGCAGAAGGCGCTGGGCCAGCAAATGCGGGAAATGCGAATCGTGAATGCGCGAGCTGAAACCCAGGCGCCAGTTATCGGGCAGGTGATCGGCAAGGGGCTGGCGGATGAATTATCCGGGCGCGGTTACTTGGTGGTGGACGGGATCGATGGTCGTGCCCACTACGTGCCAGTACCGGAGCGGCAAGAGCTGGGGGATTTTCCGAAAGGAGGCATTGTGGAGGTGCGGACGACTGCCAAGGCCCGCCAATCAGATCAAACCATTGCGCGCTTGGCCGAGGGCGGCATTTACAAGGAGTCAGTTCACCGGGCGCAGGCAAGGACGGATAAGAGACATCGGGACCCGGAGAGTTTTGTGGATGCGCATATCCGCCGCCTGGAGGCTTTGCGTCGTGCCGGTATTGTCTGAGGGCGTGTGGCATATCCCGGCCAATTTACCCGAGCGCGGCCAAGCCTATGATACGGAACGGGGCGGCGCCGTTTCCATCGAGTTGAGTTGCCATCTCTCCATCGACCAGCAAAAGCGGGCCCTTGGGGCGACGTGGTTGGATCAGCAACTGGTAACCCCTGCGCCGGACGTTGGGGCTCTGGGTTTCGGCGGCGAGGTGCGGACGGCATTACAGGTGCGCAAAGAGTTTCTGGTGGAAAGCGGATTTGCACAAAAGCACAACGAGCAAATCATCGCGCCCCGCGACTTGCTGGCACAGTTGCGTCAGCACGATATCGACAACACTGGGCGAGAGCTACAGGCAGAAACTGGGCTGCTGTATCGGCCGGCGCAGCCAGGGCAGCGTATTAGCGGCACATACAGACGTTCTGTCCAATTGGCGAGTGGTCGGTTTGCGCTGCTGGATGATGAAATAGGCTTTAGTCTGGTGCCTTGGCGGCCGATAGTGGAAAGGGCGCTGGGAAAAGCGGTTTCGGCAGTTGTTAGGGGCGACGTCGTTTCGTGGCAGTTGGGGCGCGACCTATCGATCGGGGTGGGGTGATAGTTAGTGGGCTCCCTCGCTGGCTTGATCTAGTACATTCGACGCAGTCATTCGACTATGGCAAGTGCCAATGGGAAGGCAGTAATTGTGGGTCGCGAACTGCAATCCGCTATAATAATGTTGCTTATCAAGTAGGCACTAAAAATAATAGCTCGTGGTTTATGTCGGCGCATGACGCACGGCATGCGAATAACAATATTTATCGATGTAAATTGATTTGATGGGTTCAAAAATGGAGAACAGTTGTGCCCGCCATAAAGTTGCATAAAGCCATCGTACACGAACTGATGAAAGAGCAACATAAGCCGATCGCTCCCAACAATATGCGGAAATCGGTACTGGATTCTGAAAACGAGACAGTCCAAAAGTTGTTGTCAGACATCGTGGCTGTCTATGGGAACAGAGAAAATAACGCGCACTATGGCACATTCCTGGCGACAGGCGCTCGGGGAGATTTTCCCTCACATTATGAAACCTACGCCGATCACGGCCACGCCGCAGCTATCGATGACAGTCATTTCATGGGTCTTGCGAAATGTGCCATGGATGAACTGTATCGAACAGCAAATGCTCAGCCTGCTTCGTCGGGAGGTTATATTTTCGTCGCCGATTACTCGTTGAGCGAAAAGCGATACTTGATCATTGCCATGATTAAGCAAAAGCCAGGGATGACAATAAATCAGGCTCTTGACCCGCAGGAATTAATGCGCTTGGACCTTGATCGGCTTCATCAAGCGGCGCGCATTAATTTTACTAAGTACTTTGAATATAAATCAGCGAATGATGCAGAGGAAAGGAAGGAGATTAACTATCTAACATTTATTAGCCCGAGCAAGGAGATAAAGACTTCCGGTTACTTTATTACGGCGTTGGGTTGCTCTGCGGGGAATACTTCGTCGCGAGCCACTAAAGCAGTAATTCAAGAAACCACCGCATTTTTTAAAAGCACGGAGGGACTAAGATGCAATTCGGACGCCTTTCGCAAGGCTTTAATGGAATACCTATCAGAGAAGGAGGAAAAGCATCAGTCTGTAAAATTGTCAGAAATTGGGATGTTGATTTCTAAACACATACCCACTGAGCTTGCCGACAATTCAGAAGCTCTCTTAGATCAAATTATAAAAAAGCTCAATGACGAGGAAGTTGGTGTTCCGGCCGAGTTTCCAGTAAGTAAAACCGAGCTAAAAAAGCATACCCATATATCTGGCCGTGCGGCGCATTGGCGTGTTGAGTTCGATCGCGACGCCCTTGGGTCAACGGATGCAGCCCCTATTTATTACAATGAAGAGCAGGGGACGATCACCTTCAAAGATATACCGCCGGAGCTACAGATAGTAATTGAGCACGAACTTTCTCAGCGCAAGTGATATAAATGACTCTAAGGCCGATCGTCAATTTATATAGGGCAGCTTCGTGCCCGCCGCTTACGACCGATAGCGAGTTTGCTGCTGCGCTTCCTGTCGCTTTCGCTTTGCCTTTGATGAGGCAAGCTGAGGCCGCATCCAAGGGAAGATTTGAGTTCATACAAGTCGATGGATCGATAATGTCCATTGATGAGCTAGAAGGTATTCAAGGCACATCTATCGTTACGTTTATGTATCGCATTGTGCCTCGTGATAATGCCACCTTTCATGCAAACCTTGCGGCGCTCCTAAAGTCGGGGACAGCTATTTCTCGCGGAATATATCCAGAAGATTATTATCTGATTGACCTAGACTTCTACAGCGAGGATTCGGGGGATAGACCTGCCAGCGTGGTTTCGCTTACTTCGGTTTGCACAATTATTAGGGGGTTGCAATCGCTCGCCATTTATCATGACCAGAGAAATGCATCTCGCTTAGTTTTTGTCGCGCCATCAGAAAGCTCAACTCCACATGTGGTCATAGAGCCAAAGATTTCTGAGGCGCTTTTAGTCAAAGTGGTGACGCCATTAGATCTTCGCATTATTGAAGATCTAAGTTCTGAATCTGGCGAGAGCGATCCACATCGCTCAGCGAAATGCGGCGTGTTTGGGGTCACGATTACTGAGTTCCTAAAATCGCTATCGCCAACCGAGTCGTTCGATCACTTAATAGCTAATTGGACTGGTTTTCTCGATACTTATCAAAAGAATCTGGGGACCTATTTGAGTGGATTCGCTTTTCATAAAGCGAAGCGCGAGGTCGCGAAAGCAGAATTTGATTTCGCTGATCAGTACGGAAAGTTGATTGGCGAAATAGCGACTAAATTGTTCAGTATTCCGTTATCGTTTGCAGCAATCGCCACACTGCCGAAGTCGACGTCTTTGGCGGAATCTATTGTCGTCATCCTGGGGCTCATTGTTGTGGGGATCATCGTTAGTGGAACTGTAGACAATCAAGAGCAACAGCTGATCAGAGTGTCTCATGCGAAGGACCTAGTCCTCGGAGCTTTGGAGGGGCGAAAACAATCTTATCCCGACGATCTAAAGAACGCGATTGATAGTATGGAGATGCAGCTCACCCAAAATGAGGCGAGCATCAAAAAGAAGTTTCGACTATTTAAACTGATTGGCTGGTTGCCCTTGGTTGTTGGGTTGTTGGTTTTTGGGTGGCCAGATGCAGAGAGGCAGGTATACGTTCGAGAGGCTTTCCAAAAAGTTCTTGTATTAGCAAAAGACTCAGGCGCCTCAATAAAGCAGGGAATCAGTGAGGTGCTCATTCGCTATCAGGCTCCGTCTTCACCACAGTCCGACTCAGGCCCTCCATAATCGGCTAGTGTATAGGTTCAGCAGAGAACCAAAACCTGATTTGCCTCGGGCCGGGATATAACTCTTGCCCCCGTTCAAGAATTATAAGTCATGTAGACAGGGTGCGAGTCCAAACGGCTTCGGTCCATCGCTACTAAGACTGAGGATCTGAGGGGCCTAATTTGAGTTTGCGACATCCTCTGCGTAGTTTCTGTAACGTCATTTGTTCTTGAATTAGTGTATCTGTGCGCTGCCTGATCCTTTTTCTGCGTATGTTTGGAAGCGCGTCCATAATTTGATCAAGTGATCTAGTCATCCCCTTTCCCCCACCACATCATGAGTGCACTGAGTTAACGCAATATTCAAGTTATCGGGCCGCTTTTTCGAGATGCGAATACTAGCCGTGAAGAGCCATTGGTTGGGCAGGTACCACCGACAAGCGCATACCAACGGCATGCAATACTGCCAACAACGTTTTAAGGGTTGGGTTTCCATTTGGAGAAAGTGCACGATAAAGTGCCTCTCGAGTAATACCTGCTTCTTGGGCGACTGCTGCCAGCCCGCCATAAGCCTCGGCCACATCACGCAGGGCCAATAGGCCAACCGCCCGATGTTCCGGGTCGTCCAATTCTTCGAGAGCCGCTTTCAGATATTCCACGGCAAAAGCTTTATCTGCACGCAGTTCCGCGATGGTCGCCTCGTTGTGAGAGACGGAGGCGTTGTATTTGCGTTTGGTCATGAATTCCTCCGTTTCCAGTCTTGCCAATAAGTTTTGGCTTTCAAAATATCGACGTTCTGTGTGCGCTTGTCTCCGCCACAAAGCAAGATCACTAGCGTTGATCCGTGTCGGCCCAGATACACACGATAACCAGGGCCGATATCTTCACGTAGCTCCAGTACGCCTTCACCAACTGACTTTGCATCACCGAAGATGCCTGCCGAAACCCGTCGAAACCGAATCTCCAGCTTGGCCCTAATCCGGGGATCACGTAGTTCGCTCAACCAGTCGTTCAGGGGTACTTTGCCATCTGGGCTTTGGTAGCGAAGGACCTCTATCATCGTCCGCTCTCGATTGTAACTTTTAAATCACAAAAATTGAACACGGGTATCCCTCTCTGATATTTGGCGCTGGAGGCAGGCTGCCGGGTCCGGCAGCCTGTGAGGTTGAGTAGGGCTTTAGCCTAGGGGCGGGCGACGTACCTCCACGCTCGACAGGAGATGCTGGGCAATTTCCAAGTTGCCTTGGATGTCCCATAAGGCGGTGACGATAAGGGCGTCCCCGAGGCGATCCCGATCAGGGTCGGAAAACTCGCTGTTGAGGAGCAAGGTCACTGCGTGGGCGCGGAGGAGTGCGCAGAGAACGACGTCATACGGCGTGCCGTGGTAATTGCCGTATTGGTCGCTGATGACGCTTTCTGGTGTGTCGGGCCAGAGTTTGGACGGGCGTGGGGCGCCGTCGCCGATGCTATGATTGGCGGTAGCCATGATTCACCTCTTCGGTAGGTGGTTGTGGTTAGGGCTCGGTCGGTGTGCAACCACCGGCCGGGTCCGCTTCTTCCTTGCTGCTTTACGGATTTACATTTCTACGACTTTACTGCGGTACTACGGTTTAACTATTCGTTGCTCTGGATTGGCACGACGTTGCTGCCACTGGCCTGCGCCCGCAGGCCATCCAGGTAATCGGCCCAGCCTTGCATCATCTGGCGCCGACCTTCGAGATGCGCCGTGCGGTTGTAGGCGCGTCCGTTTACGTCCTTTACGGCATGTGCCAACTGGTGCTCGATCCAGTCCACGCGGTAACCCAGCACCTCATCCAGGATCGTGCGCGCCATCGCGCGGAAGCCATGGCCGCACATTTCCTCTTTGCCGACACCCAGACGCCGGAGAGCCGCCAATACCGCGTTGTCGCTCATTGGCCGGCGTGGGGATCGATGGCTGGGAAACAGGTAGGTGAAATGGCCTGTCAGCGGGTGGAGTTCGCGGAGGATTCGCAGCGATTGTTGGCTGAGTGGGACGATATGGGGCTGTCGCGTTTTCATGCGTTCCGGCGGGATACGCCATTCGGCTGTCTCGAAATCGATTTCGCTCCACTGCGCGTTGCGCAGTTCGCCGGGGCGGACAAAGGTCAGAGGTGCGAGGTGCAGCGCCGCGCGGACGGTTGGCGAGCCTTCGTAGCCATCCAATGTGAGGAGCAGCGGTCCTACTTTCTTCGGGTCGGTGATGGCTGCGAGGTGTTTCTTTACGGAGGTCGCCAGCGCCCCTCTCAGGTCTTGGCCGGGGTCGCGGTCGGCTCGCCCGGTGGCGACGGCATAGCGAAAAACCTGTCCTGCTACCTGTTTGGTGCGCTTGGCGGTTTCGATAGCGCCCCGGCTTTCGATGCGGCGCAATGTGGCTAGTAGCTCGGGCGGGCTGATATCAGCAATGGGGCGCGTGCCCAGCCAGGGGAACAAATTCTTTTCCAGCATCCATAGCACTTTGATCCAATGCTTCTCGGCCCAGCCCGGTTTCTGCTTGCTGAACCACTCGACGGCTACCGCTTGGAAAGTGTTTTCAATCGACTCAAGGCGGATGATCTTCTGTACCTTGCGGTGCTCGCTGGGATCGATGCCGCTGGCGAGTCGCAGTCTGGCTTCGTCGCGGGCCACGCGAGCGGCCTTTAGGGTAATGGTAGGGTAGACGCCCAGAGCCAGCAGCTTTTGCTTACCGGCAAAGCGGTAGGCCAGTCGCCAGTACTTGGCTCCGGTCTTCTCGACCAGCAGGTACAGACCCTGGCCATCGATCAGTTTGTAGGCTTTTTCCTTGGGGGCGGCATTGCGGACGGCGGTGTCCGTGAGCTTGTTGGAGGCGTGGCGCATGCGTTGGTATCCGTTCCGTGGTAGCTCGTGTACCAGTGAACATACCAACGCTTTTGAGGGGATGTCTAGGGATGCTCCTGACCCTTCCAGGACGAGCGGGCACAAAAAAGCCCGGGATTTCCGGGCTTTTTTGGACTCTCTGGGATGTACTCAGATCATCAATTGGTGGAGGCGGCGGGAGTTGAACCCGCGTCCGCTAGTCCTCTGCCTTTGGCTCTACATGCTTAGATTCCGTCGATTGATTTAACTCTTAACAGCCCGACGGGCAGGACGTAAAGAGCGATCCCGTAAGTTTTAGCAGCTCGGTCCCGGGCAGACCTGGCTGCGAGTCAGATGAGATGACAGTTGGTTTCTTTATCTGACGTCAATCACCAACTGCTGAGGCCCTTAGGCCGCCAGAGCGTACGTTTCGTCGTTTGCGACTATTTGCTTGCAGCTTTGGATTTACGTGATTGGCTGCCATCACGACATGCACCGCAGGGTTTGTAACCAACGTCGAATCCAAATCGCCCCCGTAAACTGCCGGGTTTGTGAACTCCGTGGTTTGCTCTTCAGGCCTTCAATCTTCGCTTGCGAGATTTCTGCTCAGGGATGCGGTGGTATCGCGGTCCGTATCCCCAGGCTCTCTGTTCTGAGAGAGTATTTGGTACCGAGTACCAACGCGTACTATGGGCGTTCAGGCCCGGGATTTCAATGATTTATTGATAGGGATTTACCCTTGGATGTCGTGAGCTTCGAAGCTGGCGACTATTTGTGCGGCCGGTCGTCTCATCGGTGGTCATGGCGGACGATGCGCTGCTTTTCCCGATTCCAGTCGCGTTCCTTCTCTGTTTCACGTTTGTCGTGCAGTTGCTTGCCTTTCGCGAGGGCAATCTCCGCCTTCACGAGATGGTCTTTCCAATACAGCGCCGTGCATACGCAGGTATAACCTTTCTGCTGCGTACCGCCGATGAGCTTGTCGAGCTCGCGCTTTTTCAGCAACAGCTTACGGGTGCGGGTGGGATCGACGACATAGTGGGTGGATACCGTGGAAAGCGGCGTAATGAGGGCGCCGATCAGCCAAGCCTCGCCGTTCTTCAACAGTACATAGCTGTCGGTGATCTGGCCTTTGCCTGCGCGCAGGCTTTTGACCTCCCACCCCATCAGCGCGACGCCCGCCTCGAATTTCTCTTCCAGGTGATAATCGAAGCGCGCTTTTTTGTTCTGCGCGATGGTATTGTTTTGCTGGGGTTTTTTACTCATGGCCGCGCATTATAGAGTGCACCGTCAGCCTTGAGTATGGGGGCGGCAAAAAATAAACCGCCGGATGAGAACGGCCATGTGAGGTGAATTCAGGTGTCGGGAGAGCAGCGTTGGCCTTGGTAAGACAGTCGGTCCACGGCGGCTGGGGCAGTCAGTGGACTTTCGTCGCGGCGGCGACCAGCGCCACGATCGGTCTGGGCAATCTATGGAAGTTCGCGTATCTGGCTGGCGTCAACGGCGGCGCCGGCTTTGTGCTGGTCTATCTGGCCTGTGTGCTGCTGGTGGCCGCGCCGGTGCTGGTGGCGGAGGTGGTGCTGGGTTCGCGCGGACGCAGTGATCCCATCCACGCCCTGGAGGCGGCGGCGAGAGAGTCCGCCGTCAGCCGCAAGTGGTGCTGGGTCGGCTGGCTGAGTTGCGCTACCGCGCTGATCATCCTGTCTTATTTCAGCGTGGTGGGGGGCTGGCTGATCGCCTATTTGCGCTGGCTGTATCAGGGCGAGCTGGTGGTTGTGAGCGCGCGCCAGGTGGGCGAACTGTTCGGGCAACTGCTCGGGGATGCCGGCCGCCAGATGGCCATGCACGGCGTTTTCATGGGCGTCGCTTGGCTGGTTGTCGCGCTCGGTGTGAGTCGTGGCCTGGGGCTGGTGTTGCGCCTGAGCCTGCCGCTGTTGATCGTGCTGTTGCTGGTGATGGTGTTGTGCGCAATCCGGATGGGGGATGTCGCCGCGGCGCTGGATTTCATGTTCGCGTTGCGCCCCGATGAATTGCGGGCCGACGCGATGCTGACGGCGTTGGGCCAGGCGTTCTTTTCGCTGAGTGTCGGCATGGCGGCGATGACCGCTTATGGCGCCTATACGCCGGATCGCAGTTCCATTTCGCGCATGGTCGGCATGGTGGTCTTGCTGGATGTGGTGGTGGCGCTGTTGGCGGGGCTGGCGATTTTCCCCATGGTGTTCGCGCAGCGGGTGCAACCGAATTTCGGGCCGGGGCTGATGTTTATCACGCTGCCTTACATTTTCGGCAACGTGCCCTACGGATCGATGATCGGCACCGCGTTTTTCGGCCTGGTGCTGCTGGCGGCCTTGGGCTCGGCCATCGCTTTGCTTGAGCCCGCGACCGCTTGGCTGGTGCAGCGCTTGCGTTGGCGCCGCCCCTGGGCTGCGCTGGCGCTGGCCGTTGGGGTTTGGTTGTTGGGGCTGCTCAGTATTTTTTCGTTCAGCCTCTGGCCGCACTGGCGCCCCGGTGGACGCAGCCTGTTCGCCTGGATCGATTGGCTCAGCGCGGATGTGATGTTGCCGCTCGGTTGCCTCGGCATGGCCGTCTTTGTCGGCTGGCGCATGCGTAAAGAGGCCATTCGCGATGAGCTGTTCGCCGAGCATCTCCGATTTTTTTACCTGTGGCGCTGGCTGCTGCGTTATATTGCGCCGCCGGCGATTACGCTTATCCTCGTCGCGGGCCTGTACCGGATGTGGGTGCAGTTGCATTGATGGCGACGGAAGCGTCGCTGTAACTGATCTTTCGAGCCGGGCGATAGACGATGACGGTGATTGAACGCAGCGCGTTGCTGCCTTACCCCGCCGTAGCGATGTACCAGCTGGTCAACGATATCGAGGCCTACCCCGATTTCATGGACGGCTGTGTCGGCGCGCAGATTATCGAGCGAACCGACGACACCATCGAAGCGCGGCTCGATCTCGCCAAGGCCGGCGTGCGTTACAGTTTCACGACGCGCAATCGCCTTCTGCCACCCGAGCGCATTGAATTATCCCTGGTGGAAGGGCCTTTCGAGTCTTTCAGTGGCGAATGGGCTTTCATCGCGCTCAACGATCAGGCCTGCAAGGTGACGCTCAAACTTCAGTTCAAGCTGGCCGGAAAATTGTTGGGGTTCGCCGCCAAGGCCATGTTCGGCGGCGTGGCGAACCAGCTGGTTGAGGCGTTGGTCAAGCGTGCGTCCGCTGTTTATAAAGCGGAGTGAGCGTGCGCATCGAAGTGGTGTATGCGCTGCCGGATCGACAGCGCCTCGTGACGCTGGAAATGGCCGAGGGCAGCACGGTGTTCGAGGCCGCGCGGAGCTCCGGCATGGAGGAGCAGTTTCCTGGGCTGGAGTTGGAGAACGCCGTGCTCGGTCTGTTCGGCAAGCGTGTGGAAAACCCACAGGAGACGGTGTTGCGCGACGGCGATCGCGTGGAAATTTACCGTCCACTGCTGATCGATCCGAAAGCGGTGCGCAAGCAGCGGGCAGAAAAAAATAAAAAGAGTTGAGTGAAACTCCGGCCGTGTTAACGCGGTTCACGCCGGGTCTGAGCGCTCCGTGCTTTTCCGTTGAGTTTCAAGTCGCCGTTATTTTCGTGTTTCGCGCGGACCGACTGCCGCAATGTATTCGACGCTTGGCATCGATGGTTTGCTTGCCGCCGGTATTGGCGCGGCGCAATTTCCAACTGCTGAGACGAGGCCTGCTGTTGGCGTTCTTTCACCTGTTTTTGGTCAGGCAGGCGTGGTCGCTGTTGCAGGGCTAATGTTTGGGCGGAGCAAGACAGGAGTTCGAAGGTAGTATGAACGGACTTGGACGGGAGCGTGTGGCCGCCTTGAATACGATGGCGGCCCGATTTAAAAGATGGACAGTACTAAAATTGGCGGCGGTATTTAATTGGTGGTCTGCGCCTGTTCCGGCATGAAGTCGCCGTTGATCGAGCTCAGCTTGTCATCCTGGAAAAATACCGTGAGGCGTTGTTCCTTGCGTTTGCCTTTGCTGTCTTGCAGCGTATAAACGTAGTCCCAACGGTCATCGTGGAAGGTGTCGTTGATCAGCGCGGTGCCCATCACGTATTGCACCTGGCTGCGGGTCATCCCCGGCTTCAGCTGATTAACCATGTCCTGCGTAATGATATTGCCCTGGTCGATGTTGATCCGGTAAACCCAGGGGAATTGGAGATCGCTGCAGGCGGTCAGACCGAGTGAGCCGGTCAAAATGAAGCAACCTGTCAAGAATGTAGAGACAAAAGGGGTAAGGCGCTTTTGCATGTGCCGGTTCCACGGTGTGTGAAGGAGTGCGATAATACCGCAACAACCAGGCCAGCGCTAAGGGGCGATTTGCGTATGACGGGAGAAAATCATGAACTTCGCAAAGCAGGCCTCAAGGTAACCCTGCCACGGGTCAAGATCCTGCAATTGCTGGAGCATGCCGAGGCCAACAACCATCATCTCAGCGCCGAGGACGTGTACAAACAGCTCCTGGAAAGTGGCGAGGATGTGGGGTTGGCGACGGTTTATCGGGTGCTGACCCAATTCGAAAGCGCGGGTCTGGTGTCGCGCCATAATTTCGAATCGGGACATTCGGTTTTTGAGCTGGCGAAATCCCAGCACCACGATCATATGGTGTGTGTGGATACCGGTGAGGTCGTTGAGTTTGTCGACGAGGTGATTGAGAAGCGCCAGCGCCAATTGGCGGAAGAGCGTGGCTACGAACTGGTCGACCACAGTCTGGTGTTGTACGTCAGACAGAAAAGCTGATCGCTTGCCGCGTTGCGATTTTGCCGCGGCAAAATTTTATTTCCTCTGTTCCCTCTTAAAAAATACATGCGCGCAATAAATATCGCAGCGCGCATGCTGCTTTTATCCTGTCGCATTTCAGTGCGTAAAACTCAGCATTTCGCGCGCATGGGCGCGGCTCTGGTCGGTAATGGTGATACCGCCGAGCATGCGCGCGATCTCCTCGATTTTCTCCGCGGGCTCCAGGCGGCGTAACGCGGCTCGCGTCGATTGGCGGGCGGTGGTTTTTTCCACACGAAAATGCTGGTGCCCCTTGCTGGCAACCTGTGGCTGGTGAGTGACGCAAAGCACCTGGCCGCGGCTTCCCAATTCGCGCAGGAGATTGCCCACCACCTCCGCCGTCGCGCCCCCAATGCCGACATCCACCTCGTCGAAAACCAGCGTGGGCGTGGCGCTGGTTTGGGCGGTGATGACCTGGATCGCCAGGCTGATGCGCGACAGTTCGCCGCCGGATGCGATGCGGTGCAAGGGTTGCGCCGGGCTGCCCGGGTTGGTGCTGATAAGAAATTCAATCTCCTCGCGGCCGTTGAGGTGGGGTGTGGCGCTGTCGCGACCGGTCAGGGCCACGGTGAATTTACAGCCGCCCATGGCGAGCGCCTGCAACTGCTTTTCCACTTGTTTTTGCAGCTTTCCGGCGGCCTGCTGGCGCCGTTTGCTCAAGTCCTGGGATGCGCGATCGTAATTCTGGCGCAGGCGGGCAAGCTCGATTTGAAGTTGTTCGATCTGGGCTCCGCTGCCACTGGCATTTTCCAGCTCCTCGCGCAATTGACGATGCAGCGCCAGTAGCTCCGGTGCCTGCAAACGATGTTTACGGGCGATGTCGTAAATGGTGTCGAGCCGGCTCCGCACCTCGAACAGGCGCTCCGGGTCGGGTTCGAACTGGTCCAGGTGATGTTGCAGTTCATGGCTGGCTTCTTCGACCTGGATCAGGGCGCTGCCCAGCATCTGCTCCGCCTCTACCAGCGCCGGTTGCTTGGCCTCGATTTCGCCCAGGGAGCGTAAGGCCTGGTTCAGGATATTGATGACATTGATTTCGCCTTCGCGGCATAGCGCCAGTGCATGCTGGCTGCTGCGCAGGGTTTCTTCGCTGCTGGCCAGTTGCCGTTGCTCCAGTTCCAGCTGTTCCAACTCGTTGTCGCCCAGTCCCAGGCGGTCCAGTTCGTCGACCTGATAGCTGAGCAATTGCAGGCGTGAGGTCTGCTCGTCGCGCTGGCCGCTCAAGGCTTCGATTCGCGCCGCGCATTGCTGGTGCTGCTGGGCCAGGGCCCGCACATTGTCGGCCAGCGCTTCGGTGCCGGCGAACGCATCGAGCAGGCTGCGTTGCTGGGTGGTTTTGAGCAGCGACTGATGGGCATGCTGGCTGTGGATGTCGATCAGCAGTTCGCCCAGCGCTTTCAAATCCTGGAGCGTGGCGGGTTGGCCGTTGATGTAGCCCCGGGAGCGACCTTCCGCGGTGATCACGCGGCGCAGCAGGCAGTCGTCGCCAACGAGCAGTTCCCGGCTTTCCAGCCATTTCCTGGCCTCGGCGATCGCGCCCGGCATGCGGCCGCCGGCCCGCGACGCCCCTATATCGAAGGTGGCATGAATTTCGGCGCGCTCCGCGCCGGCCCGCACACTGCTGGCGTCGGCGCGGTCGCCCAGGGCGAGCCCGAGGGCATCGAGCAGGATGGATTTGCCGGCGCCGGTCTCGCCGGTCAATACGGTCATGCCGTGGCTGAATTCCGCGTCGATGTGTTCGGCGATGGCGTAGTTATCGATACTCAGGTGCACGAGCATGCCGGTTCTCCGTCGGTGGTCGGCTTTTTATCTGTGTTTTTATACAGTATTGCGGGATGGGTTTGCAATGCTGTTGGCGGCGGGTAAAGTGCTTACAGTTTGTGCAGGTCGTCAGGCAGCTGGTCTCAGGATGGTGTGGCGGTCGTGGCTAGGGCGCGACAGTTGCGATAAGCTCCCGGGGTTTTTCCGGTTTTTGCCGTGCCTTGCGTGCGGCCTCGTCCCGCTGTCGGGGAGACGGTGCAATTTATGGCTAAAGAGTTGATCTCGGATCGCGCCCAGCAGCTGCTCAAGGCGCTGATCGAGCGTTACATCCGCGATGGGCAGCCGATCGGTTCACGCGTGCTGGTGGAGGAGAGCGGCCTGCCGATCAGTGCCGCCACGGCGCGCAATGTCATGGCGGATCTGGAGGCGATGGGGCTGATCCGGGCGCCGCACACGTCGGCGGGCAGGATTCCGACCAAGCAGGGTTATCGGCTGTTCGTCGACACGCTGGTCACGGTGCGGCCCCTGGAGCACGGCGCGCTGATCAGCCTGCAGAGGGAGTTGCACCGCGACAAATCCACCAAGGAGCTGATGGAGAGCGCATCCCAGTTGCTGGCCAGGATCACCGCCCAGGCCGGGCTCGTCTCTCTGCCGCGGCAGCCGCGGGTGGTCTTGCGCCAGGTCGAGTTTCTGCCGTTGTCGGATAACCGCGTGCTGGTGATTCTGGTCATCAACGAGCGCGAAGTGCAGAACCGCGTTATCTATACCGGCCGGCCGCACAGCGATCTGGAGCTGCAACAGGCGGCCAATGTCATCAACCAGCGCTTTGCCGGGCGCACGCTGGACGCGGTGCGCGCCGCGCTGATCGAGGCCATGCGCGCCGACAAGGCGTCCATCGACCGGCATCTGCAGGCCAGCCTCGATCTGGCCAGCAAGGCGTTCGAGCCGCCGGAGGGCGAATCCGCCCGCGATTACGTCGTGGCCGGCGAAACCCGCCTGATCGGCGGCGTCGGGCCCGAAGAGATCGACAAGCTCAAGGATTTGTTCGAGGCCTTCCAGCAGAAGCGCGACATCCTCGATCTGGTAGACCGCTGTATCCGCGCCGACGGCGTACAGATCTTCATCGGCGAAGAGGCCGGCTGCGATGTGCTCGGCGATTTCAGCGTGATTACCGCGCCTTATCAGGACGGCAACGAAACGCTCGGCGTGCTGGGGGTGATCGGCCCGACCCGCATGGCGTATGAGCGCGTCATCCCGATCGTGGATGTCACCGCCCGCATGCTCAGCACGGCTCTCAAGGCTCTCTAGGACCTTCTTCCTCCCCCGCTCTTGAAATAATCGGAACCGTCCCCATAACTATCGGCCAAGGTTAATGCACCCCGGGTGGGGTGCGCTTCCGGGAGCGCGCCGATGGCCGCGCCCCGTGTGTGTTGACCAGACCGTATGGAGAATTCTTGTGGCAGAGCAGAACAATTCCCAGGATACCGACAACGCGGCCGAACCGTTGCCAGCCGATGCCGTAGAGCAGCCGGCCGCGGAGGGGCCCGCCGACGCGGCGGCCCTGCAGGCGGAGCTGGAGTTGGCCAGGCAACAGCTGGCGGAGGCCAAGGACCAGGCTCTGCGCGTGGCGGCCGAAGCGCAGAACCAGCGCCGTCGCGCCGATAAAGATGTGGAAAATGCGCACAAGTTTGCGCTGGAAAAGTTCGCTGGCGCGTTGTTGCCGGTGGCGGATAACCTGGAACGTACCCTGGATGCGGCGGACGCCAAAAACGAGGCGGTCAAACCGCTGCTCGAAGGTGTCGAGCTGACCTACAAAAACCTTCTCGATGTGCTCGGTAAGTTCCAGGTCGAGCAGATCGACCCGCTGGGCGCGCCTTTCGACCCGCAATACCACGAGGCGGTCTCGATGCTGGAAAATCCCGATGTCGAGCCCAATACCGTCCTGCACGTGATGCAAAAAGGCTACACCCTGAGCGGCCGTCTGCTGCGCGCCGCGATGGTGGTGGTGGCCCGGGGCGGCGCCAGGAAGATCGACGAGAACGCTTGAGGTCGGATGCGCGTCGCGGACGCGGCGGATTGCCGCCGCGCCACGAGGCGCTTGTTGGGTCGGGCCGCGGTGAAGGGACGGCGGTTATCGATCCGCTCCTCCCTTGAATTTACCGACGCCGGGCCAATATAAGTCGGCAAGATTTTTCGGCGGCAGCCCCATCCAGCGCGACGGCGGCCGCACACAAGGAGACTATGTAATGGCAAAAATTATCGGAATCGACCTGGGTACCACCAACTCCTGCGTCGCCATCATGGATGGCGACAAGGTCAAGGTACTGGAAAACGCCGAAGGCGCACGCACCACCCCGTCCATCGTCGCCTATACGGACGACGGTGAAATCCTGGTCGGGCAGAGCGCCAAGCGCCAGGCCGTCACCAACCCGAAAAACACGCTGTACGCGGTCAAGCGCCTGATCGGCCGCCGCTTCACCGACGACGTCGTGCAGAAAGACATCAGCATGGTGCCCTACACCATCGTCAAGGCGGACAACAATGACGCCTGGGTCGAGGTTAACGGCAAGCGTATGGCGCCCCCGCAGGTCTCCGCGGAAGTGCTGAAGAAAATGAAGAAAACCGCCGAGGACTATCTGGGCGAGGAAGTGACGGAAGCGGTCATCACCGTGCCCGCATACTTCAATGACTCCCAGCGCCAGGCGACCAAGGACGCCGGCCGCATCGCCGGCCTCGACGTCAAGCGCATCATCAACGAGCCGACCGCGGCCGCGCTGGCTTATGGCATCGACAAGGAGGGCAATAGCGACCGTGTCATCGCGGTATACGACCTGGGCGGCGGTACCTTCGATATCTCGATCATCGAAATCGCCGACGTCGACGGTGAAAAGCAGTTCGAAGTACTGTCCACCAACGGCGACACCTTTCTGGGCGGCGAAGACTTCGACCTGGTACTGATCAACTACCTGGCCGACGAATTCAAGAAAGACAACGGCATCAACCTGCGCGGCGATCCGCTGGCGATGCAGCGTCTGAAAGAAGCGGCGGAAAAAGCCAAGATCGAGCTGTCCTCGAGCCAGCAGACCGAAGTCAACCTGCCGTACATCACCGCCGATGCGACCGGTCCGAAACACCTGGTGGTGAAACTGACCCGCGCCAAGCTGGAAGCGCTGGTCGAGGAGCTGGTCGACCGCTCGCTGGAGCCGGTGCGCATTGCGCTGAAAGACGCGGGCAAGTCGCCGCAGGAAATCAACGAAGTCATTCTCGTCGGCGGCCAGACCCGGATGCCGATGGTGCAGAAAAAAGTCGCGGATTTCTTCGGCCAGGAGCCGCGCAAGGATGTGAATCCGGACGAGGCCGTGGCGATGGGCGCCGCGATTCAGGGGGCGGTGTTGAGCGGCCATGTGAAAGACGTGCTGCTGCTCGACGTGACGCCGCTGACCCTGGGCATCGAAACCATGGGTGGCGTGGCCACGCCGCTGATCGAGAAGAACACGACGATTCCGACCAAGAAATCGCAGATCTTCTCGACCGCGGAAGACAACCAGACGGCGGTGACGATTCACGTCGTGCAGGGCGAGCGCAAGCGCGCGGCGGACAACAAGTCCCTGGGCCGTTTCGACCTGGCCGATATTCCGCCGTCGCCGCGCGGCATGCCGCAGATCGAAGTGACCTTCGATATCGACGCCAACGGTATTCTGAACGTATCGGCCAAAGACAAGGCCACCGGCAAGCAGCAGTCGATCCGCATCACGGCGTCCAGCGGCCTGTCCGAGGACGAGATCCAGAAAATGGTGCGCGACGCGGAGGCCAACGCCGAGTCGGACAAGAAATTCGCCGAGATCGCGCAGGCGCGCAACACCGCCGAAGGCCTGGTGCACGCCACGCGCAAAACCCTGCAGGAAGCGGGCGACAAAGTGACCGCCGAGGAAAAGGCGAACATCGAGGCGGCGATCGTCGAGGTGGAAGAAGCGGTCAAGAGCGAAGACAAGGCGGCCATCGAGGCGGCCACCCACAAGCTGACCGAAGCCTCCAGCGGCATGGCGCAGAAAATGTACGCCGAAGCGCAGAGCAAGGCGCAGCCGTCCGGCGAGGGCGCGCAATCGTCCGGCGGCAAGGACGATGTGGTCGATGCCGAGTTCGAGGAAGTCAAGGACGATAAATAACGGCCGGAGCCGACCGGGATCGCGCGGCGGGAGACATCTGTCCGCCGCTGATGGACCTGATCCCGGAAATTGCACCGCAGGGCTTGCTTGTGGTTCTGGTCGGGGTCAGTATGGCGCGTCCATACTGACCCCGTGTCGTTGTTGAATAACCAAATTTATGAAAGTCGATTAAGCCGAACTCATGTCCAAACGCGATTATTACGAAGTGCTCGGTGTGGCCCGCGACGCCGCCGAGGCCGAGATTAAAAAGGCTTATCGCCGCGTGGCGATGAAATTCCACCCGGACCGCAATCCCGGCGACAAGGAAGCCGAAGAGCGCTTCAAGGAAGCCAGCTCGGCCTACGAGGTCCTGTCCGATTCGCAAAAACGCGCCGCCTACGATCAGTTCGGCCACGCCGGCGTCGATGGCGCCGCGGGCGCGGGCGGCTTCGGCGGCGGTGGCGCCAGCTTCTCGGATATCTTCGGCGATGTGTTCGGCGATATTTTCGGCGGTGGTGGCGCGCGCGCCCGCAGCGGGCCGCAGCGCGGTTCGGATCTGCGCTACACGCTGGAGATCGATCTCGAAGAAGCGGTGCGCGGCACCACGGCCAAAATTCGCGTGCCGACGCTGGTGCGCTGCGGCGAATGCAGCGGCTCCGGCGCGCGCAAGGGCAGCGCGCCGGTCACCTGTACCACCTGTGGCGGCGTCGGTCAGATCCGCATGCAGCAGGGCTTTTTCTCGGTACAGCAAACCTGTCCGAACTGTCGCGGCAAAGGCAAGATGATCACCGACCCCTGCGGCAAGTGCTATGGCCGCGGCGTGGTCGAAGAAACCAAAACCCTGTCGGTCAAAGTGCCGCCCGGCGTCGACACCGGCGATCGCATCCGCTTGGCCGGCGAGGGCGAGGCCGGACCGGATGGCGGACCCGCGGGCGATCTGTATGTGCAGGTCTCGGTGCGCGAGCACCCGATCTTCGAGCGCGACGGCAAGCATCTCTACTGC
>Ga0153956_1001492_pt1 | contig 20210 bp, 17 predicted proteins | sample TSFL040MetaG_FD_104704 | JGI IMG/M metagenome (GOLD analysis project Ga0153956, IMG submission 104704) | Attine ant fungus gardens microbial communities from Florida, USA - TSFL040 MetaG | ecosystem: Host-associated > Fungi > Mycelium > Unclassified | place: USA: Florida, Wekiwa Springs...
AGTTCGCCGGGATAGTCGTAGCCAGGCGCAGAGCCGGGATAGGGGCCGGTCGCGGGATGGGTGTAGAGTTCGGTCAGGCCGGGCGGCAGGTGTTCGATCAGCGCGCGGACGCGCCCGGTCGTCATATGCCCGCTCCAGCCGAGGCCGAACACCCGATCGGGCACCAGCAGCCCGGCGCGCCGCATCCGCGCGCGGACCAGCCTGGCCCAGGGGAGCGCGATATCCACACCCTTGGTCGGCTCGATCCGCCTGAGGATGCCGCGCGGCTCGATCGGCGCGCGGATCGCGGTCATACCGTAGCGTTTACCGATCTTCAGGATCGTGCCGGCGATGGTCGGGTGAAGGTGGAAATGCTTGTGCGCGTTGACGTGATCGAGCGGCAGCCCGGTCGCGGCGAAGGCGGCGAACTGCGCCTCGATCTCGGCGGCGAGCTGGCGGCGCGCGGCCGGCTTGGCGAAGATCGTGATCCCGGCGCCGACCATGCCGGTGCGGAAGTGGCCGGTCGTATCGACCAGATCGGGCACTCGCTCCGGAGGGAGGGCAGGGCGGCCTTCGACGAGGACGAGATGGAGCCCGACGCCGAGCGCGGGGTTGCGCCGTGCGATCTCTAGGGCCTCCGCAGCGCCGGTCGCGGCGACCATCAGCGAGGCGGCGGTAAGAATGCCCTCGCGATGCGCCGTCTCGACCGCGGCATTCACGTCGGGCGAGGCGCCGAAATCGTCTGCGGTGACGATGAGGCGGTGCATATCGGACAAAGACAAATCGTACTAATCGACGCGCGTGAACAGGCAGCGAAACGTCGCGCCGATGCGATAGCTGCCATCCGCCCGACGGAACGGTGCGAGCGCGTCGGTGTGCGCTGCCGTCACCGTCTCTTCGCCCGCTACGGCCATCGCTCTCGCCGCGACGCCTGACGAGTTCAACCCGCGCAGCGCGGTCGCGAGATCGGGATAGGCCACGTCGGCCTTCACGTCCTCCACCGCTTCGACGCGCAATCCCGCCCTGGCCGCGAGATCGCGCAGCGCCGCTTCGGTCGAGAGTGCGAAGGGGCCGCCGGCGCCCGGCGGCGGCGGCGGGAGGAGCGGGCCGAGCGCGCGGATCACGTCGGCCATCGGCATACCTTCCGGCTCGCCCCAGGCGACCATCGCGACCATGCCGCCGGGCTTCGTCACGCGGCGCGCCTCGCCCAGCGCCAGCGCGGGATTGCCGGCGAACTGGAAGGAATTGAAGCCAGTCACCACGTCGAAAAGGCCGTCCGCGAATGGCAATCGCTCCATGTCGCCTTGGCGGAAATCACCTTCGGGCACGCGTTCGCGTGCGATCGCCAGCAAGTCCGTGGCGGCGTCGATGCCCGAGACCCGCGCACCTTGCGCCACAGCCATCGCCGCCGCCATGCCTGCTCCGCAGCCGATGTCGCAATAGGCCGTATCGGCGCCGATCCCGGCGCGCGCCAGCACCGCGTCATAGGCCGGGCGGACGATGCCTTCCTGGATATCGGCCCAGTCGCGCGCGCGGGCGCCCCAGAGCGGGCCGTTGATCGCGGCGGTCTGCGGGCGGGACTCGTGCGACATGGCGATGCCTCCGATTTAGTCATCCCCGCTTCCGCGGGGATGATTTATAAAATCAGCAATACTTATATCTTACGCCGCCTCCTTGCGACGGCGCAGGAAGTCGAAGAACTCGACGCCCTCGCGCAGGCGGCGTTTCATCATGTCCCAGTCGGTCAGCATTTCCTTCACGATCTCCCAGATCTTGGAAGGCCGGAAATAGAAGCGCTTGTAGAATTCCTCGACCTTGTCGAAGATCACTTCGGACGAGAGGTGCGGATAGCTGAGCTGCGCGATCTGGTTGCCGCCGTCGGTCAGCAGGTGATCGGTGCCGTCGAACCAGCCATTCTCGGTCGCCTGCTTGTACAGGAACGTGCCGGGATAGGGCGCCGCGAGCGACACCTGGATCGTGTGCGGATCGATTTCCTTGGCGTAGTTGATCGTCTCCTCGATCGTCTCCAATGTCTCGCCGGGGAGCCCCAGGATGAAGGTGCCGTGGATCGTCAGGCCGAGCGCGTGCGCGTCCTTGGTGAACTGGCGCGCGACGTCGGTGCGCAGGCCCTTCTTGATGTTGTGCAGGATCTGCTGGTTGCCGCTTTCATAGCCGACGAGCAGAACGCGGCAACCGCCTTCCTTCATCGCCTTCAGCACCGGCTGCGGCACGTTGGCCTTGGCGTTGCAGCCCCAGGTGACGCGGAAGCCGGGGGTGCCGAAGCCGAGCTTCCTGAGCTCGCCCGACAATTCGACGACGAAATCGTGCGCGTCGGCGAGCGTGTCGTCGTCGAAGAATATCTCGTTCACCTCGGGCATCTCGGCGAGGATGTATTTCACCTCCTCGATCACCTTCGGCACGGTGCGGTGGCGATAGCGATGGCCGCTGATCGTCTGCGGCCACAGGCAGAAGGTGCAGCGGCTCTTGCAGCCGCGCCCGGTGTAGAACGAGACGTAGGGGTGGCGCTGATAACCGCCATAATATTTCGAGGTGTCGAGGTCGCGCTTGTAGATCGGCGAGACCATCGGGAGGACGTCCATGTCCTCGATCTGCGCACGGTCCTTGTTGCGCACGAGGGTGCCGTCGGGCGCGCGCCAGGTGATGCCGTCGATCTCGGCGAGCGGACGGCCCTCGGCCAGCTCGACGCAGGTGAAATCATATTCCTCGCGGCAGACGAAATCGATCGCGTCGCAGGCGGCGAGGCTCTTCTCGTCCTCGATCATCACCTTCGCGCCGACGAAGCCGAGCAGGATCTTCGGATTGCGCTCCTTGATCAGCCTGGCGGTGCGGATGTCCTGCCCGAAGCTCGGCGTCGAAGTGTGGAGGATGACGAGATCGCGCTCGTCGAACTCGTGCGCGATATCCTCCCACGTCTGATCGTGCGCGGGGGCGTCGATCAGCTTCGATCCCTCGATCATCGCCGCGGGCTGCGCAATCCAGGTCGGATACCAGAAGCTCTTCACCTCGCGCTTCATCTGATAGCGTGCGCCGGCGCCGCCGTCATAGCCGTCGAACGAGGGGGCCTGGAGGAACAGGGTACGCAGCGTCATGAGGGGAAATTCTCCGGTTCGGCCGCGATCCGGCCGTTCTGCACCATTTTAAGCCTTGCGCCGCGCCAATCAACCGATCGCACCCCGAGACTGGCGACGAAAACCGCCAGGGTGAGGCAATCCCGCAACGGCAACAGCCACAAGGGCGCGGTGCGCTGGCCGGCCTGATGGTCCGCGATCATGGCGATAGCGAGGCGGACGAGGAGCGCCAGGCCGGCGAACGCGAGCGCGGCGGCCGGGAAGATCGGCAGCGCGAGGAGCGCGAGCGGGAAGGGGATGGCGATCACGCTCATCGCATAGGACACCGGCGCGACGTCGCGGACGGTCGCGCCCCAGCGGAGCTCATGACGCCACGTCTCGCCGAAATCGCGCTCGGCCGAGGCGTGCGTTACGAGCATCGGCGGGACGGCAACCTGCAAGCCCTGCGCGGCGATCGCCTCGCCGATCGCGTAATCGTCGGCGAGCGTGTCGGCGAAGGCGGCAAACCCGCCGATCGCGGCGAGCATCTCGCGACGCAAGGCGATGGTCGAGCCCATGCAGGGCCTGGCGAGGCCCCAGGCGGTGCCGAAGATCACGCCGGGCAGGAATTGCCACGACAGTCCGGCGGCGGCGATGCGCGACCAGGAACCGGCATCGCCACGGCCGTGATAGGCGACGGTGACCGCGCCGACGCCGGGCCTGTCCAGCGCGGCGAGCAGGCGAGTGAGATAGTCGGGGCGTACGGCCATGTCGCTGTCGCTCAACGCGATGACCTCATGCGCGATATGCGGCTCGAGGTTGATGAGATTGGCGATCTTGCCGTTGGCGGCGTGCGGCGTGGGATCGACGATCAGGTCGATCCGCGTCTCGGGATAGCGCGCCTTTAGTGCTTCCACCGCCGCGATCGCCGGGTCGTTGGCGCGCTGCACGCCGCAGAGCAACTGGATCGGTCCGTCATGTTCCTGCGTCAGGAAGCTGGCGAGATTATCGGCGAGGCGGGGCTCGGCGCCGTGGAGCGGCTTGAGGATCGTCACGCCCTCGCTGCGCCGCTGGGCAGAGGTCGATCGGGCGAAGAAGTGACGGAAGGTCACGGCCGCGGCGATCATGTAGAGGCTGCCGATCAGGCTCAGCCCGAGCAGCGCCCAGCCGACAGTCGCGATGATGGCGTGCCCCATGACGCTCCCCTATCGCGCGCGAAACGTCCTGTGTAGAGCGCGGCTGTGCGCAATACTCCCCACTCGATCACCCTGACCCCGGACTTGATCCGGGGGAAGGGTTGCCCTGTTCCTTGCGCGGTGCAGGCCGAGAAAGGCAGGGCTTCGACAAGCTCAGCCTCAACGGTTGAAAAATGAGCGATCCCGTCACTCTCGTCACCGGCGTCTCGGGCTTTGTCGGCTCGGCCGTGGCGCGTGCGCTGGCGGCGCGGGGCGAGCGGGTGCGCGGACTGGTGCGCGCGTCGAGCCCACGCGCGAACCTTGCCGACTTTCCGGGCGAGCTGGTCGAGGGCGATTTGCGCGATGCCGATGCAGTCGGGCGCGCGATGCGGGGCGTACGGCATCTCTATCACGTCGCGGCGGACTACCGCCTGTGGGCGCCCGATCCCGAAGAGATCGTCCGCAACAATGCGGCGACGACGCGGATCGTGATGGAGGCGGCCTTGGCCGCGGGCGTCGAGCGCGTCGTCTACACTTCCAGCGTCGCCACCCTACGCATTCCCGACGGCGCTCCCGCCGACGAGACCATGCCCGCCACGCCCGGACAGGCAGTAGGCGCCTACAAGCGCAGCAAGGTCGTGGCCGAGCGGCTGGTCGAGGCGATGGTGGCGGAGCGCGGGCTGAACGCGGTGATCGTCCAGCCCTCCACGCCGATCGGCCCGCGCGACGTAAAACCCACGCCTACGGGCCGCATCATCGTCGAGGCGGCGAACGGCAAGATGCCGGCCTATCTCGATTCGGGGCTGAATCTCGTCCATGTCGACGATGCCGCCGCCGGGCATCTGCTGGCGATGGACAAGGGGCGCACCGGCGAGCGCTATATCCTCGGCGGGCAGGACGTCATGCTCGGCGACATGCTGGCCGAGATCGCGCGGATCGTCGGCCGCAAGCCGCCGACCATGGCGCTGCCCCGCGCGCCGCTGTTCCCGCTCGCCTGGGCGAATGAGCGGATCGCGCGGGTGACGGGCAAGGATCCCTTCCTGACGCTCGATTCGCTGCGCATGGCGAAATACCGGATGTTCTTTTCGTCGGCGAAGGCGGAGCGCGAACTGGGATACGTCGCGCGGCCGCATGGCAAGGCACTGGAGGATGCGATCGACTGGTTCCGGCGGGCGGAAATGATCCGGTGATCTGGAATGTGCTGGGCGCCCTCGCGCTCGTCGTCTGGGCGGTGCTGCTGTTCGGCCGCCACGGCTGGTGGCTCGCCGCCGAGCGCGACACGCGCGATGTGCCGTCCGAGCCTTCGCATTGGCCGGCGGTGACGGCGGTGGTGCCTGCGCGCGACGAGGCAGATGTGATCGCGCGCTCGATCGGGAGTCTCGCGACGCAGGATTATTCCGGCGATTTCCGTATCGTGCTGGTCGATGATTCGAGCGGCGATGGCACCGGCGATATCGCGCGCGGGCTGGGATCGAACCGGGTCGAGGTGCTGACCGGCGCGCCGTTGGCGGCGGGCTGGACGGGCAAGCTCTGGGCGGTGTCGCAGGGCGTCGCGCATGCGGGCGAGGCCCCCACTTATCTCTGGCTCACCGACGCCGATATCGAACACGCGCCCGATACGCTCCGCACGCTCGTCGCGCGGGCCGAGGGCGAGGGGCGCGCTCTGGTCAGCCTGATGGCGAAACTGCGCTGCGACACGCTCGCCGAGCGGATGCTGGTGCCCGCGTTCGTGTGGTTCTTCCAGATGCTCTACCCATTCGGCCGGGTGAACCGGCCGGGCGGGATCGGCGGCGCGGCAGGCGGCTGCATGTTGGTAAAGCGCGAGGCGCTGGAGGCGGCGGGCGGCATCGCGGAGGTCCGCGGCGCGCTGATCGACGATTGCACGCTCGGCGCCTTGCTCAAGCGGCAGGGGCCGATCTGGCTTGGCCTGACCGACCGCTCGCGCAGCATTCGGCCCTATGAGAGCTTCGGTTCGGTCGCGGCGATGATCGCACGCTCGGCTTACGCGCAGCTCGATTATTCGCCGTTGCAGCTGGTCGGCACGGTGCTCGGGCTGGGCATCGTCTATCTCGCGCCGCCCTTGCTCGCGATCTTCGGGCACGATCTCGCGCGCTGGTGCGGGCTGGCGGCGTGGCTCGCGATGGCGGTCGCGTACCAGCCGATGCTGCGTTTCTACCGCCGTTCGCCGCTCTGGGGCGTGGCGGTGCCGGCGATCGCGGCTTTCTACGCGGGGTGCACCTTGCTATCGGCGTGGCAGCATATGCGGGGACGTGGCGGAATGTGGAAGGGCCGGGCGCAGGCCGCGGTGAGCCGGCGATGAGCGGCGCCGATCAGCTTGCCTCGGGCAAGGGCAGCAAGGACGAGAATTTCCCCGTCGCCAGCCGCCTGGTGAAGCCGCAATATCGCGCGCCGATCATGGCGTTCTACCGTTTCGCCCGCGCCGCCGACGACATCTCGGATCACGAAACTGCCAGCGCGGACGAGAAGCTACACTTGCTCGGCGAGATGCGCGCGGGGCTCGATGGCGAGGGCGCGCCGCAGGCGATGACGCTGCGTGACGTCATGGCGGCACGCGGCATCGATCCGGTCCATGCGCACGATCTGCTCGATGCCTTCGAGCAGGACGTGACCAAGATCCGCTACGCCGATTGGGACGATCTGGTTGCCTATTGCCGCAAATCGGCGATGCCGGTCGGGCGTTTCGTGCTCGACGTGCACGGCGAGGATCGCGCCCTTTGGCCGGCCAATGATGCGTTGTGCGCCGCCTTGCAGGTGATCAACCACCTGCAGGATTGCGCGAAGGATTATCGCACGCTCGATCGGGTTTACATCCCGGCTGAGACATTCACTGCAACTGGCTCGAAGATCGAGGATTTGAAGGCGAACCACGCGACCCCGCAACTGCGCGCCGCGATCGTTGAACTGGCCAGCAAGACCTGGGTACTTCTCGATATGTCGGCACCCTTCGCCAAACAGATCAAGGATGGACGCCTGTCGATGGAAGTGGCGGTGATCCAGCGGCTTGCGCGCGATCTCGTCCGCCGCCTGCAGACGCGCGATCCGCTGAGCGAGCGCGTCCATCACGGCAAGTGGGAGGCTTTGTTCCTCTCCGGCAGCGCTGCACTTGGCAACCTCGTCCGGCGCGCGGCATGAATCCGGATACCACTCCCGCTGCGCTGCAGAAGCAGGTCTCGGGCAGCAGCTTCTACGCCGGGATGCGCGTGCTGCCCAAGGCCGAGCGCGAGGCGATGTACGCGATCTACGGTTTCTGCCGGCTGGTCGACGATATCGCCGATGACGAGGTCGGCACGCCGGCCGAACGAAGCGCGGCGCTCGACCAATGGCGCTGGGATCTCGATTCGCTCTATGCCGGCGGAGATCCGGGGCAGGCAGCGCTGGTCGCCGAGGCGGTGAAGCGCTTCGGTCTGAAGCGCGAGGATTTCGAGGCGGTGATCGACGGCATGGCGATGGATGTCGCGGGTGACATCCGCTGGCCGTCGCTGGCCGAGCTCGATCTCTATTGCGACCGCGTCGCCTCGGCGGTGGGGCGGCTATCGGTGCGCGTGTTCGGGATGGACGAGGCACCGGGGATCGAGCTGGCCTATCACCTCGGCCGCGCGCTGCAGCTGACCAATATCCTGCGCGACGTGGACGAGGACGCGGCGATCGGCCGCGTCTATCTGCCCGAGGAAGCGATTGCGGCGCAGGGGATTGCCTTCACCACGCCGCTCGAGGTGGTGAACGATCCGCGCATCGACGGCGCCTGCCGCGCGGTCGCGGCAATCGCGCACGAGCATTACGCCCGCGCTCGCGCCGTGCTGAAGACCCGCCCGCGCGGCCATCTGATCGCGCCGCGCTTGATGGAGGCGGCCTATGCCAAGGTGCTGGCGCGCACCGAGGTGATCGGCTGGAAACCGCCGCGCCGCCGCGTGAAGGTCTCGAAGCTCGCGCTGCTCTGGACCGTCGCGCGGCTGATGGTGACGCGGTGAGGGGCAACAGGAAAGTGTTCTCCCGCGAAAGCGGGAGTCCAGGGCCACATGCGCTTCGTTCGCGACTCTGGGCTCCCGCTTTCGCGGGAGAACAAGGTGTTGGGCGTTGAGCTTCACCAAGGCAACGATTGCAGGTGCCGGGCTGGCGGGGCTTTCCGCCGCTGTCGCTCTGCGCAAGGCCGGCCTCACCGTATCGATCGTCGATTCCGCGGCGCAGGCAGGCGGACGCTGCCGGTCGTACCACGATCCACAGCTCGGCATGACGATCGACAACGGCAATCACCTCGTCCTGTCGGGCAACACGGCGGTCGCGCGCTTCCGCGAGGCTGTCGGTGCCAAGGGCGCGCTGGCCGGGCCGGATCATGCCGGATTCACCTTTCGTGACCTCAACGATGGCAAGAGCTGGACGGTGCGGATCAGCGATGGGCGCGTGCCGTGGTGGATCGCCGACCGCGACGCGCGCGTGCCGGGCAGCGGGATCGTCGACTATCTGCCGATCCTGCGCCTGCTCGACCGGCGCGAGGCGCGGGTGGACGAGCGCTTCACCACGATCGGCCCGGTCTGGGAGAAACTGCTCGAGCCGGTGCTGCTCGCCGCGCTCAACATCGCGGCGGGCGAGGGATCGGCGCGACTGACGGCAAATGTGCTGCGCGAGAGCATGATGAAGGGCGGGCAGGCGACACGCCCGCTGATCGCCGAGCCGAGCCTCGCCGCCGCGTTCATCGATCCAGCGCAGATCTGGCTCGCAGCGCATGATGCGCCGATCGCGCTCGGTCGTCGGCTTCGCGCGCTCGCGTTGGAGGGAGACCGTGTCAGCGGGCTCGATTGGGGCGCGGGCATCGAACCGGTGGCCAGGGACGAAGCGGTGATCCTCGCGGTGCCGCCTTGGATCGCGGGCGCGCTGGTGTCCGATCTCACCGTGCCCGACGCATTCCGCGCGATCGTCAACGGCCATTTCGCCATGCCCGCCCCGGCGAACGCCCCGCGCATGCTCGGCCTGTTCGGCGGCACCGCGGAGTGGCTGTTCGCGTTCCCCGATCGCATCTCGATCACCGTCAGCGCCGCCGACCGGCTGATCGACATCGATCGCGAGGAGCTGGCGTGGACGTTCTGGTCCGATATCCAGCGTGCCTACGGCTTCACCGCCGACATGCCGCGCTGGCAGATCGTGAAGGAAAAGCGCGCCACCTTCGCCGCGACGCCGGAGCAGAACGCCAAGCGCCCGCCCGCGCGCACGCGTTGGACGAACCTGTTCCTCGCCGGCGACTGGACGCAGACCGGCCTCCCCGCGACGATCGAGGGCGCATTGCGCTCGGGCGAGACCGCCGCCGCCTTGGCGCTCGGCGCCTCGGCGGGCTAAAGAGCGGCCCATGCAGGCGCCGCTCGATACCCTTTCCGCGCTCGACCGCTCGATCGGCCGCGCCACCGCCGCGCTCGCCGCCGCGCAGCAGGACGACGGGCATTGGGTGTTCGAGCTGGAGGCGGATTGCACGATCCCGGCCGAATATGTCCTGCTGCGTCATTATCTCGGCGAGCCGGTCGATGCCGTGCTCGAAGCCAAGATCGCGACCTATCTGCGCCGCATCCAGTCCGACGTGCATGGCGGCTGGAGCCTGTTCCACGCCGGCCGGTTCGACATCAGCGCGAGCGTGAAGGCCTATTATGCGCTAAAGATGATCGGCGATTCCGTCGATGCGCCGCACATGGTCCGTGCGCGCGCGGCGATCCTGAAGGCGGGCGGTGCGGCGGCGGTCAACGTCTTCACGCGCATCCAGCTGGCGTTGTTCGCGGCCGGGCCGTGGGCGGCCGTGCCGACCATGCCGCCCGAGCTGATCCTGCTGCCGCGCTGGTTCCCGATTCATCTCTCCAAGATGAGCTATTGGGCACGCACCGTGGTGGTGCCGCTGCTGGTGCTCGGCGCGTTGCAGCCGGTCGCGCGCAACGCGCTCGGGGTGAAGGTCGACGAACTCTACACCGGCGAGTCCGCCGCGTTGAAGAGCCAGGCGGCCGACCCGAAATGGCTGTGGACCAAAGGGTTTAACGCGCTCGACCGCGTGCTCAAGGCCGGCAACGGGCTGTGGCCGAAGACGCTGCGCGCGCGCGCGATCCAGGCCTGCGTCGATTGGGTGACCGAGCGGCTCAACGGCGTCGATGGGCTCGGTGCGATCTATCCGGCGATGGCGAACAGCGTGATGATGTTCGATTGCCTCGGCATCGGCCCCGACGATCCGCGCCGCAGGATCGCCCGCGAATCGGTCGAGCGGCTGCTCGTGATCAAGCACGACGAAGCGTACTGCCAGCCCTGCGTCTCGCCGGTGTGGGACACCGCGCTCGCGGCGCATGCGATGCTCGAGGCTGGCGGGGCGGAGAACGAGGCGCTGGCGGATCGCGCGCTGGAGTGGCTCAAGCCGCGCCAGGTGCTCGACGTGGCGGGCGACTGGGCCGAGGAGCGCCCTGGCGTGCGCTCCGGCGGCTGGGCGTTCCAGTATAACAACGACCATTATCCGGATCTCGACGATACCGCCGTGGTGGTGATGGCGATGGACCGCGCGCAGGGCCGCACCGGCGAGTATCGCGAGGCGATCGATCGCGGGGTCGAATGGACGGTCGGGCTGCAGTCGAAGGACGGCGGCTGGGGCGCGTTCGATGCCGACAACGCCTATGATTATCTCAACAACCTGCCGTTCGCCGATCACGGCGCACTGCTCGATCCGCCCACCGCCGACGTCACGGCACGCTGCGTCTCGATGCTGGCGCAGATCGGCGAGACGGACAGCGAGCGGATGAAGGCCGCGCTCGCCTGGCTGGAGCGCGCGCAGGAGCCGGACGGCAGCTGGTTCGGCCGCTGGGGCGTGAATTACGTCTACGGCACCTGGTCGGTGCTGTGCGCGCTCAACGCCGCGGGATTGCCGCCAGAGCATCCGATGGTCGCCAAGGCGGTCGCCTGGCTCAAGGCGATCCAGAACGCGGACGGCGGCTGGGGTGAGGATTGCGACAGCTACGCGCTCGACCGCAAGGGTCACACCCCTGCGCCCTCGACCGCCTCGCAGACCGGCTGGGCGCTGCTCGGGCTGATGGCGGCTGGCGAGGTTGATGACGCCTCGGTGGCGCGCGGCATCGCCTGGCTCTCGGCACATCAGGAAGCGGACGGCTTGTGGGGGCAGGAAATGTACACCGGCGGCGGTTTCCCGCGCGTGTTCTACCTGCGCTACCACGGCTACCCGAAATACTTCCCGCTCTGGGCGATGGCGCGGTATCGCAATTTGAAGCGCAGCAACGCGAGGGATGTGGCGTGGGGGATGTGAACGACGTCGCGACGCGCAGTCCTTTCACGCCTCCCCGGCGAAGGCCGGGGCCCAGTTACGATACGATCATTGATCGAGCGCTGTGCTCCGTTGCACCGACCTTTCCGACTGGGCCCCGGCCTTCGCCGGGGATGCGTATATGGGGAGAGGCATGAGCAATCACGTCGTCGTCGCCACCGGCTTCAACCGCGAGGTCGCGACGTTGCGGCAATCGGACATCGTCGTCGTAGCGGGCGGTGGCGATCCGGTGGGGCTGCGCAGGAACCTCGAAGCCGCCGCGGCGAATGCGGCGGGGATCGTCAGCTACGGCATGACCGGCGCGCTCGCCGACGGCTTGCAGATCGGCGACTGGGTGGTCGGCGACCGCCTCTCGGGCGCGATCGAGGTCGAATGCGATCCCGACTGGACCGCGGCGTTGCTGGCAAAGCTGCCCGGCGCGCGCAAGGGCGGCTTCTTCGCCGATGGCCGGATGATCGATACCGTCGCCGAAAAGCTCGCGCTGGGCGAAAAGCACAAGGCGCTGGCGGTCGATATGGAAAGCCACGTCGCCGCAGCCGTTGCCGCCGAGCGCGGGCTGCCCTTCGCGATCGTGCGCTGCATCTCGGACGGCGCGCGGCACCTGCTGCCGCACGCGATCACCGTCTCGATGCGCCCTGATGGCGGGGTGAACACCCGCGCGATGTTCGCCTCGCTCGCCGCGCGACCGGCGCAGGTGGCGGATGTCGCACGGACGACGGCGGGATTTGCCAAGGCGATGCGCGAGCTGAAGCGAGGGGCGGTGCGGATCGGACCGCGGATGGGATTGGAGGCATAACCCCTTTTCCGTCACCCCAGCGAAAGCTGGGGTCTCAAGCGATCAGGCAATTCGGTCGAACAGATCAATCCACCCCGGATTGCTCGCCTCGATCAGCTCGTCTTTCCAATTGCGCTTCCACGCCTTGAGCGCCTTCTCACGCCGAATGGCGTCTTCGATCGTGTCGTGAGGCTCGGCAAGAACGAGCGTCTTGATGCCGTAACGACGGCAATAAGCCGAGCCGACATCACGCCGATGCTGATCTACGCGGGCAGCGAGATCGGCGGTAACGCCGATATAGATCATGCCGCGCGGACGGCTCGCCATTATATACGTCCAGCCACCGCGCATGGCGGGACGATACGCTCAATTGCTTGAGATGCCAGCTTTCGCTGGCATGACGGAAATTGGGCAAGATGTGGCCTGTTAAGCCGCCCGCTGCACCCGCTTGAACCCTTCGGGGTCCGCCGCCTTGATCTTCGCCAACTCGGCCTCGACGTGGTTCGAGAACACGTCCTCGGCCGGCCGCGCGTGCGACAGATCGATGTCGGGCGCCATCGGGCCTTCGGTGCGCACGCCCTTGCGGCCGATCCGGAACATCTTGAGCGGGTGACGGATCGAGTCGGTCGCGGCGGTGCCCTCGAACCCGCAATGCACCATACAGTCCGAGCATTTGGCGTATTTGCCGACGCCGTACTGGTCCCAGTCGGTGCCTTCCATCAGCTCGGCGAAGGTCTGCACATAGCCTTCGCCGACGAGGTAGCAAGGCTTCTGCCAGCCGAACACGGTACGCAGCGGCATCGACCAGGGCGTGCATTCGTAGGTCTGGTTGCCGGCGAGGAAATCGAGGAACAAGGGCGAGTTGGTGAACGCCCACTTCTTCGCGCCGTCGCCGCGCTTGAACACGTCGCGGAAGAAATTCTTGGTGCGCTCGCGGTTGAGGAAATGCTCCTGGTCGGCGGCGCGCTCATAGGCGTAGCCGGGCGAGAGCGTGATCTCGACGTCGAGCTCCTTCATCTTGTCGAAGAACGACGCCAGCCGCTCGGCTGAAGCGCCGTCGAACACGGTGCAGTTGATCTGGACGCGGAAGCCCTTCGCCTTGGCGAGCTCGATCGCCTCGATCGCGACCTCGTAGGTGCCGTCCTGATCGACGGCGTGGTCGTGCATGCCCTTGTCGCCGTCGAGATGGATCGACCAGGTGAAATAGGGCGAGGGGCTATAGTCGCCGATCTTCTTCTTCAACAGCAGCGCGTTGGTGCACAGGATCACGAACTTCTTCTTCGCGATATAGCCCTGCACGATCTTCGGCATGTCGCGGTGGAGCAAAGGCTCGCCGCCGGCGATCGAAACGGCGGGCGCGCCGCATTCGTCGATCGCCTCCATGCACTGGTCGTAACTCAGCCGCTGGTTGAGGATGGGATCGGGATAGTCGATCTTGCCGCAGCCCGGGCAGGCGAGATTGCAGCGCAGCAGCGGCTCCAGCATCAACACCAGCGGGTATTTGCCGCCCTTGATGTGGTTCTTCAGCGTGTAGCTGCCGATGCGGACGAGCGGGGCGAGGGGAAGGGTCATTTTGCTATCCTGAAGCCTTAGGCGGCGCGCGGCCGGGGCTGCCGCAATTCGGGCGGCAGGCTGAATTCGATATGCTCCTCTACGCCATCGAGCTGCGAAACGCGAACGTTGCGAAAGCCGCGCAGCGCATCGATCACGCTGTCGACCAGTTCGTCGGGCGCGGAGGCGCCGGCGGTGATGCCCACCGCATGGACGCCGTCGAGCCAGGCCGGATCGACGCCGTCGCCGACGTCGACCAGATAGCTCGGCAGCCCCATCTCGACGCCGATCTCGCGCAGGCGGCTGGAATTGGAGCTGTTGGCGGCGCCGACCACGATCAGCAGGTCGCTGACCCGGGCGAGATCGCGCACCGCGGTCTGGCGGTTCTGCGTGGCGTAGCAGATTTCGGCGACGTCGGGCCCGATCACGTCGCTGAAGCGTGCGTTGAGCGCCGCGATCACGCCGCGCGTGTCGTCCACGCTGAGCGTGGTCTGCGTGACATAGGCGATCGGCGTGTCAAGCGCCAGTTGCAGCGCCTGGACGTCCTCGGCGGTGGAGACGAGATGGATGGGCGCATCGACCTGGCCCATCGTGCCCTCGACCTCGGCATGCCCCTCATGCCCGATCAGCACGAGCGTGCGGCCCGACTTGGCGTAGCGGCGGCCCTGGACATGGACCTTGGTGACGAGCGGGCAGGTGGCGTCGATCACCGGCAGCTCGCGCAGCCTGGCCTCGTCCTGCACCGACTTCGCCACGCCGTGCGCGCTGAAGATGGTCAGCGCGCCGGCCGGGATCTCGGTCAGCTCGTCGACGAAGATCGCGCCCTTGCGGCGCAATTTCTCCACGACATGCCGGTTATGCACGATCTCGTGCCGGACATAGACTGGCGTCTCGCGCTCCAACGCTTTTTCAACAATGTCGATCGCACGCACGACGCCCGCACAGAAACCGCGCGGCTTTGCCAGGATCACTTCGAGCGTTTCGGGCGTGCCTTCGGACGTCTGAACCTGCAAACCGCGCCCTTTCCGTAGCTGCTACCCTCGCGAAAAGGGCCATATACGGCCCAATATGGCAAGTCGAAGGCGAAACGCCAGACATGCACGTCATCGTTTTCCACCTGATGCGGCACCGCAACACATTTCGTGCGTAGGGTAGACCTGAAATGGCCCGCACATTATGTCTGCAGGCCAGAAACGGGAGCCCAGTATGCGTTATCTTTTCTCCGGCGCCCTCGGTGCGGCACTGCTCATGTCCGCGCCGGCCGTATTCGCCCAGGCCGCCGATCCCTCGGTCGATACCGTCCAGTCGCTCGACAGCGGCCTCTTGTCGATCATGAAGGCGGGCAAGGGCGCGGGCGTCAAAGGCCGCGCCGCGACGATCGCACCGGTGATCGACCGCGCCTACGATATTCCGCTGATGACGCGCCTTGCGATCGGCGCGAAATGGCCGACGATCGCGCCGGCCGACCAGACCGCGCTCGTCACCGCGTTCCGGCGCATGACGATCTCGCAATATGCTTCGAACTTCGACAGCTATTCTGGCGAATCCTTCACGGTCGATCCCAAGGTGGAATCGCGCGGCACCGACCGGCTCGTGCGCACCACGCTCCACGTGCCGAAGGGCGATTCGGTCGCGATCGCCTATCGCCTGCGCCAGAGTGGCGGCAGCTGGAAGATCATCGACGTGTTCTACAAGAACTCGATCAGCCAGCTCGCCACGCGGCGCGCGGACTTCGCGGGCGTGCTCGCGTCGGGCGGAGCAAAGGCACTAGTTACACATCTGAACGCGCTGTCGGCGAAGGCCGGCGGTTGAGCCTCACCGCGGCGATCGCACCGGCGCTCGTTCTGCTCGGCACGCCTGGGCAGACGGCGCCGGCTGCGCAAACCGCCAGCCCGGAACTGTCCGGTCCACTGGCGGACCCGGCGGTGCAAACACCCGTCCAAACCGCTCCGGCCGCACCACAGCCGTCACAATCAGGCACGCCTGAACTTTCCGATCCGCTCGCCGATCCCGCTGCCGCGTCATCGGCGCCCGAGGCGACGCAATCCGATCAGCCCGTTACGGTCGTCGAGGGCCGTACGCCCGGAGACCCGCTGGAAGGGTTCAATCGCAAGATGTTCAACCAGCAGCAGAAGTTCGACAAGGCGATCTTCCGCCCCGTCGCGATGGGCTACAAGCATGTCGTGCCCAAGCCGGTGCGCTCCGGCCTGCGCAACGCGATCAGCAATGTCGGTGAGCCGATCGTCTTCCTGAACTATCTGCTGCAGTTCAAACCCGGCAAGGCGATCGAAACGGCGGCGCGGTTCCTGGTCAATTCCGTATTCGGCGTGGGCGGGCTGATCGACGTGGCCAAGGCGCCGGGCATTCGCCTCCCGCACCGCCCCAACGGTTTCGGCGACACGCTCGGTTATTACGGTGTGAAGCCGGGGCCGTATCTGTTCCTGCCGTTCGTCGGGCCGACGAACTTGCGCGATTTCATCGGCGGGCAGGGCGACGGGTTCGTGCTGCCGCTGGCCGTGGGTAACCCATTCGACCGCTGGCAATATCAGGTCCCCAAGGGCATGATCAGCGGGCTCGACCAGCGCGCGGAGTCCGACGACGACCTGCGCGCCCTGTATGATGGCGCGGTCGATCCCTACGCGACCTTGCGCTCGGTCTATCTCCAGAACCGGCAGGGCGAGATCGATGCGCTGCACGGCCGTCGCGGCACTGTCGTGGAGGTGCCGGAACTGGGCGAACCGCTCGCCGACCCGGGGGCTGGGCATACCGCACCCGCAGGCGGCGATTCCGTGGCGCCCGAATTGTCCGATCCGCTCGCCGATCCTGCCGCGGCGGCACCAGCGCTGGCTCCGGACAAAGCCGCTTCGCCGGAACTTTCTGATCCGCTTACGGACCCTGCGGCGAGCCCGCGTACCGATCCCATCACCGGCGCGAAGGCCGCACCTTCTCCAGCTAAGTCGAACTAGGCTCGCGGCGCGGCGGGCCGAGCAATGCCGGTTCGAAGATCAACGCGCAGATCAGGGTCCAGGCGAGCGAGATCATCAGGATCTTGCCCATGCTCGCGGTGCCCGGATGATGCGACAGCCACAGGCTGCCGAACGCGGTGCCGGTCGCCAGCGCGCTGAACAGCACGGCACGCGCGAGGCTCGATTGCAGCAGATCGGTCGCGCCGCCGCGCCACGCCATCACGAAATAGATGTGAAACGCCACGCCCACCCCGAACAGCAAAGGGAAGGCGATGATGTTGGCGAAGTTGATCGGCTGGCCGATCGCCACGCAGGTGCCGAGCGTCAGGAAGATCGACAGGATCACCGGCGCCAGCGTGAACGCCACCTCGCGCACGTCGCGCAGCACCGCGAACAGCAATACGCTGACCAGCAGGAAGGCGATCACGCCCGCCTGCACGAACGCGCCGGCGATCGTCGACGCGGCTGCCTGCGTCGCGACGGGCAGGCCCGAGATGGCGGGTGTCACTTTGGCCACGGCGTCGCGGAAGCGGTGCATCGTCGCGTTGTCGGCGGCATTGCCCGAGGGGAACACTTCCAGCCGGTAGCGGCGATCGGGCGTGCGCCAGTCGCGCACCAGTTCGGGCGGCAGGGTCGCAGCGGTGACCGGCTCGGCCTGCAGCATCGCGCGGATCTGGTCGAGCATCACGCCGAGGGGACGCGACAGCATCGCGTTGACCGTCGCGCGTTGCGCCGGCGTGCCGTGCGCGAGCCGGTCGAACACGGCGGCAAGCTTGCGCGCATCGTCGGCGCCGAGACCCGGATGCGCACTAGCCGCCTGGACTAGCTTCGGCACCAGCGCATTCAGTGCCTGCACCATCGCTGCGTCGTCGGGCGCGGGAGCAATATCGAAGGGATTGATCGTCACGTCGAGCAGCAGCGAGGCGTCGCCGATCGCGGCAAGTTTGGGCTTCTGGTCATCGGGCACGAAACCGTCGAGCGAGGCGACCTGCTTGACTTCGGGCAGCGCGCTCAACTGCTTCACCAGCTTGGCAGCGGCATCATGGTTCGGCGCGAGCACGCTGATCGTGTTCGGCGTGCGGTCGGGATCGCGCGTCAGATCGGCGAGCGTCTGCATCGCCGGCCCCTTGGGATCGCGCAGGTGCATCGGATTGAAGTCGAAGATCACCTTCGGGAGAAGCGCGATGCTCACGATCATCGCGATCACGAACGCCCAGAGCACCGTCTTGCGCTTCTCGGCGAGCATCCTGTCGACCGGCGCCATCTGCGCGAAACCGACCTCGCGGCGCGGCGCGGCGGGTTTCAGCAGCATGACGAGTGCGGGTAGCAACGTGACGCTGAAGATCAGCGCGATGATCATGCCCAGTCCCGCAATCACGCCGAGTTCGGCGATGCCCACATAAGCGGTGGGCAGGAACGCGCCGAAGCCGAGGAACACCGCGCCTGCCGCGAGAAGCAAGGGCACACCGAGCGCCGCGGCCGCCTGACGCAGCGCGTCCTCGCGGTTGGCGCCTTCGGCCTGCTCGGCGTTGAAGCGCACGCAGATCTGGATACCGAAATCGACTCCCAGCCCAACGAACAAGGGGATGAAGGCGATCGAGATGAGGTTGAGCCGCCCGACCGTTAGTAGCCCCGCGCCGAGCGTAACGATCAGGCCGAGCACGATCGTCCCGAAGATCGCCGCGACCAGCCGCACCGATCGCGTCGCCAGCCAGAGCGTGAACAGCATCGCGGCGAGCATCACCAGCCCGACCAGCCCGATATTGTCCTGCAGCGTGGCGAATTCCTCGTCGGAGAGCGGCACGTCACCGGTCAGCCGCACGTCCACGCCGTGCGCGGCGTCGAGTTGGAGTGCCTTCGCCGCGGCATGGATCGCGTCCTCCGAATCGGCGCCGGGGGTGATCGATCCGTAATCGAGCACCGGCCGCGTCAGCACTAGCCGTCGCGTGGGCGTGGCGAGGCCCGAGCCGCCGCTCGAAAACATGCGCTGCCAAGAGAAGAAGGCTGGCTTGCCGGATAGGGACTTATCAGTCGCGCCCGCCAGAGCACGCATCGGCGCATCGATCTGCGCGAGCGTGGCCTGTCCGTGATCGACGCCGTCGAGCATGGTGGAGAGCGATTGCGTCACGCCGCGCAGCGAGGGATCGGCGGCGAGCGGCCCGAGCAGCGGCTGCGCCTTCACCAGCGACGCGGTCGCATCCTGCACATCCCTGGTCGAGCCGAACAGCAGGCCTTCGCGCGCGAAGAAATCGCCGCCGTCGGGGCGGCTGACGACGCGGAAATGTTTGTGGTCCGCGCTCATCGCCGCCGCGAGGCGCGTGGCGCCGTCCTCGGCCAGTTCGGGCGTCTTGCCGTCGACCACGATCAGCATCGCGTCGCGCAATTGCGGGAACGCGTCGTCCATCGCGCGTTCGTGCACGCGCCACGGGACATTCGGCGAAATCAGTTCCGCCGTGTCGGTGGTCATGTCGAAATGGCTGGCCGTGAACAGCAAGGAGAGCAAGGTGATCGCGAGCGCTATCGCCAGCGTCACCCAAGGGCGGACGATGCTGGCCGAAACCGCGCGCGGGATGAAGTTGCTCAGCATCGCGGTTCAGCCGCCGCCGGGGCCGGATGCGCCAAGGAAATATTTGGTCTTCAGCTGGATCGCCTGCTCGGTGCCGTTGAACGCGAATACCGCGTCGGCCCATTTCGGCGGGCTGAACCGCACCGGCGCGTCGTTGGAGAAGCCGATCCCTTCCTTGGGAATCCCGAACAGCGCGCGATCGACCTTGTGATTGACGTTCTCGTCATGGAACGCCTGCACCGCATAGCGCCCGGCCGGGATGCCGTGTGCGATCACCGTCGTGACGCCGGGATGCGCGGGGGCCGAGGCGGCGTAGGGGCAGTTGTCCTTCAGGAAGGCATTTTCCGGGCAGATATCGATATGCACTTCGCCCTTGGCATTGCGTACATTGGTCACGTGCACCACGAGCGTGCCGTCGGTTGGCGGCGCGGCACCGACGCAGACCAGCGCGGCGAGGATCAATGCCGGATATTTCATGCCGAGGCTTCGATGGCCTCGCTGTTATGCCGCAATGCCTCGAGGACGGTTGCGACGACGGCGTCGGCGTCGAGTTTGGCGTCGGCGTATTGGAGTTCGGGCTTGTCCTGATCCTGGAACGTGTCGGGCAGGCGCATGGTCCTGAGCTTGAGCCCGGCATCGATCAGCCCGGTGTCGGAGGCGAGCGTGAGCACGTGCGCGCCGAGCCCGCCGATCGAGCCTTCCTCGATCGTCACCGCCACCTCGTGCGTGGTGAGCAGCTTGCGGATCAGCGCCTCGTCGAGCGGCTTGGCGAACCTGAGGTCGGCGACCGTGGTGCTGAGCCCCTTGGCGTCGAGCTG
>Ga0153956_1001493_pt1 | contig 20196 bp, 19 predicted proteins | sample TSFL040MetaG_FD_104704 | JGI IMG/M metagenome (GOLD analysis project Ga0153956, IMG submission 104704) | Attine ant fungus gardens microbial communities from Florida, USA - TSFL040 MetaG | ecosystem: Host-associated > Fungi > Mycelium > Unclassified | place: USA: Florida, Wekiwa Springs...
ATTCGTAAACGCTCCTCAACCGAACCGTCGTCGCCGCCAGTCGATCAGCTTGCTGGAGACTTCATCGGGCTGTTCCTGCTGGGTCCAGTGGCCGCTGTCCTTCACGAGATATTTTTCGAGATCTGGAATGATGGCTTCCATGCCGTCGGCCGCGGAGGGCGGCAGGACGGCATCGTTCTCCGCCATGATCATCAGTGCGGGCACGCGCACCGTGTGATCGAGTCCTTCGGCGCGGACCCAGTTGGCGCTGATGTTGCGATACCAGTTGATGCCGCCGGTGAAGCCGGACTTGGTGAAGGCGTCGACGAACACCTGCTTTTCCGCGTCCGAAAGGATTTTCGGGCGTGCGTCCTGCGCCGGATCGTAGTTCGCGATCATCTGCGGGAAGGCGAGGTTGGTCTTCGATGACGCGCCGATCCCACCCACCGGCGTTGCGCCGATATTGGCATGCTTCCGCGGCATCGGCTTGCGCATGAAGAACTCGAAGGTCTTGTCGACGTTCTCGGCAAACAAACGATCAGGCTCGCGCGCGGGATCCTGAAACTGGACGATGTACATCGTGTCGCCGAAGCGCTTGCGATAGATCTGTAGCGGATCGACCGGCGCGCGGTCGGTGTGGGGCGTGTTGATGCCGACCACGCCGGCGGTGCGATCCCGGTGACGCAGCGGCATCTGCCAGACGATGAAGCCGCCCCAGTCATGGCCGACGAAGATGGCCTTGTCGATCTTGAGGTGATTGAGCAGGCCGACGAGATCGCCGGTCAGGTGCTCGATGCCGTAAGCCTCCACGGCTTCCGGCCGCGATGTCGCGCCGAAGCCGCGCTGGTCCGGCGCGATCACGCGGATGCCGGCGGCAGCCAGCGCCTTGATCTGGTGCCGCCAGGAAAACGCCAGCTCCGGCCAGCCGTGGCACAGCACCATCGGCGGAGCGTCGGTTCGGGGGCCGGCCTCGTAATATCCCATGCGGATGCCGTTGATGTCGGCATATTGCAGCGGCGGCATGTCGATCATGGGCATTCCCTTGTCTGTGGCTTCGTGTCGGTCCGGCGGTCGGACATTTGACCGGGGAGTGTGCCCGCAGGCCGCGGGACTTCGCAACGGCAAAGGCGGGATGGAAGCCAGGGGCCGTCGCTCGGGGCAGAGCGATGCCGTACGGCGGATGATGGCGGCGAGGGTGCCTCCATTGTGGGCAGGCGAGAAAACGTCCGCCGGTCCGCATGTGGTTTCAAGCTTTGTAAAATATCTAATATTTAAAGCTATTTGTCGAATGCCCGGAGAATGGTCTGCCCGCGTCCGGTGCCGACGGCATCATGCTGCCTATTTCGGAGGCAATTTTCACCGGTTTGTGATATTGCGTCGCAACATTTATGTTGCAGTGCGTTATCCGTCGTGTCATACAGATTGCACCCCGGGCCCATAACGGCGGGACGGGGCGTGCCGAGCCTGATCGCAGGCAAACGCTTGCAGGGGCGGCTAACCCGAGGATGGAGACGAACATGTCGATCGAAACCGAAACCAATTCCGTGCTGAACAACGTCAAGCAGGCTTTCGCGCCGGTGACGGACGCCTTCACGAAGCTGCAGAACCTGGAAGTGCCTGAAGCCACCCGTGAATTCGTGAAGCGCGCCGCCGGGACCGCCAAGGATAAGACGGCCGACTTCCAGGCCAATTCCGAGAAGGTGACGTCGGCGATCGAAACCGCCGTGTCGAACTCGGTGAGCGAAGCCGTCAAGATCAGCCGCAACGTGCAGGATGCGTTCTACGCGGACGTGCAGTCGTTCTTCGCCGGCATCGACAAGCTGGCGTCGGCCAAGTCGTTCAACGAAGCCTTCCAGCTGCAGTCCGAACTCGTCCGCGCCCACGGTGAAGTGCTGGCCGCGCGTGCCAAGGCGTCGTCCGAGTACTTCGGCAAGCTGGTGACCGAGGGCGCGAAGACCGCTCAGGACAACCTTGCCAAGGCGGCATCGTTCACCCAGGGCGCGTAAGCCGCTCCAAAGATTGAAATCAAAGGCCCGCGCAAGCGGGCCTTTTTTCTTCGATATGCGCCGTCAGCCGCCATCGTCAGTTCGCCGGGACATGGTCATGATCCGACCGCCGGAATGTCAGTCCTTGAAAAATCGTCACCCTTGAACAGCAGCGGCTCGCCAGACCGTTTGGCGAGTGCATAGGAGAAGCAGTCCGCAAAATTCAGCGAAGCTGGATGGCGACCCTTTCCGTAGGTGAGCCAGGCACGTGTCGCGATATCGACCAGTTCCGTGTCCACTGGGACGATGTCGGCCTTGATCTTGGTAAACCACAGGTCGAGCGCGGATAGCGCGTCTTCGTTGCGCCGGCTGGCCAGCACCATGCGGATTTAGAACAGACACGTCGCCGGGAGCAGGCGGATATCGGCCTCTGCGATTGCAATCTCGAAGCGGTCCGCGTCGGGTTCACCCAGGAATATAGCGAGAACGGCCGAAGTATCGATGATCATCCGAGGGGGATGCCATGCTCGTCATAGCCGATGATCTCGTCGGCGGATCTGGTGTCGCGTTCGGGAAGTGCGGCGACGCGGCGTGAGATGGCGCGCATCTCGGACAGCAGTTGAGCCTTATCGTTGACGCCGTGGCCAAGTCGCTGCAACCGCTCCTGCAGGGCGCCGTGGATGGCAGCAGTTTTGCTGACGCCCTGGCGGCGTGCCAGTTCGTCGGCAAGAGCGACGGTGGTTGGGTTTTTGATATTCAACGACATCGAAACCTCAAGCGAATTCTACCATGGCGTCCGATCGCGGTGAATGACGATGTGATCATTGGGTTTTTGAGATTGCGCCGGTCATGTACGCGTTCAGGTCGCGGAAGTCCTTCACCGTCCAGGTGAATGCAGGCAGCTTGACGCCGTTTTCTCGCAGGGTTTTCGGAATAAGATCGCCGTTGGGGCGGAGGATGACGGATGAAGCAATGACGCCCGGATAATCGTGCAGGCGCTTCTTGAATGCAGGTGTCGTCAGATCGGGCGCTGGAGGGATGCTTTTATGAGCCAATGATCCCGTGCCTCTCATATCAGTCCCGTGGCACATGGCGCATCTGTTCAGAAAAATCCTTTCTCCATTGCTGCTATTTGCAAAGGACGCGGACGGGATGAGAAGTCCTATTGTCAGGCGGCGACGAACTTTTTTGCAGCTTTCATGGCGCTCCGCGCTTCCAATGGAACCGGCACGTGTTGTGTGTGAAGTCGTGCTTTGTAGCCGATGTCTTTCACGATGATCTGCGTGGGGGCGCCGCGTCAATTCACCTGTCGGTCCTTGCCGATCCAGTGCGGTTCGCGCAATTGCCGCCGCAGGATTTTTCCCGATGCATTGCGCGGCAGGGCGGCGATGAAATCCACCGTCTTCGGCGTCTTGAATGCGGCGATGCGCTGGCGCGTGAAGGCGATGAGGTCGGCGGCGCTCACCTCCTTGCCGGGCTTGAGCGCGACGACGGCTTTGACCGCTTCGCCCCAGGTGTCGTCGGGCACGCCGACCACGGCGACCTCCGCGACGTCCGGATGATCGCAGATCGCGCTCTCCACTTCCGCCGGATAGATATTCTCGCCGCCGGAGATGATCATGTCCTTGATGCGGTCGTGGATGTAGAGGAAACCGTCCTTGTCGAGATAGCCGGCATCGCCGGTGCGCAGCCAGTTGTCGCGGCCGAGCGTCTGCGCGGTGGCCTCGGGCAGATTCCAGTAGCCGACCATGTTGGACGCCGAGCGCGTCGCGATCTCGCCGACTTCTCCGACCGGGAGCGGTTTGCCGTCGGCATCGAGGATGGCGATCTCGATGCCCGGCAATGCCTTGCCGGCGGAGCGCATGCAGTCGCGCCCCTCGATATGGTCCTCCGGCGCCAGCACCACGATGGTCCCGGTGGTTTCCGTCATGCCGTACATCTGCACGAAGCCGCAGCCGAACACCGCGATGCATTCCTTGAGCAGCGCCGCCGGAATCGGCGAGGCGCCGTACATGATGTATTTGAGCTGCGAGAAATCCATCTCCCGCGCGCGCGGCTGTCGGACGATGAACTGCATCGCGGCCGGCACCAGAAACAGTTTGCTGATGCCGTAGTCGCGAAAGAAGTCGAGCACCTTGCCCGGATCGAACTCCCGCGCGATCACGCTCTTGGCGCCGTGATAGAGGCCGAACACCGCCCAGCCGACGCCACCGATGTGAAACACCGGCATCGCCACCAGCGAGACGTCGGTGTCGGTCCAGACATTCCAGTCGGGGTTGTCATCTGTGCCGCCGATGCGCAGCAATGACAGGAAATTCTGGTGCGACAGCATCGCGCCCTTGGGCTTGCCGGTGGTGCCCGATGTGTAAAGCTGGATCGCGACGTCGTTCCCGGTCATCGGCACCTGCGGGTCGCTGTCGCTTTGCGCGTCGCGCCAGGCCGCAAAGTCGTTCCATTCGGGCGCGCCGCCTTCCATGGTCATGATGGCGCGGAGGTGGGGCATCCGGTCCTTGATGCCGCGCACGAGGTCGATGAATTCCGGCCCGACGAACAGCACCGCCGCCTTGGCGTCGTCCACGATGAAGGCGATTTCCGGTCCGGCGAGGCGCCAGTTCACCGGCGCGGTGACGACCTTCGCCTTCACGGCGCCGAGCAGAAGTTCGATGAACAAGTCGCTGTTCTTGCCGAGATAGGCGATGCGCTCATCCGGCTTCACGTCGAGCGCGATCAGGCCGTTGGCGACGCGGCTGGCATGGCGATCGAGCGCGGCATAGGTCGTCTGGCGTCCTTCGAACACAAGCGCCGTGGATGCGCCGCGCGTATGCGCCTGACTACGAATGACATCGGCCAGCGTGGTCGCTTCCGCAACGGACATGGTATCCCTCCTTCAAGGCTTGTTAGTTACAGCAAGTGTGAAGGGGGCTCGCAGTGCTGACAAGATGGGAAAGCTGCTGCGCTGCGGTCGTAGCCCGGATGAAGCGAAGCGCAATCCGGGAATCAGAGCTTCAGCATTTCGCCGGTCCCCGGATTTCGCTGCGCTTCATCCGGGCTACATACGCATTCCCTCATGGTGAGGAGCGCGCCACTTGCGCGCGTCTCGAACCATGAGTTGGTGCACGCCATTCATCCTTCGAGACGCGCGCAAGTGCGCGCTGCTCAGGATGAGGGCGGAGTATGATGGCATCGTGCATTTGGAGCTGCTGCTAAAGATTGCATTAATGGTTGCTGACTACCTTTTCGAAGATCAGAATCACGATCTGATTACGGGAGCGGTTCATGAGCGTCGTCAGTTTCGCCAATTCGTCATCGAATTCTGCCGTGGCGTCGCTGCTCACGGGTGCGACGGCCGTATCCTCGTCTGCGGGATTGCCGGCGACGGAGCCGTCCGTCGGTGACGGAGAGCCGTCGCGCGATCCTCTCGACAATGTCGACCTGTCGGATCGAGCGAAGGCGACGCTGGCGCGGGCCAGGACCGAGCAATTCGCTGCGGATCGTCTGACGGCGCAGTTGAACTCCGGCACACATTCGACGAATGCCCGCGAGACGTCGGACGCGGCTTCCTACGACAGGGTATCGCGCTCCTTCATCGCTCTCGCAGGCATCTCGGAGGCCGACCTGAAGCCGGCATTCGAGCAGACTGTACCGCAGGTTACATTTTCCAGCACGTTGCAGGCGTTCGGCTTCAGCGTGACCGCCTCGGGCAACGCGGACAGTTGGTCGAGCGATATCCAGATCCGCGGCCCTGACGGCTTTTCCGCATTCGATACGATCTGGGGCGGCGGCAAGGGCATGCCGACGGCCGGAGGTGGCGGTGCTTCAGGAGGTGCGCCGGGACGCGGATTTGCGATGAGCAAGGCGGACGGCAAAGTCACGTTTACCATCGCGGATGCCAGCGCATCGGCGGCGGCTATCGTCACCGATCATGGCTCAGCAAGCATGGCGCAGGCGCAGTTCAATGCCACGACTTTTGTGATCGACTTCAACACGGGCGCCATTTCGGTTCAGCGCACCGAAATGGCCGCCAGCAGCATGTCGGTCGATGTGGCGGCGTAAGCCCATCACCGTCCCTCATGGTGAGGAGCGCGCCTGCTGGCGCGCGTCTCGAACCATGAGTTGGTAGGTTCGCAGCCATTCTTCGAGACGCGCGCAAATGCGCGCTCCTCAGAATGAGGGCGGAGTGTGGTGGGGCATCGCGCCGCTTACCCCCGCTTCGCCTTGTCTTTCTCGTTCTGCGCCATGATGCTCGCCTTCGCGGCATCCCAATCGGCATCGCTCCATTCGCGGAGCTGATAGAAATTGCCGCCCATTGCGAGGGCCTGGGCGCCGTCCATGGCGATGGTTTCGCCGTTGATCCAGTCGCAGCCGCCGGAGATCAGGAACACCGCGAGGTTCTGCAGTTCCTCCATGGTGCCGGTGCGGCCCATGGGATTCCACGCTTTGGTGCGCGCGCCGGCTTCGTCGCCGGGCTTGATGCGCTTGCTCATGCCTTCGGTGGGGATTTCACCCGGCGCGATGGTGTTGAGGCGGATGCCGTAGCGGCCCCATTCGGTGGCGAGCGACATGGTCATGGCATGGATCGCCGCCTTGCTCATGGTGGAGGGCACCACATAGGGGCTGCCGTTGCGCACCCAGGTCACGGTGATCGACACCACATTGCCGCGCGTCTTGCCGGCGATCCAGCGGCGTCCGACCGCATGCGTCACATAGAACGTGCCGTGCATGACGATATTCGCCACCGCATCGAAGCCGCGCGGCGACAGATCCTGCGTGCGCGAGATGAAATTGCCGGCGGCGTTGTTGATGAGGTCGGTGAGGGGGCCGTCGGCCCAGATGTCCTCGATCATCGCATCCACCGCCGCGCTGTCGCGGATATCGACGCCGTGGCTGCCGACCTTGCCGCCGAATTCGGCCATCAGTTCCGTGGCCGTTTCGTCGCAGACGCTCTTGCGGCGGCCGCAGATGTGAACCTCGGCCCCGAGTTGCAGGAACCGGGACGCCATCGACTTGCCGAGGCCGGTGCCGCCGCCGGTGACGAGGATTTTCCGGCCGGCCAGAAGCTGCTGATTGAACATGGGAGGGTCCTGCTTTAAGAGGATACGAGTGGGTTAATTAGTTGATTGACTAAAACCCTGCAAACGCTTCCTGTAAAGCGCAACGACACGGACAACGTGTTCAAGAACAAGTCTAGGAAGGAAACCTCCCATGGAAGATCGCGTCCAGGTCGCCATCACGGACGGCGTCGCCGATGTCCGGATGGTCCGCGCGGACAAGATGAACGCGCTGGATGCCGCGATGTTCGCGGCGCTGGTGGACACCGCCGACAGGCTCGGCCGCGAAAAGGGGCTGCGTGCGGTGGTGCTGTCCGGCGAGGGGCGGGCGTTCTGCGCCGGCCTCGACATGGGACGATTCGCCGCCATGAAGGACAGCGGCGGCGACGGCATCGGCGGCGCCCAGAAGCGCGACCTGTCGCTGCGCACGCACGGGCTGTGCAACCACTCCCAGCAGGCGGTGTGGGGCTGGCGCCAGCTTCCGGTGCCGGTGATCGCCGCCGTGCATGGCGTCGCCTTCGGCGGCGGCTTTCAGGTGGCGCTCGGCGCCGACATGCGCTTTGTTACGCCGGACACCCGCATGTCGATTATGGAAATCAAATGGGGCCTCGTGCCGGACATGGCCGGCACGCCGATCCTGGCCTCGCTGGTGCGCGACGACATCCTGCGCGATCTCACTTACACCGGCCGCATCTTCTCGGCGCAGGAGGCTTTGAGCTACGGCCTTGCCACCCGCATCGTCGACGATCCGCGCGCCGCGGCGCTGGAGGTCGCGCGCGAGATCGCCGGCAAGAGCCCGGACGCGATCCGCGCCGCCAAGCGGATGCTCAACAATCTCTCCGTCGATCCCGGCCCGGCGCTGCTCGCCGAATCCGTCGAGCAGATGAAGCTGATGGGCGCGCCGAACCAGACCGAAGCCGTGCGCGCGAATATCGAGAAGCGCGCGCCGGTTTTCGTGGATTGATAAAGCCACACACTCCACCCTCATCCTGATGAGCGGCCGCTGGCCGCGTCTCGAAGGATGGATGCGGAGCGCCGCCAACTCATGGTTCGAGACGGCGCTTTGCGCCTCCTCACCATGAGGGACTGAATGACGACCAAAAATAAGAACCGGAATCGCCCATGTCCTCCTCCTCTCTCCGCCACGGCATCGTGTCAGGCGATCGCCTGCGTTCGTTCGACGATCTCAACGTCCGCGCCAGCCGTATCGCGTCGGGGCTTGCGAAGCTCGGTGTCGGGCAGGGCGACAGCGTCAGCATCCTGATGCGCAACGATTTCGCGTTTCTGGAAGCGGCTTATGCGGTGGCGCGGCTCGGCGCCTATGCGGTGCCGGTGAACTGGCACTTCAAGCCGGAGGAGATCACCTATGTTCTCCAGGACTCCGGCAGCCGTGTGCTGATCGGCCACGCCGACATGCTGCATCAATTGCGCGAAGCGATTCCGACCGGAATCATCAGCATCAGCGTGCCGACGCCGCCGGAGATCGCGGCCAATTACAAAGTCGATCCCGCGCAGTGCGGCACGCCGGACGGCGCTGTCGATATGGAAAGCTGGCTGCGCGAGCAGCCGCCCTACGACGGCCCGGCCGTGCCGGCGCCGCACAACATGATCTACACATCGGGCACCACCGGTCATCCCAAGGGCGTCCGCCGCTTCGCGCCGACACCGCCGCAGCAGGCGTCGGCGGATGCGATGCGGGCGCGGGTCTACGGCCTCAAGGACGGTTCGCGCGCGCTGCTGCCGGGGCCGCTCTATCATTCCGCGCCGAATTCCTTCGCGCTGCGTGCCGGCCGCCTCAACGGCCTTCTGGTGCTGATGCCTCGCTTCGATGCGGAGGAATTCCTGCGGATCGTGCAGGACGAGAAGATCGACACCATTTTCATGGTGCCGACGATGTTCATCCGCCTGATGAAGCTGCCGGAGGATGTGCGCCGAAAATACGACGTGTCGTCGCTGCGCCACGTCATTCACGCCGCCGCGCCGTGCCCCGCCGATGTGAAGACGGCGATGATCGACTGGTGGGGGCCGGTGATCTACGAGTTCTACGGCTCGACGGAATCCGGTGCCGTCACCTTCGCCAATTCGGAGGACGCGCTGAAGAAGCCCGGCACCGTCGGCAGGATCGCGCCCGGCGCTGAGCTGCGCTTCCTCAGCGACGACGGCGACATCCTGCCACAGGGTCAGATCGGCGAAATCTATTCGCGCATCGCCGGCAATCCCGACTTCACCTATCACAACAAGCCGGAGAAGCGCGTCGAGATCGACCGTGACGGTTTCATTACATCCGGCGATATCGGCTATATCGATGCGGACGGCTACGTCTTCATCTGCGACCGCAAGCGCGACATGGTGATTTCCGGCGGCGTCAACATCTATCCCGCCGAGATCGAGGCCGCCTTGCACGCGCTTCCCGGTGTGCACGACTGTGCGGTGTTCGGCATTCCCGACGCCGAGTTCGGCGAGAGCCTGATGGCGGTGATCGAGCCGCAGCCGGGCGTCACGCTCGACCTCGCCGCGATCCGCGCCGACCTGAAAAAGGCGCTTGCCGACTACAAGGTGCCGAAACAGATGGAGATTCAGCGCGATCTGCCGCGCGAGGACAGCGGCAAGATCTTTAAGCGCCGCCTGCGCGATCCGTATTGGGCGAAAGCGGGGCGGACGATCTGATTGTAGAATTGTAGGGTGGGCAAAGCGCAGCGTGCCCACCGTCACGAGCCGCACTTTTGTTGGTGGGCACGTCGCTCCGCTCCTTTGCCCACCCTACAGCCTCCGTCAACTTCGCCTTGCATCGCAATAAGAACTACCTCCAAATGGGACGTTCGCAACCTTCCGGAGCGTCTCGTGTCCCTCACTCCGTCTGCCGATCCAAATACCGCGCCGTTTCGTGCGACGCCTCCGGCCGACCAGGCCGCCGACGCTCAGTTGCGTCAGGATATCCGCCTGCTCGGCCGCATCCTCGGCGACACCGTGCGCGATCAGGAAGGCGCGGCGGTGTTCGATCTCGTGGAGAATATCCGCAAGACCTCGGTGCGCTTTCATCGCAGCGAGGACAGCGATGCGCGGCGTGAACTGGAGGCCATCCTCGACGGCATGTCCACGGCGGAAACGCTGCGCATTGTTCGGGCGTTCAGTTATTTCTCCCACCTCGCCAATATCGCTGAAGACCAGAACAACATCCGCCGCATGCGCGCCGAGCGGACCGACGCCGTCTCCGCAGGTGGAATGCTGGCGCGGGCCGTGGCACGCGCACGGGAGGCCGGCATCGATGCCGGCGCGCTCAGGCAGTTCTTCGGCCGAGCGCTGGTCAGCCCTGTCCTGACCGCGCATCCGACCGAAGTGCGTCGCAAGAGCACCATCGATCGCGAAATGGAGATCGCAGCATTGCTCGACCGCCGCGAGCGCATGCAGCTTACGGCGGAAGAAGTCGCAGAACTGGAAGAAGCATTGCGCCGCGCGGTGGTGACGCTGTGGCAGACCAATCTGCTCCGTCGCAGCAAGCTCACGGTGCTCGACGAGGTCGCCAACGGCCTGTCGTTCTACGACTACACATTCCTGCGCGAAGTGCCGCGGCTGCATGGCCGGCTGGAGGACAGCCTGTCGGCGCCGGGCACGCCGGAGGCGCTGCCCTCGTTCCTGCGGATGGGAAGCTGGATCGGCGGCGACCGCGACGGCAACCCGTTCGTCACCGCGGATGTGATGCGCGGCACGGTGCAGTTGCAGAGCCGGCGGGCCTTCAGCTTCTATCTCGACGAACTGCATGCGCTGGGCGGGGAACTGTCGATGGCGGCGCATCTCGCGGATATATCCGATGAGCTGCGCGCATTGGCGGAACGGTCTCCCGATTCGTCGCCGCATCGCGCCGGCGAGCCTTATCGGCTGGCGATATCAGGCATCTATGCGCGGATGGCGGCGACGGCGCATGCGCTCAACCTGCCGAACCGCCGTGCGGCGGTCGGCGAAGCGCCGGCCTATGCATCGGCTGCCGAGTTCAAGGCCGATCTCGATGTGCTCGACCGCTCGCTTGTCGCGGACAATTCCGTCGTCATCGCGCGCGGCCGCCTGCGCCTGCTGCGCCGCGCGGTGGATTGCTTCGGCTTTTATCTCGCCAGTCTCGATATCCGGCAGAACTCGGCCGTGCATGAACGCACCGTCGCGGAACTGATCGACGCCGCGATGCCCGGCACGTCCTATATGGCGCTCGACGAGGAGGCGCGCATCGCGCTGCTCGGGGCGGAGCTGAACAACGCCCGGCCGCTGTCGTCGCTGTTCGTGCAATACAGCGAGGAGACGCTGGGCGAGCTTGCACTGTTCCGCATGGTGGCGGAGGTGCACGCCAGGTTCGGTGCGGCGGCGATCCCCCAATGCATCATTTCCATGTGCAAGGGCGTTTCCGACATACTGGAGGTGGCGGTGCTGCTGAAGGAGGTCGGGCTGACGGACTGCACCGGCCGCAGCGCCATCAATATCGTGCCGCTGTTCGAGACCATAGAAGATCTGCAGGCGTCGGCCGGCATCATGGATCGGCTGTTCGCATTGCCCCGCTATCGAAGCTTCCTGGAGAGTTGCGGCGGCGTGCAGGAAGTCATGCTCGGCTATTCCGACAGCAACAAGGACGGCGGTTTCGTCACCTCGGGCTGGGAGCTTTACAAGAGCGAGATCAAGCTGGTGGAGGTGTTCGAGCGTCATGGCATCCGTATGCGCCTGTTCCACGGCCGTGGCGGCTCGGTGGGGCGCGGCGGCGGCCCGAGCCATGAGGCGATCCTGGCGCAGCCCGGCGGCGCGGTGGACGGCCAGATCCGCATCACCGAACAGGGCGAGATCATCTTCAGCAAATATTCGAATGCCGAAGTCGGCCGCAACAATCTGGAAATTCTCGCCGCAGCGACGCTGGAAGCAAGCCTGCTGACGCCGAGAGAGAGCGCGCCGCGCAGCGAATATCTCGCCGCGATGGAGGACATTTCGGCGTTTGCCTTCAAGGCTTATCGCGGTCTTGTGTACGAGACCGAAGGGTTTGTGGACTATTTCTGGGAATCCACCGTCATCAACGAAATCGCGACGCTCAACATCGGCAGCCGTCCGGCCTCGCGCAAGAAGACCCGTGCCATCGAGGATCTGCGTGCGATTCCGTGGGTGTTCTCATGGGCGCAGTGCCGCCTGATGCTGCCCGGCTGGTTCGGCTTCGGCAGCGCCGTTGAGGCGTGGCTTGCGGATCATCCGGACAACGGCATGGCGCTGCTGCAGGAAATGCACCGCGAATGGCCGTTCTTCCGCACGCTGCTGTCGAACATGGACATGGTGCTGGCCAAGAGCTCCATCGCCATCGCCTCGCGCTATGCGGAGCTTGTCACCGATCAGGCTTTGCGGGACAAGATTTTCGGCCGCATCCGCCGGGAATGGCACCTGTCGATCGCGATGCTGCTCGACATCATGGAGCATGACGGGCTGGTGCAGGGCGACCCGCTGCTGGAACGATCGATCCGCAACCGTTTCCCGTATCTCGATCCGCTCAACCATGTGCAGGTGGAGCTGCTGAAGAAGTACCGCACGGACAATCCCGACGAGCGGGTGCTGCGCGGGATTCAGCTCACGATCAACGGCATTTCGGCGGGATTGAGAAACAGCGGGTGATTTGTAGTCCCCGTAGGGTGGGCAAAGCGCAGCGTGCCCACCGCTACGAGCCGTGCAGTTGTCGGTGGGCACGGTGCTATGCACCTTTGCCCACCCTACAGACTGTTTGGCGAAGTAGCTTACACCGGATCCCAGCTGAAAATATCGGCCGAACGATCCAGCTTGTAGAACGACGACTTCAGCGCCGGCATGCCGTGTTCGGCGAGGGTCTGCGGGGTCCAGCCTTCGTCGCGGTGGATCGAGCGGATCGGGCGCGACTGGCCCATCAGGAAGATCTCGTTCATGCGCGCGGCGAAGATCTGGCCGGTGACGTCCTTGCCGGCATCCGACAGCAGGAACGCGACCAGCGGTGCGATCTTTTCCGGCCCCATGCGCTGCATGCGCTCGACGCGCGCCTTCTCGGCTTCCGTCTCGGTCGGGATCGAGCCGATCATGCGGCTCCAGGCGAACGGCGAGACGCAGTTCGAGTTGACGCCGTAGCGCTGCATGTCGAGCGCGATCGACTTCGACAGGCCGACGATGCCGAGCTTGGCGGCGGCGTAGTTGGCCTGGCCGAAATTGCCGACGAGGCCCGAGGTCGAGGTGAAGTGCACGAACGAGCCGGAATTCTGCTCGCGATAGATGCGGGCGGCGGCGTGCGAGGTGTAGAACGAGCCCATCAGATGGACCTTGATCACGGCTTCGAAAGCGTCGATCGACATCTTGTGGAAGATGGCGTCGCGCAGGATGCCGGCATTGTTCACCACGCCGTCGAGGCGGCCGTAGGTGTCCACCGCCTGCTTGATGATCTTGCTGGCGGGGATCGCTTCGGCGACCGACTCGAAATTGGCGACGGCCTTGCCGCCGGCTGCCTTGATCTCGGCGACGACTTCTTCAGCCGGCGCAGCGCTGGAGCCCGCGCCATCGGTGGCACCGCCGGGATCGTTGACGACGACGCTGGCGCCTTCAGCGGCGCAGAGCAGCGCAATCCCGCGGCCGATGCCGCGCCCCGCGCCGGTGACGACGATGACCTTGCCGTCGAGCATTTTGGTTTGTGCCATGTGGTGTTCCTTCTTGGTTGGAGCTCAAGTATTCGTGGTTACCTCTCCCCTCTAGCGAAGCTTCGCTAGAGGGGAGAGGGGACGCTTCGGTGCGTGTAGCTACTTCTCGTTCGTAAAAATAATCGTCCCCGACGCGGCGAACATGCCGCCGACGCCGTGGCAGACGGAGATTTTTGCGCCGGGCACTTGCGCGGGGGCGATGCCGCGCATCTGGCGGACGCTCTCCTGCAGGGCGTACATGCCGTACATGCCGGAATGCATGTAGCTGAGGCCGCCGCCATTGGTGTTGAGCGGCAGCTTGCCGCCGGGGCGGGTGTTGCCGTCGGCGATGAATTTCCCGGTTTCCTCATGCGGCATGAAGCCGAGATCGCCGAGGCCGTAGAGCGGCAGATGCGCGAAGGCGTCGTAGATCATCAGGTGATCGACATCCTTGTGGGTGATGCCGGCCTCGCGGAACGCCAGCGGCCCGGCGACCTTGAAGGCGCGCGAGGAATTGAACGTCTCCATCTGGCTCACCATCGGCGTTTCCACGCTCTCGCCGGTGCCGAGAATATAGACCGGCTTCTGCGGAAAATCTTTCGCGCGGTCCGCCGAGGTCAGGATCAGCGCGCCGCCGCCGTCGGTGACGAGGCAGCATTGCAGCAGGCGGAACGGATAGGCGATCATGCGCGAGTTCAGCACGTCCGCGACGGTGATCGGGTCTTTCATCATCGCGCGCGGATTCTTCGCCGCCCATTCGCGCTGCACGACGGCGACCGAGGCCAGCTGCTCATGGGTGATGCCGTGGGTCTTCATGAAGCGCAGCACCGGAATCGGGAACATGCTCGGCGGGCCGTAGACGCCGTAAGGCGCCTCGAACTGGCCTTGCAGCGAGTCCGCCGGAATCGAGCGCGGCAATTTGCCGATCATCGACTTGCCGCTTTCCGCATGGGTGATCAGCACGGTCTTGCACAGCCCGGCCTCGATGGCCGCCGCAGCGTGGCGGACATGCAGCATGAACGAGCAGCCGCCGACCGAAGTGCCGTCGGCCCAGGTCGGCGTGATGCCGAGATAATGCGCGAGCTGCTGCGGTGTCTCGACGGCGGTGGCGATGCCGTCGATATCCGAGAGCTTCAGCCCGGCGTCCTTGATGGCGTTGAGCGCCGCATCCGCATGAAGCTGGATCTGCGACATGTGGGGGATGACGCCGAGTTCGGTGGTCTCGGCCGCGCCGACGACGGCGACTGCGTTTCTGCGCATGATCTCAGCCTTTCGCCGGACGGAAAACGGGGAGGGTCAGGTCTTCATCCACCTTCCGGAACGCGACTTCGAGCTTCATGTCGAGTTCGAGCGCTTCCGGCGTCTGCGGGCAATCGATGATGCTGCTCATCATGCGCGGGCCTTCGTCGAGTTCGACAACCGCAATGGCATAAGGCGGCGTGAAGCCCGGTGCTGCCGGGCGGTGGTTGATGACGTAGCTGTAGAGGAACCCTTTGCCGGATGCCTTGAACACCGAAACATTCCGCGAGGCGCATTTCGAGCAGAACGGGCGCGGCGGAAAATACACATGGGCGCAGTCGTCGCAGCGCTGCAGGCGGAGTTCGCCGGCCTTGGCGCCGTCCCAGTAATGCTGCGTTTCCGGTGTCGGCTTCGGGCGTGCCCGCGCGGGTTCGGCCATCTGTTTTCTCCCAGTGCCGGGGTGGTCCCGGTTCGTGATCGTCGCGGAGGACTTTCCATGTTTCACCGGCGGCGGTCCAGCGCGCATGCTGCATAGCCGTATCTGTGGATCGCGGACCACATTTGACACCGATCCGGCGGGGTGGTCTGACTGCGGCAGGATACCGGGAAACCAGCAAGCGAGGCTCCATTGCGCAGCATCAGGATCGGCTCAGGCGCCGGCTATTCCGGCGACCGCATCGAGCCTGCCGTCGAACTCGCCGAGAAGGGCGACATCCAGTATCTGGTGTTCGAGTGCCTGGGCGAGCGCACGGTGGCGCTGGCGCAGCAGGCGCGGATGAAGAACCCGGACAGCGGCTTCGATCCGCTGCTGGAGGAGCGCATGCGCGCGGTGCTGCCGATCTGCGCCGCCAAGGGCATCAGGATCGTCACCAATATGGGGGCCGCCAATCCGGAAGCCGCCGCGCGCAAGACCGCCGCGATCGCCAAGGCGATGGGGTTGCCGAAGCTGAAGATCGCCGCCGTCGTCGGCGACGATGTGCTGGATGCCTGCAAGGACAGCGATCTGCCGGTGCTCGAATTCGACGGCACCATGCGCGGGCTCGGCAACAAGGTGCTGTCGGCCAATGCCTATCTCGGCGCCGAGCCGATGGCGGCGGCGCTGACGGGCGGCGCCGATGTGGTGATCACCGGCCGCGCCTCCGACCCGGCGCTGTTCCTCGCGCCGATGATCCATGCCTTCGGCTGGTCGATGGACGACTGGAACCTGCTCGGGCAGGGCATCGTCGTCGGCCATCTGCTCGAATGCGCCGGCCAGATCACCGGCGGTTATTTCGCCGATCCCGGCTTCAAGGATGTGCAGGGTCTGGCGCGGCTCGGCTTCCCCATCGGCGAGGTCAGCGAGGACGGCACGCTGGTCGTCACCAAGGTCGACGGCTCAGGCGGCGAAGTGTCGGCGCGCACCTGCAAGGAGCAGTTGCTTTACGAGGTGCACGATCCCAAGCGTTATCTGCAGCCCGATGTGACCGCGGATTTCTCGCAGGTGAAGATCGAGGAAGTCGGCAAGGATCGCGTCCGCGTCACCGGCGGGCAGGGCACGCAGCGGCCGGATACGCTCAAGGTCTCGGTGGGCTATGTCGACAGCTATATCGGCGAAGGGCAGATGTCTTACGCCGGCCCTAATGCGGTGGCACGCGGACGCCTCGCGCTCGATATCGTGCGCGAGCGCCTGCAACTCACCGGCGTCGTCACCTCCGAAACGCGGTTCGATCTGATCGGCGTCGATTCCCTGCACGGCGAATCCCTCGGCGCACGCTCGGAGCCGTATGAGGTCCGCGTCCGCGTCACCGGCCGCACCGACTCGCTGCGCGAAGCGGTGCGCATCGGCAACGAGGTCGAGACGCTCTACACCAACGGCCCCGCCGGCGGCGGCGGCGCCACCAAGTCGGCCCGCGATGTGGTCGCCGTCGCCTCGGTGCTGCTGCCGCGCGAACAGGCCAAACCGTCTGTCCGTTTCGTGGAGGGTTGATATGAAGCTGCGCGACATCGCCCATTCCCGCACCGGCGACAAGGGCAACATCTCCAACATTTCTGTAATTGCCTTTGACGCAAAGCTATATCCGTTGCTAGTGTCCGAAGTGACCGCCGACCGCGTGCGTGCGCTGTTCAAGGACATCGTCCGCGGCGAGGTGGTCCGCTACGAACTGCCGAACATTGCCGCGCTGAATTTCGTCATGGATCAGGCATTGGGGGGCGGGGTGACGCGATCGCTGGCGCTCGACGCGCATGGCAAGTCGCTCAGTTCCGCGCTGCTCGATCTGGAAATGACCGGCCGTATCGGCGATACCGACGAGGCGCCGTGAACGAATCCGGTCACGGCCTGATCAAGATACTGGACAGGAAACGTGACCATGTCTGCACCGACTCTCGCCAGCCTGGCCTCCGATCTCGCCGCCGGCCGCACCACCTCCCGCAAACTGGTCGAGGACTGCCTCGCCAAAATCGCCGATCCGAACGGCGAGGGGCAGCGTGCATTCATGCACGTCGATCAGGACGCCGCGCTCGCTGTGGCAGATGCAATGGATGCGCTGCGCAAGGCGAATGCTGCACCGTCGCGCTTCGCCGGCATTCCGATCTCCATCAAGGATCTGTTCGACATCAAGGGACAGGTCACCCGCGCCGGTTCGCGTGCGCTCGATGACAGCGCGCCGGCCGAACACGATGCGCCCGCGGTGGCGCGGTTGCGCGCCGCCGGCTTCATCCTGATCGGCCGCACCAATATGGTCGAGTTCGCCTATTCCGGCATCGGCACCAATCCGCATTACGGCACGCCGAAAGGCGCCTGGAAGCGCGAGGTCGGCCATGTGCCGGGCGGTTCGTCCTCCGGTGCCGGCGTGTCCGTGCTGGATGGCATGGCGCATGCGGCGCTCGGCACCGACACCGGCGGTTCGTGTCGCATCCCGGCGGCGTTCAACGGCATCGTCGGCTACAAGCCGACCCAGCGCCGCGTGCCGCTCGACGGCGCGCTGCCACTGTCCTTCACCCTCGACAGCATCGGTCCGCTGGCGCGCAGCGTCGCTTGCTGCGCGGCAATGGATGCCGTGCTGGCCGGGGAGCCGGACTTTGAGCTCAAGCCGCGCGCCGTCAAGGGCATGCGCCTCGCGATCCCGACCACCATCGCGATGGACGAACTCGATCCCGTCGTGGCCGAGGTGTTCGAGCGCGCCGTCAAGCTGCTCACCGAACAGGGCGCGCTGATCGAGCGCATCGCGGTGCCGGCCTTCAACGATATCGGCATCATGAGCAGCAAGGGCGGCTTCACCGCGGCGGAAAGTTTTGCCTGGCACCGCGAATTGCTGACGGCGAAGGGCGACGTCTACGATCCCCGCGTCTCCGTGCGCATCGCGCGCGGCGAGGCGATGTCCGCCGCCGACTATATCGACCTGTTTCCGATGCGCCGGTCGCTGATCGCGCGCGTCGAGGCGACCATCGCGCCCTATGACGCCATGGTGATGCCGACCTGCGCCATCGCGCCGCCGTCGATCGCCGAGATGGCTGACGACAAGGTGTTCGCCAGGAAGAACCTGATGGCGCTGCGCAACTGCACGCTGATCAACATGATCGACGGCTGCGCCATCTCGCTCCCGATCTCGCGCCAGGACGAAGCCCCCGTCGGCCTGATGCTCGCCGCCGCGGGCGGCAGCGACCGGCGGATCTTCGAAGTTGCGGCGGGGATAGAAGAAACGATCCGCGGTTGACTTGCTTTCTTCACCTCTCCCCACCTGGGAGAGGTCGTCCGGCGTAGCCGGGCGGGTGAGGGGGACTCTCCACACGCGACGTCGTCTGCGGCGCTCCCTCTCCCTGACCCTCTCCCCCGAGGGGAGAGGGGACACTTCTGCCGGTGCAAGATTTCTCAAGAGGACGATTGACCATGACCACACTCTCCCTCACCCTCGACGCCAACGGCGCGAAGACGCCGCTTTCCGTCACGCTGACCCAGGGCGTCATCGCCGGCTGGACCGGGCGCGATCCGGTGGCGCGGGATCATCATATCAAGGAGCTTGAAGCGCTCGGCATCGCGCCGCCGGCGACCACGCCGATCTATTATCGCTGTTCGGCGCGCCGCTTCACCACCGACGGCATGATCGAATGCACCGACGAGAATTCGTCGGGCGAGGTCGAGTTCTGCCTGATCGCTTCAGGCGGCAAGACCTATGTGGGTGTCGGCTCCGACCATACCGACCGCAAGGTCGAGACCTACAACATCACCGTGTCGAAACAGATGTGCGACAAGCCGATCGCGCCGGTGGTGTGGGCGCTGGGCGACCTCCTGCCGCATTGGGATCAGATCATCCTGCGCTCGTGGGCGACCATCAAGGGCGAGAAGGTGCTGTACCAGGAGGGCACGCTGAGCGGCATGCTGCCGGTGGCCGAACTCATCAGGAAGGGCTTTGGCGGCGACACGCTGCCCGACGGCACCGCCATGTTCGGCGGCACCTTCGCCGCCAAGGGCGGTATCCGTCCGGCCGAGCGTTTCGATTACGAGATCGAAGACCCCGTGCTGAAGCGCAAGATCAGCTACGGATATGATATCAAGACCCTGCCGGTGGTGGGGTGAACCGTCTAACTCGTCGTTCCGGGGCGGTTCGTCGCCGTGAGGCGACGGGCCGAATCCGGAACGACGAGTGAGGGGCCAGGCGGAAATCGGGTGGCTCCGCGTTCGCAATCGTCTACGATGCGGAACTGCCGATGACCGATCTGTTCGCCGCCATCAACGACGCCCAGCCCGAACGCGAGTCGCTCGGAGACGGTGCCGTGCTGTTGCGCGGCTGCGTCGGCGCTGACGAACAGGCGCTGCTGGCCGATCTGCGGCTGATCGTGAAGGCTGCGCCGTTCCGGCATCTGGTGACGCCGGGCGGCCATACCATGTCGGTGGCGATGACCAATTGCGGCCGCGTCGGCTGGGTGTCGGACGCGCGCGGCTATCGCTACGACCCCGCCGATCCCGATAGCGGCCGTTCGTGGCCGGAGATGCCGCCGTCGCTGCGCCGTCTCGCGCGCCGCGCCGCGCTTGAGGGCGGTTATGAGAACTTCACGCCCGATGCGTGCCTCATCAACCGCTACAAGCCCGGCGCGAAACTCTCGCTGCATCAGGACAAGGATGAGCTCGATCTCGGCGCGCCCATCGTCTCCGTCTCGCTCGGCCTGCCGGCGACGTTCCTGTTCGGCGGCCTCACGCGCGGCGCCCTGCAGAAGCGCTATCGCCTCACCCATGGCGACGTCGTCGTCTGGGGCGGCCCGTCGCGGCTCGCTTATCACGGCGTCGCGCCGCTGCCGGACGGCGAACATCCGGTGATGGGC
>Ga0153956_1001494_pt1 | contig 20191 bp, 17 predicted proteins | sample TSFL040MetaG_FD_104704 | JGI IMG/M metagenome (GOLD analysis project Ga0153956, IMG submission 104704) | Attine ant fungus gardens microbial communities from Florida, USA - TSFL040 MetaG | ecosystem: Host-associated > Fungi > Mycelium > Unclassified | place: USA: Florida, Wekiwa Springs...
CTTGGCGTCGATGATCACCCACTTCTTGTTGACCTCGGCCGGTTTCGCCGAAAACGTCTTCATGTGTGAATATCCGTGAAATTGGCGTGCGGCGTTGTCGCCGGACTGCGCGTGGTTCTAGAGAACGGCCCCGCGCCCGTCAACGGCCGCGCACGAAAATAACACCTTACAAAACAATGATTTATAAATAAGGTGCTATAATACCCTGAAAATCACTATGAATTTGGAATGGAATAGGTCCCGCTCGCATGGGCGATCGGATCGGGCGAGGTCCCCGACAACAGGTTCACCTCGCCGAACGCCATGCGCTTGCCGACCTTGATAAGCCGCGCCGCCGCGACGATGTCCTGCCCCGGCTGGCCCCTGCGCATGAAGTTGATGCTAAGATTGGTCGTGACCGCGAGGCCGACCGGGCCGATCGCCGACAACAGCGCCACATACATCGCGAAATCAGCCAGCGCCATCAGCGTCGGGCCCGACACGGTTCCGCCCGGGCGCAGCATCTGTTCGCTGTAAGGCTGGCGCAGCAGGCTGCTGGTGCCGTCCGCGCTTTCGATCTGGATCTCGCCGGCGCTGAAAGCCTGGGGAAACTCGCGGTGCAGGAACGCCTCGAGTTCAGCCACCGTCATTTTCGCATTCGTCATGTGGCCCGTTCCGTCACCTTTTCGAATTATGACGGCTGTATCACCGCAGCGCGACAATAAAAACCACGACGGGTGCGCGCTGCCGGACTAAAGACGAATATCCACATCTCGCCTGCCGGTATGAACGCTGACTCCTCGGCGCCGAATGGACATCAATACCGTCGCCGTTTCATAATTTATCGGACCGAACTTCGCAAAGAGACGCCCATGATCGAACCATCGCCGGGATTCTCCACCCTCGCCGTCCATGCCGGCGCACAGCCCGACCCCACGACCGGCGCGCGCGCGACGCCGATCTATCAGACGGCCTCTTTCGTGTTCAACGACGCCGACCACGCGGCCTCGCTGTTCGGTTTGCAGGCCTTCGGCAACATCTACACGCGCCTCGGCAATCCGACGACGGCGGTGCTGGAAGAACGTGTCGCGGCACTTGAAGGTGGCACCGCGGCGGTCGCGGCAGCCTCCGGCCATGCCGCGCAGGTGATGGTATTCCACACGCTGTTGCAGCCCGGCGACGAATTCATCGCCTCGCGCCGCCTCTACGGCGGATCGATCAACCAGTTCACTCATGCCTACAAAAATTTCGGCTGGAACGTGGTGTGGGCGGATTCCGACGACATCGCCACCTTCGAACGCGCGGTGTCGCCGAAGACCAAGGCGATCTTCGTGGAATCGATCGCCAATCCCGGCGGCACGATCACCGATCTCGAAGCGGTCGCCGAAGTCGCGCGCAAGGCCAACGTCCCCTTCATCGTCGACAACACGCTGGCCACGCCCTACCTCCTGAAGCCGATCGAGCACGGCGCCGACATCGTCGTGCACTCGCTGACCAAGTTTCTTGGCGGCCACGGCAACTCGCTCGGCGGCATTATCGTCGATGCGGGCACCTTCGACTGGACAGCGAGCGGCCGCTATCCGCTGCTGAGCGAACCCCGCCCCGAATATCACGGCATCAGGATGCACGAGAGGTTCGGCAATTTCGCGTTCGCGATTGCCGCGCGCGTGCTGGCGCTGCGCGACCTCGGCCCCGCGATCTCGCCGTTCAACGCCTTCATGATCCTGACCGGGATCGAGACGCTGGCGCTGCGCATGCAACGCCATGTCGACAACACCAAGACCATCGCGGAATGGCTGTCGAAGCATCCCGCCGTCTCGTGGGTGAACTACGCGAGCCTGCCCGGCGACCGCCACCACAACCTCGCGCGCAAATACACGCCGAAGGGCGCGGGCGCGGTGTTCACCTTCGGACTGAAGGGCGGCTACGAGGCGGGCATCAGCCTCGTCTCGAACGTCAAGCTGTTCTCGCATCTCGCCAATATCGGCGACACCCGCTCGCTCATCATCCACCCCGCCTCGACCACGCACAGCCAGCTCACCGACGAGCAAAAGACCATGGCGGGCGCGGGCCCCGACGTGGTGCGGCTGTCGATCGGCATCGAGGACAAGGACGACCTGATCGCCGATCTCGAACAGGCGCTCGGCATGCCTTATTGAGAACTCATCCGTCATGGCCGGGCTTGTCCCGGCCATCCACGTCTTCCTTTCCTAAAATTGAAATTCCAAGACGTAGATGCCCGGCATAAAGCCAGGCATGACGAGTTGATAATTCTGTCGAAATATTTACGCCGCGCGGGCGGCCTTGTCGCGGCGCACGAGGCGGTTGTTGCGCCGGACCACCGCGAAGCTCGCCACCGCGCAGAGGATCACCAGCAACTGCGCCGAGAGCGCTTCCAGCGTCGGATTGAGACCGATGGTCTCCATCCAGCCGAAACCATTCAGCGGCGTGAACGGCACGAGTGTCTGCTCCTGGAATTCCTGCACCGCTTCGCCGATGAACTTGATGCCCATCAGGAACAGGAAGGCCGAGGTGACGATGAACAACGGCCGCAACGGAATCCGCTGCGCCACCAGATTGATGAAATAGAACAGCACCGCAAGCGCAAATGCAGCGGCCGCAAGCCCGCCGAACAACCCTGCGTTCCAGCCTTCGGTCGCGGCCAGCGCCGTGATGAACAGCACCGTTTCCGCGCCCTCGCGAAACACCGCGAGGAAGGCCAGGAGCCCCACCGCCCAGCCGGTGTCGCGCGCCAGCGCATGGTCGGCTTTTTCGGCGAGGTACTGCTGCCAGCCCTTGGGGTCCTGCTTGTTCAGCAGCCAGCCGCTGACATAGAGCATCAACGCCGCAGCCATGAGGATGACGATGCCTTCCATCAGGTCGCTGTGCGCGCCGGAATTCAGCACCGCGAACAGCCACGCCGCGATCAGGCTCGCGCCGATCGCCGCCAGCGCGCCGAGGTAAAGCGCGCCGACGCGATGTCCGCCGTCCACCTTGCGCAGATAAGCCGCCAGCGCCGCGATCACCAGCATGGCCTCAAGACCCTCGCGCAACAGAATGACGGCGGCCTGGATAAATGCGTTCGACATCACAAAATGACTCCGGAAGCGCTCAATTTGTTTGATGCGCACATTTGCGGATGTAGGGACCGAACCGCGCCGCCGTGAGAGATTGCCGCTTTAGAATTCATCGAGAGTATTAGCGCAGCGCAGGCACCAGCCCCTGCTCCGCCGGAGTTTCCGCATGATGCAGGCGATAGGCCTGCATCAGCGTGAATGTCAGCACCACGATGGCGGTCGCCTGATGCAACAGGCCGAGCGAGATCGGCACCTGATGCAGCAGCGTGAAAATGCCGATCACGACTTGCAGGCTCATCGCCGCCATCAGCCATGCCGCGCCACGGATCACGGCGGGCGACGCCTTGCCGCGGATCACGTCGATCAGATGCAGCAGCGCAACCGTGAACAGCGTGTAGGCGATCATCCGGTGGGTGAACTGCACCGTCAGCGTGCTGTCGAAGAAATTACGCCACCACGGCTGCTCGAAGAACAACTGGTCAAGCGGCGGAATGAAGCCGCCATCGATGTCCGGCCAGGTGTTATAGATCTTGCCCGCGCGCAGGCCCGCCACCAGCGCGCCGAAATACAGTTGCAGGAACACGAGCCCCAGCAGAATCTTGCCGGTCAGCACGGCGCGCACACTGACCACAACCTTCACGGCGCGCGGCGCGAGGCCACGCATGGTCCACACGATCGCGGAGAAGATCAAAAGCGCGAGAAGGAAGTGAATGGCGAGGCGATATTGCGACACCGAGACACGCGCGGTCAGCCCGGACTTCACCATCCACCAGCCGACGGCGCCCTGCAGCCCGCCGAGCGCGAACAGCACCCATAGCCGCCGCTTCAGGGCGGAGCCCAGCCCCCCGCGCAGCAGAAAGTACAAAAACGGAAAGAAGAACACCGCACCTATGCTGCGCGCGAGCAGCCGGTGCGTCCATTCCCACCAGAAGATGGTCTTGAACTCGGACAGGCTCATGCCCGCATTCATTTCGCGATATTGCGGGATCTTCTTGTAAGCCTCGAATTCCATGTCCCACGCTTGCGCGCTCAAGGGCGGCATCATGCCCGAAACCGGCTTCCATTCGGTGATCGAAAGGCCGGATTCGGTGAGCCGCGTCGCGCCGCCCACCAAAAGCGTGCAGACGATCATCGCAGCGACAATGCCGAGCCAGATGCGGATCGGACGCCGCGACGGCGTCGCGGCGGAACGGGTTTCATCGAGAGTGTCGGTCATTGAAATACAGGGTCCGCAGAGGAAGGCTTGATCGGCCGGACGCCGCCCTTATAGTCGCCCCCGCCTCCGGGCGCAAAGCGCATCAGGCTCTCGATTTCATCATGAAGATCAGAACGCGAAAATTCATCGGAACCATAGGCTTGCTCGTTCTCGTGGTGGTATGGTCGTTGCTCGGCATGACCATCGCCCAGACCCCGTGGCTCGCCGCCTCGCGGCTCGCGCAAGGCATTTTCTACGTGGTCGCGGGCCTCGGCTGGGTTTTGCCCGCGATGCCGCTGATTTCGTGGATGGCGCGCCCCGACACACCGGCCAACTGACCCTGCGCAATTCCACGAAGACGGGCGGCCTCGCCGTCATTACCCTTTGTTGACGTTTATTTGAAAAGGTCGGCAGGCTGGGGAAGCTTGTTCCCCGCTCGATCCGCCCCGAAAACAAGGTCCGCAATGGCTAACGCCGCTGAGCACGAAAACCAAGCCGCCTGCGCGCGCGCTGGGACCGTCAGTTGCGTCGCCAGCGTCACTATTCATGGCAGCCTTGCCGAGATTGAGACGATCTGGCGCGGGATGGAGACGCCGGATTATCTCCACACCGCCTTTCAACGTTTCGATTTCCTCGACGCCTGGCAGAGCCATGCCGGGGCGCATCTGAACACCAGGCCGCTCATCGTCGTCGCCTCCGACCGCGATGGCCGTCCCCTGATGTTGCTGCCGCTCGGCGCGACACGGGACAACGGCGTGAACATCGCACGTTTTCTCGGCGGCAAGCACCCGACATTCAACATGGGACTGTGGCGGCGCGACTTCGCGGCCTCCATTCACAGGGCCGACATCGATATCATTCTCGCCGCGATCGCCAGCCATCGCGACGGCATCGACCTGCTGGCGTTGACGCATCAGCCGCAACACTGGGACGGCATTCGCAATCCGCTGACGCAGCTTGCGAACCAGCCTTCGGTGAACGCCTGCCCGCTCCTGCGCATGCCGCCCGGCGCGCGACCGCAAGACATCATCAGTTCCGGTTTCCGCCGCCGCATCCGCGCCAAGGAAAAGAAGCTGAAGGCGCTGCCCGGCTACCGCTTTTTCGTCGCCCGCACCGACGACGACATCGCCCGCACCCTCGATGCGTTCTTCGCCATCAAGCCCTTGCGCATGGCGGCACAGAACCTGCCGAACGTGTTCGCTCATGCCGGCATCGAATCCTTCGTTCGCACAGCCTGCCTGTCCAGAACATCCGAAGGGCGGGCCATCGAGATTCTTGCACTCGAATGCGACGAGGAAGTTATCGCGATGTTCGCCGGCGTCGCCGACGGCCATCGCATCTCGATGATGTTCAACACCTACACGATGTCCGGGGCCGCCCGATACAGCCCCGGCCTGATCCTGCTGTGCCACATCATCGATCACTACACCGGGCTCGGCTATCGCGCCTTCGATCTCGGCATCGGTTCGGACGAATACAAGCGTCAGTTCTGCCGGGACGACGAGCCGGTCTTCGACAGTTTCATCCCGTTCAACGCCTGCGGACGGCTGGCGGCGCTCGGCATGTCCTCTTTCAATCACGCCAAGCGCATGGTGAAGCAGAACCCGGCGCTGGTGGCCATGGCCCACCGGCTGCGCGCGGCCATCCACCGCTGACGCACGAGCGCCCGCGTTCTTCCACCGGCATATCGATCAACGGCTGAAATCAGGCCGCCGCGACCTCTTCCGGCGCGGCGTCGTTTGCGGCGACGCGGTTAAGAATGCTCACCGCCACAAATCCGGACGCCAGCAATTGCGCGCGCATGGTCGCACGCGCGGCTTCCGGAAGGCCGGGAGCCGGCAGGATCACGGCATGGGCCTGCGGAGCGATCAGCGATGACGGAAGATCGACCGCGCTTCCCGCGTCGAGCACGACATGGTCGTAAGTCTGCGTCAGCGCATCAAGCGCCATGACAACGCGCGGCGATGTCAGCAACGCATGATCCGGCTGGATGCCCGCGCCGATGATATGCACCGGCGAGCGTGTATCGCGGTTGATGATCTGTCCGAACGAGGCGACGCCCCTGGCAAGATCGCTCAGACCAGGCACCTGCGACGCCGCATCCGACGACAGCCCGACCAAAAGAACCTTGGAATCGCGCGACAACAGGCGCGCCAGCGCCAGCGCCGTGATCGAGACATCTTCCGCCGCGCCTGCGCCGATCAGGGTGATCTTGCGTGACCGCTCGCCGCCGCTGCGCAAGGAAGCCGCCAGTTTCTCGATCTGTGGCTGCACCGGCATCGCAGGCGGCGACTTGTTGAATGGTTGCGCCGCATCCTCCGCCTCGTCACGCGGCGATCCCCATGGCGCCGTCATGCGCAGAAGCTCGGCGGTCGCGATATAGCCGCTCGTCAGCATCAGCGTCATCATCGTCGCGATCAGCACGATGGGGAGTTTCTTCGGATAAGCGGGCGTGTTGGAGACGATGGCGCGGGAAATGATGCGTCCGTCGGCCGGCGCGGAATCGATGGTTTCGCGCGTCGTCGCCTCGCGGTATTTCGCCAGATAAGTTTCCAGAAGGTCGCGCTGCGCCTTCGCCTCGCGCTCCAGCGCCCGCAACTGCACTTCCTCGCCGTTGCTGGAAGTCGCGTGCGCCTTCAACTGATCGAGGCTCGCGCTCAGGCTGTCCATGCGCGCGCCCGCGATCCGTGCGTCGTTCTCGAACGCGCGGGACAATTTGCCCGCCTCCTCGCGGATCTGCCGGTCGAGATCGGTAATCTGCGCCTTCAATTCCTTGATGCGGGGATGGCGCTCCATCAGCGTCGAGGATTGTTCGGCCAGTTGCGCGCGCAGCGTCACGCGCTGCTCGCTGAGGCGGCGCACCAGATCCGAATTCAGCACTTCGGAGGCTTCAATCGGCCGCCCGCTTTGCAGCATGCCGCGGATCGCCTGCGCCCGCGCCTCGGCATCCGCCTTCTGCCCGCGCGCATTGTTGAGCTGCGTGTTCAATTCGCCAAGCTGCTGGTTGGACAGCGTGGTGTTGTTGGTGCCGACGAACAGGTTCGACTTCGAGCGGAACGCCGCAACGCGATCCTCGGCCTCCGAGACCTTCTTGCGCAGGCCGTCGATCTCGCCGGACAGCCACTGTCCCGCCGCCTTGGCCTGTTCCTGCCGCCCGGCCTGCTGCATCACCAGATAGCCATCGGCGATCGAGTTCGCGACTTTCTCCGCAAGCTTCGGATCACGCGACTGGAATTCGACGACCATGACGCGCGACTTGTCCACCGCATAAGCGGTGAGGCGCGCGTAATAGGAATTCAACACCCGCTCTTCCGGCGTCATGCGAAACGGATCGCGGCCGACGCCGACAAGCGAGAGCAACGACTTCAACGGCGATATGCCGTTCAGCACCGGATCGAACTCCGGCAGCTTGTCGAGATGGTTCTTCTTGATGACCTCGAGGGCGAGATCGCGCGACAGCAGCAACTGCACCTGGCTCGTCACCGCGGCATCGTCGAGCGAGCCCCGCTCCTCGCTGCGTTCGCCATTCGGGCGCAGGAAGATGTTTTCCCGCCCGTCGATCAGGATGCGCGCTTCGGACTTGTAGCGCGGCGTGACGACATTGACGGCGGCCATCGACAGCACGAACACGACAGCCGTCGGCACCAGCACCCATTTGCGCTTGTCGATAAGCGCCTGCCAGATCACCCGCAAATCGAGATCGCCGAGCCGCGCCTTGGGTGCCGCCCTGGATGTCTCCTTGGCCGCAGGTTGCGCGGCGGAGGCGGTCGCGGAAGCCATGTACCGGCGAAAGGCGCCTGCGGCGCCTTTCAGCCGGTCACGCAAATACGCCACACGCATCGACAACTCCCGCCACGCTCACACAACTGATACGTCGCGATTACAATCCATTAAGGTTGCCGCACGGTTAACGATGCGCGCGTCATGCTTTTTAAACGCGGAAGCGCTATGCGGGAGCATGCCCTTTCCCGATCGTCCTCTCCGCATTCTGCATGCCGTTCGCGCTCCCGTCGGAGGCATCATCCGCCACATTCTCGATCTCGCGGACGGACAGGCCGAGCGCGGCCATGAGGTCGGCATCCTCGCCGACAGCCTGACCGGCGGTGAACGCGCCGATGCGGCGTTAAAAGCCATCGCGCCGAAGATGAAGCTCGGCATCTATCGCCTCGCCATCCACCGCGAACCGCACCCGGCCGACCCGGTTACGGCCATGCGCTTCTTGCAGCTCGCGCGCATGCTCAGGCTCGACGTGCTGCACGGCCATGGCGCGAAGGCAGGTGCCTTCGTCCGCCTCAATGGCGCATCGAACAACACCATCCGGATCTACACTCCGCACGGTGGGTCATTGCACTACCGGCCCGACACACTGAAAGGCGCGTTCTATGCAAGGCTCGAGCGCGCCTTGATGAACCGCACCGACCTGTTCCTGTTCGAAAGCGTCTTTGCGCGCGACACTTACGAGCGCGTCGTCGGCAAGCCTGCGGGCCTCGTGCGCTGCGTGTTCAATGGCGTCGGTGCCGCCGAATTCGATCCGATACCACCGGCCGAGGATGCGACCGATCTGGTTTATGTCGGCGAGTTCCGCCACATCAAGGGGGCCGACCTGCTGATCGAAGCCGTGGCCCGGTTGCGCGCGAACGGCAGGCCGGTGACGCTCACGCTGGCGGGCGACGGCGAGGAAACCGCCAATCTGAAAGCGCTGGTCGCGCGGCTCAAGCTCGGCGACGCGGTGCGTTTCATCGGCCACGTCAAGGCGCGCTTCGGCTTCTCGAAGGGACGCCTGCTGGTCATGCCCTCGCGCGGGGACTCGATGCCCTATGTGGTGATCGAGGCCGCCGCCGCCGGCGTGCCGCTGCTCGCGGCCAATGTCGGCGGCATCCCTGAAATCTTCGGGCCCTTCTCCGAAGCGCTGTTCGCGCCCGACAATGCCGGCGTCATGGCGGAGGCCATCGCGGCGGCACTCGACGACCCCGGGAGCGCCCGCGCCCGCGCCACCGCGCTGCGCGAACGCATCCTCACGAACTTCTCGCAAAAGACCCTCGTTGACGGCGTGCTCGACGCCTATCGAGATACCTTTGACTCGCATTAAGCGCCATCCAATAACGGTTTCTTCTGATTTGTCCGCTATCCGGACGGCAACGTGCGGCGCGCGAAGACAACGGATTTCAGGCGTGGAAGCGAACAACGCTCAAACAAAAGCGGACTTGGCCGCAGCAAGTGCTGCGCCCGCGACGGCTGGCCGCGCCTACCCGTTCGAGCGCCGCCGCAGGCTTTCACCAGCCGCGCTGGCCGTCGCCAACGAAAAAGTCCATTCCGCTTATTCCAGCGTTGTCATCAACGGCGTGGTTCGCGCCACCGATTTCGTCTGCCTCAGCATCGTCGGCATCGCCTACTATCTTGGCTATGTCGTGCCGCTCGACGGCTTCTCCTGGGCTCCGGTCTGGGGCGTTCTGGCGTTGTCGCTTGTCGCCATCATCAGCTTTCAGGCCGCCGAGATCTACGACATCGATATCTACCGCGGACGGCTGCGCCAATTCACGCGCCTGCTGTCGTCGTGGACCTTCGTGTTCCTGTTGTTCATGGGCATATCGTTCTTCGCCAAGTTCGGCGGCACCGTCTCACGCGTCTGGCTGGCGACGTTCTTCGTCACCGGTTTCATCGCGCTCAGTCTGGAACGCATGGTCCTGCGCTCGCAGGTCCGGCGCTGGGCGCGCGAGGGACGGCTCGGCCGGCGCACCATCATCGTCGGCTCCGACGAGAACGGCAAACGGCTGATCGAGGCATTGCGCCAGCAGGACGATTCAGACCTCAAGCTGCTCGGCGTGTTCGATGACCGCAATGATGCACGCGCGCTCGACACCTGCGCCGGGTTGCCGAAGCTCGGCAAGGTCACCGACATTCTCGAATTCGCCCGCCGCACCCGTGTCGATCTCGTGCTGTTCGCGCTGCCGATCTCGGCGGAAAGCCGCATCCTCGGCATGCTGAAGAAGCTGTGGGTGCTGCCGGTGGATATCCGCCTCTCCGCCCACACCAACAAGCTGCGTTTCCGGCCGCGCTCCTATTCCTATATCGGCTCGGTGCCGACGCTCGGCATGTTCGAGCAGCCGATCACCGACTGGGACATGGTGATGAAATGGGTGTTCGACCGCTTCGTCGGCGCCATCCTCCTGATCCTGCTTTCGCCGGTGATGGCGCTGGTCGCGCTCGCGATCAAGCTCGACAGCCCCGGCCCCGTGCTGTTCCGCCAGAAGCGATTCGGCTTCAACAACGAGCGCATCGAGGTCTTCAAATTCCGCTCGCTTTACCACCATCAGGCCGACCCGCTCGCGGCCAAGGTGGTGACCAAGAACGATCCGCGCGTGACCCGCGTCGGCCGCATCATCCGCAAGACCAGCCTCGATGAACTGCCACAGCTTTTCAACGTGGTGTTCAAGGGCAACCTCTCGATCGTCGGCCCGCGTCCGCACGCGGTTCAGGGCAAGCTGCAAAGCCGTCTGTTCGACGAGACCGTCGATGGCTATTTCGCGCGCCACCGCGTCAAGCCCGGCATCACCGGCTGGGCGCAGATCAACGGCTGGCGCGGCGAGATCGACAACGAGGAAAAAATCCAGAAGCGCGTCGAGTTCGATCTCTATTACATCGAGAACTGGTCGCCGCTGTTCGATCTTTACATCCTGCTCAAGACGCCGGGAGCGTTGATCAAGGGCGAGAACGCCTATTGAGCGCACCGGCGGAGGCCCGGCGATGACCCTCGCCACCGATCATCTGCTGACCGTTCGAAACCTCGCGCCGCCGCGCGCGCGCGCCATTCAGCACGCCCTGATGTGGATCGTTGGCGTCGGCAGCGCGCTGGTGTTCATCGAACCCAGCCCCTACGAACTCGCGACGCTGGCGGCCCTTGTTTTCTTCTACGCCACCGGCCTGCGGATGCGCCCGGTGTTCCTGCCGCTGCTCATCATGCTGGTGATGCTCAATTTCGGCTACACCATCTGCTCGATCGAGCTGATGGACCAGTCCAAGATCATGAACTGGATCGCCACCTCCTGGTATATGGCGATCACCGCGTTTCTGTTCGCGCTGTTGCTTGCGGAAGACACCGCGGCCCGGCTCGACTTCCTACAGCGCGGGCTGATCATCGGCGGCGTGATCGCAGCCGCATCCGGCGTCGCCGGCTACTTTCATCTTGTGCCCGGCGGCGACGACCTGCTGACGCTTTACGGGCGCGCGCGCGGTACGTTCAAGGACCCGAACGTACTCTCCGCCTTCCTGATCCTGCCCGCGCTGCTGGCGTTGCAGAACATCATCACGGCCTCGTTCTTCAAATCGGCCCGCAATGTGCTGGCGTTCGGAATCATCGCGCTGGCCTTACTGCTGGCATTCTCCCGCGCCGCATGGGGCCAGATCGTCTTCACTTCCGTCTTCATGGTGGCGCTGATGTACCTGACCAGCCGGTCACACTCGCAGCGCAGCCGCATCGTACTGACGGCCGTGGCTGCCATTGCCGCGCTGGCGCTGATGCTCGCCGTTCTGCTGTCATTCGACTCCATCCAGGGCCTGTTCAAGGAACGCGCGAGCCTCCACCAGACTTACGACAGCGGCCGCTACGGCCGGTTCGGCCGCCATGTGCTCGGCTTCGAGATGGCGATGGACCTGCCGCTCGGCATCGGCCCGCTGCAGTTCAGAAACTTCTTCCCCGAGGACACGCACAACTCGTTCCTCAACGCCTTCATGTCGGGCGGCTGGTTGTCCGGCATCCTGTTCCCGGCGCTCGTCTTCACCACGGTGGCGATGGGCTTCCGGCTGATTTTCGTGCGCGTGCCATGGCAACGCACTTATCTGGCCTTCTTCTCGGCATTTCTCGGCACCGTCGGCGAAGCCTTCATCATCGACGTCGATCACTGGCGGCATTTCTGGCTGATGCTCGGCACGATGTGGGGATTTTCGGCGGCGACCTACGAATACAAGACCCGCAGCATGGCGGCGCGCGGCGACGTGCCGTTGTCACCGCCGTAGCGGCGGCAGCCGTATCGACGACAGGCGTTCACGCCATCTCGCGATCTGCGCCGTGAGGTTCGCCGGCGGCTCGACCACCACCCCCTTCACGATCATCCAGATGCTCAATGACGCAACCGTCAGCAGCATGACGTACTGGACGATGATCGCCTCGGGCTGTGAAACCGCGACGGTTGAACAGGCGTACCCCCCGATCCGCACGGCAAGGACAAGCAGCACAAGCGTGGTGATCGCGAAATTCCGTCCCTGCCGCGTCGTGCGCGGCGGGCCGAGAAAGGCGAAAGCCAGCATGACAAACACGAAGGGATAAATGCCGGCCAGCAAGCGGTCGTGCAGTTCGGCCCGGAACTGGCCGAGATTACGTTGCGCGACGCGGTCATCCTTCGGCGGCGAGATCAACTCGCCGATGAAACGCTCGCGGGCGTTGTAACTATAAGTCTGCGGCGCCTGCGAGAATTGCGACATGTCGAAGGCGTAGCTCTTGAAGGCGACGATCAGAGGGTCCTTCTTGTCCAGCTGGAAGCGTTGCAGGTTGCCGTCGCTAAGCACCAGGAACGAGCCCTTGTCGGTCTTCTGCACCACACCGTTCTGCGCCGTGATGTTGATACGCTCCGCCGGATTGCGCTGGTCATCGATGAACACGCCGACCAGCACGCCGCCCGGCCTGCGCTCCTGTACGCGCAGCACCAGCTTGTCGAGCCGGATGAACTGCCCGGGCTGCAGCACGTTCGCCAGCACGTCGGCGCCGATCTCGGTGTGCCAGCGCCGCAACGCGCGCAGGCATTCCGGCGCCAGGAAGATCGCGAGGAACGAAATCAGGCAGGCGACGATCACCGTCGAGACCATGAAGGGCCGCAGGAAACGCCACGGCGACAGCCCGGCGGCATTCATCACGATGACTTCGGAATCGGTCGACAAGCGATTGAGCGTATGCGTGACCGCCAGAAGCATCGCGAGCGGCGCGATGATCAGCGCCAGCACCGGGATCGCAAGGCTGGTGATGCCGAGGAACACCAGCACGGTCTGCCCTTGCGCCGTCATCAGGTCGATGCCGCGCAGCGCCTGCGTCACCCAGATCACGCTGGTCAGCGAGACCAGCACGATCAGGAACGACAGCAACGTCAACCGCACGACATAGACATCGATCGCGCCCAGCAGCCGCCGCGGAGATATGAGGGACAAAGCCGTCAGGATGAAACCCTGTCTGTTGAAGGCACCTGTTGCACGAAGCCGACTTCCGCCATCAGATCGCGAACCGCCGACAGTACTTCGTCATAAGGAATATCCGCCACGCGGGTCGCACAATGCAATGCCCGATGAGGCACATGCCAAGGGTGCCATTCTATTCTCATGATATAAGGCATCAGCGTGACCACCGGCTTGTTCAAAGCGGCCGCAATATGCACGATCGACGTATCCGGGCTAATAACAAGATCAGCACAGGATAGAGCCGCCGCCGCCGTCGCGAGGTCGGAAGACGGCTCCAGCCACTCGACCCCAGCGGCCTTGCCGATCGTTTCCAGCCGCGCCATATCCCACGGCGCCCCGATCAGGACGGTCCGCACCGACGGCGATTTGAGGTCACCGACCAGCCGGATGAATTTCTCGTCACTCCAATATCGCGCCGGATCGACCGACACATTGATGATGACCAGTTTTCGAGAATCGTGACCTTCCGCGAAAAGTCTTTCGCGAACTGTCTTTGCGACAGACTCGGAAAAGACGACCGTTGGATGCACATCTTCGGAATTGAGCGCTATGCCTAACGGCGCGATCAGACGCAGCATCTGCAAGGCCTGATGTTCGGGTGCTGGCGGACGGGGAATGGCGATATCGTAAAATCCGGCCGCTTTGCCATCAAAACCGATGGTGATACGTGCCCCCGAAAGCGCCGTATAGGTCGCCGACGTCATGGAATCGCCAGTCAGCATATCGATGGCGATGTCGTAGCGGCGTTCGCGCAACTGGCGGATGAGCCGCACCTGCTCGATCAGGTCTTTCTTCGCAACAAACACGCCGTCGAGGTGCTGCAACAGCGCCGCCGCCGCACCGTTCTTGCGGCCAAGTACGATGTCGATCTGGGCCTTTGGAAAGCGTTCGCGCAGCGCCTTGAAGACCGGCATGGAAATAATGGCGTCACCGATTTTGTCAGTGCGGACCAACAGAATCCGCTGAACATTCGCCGCCGGGTCGGCCCCAGCCGCCTTTGTTCGCGCAAATGCACGCCGGAAGAGAAGATAAACCAGTCTGGTCGATCGCCAGATTCCGCGATCAATCAGGAAACGCGCCATGTTAAGGATGTTACCCGAGGAATGCCGTGCCTATAAGGGCCTGAGCATAAAATACAAGACTAATCACAATCATCCGGCCACACCCCCTGGCCGGACGATACACTGTCCGGCCGGTATCGCAACGATAGGAGGAACTAGCGGCGTAGCGAGATTGCCAGCCCGCTCAGATCGGCATTCACCATCAATCCGGCCTGATGGCCCTGCATGGTCAGCACCGCGCCCTTTTCATTGGTCAGCACGATGGCGCTGACGCCGCGCACCGCCGCCACGCCCGCGCCCGCCGCACCATAGACACCTGCGACATCCGACGGCCGCCGGATGTTGCTCACGGTGCCGACCAGATCGGTCTTCGAGGCGCCAAACACAAGACCGGCGCTGAGGCCGCCGATCGAGAGCGGATAACGGCGACCATGGAACACCAGCGTTCCGCTGCCGCCCGACGCGCCGATGAACCAGCCGCCCTTGAGCACGGAGATGCGGATCGAGCCGCTATCGGCATGGGCCGCGGACACGAAGCCCGCGCCGAGGCCGACAACCAAGACAACAACCCACTTTCGCAATCGGATGAAGAACATGACTTTCACCTCTGTTTTATACGGGAGAATCGACTACCGCTGAGGGGCAAGCATGGTCCGGTTCCGGATATGTGGCAACCAACTGTGTCACAGTTGTCAATTTGTAAATTGGCCGGTGTTATCTGCCGGAGACAGACAGGGCAAAATCGGCAAGACTGACAACACTCCGGGTTGGATATTCACCGGTTTTATCTTCAAATTGAGAATTGGGATGAGAGATTTTTTGGAACGGAAGTGTGAGCGAGTAACGTATTACACACGACATTTTTTCGCCGATGCACTCCCCTACAAAATATACGAAAAACGTCTGGCCCAATTATATCTTCAACTTAAGAATGAAGGACTGGAAGATACCGTCATTGATCGAGTCAGTTTTTACAATAAGCTTCCCCGATCAACGCTCCTCCAACAGAGAGGGATATTGGCAAAAGATATTCCGCTAGAGGCCACCTACTATTACTATGATCTCAAAGAGCATCTGAATTATTTCCAACGTGATATCCAGCTTCATTACAAATTCGGCGATCTAAACCATCTCTTAGACAAACCTTCGTTCTGTAAAGCGCGCCCAATTTGTAGCAACAATTCCAATTCCGTTCTTTGCAAATTGGATAAATTTCGGCATTTCCGCTGGGCGGTTGATGAGCTTTCTTTTGGTGAAAAGAGAAAGGCTTGCGTCTGGCGCGGTGGACTGCACAACGATGCCCGCCGATTGCTTGTCGAAAAATACCATCAGGATCGGCGACACAACATTGGGCATGTGGGCCCTGGGATTGGCAGTCTCAAGGCAAAAGAGTGGCTCAGCTCTCAAGATCAGTTTGCGTATCGCTACATTGTGTCCATTGAAGGTTATGACGTAGCTACAAATCTGAAATCGGTGTTAGCCTCGCAATCTGTCTGCTTCATGCGAAAACCCAAGATCGAATCCTGGTTTATGGAAAGCCGTTTACAACCTGGTATTCACTATGTCGAACTTCGGGATGATTTTTCCGACTTGGCTGAAAAAGTTGATTACTACGATCAACACGAAGAAGAAGCTCTTTCGATAGTCAGGGCAGCCAACAACCATGTTAGGCAGTTCACGAACCTGCGAACAGAAAAAATCATATCCATTCTAGTGATGCAGAAATATTTTGAGAGCATTGGCCAATTAGAGCATAGCCAATTTACCCAGATGTTTTGGCCATATTCAGCTGCTAAAGAGCTTCAACTTCCCACCACGAGTCATCCATGATGTCCTGCTATGATTGCTTTTGACAGCCTAGGCGCAAGGGTCCAAATGTTACCGAAGCGATTTCAGACGATCGTGGCCGAAGTTATGGGAGCGGATTCACTCCTGGGTTCGCACCCGTCGCCTGTTCAGATCGAAACCGTCGCAGCACAACTGAACGCAAGCAACATTTGCCGATATTCTCGATATGCTTGAAGCACTGTTCGCGGAAAGGATGCCGTACCCGATTGGGACGACGATACCCGCGAGGTGCTGCGCCGGACCTAGTGGCCCGCGCTCTTCTCTTAGCACTCCGCTATGTGATGAAATGGTCGGAGCGGCGGGATTTGAACCCACGACCCCTAGTCCCCCAGACTAGTGCGCTAACCGGGCTGCGCCACGCTCCGACAATGAGCATTGATTAGGGAAATTGGCGGCATAAGGCAAGGCAAGAACGGACAAAATCGCCCAGCAATCATGCCGGATTTCAGCCGGAAGTTGCCGGTCTCACCGGGGCGGTTCGCTCTTGCGATATTCCGGCATGATGGCGCCCGCATTTTTCGCGATAAAGAATTTCGACGCGGCAGGCGTCAAATGGCCATCGTCGCGGGACGTCGGCACGCCACCACTGTCGGGAACGGTGATCAGGCAACCCTCATGATTGCATAACGTTGCGGCGGGCGAAATGAGCGTCACGCCTTCCACCGCGGAGACACGCTGCACCATCTTCTCCGCCCTGAAAGCCGCGACGTCGAGATAAGTTGAATTTCTATCCGGAATTTTATCCGTCACGGCGGAATGCCCGAAGATACTGAACTGAAAATCCCGCAACGGGATTACCGCCGGCGCCAGCTTCCAGTGCGGGAACTGTCCGATCACGACGATGTGCTGCACACCCGTTACCTTCAGCCATTCAATCGTCCGGGCCAATTCCTTGTCGCCGATCAGCGGATACTTAGCTGTGTCACCGCGATAAAGCGCCCAGCGCGCCGCGACGATCACCGTATCTGGGCGCGACGACTCAATCCTCCGCCGTGCGGACGCATTTGCGTCGTTACAATCATGATACCATGCCGCCGCAGCCTCTGCCATCGGAGGACAACCGCCCAGAGTGGCGAACGCCAGCCGAAAGTCCTGCCGCTCCCGTTGCAGGGCTCGCGAGCCGGGAACCAGATGACCCGCATACGAATCGCCCCAAATCATAACGAGCGGTGCGTCGGTTGACCCTTCACCATCGCATTCCAGAGGCAACGTGACGCCAACCTTATATCCGCACCCTTGCTTGGGGAGACCTCCGGCGACCTTATCCGTATCTACAACACGCTTCTGTATCTCGATCGGAAGACGATCCGGCAAGCCGTCCTTCGCATACACCGCCAATCCGAGGCATCCGCAGACGGCGAGAAGAACGGCCAGTGAAACCGCCTTGGTAGAAAGGTGTTCACCTGAGCGGATCGGCCGCTCCACAAGCTTGTAAGTCAGGTGTGCGAGAAAACCGGCCGCGACGATCAGACAGATCGCCATGATGGGGGTCGGCTCTTTCTCGAAACGGATGACGCGCGCGAAAACCAGAAGCGGCCAATGCCATAAATAGAATGGGTAGCTGATGAGCCCAATGTAAACCAGCCTGCGGTGGCTCAGAAAAATGCGATTCGGCCGCGCATGCTCGCCCGCAACGATCAGCAAAATCGTGCCCGTCACGGGCAGCAACGCCCACCATCCGGGAAATGCACTGTCCTGATTGATCGCCACCATCGCCAACGCAAGCAACAGCAGTCCGGCCCATCCCATCCAGTCCTTGCCGTACGTGGCATGACCGATGCGAGCCTGGAGCAGCGCGAGAACCGCACCTGCCCCCAATTCCCAGAACCGGCTGAGCGGCAGGAAGAACGCGCCGACGGAGTCGCTACCGGTTTGCACGATGTTGCCGATGAACGACAGAATGCTCAGCCCGATCGCGATCGGAATCACGGCGCGGCCGCGCGCCAGCGCCATCAGGATCAACGGCCAGAGCAGATAAAACTGCTCCTCCACGCCCAGCGACCAGATATGCAGCAGCGGGTTCAACTCCGCGCTTGGCGCGAAGTAATCCTGTTGCAGGTATAATGCGATGTTGGCGACAAAGCCGGCCGATGCCGCCGTGTTAAGGCCCAGCGTGCGGTAAGCGTCCGGCAGCGCGAACAGAAAGCCCATCGCCAGCGAAACAAGCAGGACGAGAATAAGCGCCGGAAAGATGCGCCGGATTCTCCGTCCGTAGAACTCCGCGATGCTGAACCGGCTTGCGGCGACATCCTGACGGATCAGGCTGGTAATCAGGAAGCCGGAGATGACGAAAAACACATCGACGCCGACGAAGCCGCCGCGAAACACCGATGGAAAATAGTGGAAGCCGACAACGAACAGAACGGCAATCGCCCGCAGGCCGTCAATGTCACGTCGATAAGGCAAGGACACGTCGATCAATCCCGCAGGCGTCACTCAACGGCCATGCCGTCAGTGTCCCATCGCCCTGTCGAGCAAGGCCTTCGCGCCCACAAGGTCGTCGAGAACGGAACGCAGCCGCGCCCGGTTGTCTCCGCGAGCCTTGCTCTGAGCACCCCCCTGTTGGAGGCCAGCCTGCTGAAGACCTTGGCGCACGCCCGGCGGCGCATAGGCCTCGGCTCCATTGTGGTGGACGGAGGTTCGCATCGCGGCGGGTTTCGTCACCGTCGCAACCGGCACCTCGGGGGCACGCTTGGCGGCGGCCGGTGGCATCGGCCCGATCCGTTCCGACATCGACGGTACGAAATCCATCGACGGCCGCAATGGCGGGCTGTCGCTCTCAAGCTCGATCTCCTCGTTCTCGTCCTCGTCAGCCTCTTCGGCCTCGTCGTCGTCTTCCTCTATCTCCTCCTCGTCATCCTCGACCTCGGAGGTTTCCTCCTCGCCGGGGGGAAATTCAGGAGCCGTATGCCGTGGCTTCGCCTCGAACGAAGGCCCCGACAGAGAGGCAGGCGCGAGCACGGCCTCGTCGAGATTCTGGACCGCCTTGATACCGTGTTCGCGCAGGATACGCTGTACGCCGCGAATGGTGTAGCCCTCGCCGTACAGCAGACGGCGGATTCCGCGCAGCAGTTCGACGTCGTCGGGCCGGTAGTACCGGCGGCCGCCGCTGCGTTTCATCGGCTTGATCTGAACGAAGCGCGTTTCCCAAAATCGCAGCACGTGAGCCGGGATATCGAGATCGTCAGCCACCTCGCTGATGGTCCGAAATGCGTCCGGTGCCTTTTCCAAAAGGCAAGCCCCCTGTCAGAATCACGGCATGAATCATCCCGCTCACGAAAGGGTAACGCTTTTTTGGATTTTCGGAAACGATTCGGTGTTCGCCAAATCGTAGAGGGGACGGTTACCCGTCCGCAGGTTCAGCCCGCGGCCACGCTCGTTGCGACCGGTGCTTCGCCCTTGGCGTCGGCGCCGTTGTTGATGCGCTGCTTCAGGATCGCGGAAGGCTTGAACACCATGACCCGGCGCGGAGAAATCGGGACTTCGGTGCCGGTCTTGGGATTGCGGCCGATGCGCTCGCCCTTCTTGCGCACCATGAAGGAGCCGAACGAGGACAGCTTCACCGTTTCGCCTTTCTCAAGGCAGTCGGTGATCTCTTTCAGAACGAGTTCGACGAACGCTGCCGACTCCGTCCGCGACAAGCCGACCTTCTGGTAGACCGCCTCGCACAAATCGACGCGCGTGACTGTTTTTCCGCTCTCGCTCATGATCCGACCCCAGCTACAGCGTGCAAATTATGCTTAAAAATAAGAGGTTACTTGCAACGGGTCAACCGCACTCATCATGCAACCGCATGATATTCGAACGCA
>Ga0153956_1001495_pt1 | contig 20188 bp, 14 predicted proteins | sample TSFL040MetaG_FD_104704 | JGI IMG/M metagenome (GOLD analysis project Ga0153956, IMG submission 104704) | Attine ant fungus gardens microbial communities from Florida, USA - TSFL040 MetaG | ecosystem: Host-associated > Fungi > Mycelium > Unclassified | place: USA: Florida, Wekiwa Springs...
CGGCAAGGTGACGGCGGTGTCGCCCTCCGCACCGAAAACATAGCCGGCAAGCAGGCGATCCATCGCCCACGCATGCGTGTATTCCTCGATTGGCGGCACGTCGAAACGTGCACGGAACCCGCCATCGAGCGCCCACGCGGCGCGACTTGCATCCATCCAGCGCAGCAGAACCTCGACATCGCTCGTTGCCAAGCCGAGGCGTGCAGCGATCGGCGGCGTGGAGAGCAAGTCGGCAATTTCCGGCGCAGTGAGGCGCGACTGCGGCAGTTGGAGCAACTGCCGAAACGCCTCGAACAGAGGATGCGCACGCGCGACCGCGACGTCGGCGCAGTGATACGGCAGCGGCCCTTCGTGCCGACCCGCTTCACCGAATACCGATGGCAACAGCGGCAGGTAGGCGTGGATGTCCGGCATCATCACGACGATGTCGGAAGGTTTCAGATCCGGCCGCGCGCTGCGCGCATCGAGCAAGGCATCGCGCAGCACTTCCAGTTCGCGCAGGCGCGTATGGCAGGCGTGCACGCGCAGGGAGGAATCGTCGCGCTGGGCCGACGCATGCTCGCCGATCAGTTTCGAATCGAAACGGCGGATGCTTTCCTGCACGCCTTCGAGGCGCGTCGCCGGAGCCTGCTCGCTTTCGTCTTCGAAATGGCGCGTATCCATTTGCGCGGCGACGTCGTCCAGCGCCAACACGAAATGCTGGCCCATCCGGCCCCACGCGGCGAGCAGCGGATGACCTTGTTCGAGGAACGCGTTCTCGGTGTGCTCGCCGGAAGGATCGCTCAGCACCAACTCGCGCAAACTGGCGAGCGGACTGCTCAGCCCGCCCCAATGTGCACGGCATGGATCGGGCACGTACAGCGCCACCAGTCGCCGCTGCGCGACCGCGCACAACACCGCCAATTCCGCCGGCGCGAGATGGGCGATGCCGAACACGTGCAGCGGTTCGCTCGGCCCGCGATCGTAATCATCCAGTGCACGGATCAACTGCGCCACACGCTCACCGCGATGCACAAGACCAATCTCATCGCGCAAGCTCTGCCACAACGGCGCCAGAAAACCCGCAGGCACGGCACCCTTCCGACCGGCAGCCCAATCGGCCAGCCAGTCCGGGCGATATACGAGATATTGCGAATATAGCCGCGCGAGACGATCGGCCAACTGGAATCGACGACGATCGCGTGTGGTCGCATCGCCGCCGAGATAGGCGCTCAGTTCCGCATCCTCGAGCACATCCAGCTTTTCGTGGATGCGCCAGCGCAGCAACTCGCGCCGATACGCGCGCGATGCGACGACATCCTCTCCGAGCACATCGCGGGCGAGCTGATCCAGCCACGCGCCGGGCAGTTCGATACGCAGATTCGCCGCAATGCCCTGCGGCCCCTGACGAATCGCCAATTCGCGCCCCAGCCATTTGCGCATGCCCGGATGCGCGGCGATTAACTCGTGCGGCGCCAACGCCGCTTGCGGCGGCGCCGCCTGCATCAGCGCCTGCAGCGGATCGAGCAGCGCCTCGACACGGCTCGCGCGGTAGACGAGCAATCCCTTCCCGACTTCAGTCATATCGCCTGCTCCACGCCCCCGTCCACCTCGATCGTGCCGCCACCGGACCTCACCGCGACGGGCATCCGCGCCGCGTCTCCGTAGGTCGATGATGGTAGCGACGCGTCGCAGAGCGTGCGACGCCATCGAACCGGAAACCGTGCCGGCGGATCGCCGTGCCGGTGCGGCAGCCACGCGAAAACGCAGGTCGCACGCCAGTGTCCTGTCTCGCAAATAACGCGAAGGAATTCCGGATGGATTTCGATGCGAGACAAGGCGCGAGGAGGAGCCATAGCGGCGCCATGGCGACGAGGAGCAGCGCAGGATCGCGCCGAAACACGCCGGAATTATTTGATGGTATTTGCGAGACAGGACACTAGACTAGCCGGCCACCCCGCAAGGCCGGACCGGATGTCTGCCGTCGATTCCTCGCAACACACGCCCTTGATGCGCCAGTACTTCGCCGCCAAGGCGGATTACCCCGACACGCTCGTGTTCTTCCGCATGGGCGACTTCTACGAGCTGTTCTACGAGGACGCGCGCAAGGCGGCGCGGCTGCTGGACATTACGCTGACGCAGCGCGGTGCGTCGGCGGGTGCGCCGATTCCGATGGCGGGCGTGCCGTATCATGCGGTCGAGGGCTATCTCGCGCGATTGGTGAAGCTCGGCGAGTCGGTTGCGATCTGCGAGCAGATCGGCGATCCGGCTCTGGCCAAGGGACTGGTCGAGCGCAAGGTCGTGCGCGTGGTCACGCCTGGCACCGTGACCGACGCGGCGCTGCTCGAGGAACGCCGCGACAACCTGTTGTTGGCGATTGCCGCGGGAAAGACGGGCTACGGCCTGGCGTGGCTCGATCTTTCGAGCGGACGTTTCCTGCTCAACGAAGTCGCCGACGCGGAAACGCTCGCGGCGGAACTCGCGCGCCTGACGCCGGCGGAAACGCTGGTCGGCGAGGACGTCGCATGGCCGGCATTCGTGACTGCCCTGCCCGGCCTGCGCAAGCGCGCACCCTGGCATTTCGACGCGGCGACGGCACAACGCGAACTCGCGCGCTTCTTCGGCACGCGCGACCTGTCCGGATTCGGCTGCGACGGGCTGCCGCTCGGCGTCGCCGCGGCCGGCGCGCTGCTCGGCTATGTCGAGGAAACGCAAAAGGCCGCGCTGCCGCACCTCGCCGGGCTCGCGGTCGAGAACGCGAACGAGACGATCGCGCTCGACGCGGCGACGCGACGCAACCTCGAGCTCGACACGCACGCGAGCGGCAATCGCGAATTCACCTTGCTCGGCGTGCTCGATCGCTCGATCACGCCGATGGGCGCGCGTCTGTTGCGGCGCTGGCTGCACCGGCCGCTGCGCGAGCGCGGCGTGCTGCAACGCCGGCAGCAGGCCGTCGAGGCGCTGATCGACCAGCGCCGCCACGAATCCCTGCGTGAAACCCTCCGCGGCATCGGCGACCTCGAACGCATCCTCGCACGCGTGGCGCTGCGCTCGGCGCGGCCGCGCGACCTGTCGACGTTGCGCGACGGGCTGGCCTTGGCGCCGCGATTGAAGAATGAACTCGCGGCCTGCGACAGCCCGCTTCTGCACGATCTCGTCGACCGCATCGGCGAGCACGCCGACACCGCGGCCCACCTCGCGCGCGCGATCGTCGAACAACCACCGGCGCTCGCTCGCGATGGCGGCATCCTGCGCGCCGGCTTCGACGCCGAACTCGACGAACTGCGCGCGCTGTCGACGAACGCGGACCAGTTCCTGGTCGATCTCGAGGAGCGCGAGAAGGCCGCGACCGGCATCCCGACCTTGAAGGTCGGCTACAACAGCGTGCACGGCTACTACATCGAGATCAGCAAGGCGCAATCGGACAAGGCGCCGACGCACTACACGCGACGGCAAACGCTCAAAGGCGCCGAGCGCTACATCACAGAGGAACTGAAATCGTTCGAGGACAAGGTGCTGAGCGCGCGCGAGCGTTCGCTGATGCGCGAGCGCGCGCTGTACGAAAGCCTGATCGATTTCCTGCTCGAACGCCTCGGGCCGCTGCAGATGGCCGCTGCGGCGATCGCCGAGCTCGACGTGCTGGCTGCGCTGGCCGAGCGCGCCGACGCGCTCGGCTGGAGCCGACCGGAGCTGGTCGAGGCGAACGGCATCCACATCGTGCGCGGCCGTCACCCGGTGGTCGAGCAGGTGCGCACCGACCCGTTCGAGCCGAACGACCTCGTGCTCGGCGACGCGCGCCGCATGCTGGTCATCACCGGCCCCAACATGGGCGGCAAGTCGACCTACATGCGCCAGGCGGCGCTGATCGTGCTGCTCGCGCACGTCGGCAGCTTCGTGCCGGCGGACGCGGCGACGATCGGCCCGGTCGACCGCATCTTCACGCGCATCGGCGCCGGCGACGACCTCGCTCGCGGGCAATCGACCTTCATGGTCGAGATGAGCGAAACGGCGAACATCCTGCACAACGCGACCTCGTCGAGCCTCGTGCTGATGGACGAAGTCGGCCGCGGCACCAGCACCTACGACGGCCTCGCGCTCGCGCGCGCCTGCGCGGTCGCGCTGGCGACGACGAACCGCGCGTTCGCGCTGTTCGCGACGCACTATTTCGAGCTGACCGAACTCGCGAACGAATTCGACGGCATCGCCAACGTGCATCTCGACGCGGTGGAATACGGCGAGCAACTCGTGTTCATGCATGCGGTCAAGGAAGGTCCGGCGAACCGCAGCTTCGGCTTGCAGGTCGCCGCGCTGGCGGGCTTGCCGAGACCCGTCATCGCCGACGCACGCAGGACGCTGGCCGCGCTCGAACGCGGCTCGCCGGCCGCGGCCCAGGCACGCGCTCCGGAACCGTCACCGCAACTCGGCCTGTTCGCCACGGCGCAAGCGTCGAAGGTCGAGGACAGCCTGCGCGACATCGATCCGGATGCGCTGTCGCCGCGCGAGGCGCTCGAAGCACTGTACCGGCTGAAGAACCTGCTGTGACCCGGAAGCGCCGTCGCGGGCCGTGAGACATGGGCCGCGCATACTGCGCGCATGAAACCTGCGTTGCCGCCGACCGACCCGCTGCGCCTCGACATGCCCACGCGCATCAAGGGCCGCGGCGCGGCGTCGAACCCGGAAGGCCGCTTCGAGACGGTCGGCAAGACACGCGAGGACGACGGATGGCATCGCGAGGAAGACGCCGCGCCGCGGCCACCGACGCAGGTCACCGAGGAACGCGCGCGCTCGATCATCAGCCGCAACGATTCGCCGGACATCCGTTTCGAGCAATCGATCAATCCGTATCGCGGCTGCGAGCACGGCTGCGTCTACTGCTACGCACGGCCGTCGCACGGTTACCTCAATCTCTCCGCCGGCATCGACTTCGAGACGAAGCTGTTCGCCAAGACGAATGCCGCGGAACGCCTGCGCGAAGAACTCGGCAAGCGCGGCTACGCCTGCTCGCCGATCAACCTCGGCGCGAACACCGATCCGTACCAGCCGATCGAGAAGCGTTACCGGATCACGCGTTCGATCCTCGAAGTGCTGGCCGAATGCAACCACCCGTGCACGATCATCACGAAGAACGCGCTGATCGAACGCGACCTCGACCTGCTCGTGCCGATGGCGCGCGCGAGGCTGGTGCACGCGTTCGTGTCGGTGACTTCGCTTGACAACCGCCTGTCGAGCACGCTGGAACCGCGCGCGAGCGCGCCGCACCGGCGCCTCGAAGCCGTCGCGAACCTCAATGCCGCCGGCGTACCGTGCGGGGTGATGGTCGCGCCGATCATCCCGATGGTGACCGATCGTCATGTCGAGCAGATCATCGAAAAGGCCGCCGAAGCCGGCGCGAAACGCGCGGGCTATACCGTGTTGCGCCTCCCGCATGAGCTGAAAGACCTGTTCCGCGAGTGGCTCGCGCTCAACGTGCCCGAGCGCGCCGAACACGTGATGAGCCTGATCCGCCAGATGCGCGGTGGCAAGGACAACGACGCGCGCTTCGGCTCGCGCATGCGCGGCGAGGGCGAGTTCGCCGAGCTGATCCGCCAGCGCTTCCGGCTCGCCTGCCGCAAGCATTCGATCAACGAGGCACGCGACCTTGCGCTCGACGGCTCGCGCTTCACGCCGCCGCGGGCCGCGTCGCCGCAGGGCAGCCTGTTCTAGCGCAGGAAGATCAGCGCGAACACGCCGCCGAGCACGGCGTACTTCAATGTGTAGTACAGCGTCTTGTTGCGCTCGCGCAGCGCCTTGGCCGGCAGGCGCAGCTTGTAGAACCAGCCGAATGCGCGATTCAGCGCGCCGGTGCGGTCGCCGGCCATGTTCGGCGCGGCGCCGGCGGCGATGAAGTGGCGCGCCAGCCAGCGGTTCAATGCCTGCGCGGAGCGGTACTTCAGCGGGCGCTCGACGTCGCAGAACAGGATGATGCGATCGCCGTCGGTGGCGTTCTCGGCACGATGCACGTAGGTTTCGTCGAACATCACCGCTTCGCCGTCGCGCCAGCTGTAGCGCTCGCCGTCGACCTCGATGTAGCAGCGGTCGTCGCCCGGCGTGACCAGGCCGAGGTGGTAGCGCAGCGAGCCCGCGTAGGGATCGCGATGCCGCCGCAGTTCGCTGCCCGGCGGCAACTCGGCGAACATCGCCGCCTTCACGCTCGGGATCGAGCGCAGCAGTTCGGTCGTGACCGGGCACAGCGCGCTGGCGGACGGGTGCGCCTCGTCGTACCACTTCAGGTAGAAGCGCTTCCAGCCGCGCCGGAAGAACGAATTGAAGCCGACGTCGTCGTACCGCTCGGAAGCCTTGATCTGCCGCATCTCGCGCAGCGCCAATGCCTCGGCGCGGATCTCCGGCCAGCGCGCACGCAACGTCTCGAGCTCCGGAAACAACTCGACCGCGACGTAGCGCGTGGTCGGCACGCGCGAACAGGCGTACATCAGCACGTTCAACGGCGCCATCAAGGTCGAATGATCGGTGAGCTGGCGCGCGAAGCGCAGGCGGACGCGACCGCGAAAATGAACATGGATCGCGGATGCGATGAAGACCGCGAGGAACAGCCACTTCATATCTTGCAATTCATGAACGCACAGGGACAGTAATTGTAGTCCGCCGCGCCCATCGGCAAAAGTGCACCAGTACGCAGCTCCGGCGCGCCACGATGTCCGGCCCTCTTCCGCTGGCGCGCACGATAGTGCCTGCCTATCGGCGACATCCAGACAATCGAATATACGCATCCTTGGCGAAGGCCTATGGTTGCGCTCGCCGTCCCACTTCCGCCATCCACAACGCCGAGGACCACCGATGAACTCGTCACGCGACACGCTCACGTCCGCCGCCGGCCGCCCGATCGCCGACAACCAGAACAGCGAGACCGCCGGCCCGCGCGGTCCGGCAACGCTGCAGGACTTCTGGCTGATCGAGAAGCTCGCGCATTTCGACCGCGAGGTCATCCCCGAACGCCGCGTGCACGCGAAAGGCTCGGGTGCCTACGGCACGCTGACGGTCACGCACGACATCACGCGCTACACGAAGGCGAAATTGTTCGCCGAAGTCGGCAAGAAGACCGATCTCTTCCTGCGCTTCTCGACCGTCGCCGGCGAGCGCGGCGCGGCCGACGCCGAGCGCGACGTGCGCGGCTTCGCGATCAAGTTCTACACCGAGCAGGGCAACTGGGATCTCGTCGGCAACAATACGCCGGTGTTCTTCATCCGCGACCCGCTGAAGTTCCCCGATTTCATCCACACGCAGAAGCGCGATCCGCGCACGAACCTGCGCAACCCGATCGCGGTGTGGGACTTCTGGTCGCGACATCCCGAATCGCTGCACCAGGTCACGACGTTGATGAGCGATCGCGGCATTCCGAAGAACCTGCGCCAGCAGCACGGTTTCGGCTCGCACACCTTCAGCTTCCTCAACGCGGCCGGCGAGCGTTTCTGGGTCAAGTTCCACTTCAAGTCGATGCAGGGCATCGCGAACTACACGAACGCGGAAGCCGCGGCCGTCGTCGCGAACGATCGCGAGAGTTCGCAGCGCGACCTGTTCGAGGCGATCGAGCGCGGCGACTTCCCGCGCTGGCGCATGTGCGTGCAGGTGATGCCGGAAGCGGAAGCCGCGACGTACCGCATCAATCCGTTCGACCTGACGAAGGTCTGGCCCTACAAGGACTACCCGCTGATCGAGGTCGGCGTGATGGAACTCAACCGCAACCCGGCCAACTATTTCGCCGAGGTCGAGCAGAGCGCGCTCAATCCGGCCAACGTCGTGCCCGGCATCGGCTTCTCGCCGGACAAGATGCTGCAGGGTCGCCTGTTCTCCTATGGGGATGCGCAGCGCTATCGCCTCGGAGTGAACCACAACAGCCTGCCGGTCAACGCGCCGCGCTGCCCGTTCGCGAGCGCGCACCGCGACGGCGCGATGCGCTTCGACGACAACGGCGGCCTGCTGCCGAACGGCAAGGCCGTGCCGAACTACCAGCCGAATTCGTTCGGCGGCCCGGTCGACGACGCGGCGTACGCCGAGCCGCCGCTGCCGGAAGCGTTCAGCGGTCCGATCGCGCGCTACGACCATCGCGACGACGCCGACTACTACAGCCAGCCCGGCGACCTGTTCCGCCTGCTCCCGGCGGACGAACGCGAACGCCTGTTCGGCAACATCGCCGCGGCGATGCAAGGCGTGCCGGAAGAAATCGTCGAGCGCCAGCTGGGCCATTTCGCGAAGGCCGATCCGGCCTACGCGGACGGCGTGCGCAAGGCGCTGGCGGCTGCACGGAAGCAATAAGGGGCGGAAGGCGAAGCCCGCGGCACGAAGGACACGAAGGAAAAGATCAAGCATTCCCTTAGCTTTTCCGATGCGCTCCGTGTTCCGGGCGTTGACCTGATGGTCGTCATCGAAGGCGAAAAGATCGAAACACGGAGCACACGGAGGGAAAAGCAAAAGTATCTCCCGCTTTTTCCTTCGTGTCGTTCCTGTTTCATGCCTTCGCTCTTGAAGCCCGCTCAAAGCGCGTCGATGTCGCCCAGCGCGATGATCAACCTCCGCGCACGCTTGTCGGGCTTGCCTCTCGGCTTCGCGGCGTCCGCTCCCACGAGCCTGCGCTGCTCGACCGCGGCTTCGCGCGCTGCGCGGCTGGCTTCCGTCTCGCGGTAGAGCTGCTGCGCGACCGTGGCCGGGCCACGCTGCGAAGCGAGCGCCGCGACGTCGACCTCGAATCGTTCCTCGCCGCGCGTGATGCGCAGGCGGTCGCCGGCGCGCACCGCCTTGGCCGGCTTGCCGGCCGCATCGTTCAGCTCGACCTTGCCGCCTTCGATCGCTTGCTTGGCGAGTGCGCGGGTCTTGAAGAAACGCGCGGCCCAGAGCCAGATGTCCAATCGGACGGAGTCGCCTTGTTCGTGCGCGGAACGGTTGCCCGATAACGTCATCGCGGTGGCAATTGCTTCGAGAGCTCCAGTGTAGCCGGCGCCGCAAGATGCGCGAAGCGCGCGTCGAGCGCGGCGAGCGCCTTGCGCGCGTCCGAGGCGTTTCCGTGCGCGAACAGCTCGCGCACGTGCGCGATGCCTGCGGCGACCTCCGCATCGACGCGCGCACGGCATTCGCCCAGCTCCTTCGACGGTTCGACGGCCGGCTGCTCCAGCAACCCGAGGCCGCGGCCCCAGGTCACCGCGTCGGCCGGCTCGTGGCCGCGCCTGTAGATCGACAGCTTGGTCGCGTCGAAGATGCACAGTTCGCGCGCCGACGCCATGCTGTAGCGCACGCGCATCGCGTTCGGTTCGTCCTCGGTCCCGTGCATGTAGACCAGCCGCGAACGTTCCTGCACGCGCTGCAGCAGCGTCGCTTCCGGCAGCGGCACCAGGAAGCTGCCGATGTCGTCGCCAGCGCCGTCGATCAGCGCGCCGCGGAAGACGTCGGGGTAGCCGAGCGCCAGGCGCAGCGCGACGCGGCCGCCGCCGGAAAAACCGCCGACGTAGACGCGATCCGGATCGACGTGGAACTGCCGACTGACATTGGCGTACTCGTGCAGCGCCAGCGCCATACGGCGCGGGATCTCCGGCGCTTCGTTGCCGGAATTCGCGGCCGTCGCGAAGATCACGCCGTGCTCGTCGAGCACGCCGCGCCAGCTCCGCGGCACCGCCGCGTTCGGCCACGGCGGCACGAACACGAGCAGTCCGTAGCCGCGTTCGGGCGGCGCGGCCTCGGGCACGTAGACGGAATAGCTTTCCTTGCCGAGGTCGATCGTGTAGTTCGGCGGCGCCTCGCCTTTCGCCGCATACGCGTCCAGTGCCTGCTGCGCCCAAAGCGGGCTCATCGTGCGCCCGAACAGCGTGGTCGTCTTCGCCAGCGGCGAATAGCCGTCGAAGCCGACGTGCTCGCGCAACCCCGTCGACTGCGCACGCGCGGGCGATGCGAGCGCGAGCAGCGTCAGCACGATGAAAAGACGCAGGAAGGACGTGTCGTTCATGCCGCTGCCGTCGGCCCCGAAAACCGGATACATGTCGATGGATTCTAGGTTCCACGCCCGGACGCCGGGCATCGGCCCGGCCGCGGATTCGCTCGCTTCGGCGCCGATTCCGCACTTCCGGCCCGCGCGGGCGCGAGTCCGCGCACATGCGATCGACACCGTCGCGTCGCGGTCGCCGTTCAGAAAACCAGTGGCCCGGCCGCCCCGCTTCGTGTATCGTGCACGGCGTTTTCAGCGCCGCTTCGCGATTTTCCCTCTGGCTCGTGACTCCGACGGACCGCTCCCGCAGTCCGCCCTCCCGATCCGCACCCGCTCGGCTCTCGTCGCTGCAAACCCGGAATCCTCGGCCATCCCGGCCGCTGCGATCCGCCAATCGTCCGACCTGCAGCGCGGTTTCTGGGAACGCTCCGGGTTTTTCCCGATCGTCAGCGATCGGGAATCCCGCGCCATCGCGCGCGGTTCTTGAATGGAGCTTTCCACGATGTCTTTCGAAACTCTCGGGCTTGCGCCCGCGTTGCTGCGCGCGCTCGCCGAACAGGGCTACACCGATCCCACCCCGATCCAGGCCGCCGCGATTCCCGCCGCGCTGGAGGGCAAGGACCTGCTCGCCGGCGCGCAGACCGGCACCGGCAAGACGGCCGCGTTCTCGCTGCCGCTGCTCGACCGCCTTTACGTTTCCAACCGCAAGCAGGCGCAGCCGAAGGCGCCGCGCGCGCTCGTGCTCACCCCTACGCGCGAGCTGGCGGCGCAGGTGCACGACAGCGTGCGCGGCTACGGCAAGCACCTCGGCGTGCGCGCGACGACCGTGTTCGGCGGCGTCGGCATGCAGCCGCAGGTCGATGCGCTGCGCCGCGGCGTCGAGATCGTGATCGCGACGCCGGGCCGGCTGATCGACCACATCGAGCGCCGCAGCGTGAACCTGTCCAACATCGAGGTGCTGATCCTCGACGAGGCCGACCGCATGCTCGACATGGGCTTCCTGCCCGCGATCAAGCGCATCCTCGGCGCGCTGCCGCGGCAGAACCGCGTGACGTGGCTGTTCTCGGCCACGTTCGCGCCGGAGATCAAGGCGCTCGCGTCGCAGTTCATGCGCGAGCCGCTCGAGATCCAGGTCGCCAAGCCGAACAGCGTCGCGGCCACGGTCACGCATCGCGTGCACCCGGTCGACAACGCGAAGAAGCGCGACCTGCTGCTGCACCTGCTGCACAACGACGCGCGCCAGACGCTGGTGTTCGGCCGCACCAAGCACGGCGCCGACAAGCTCGCCCAGGTGCTGGAGAAATCCGGCCTGCGCGCTGCCGCGATCCACGGCAACAAGAGCCAGGCGCAGCGCACGCGCGCGTTGAAGGACTTCAAGAGCGGCAAGATCGCGGTCCTGGTCGCGACCGACATCGCCGCGCGCGGCCTCGACATCGACCAGTTGCCGATGGTCATCAACTTCGACCTGCCGATGGTGGCCGAAGACTACGTGCACCGCATCGGCCGCACCGGTCGCGCCGGCGCCGAGGGCCTGGCGATCTCGCTCGTCTCGCACGAGGAAGACGGCCTGCTGCGCGACATCCGCCGCCTGCTCAAGCAGGAAATCGCGGTCGAACCGATCGCCGGCTTCGAGCCGTCGCATCCGCTGCGCCTCGACGACTCGGCGCGCTCGCGTCCGTCGAACGGCCGCCCGCAGCAGCGCCACGCGCGTCGCCCGCACAGCGGCAACGGCGGCAACGACGCGCATCCGGGTTCGCGCAACAAGAAGCCGCGCCGCGGCGGCAACGGCGGCGGCCAGCGCTCCTCGCGCCCGGCCTGACGCCTCGTGCGCATCGACGCGGCCGCGTGCCGCGTCGATGCGCGCCGCCGGCCGGGGCGGACGCCTCAGTCCTCGGGAGGTTCGCCGCTTTTTCCCGGCCGTTCGGCCCGCGCCCAGTGCAGGCGCAACGCACGCTCGACGCGACCGCCGAAGGCGACCACCAACGCACCCAGCGCCAACGCGATCAGCACCGGGACGTACAACCCCGCACCGCAGGCCACGCCGAGCAATGCGGTCAGCCAGATCGTCGCCGCGGTCGTCAGGCCGCTGACGTGGCGCGTGCCCGGATCACGCAGGATCACGCCCGCGCCGAGGAAACCGATGCCGGTCAAGACGCCCTGGATCACGCGGCTCAACGCGTCGTAGTGCGGCGCCTCGCGCGAACCCGGCGGCAACACCACGATGACCATCAAGGCGGTGCCGAGGCTGACCAGCGCATGCGTGCGGATGCCGGCCGGCTTGCGGTGCAGGTCGCGGTTGAGGCCGATCGCGGCGCCGACCAGCGCGGCCAGCGCGAGCCTGAATGACACCACCAGCAGATCGTCGGACATCGCGGCAAGTCTCCATCGGCGCGCCGCGATCTTGCGCAAGTCGCCGCGCCGCGGCAACTGCCCGGAATTGCGGACGGAAAGAAAGCCCGGTCGATCAGGAACCGCGCGCCGGCCGCAACGCCCGCTGCAGTTCGCGGCGGAAGGATTTCGGCTCGCTGCACGTGATGCGGACCGCCGGCGTCGCATGCCAGCTCGCGCATTGCGCGATCGCCGCCGCCAGCGGCACGGCCAGTTCCGGCGTCGCGGCGACGCCCGGTTCGAGATACAGCGCCTTCACCTCGAACACGCCGTCGGCGCGGTGCGCCTTCGCGTCGAGGCGACCGGCGATGCGACCACGGTGCAGGATCGGCAACACGTAGTAGCCGTACCTGCGCTTCGGCGCCGGCGTGTAGCACTCGATGCGATAGTCGAAGCCGAACATCGCCGAGGCGCGCTCGCGATCCCAGACGACCGGGTCGAACGGCGACAGCAGGACCGTGCGCGTCGCGCGCAGGCGGCCGGCCATCGCCGCGGACAGCGCGTCGCGATGGTCGCGGTGCGCATAGCCTGGCGCGTTCCAGCCCGCGACGTCGACGCGCACCAGTTCGCCCGCGTCGACAAGCGCGTCGAGATCGGCATCCTTGAGCTTGCGCCCGGAACGAAAGTAGTCGTTGATCCAGCGCGCCTGCGTGATGCCGAGCGAGCGCACCGCGCCGGTGACGAACTCGGCGCGCATGTCCGGCTCGGACCATTCGCGATCCGGCGCGGCCGGCGTGCCGCCGGCGCGCGCGTTCGCCAGCACGCGCTCGCGGACGTCGTAGACGCGGTGGAAATTCTCGCGCCGCGCGATCATCAGCTCGCCGAGCGCGAACAGCGCTTCCAGCCAGCGCTTCTCGTTCTTCCAGCCCCACCATCCGCCGCCGGTGCCGTCTTCGCGCTCGAAGTCGGCGGCCTTGACCGCACCGTTCGCGCGAACGTGCGCGAGCAGGTCGCGCAGGCCGTCGGCGTGCTCCTCGCGCATCCGCAACGCGTCCTTCATCGACCAGTGGCCGTCGCGCGCGCCGAGCGCGTGCCGGCGATGCAGCGCGTAGTCCGCGAACGGCGCGAAGCATGCCTCGTGGGCCCAGCACTCGAAGATCGCGCCTTCCGCGAGCAGCTCCTCCAGCCAGCGCGGCTCGTAGGCGCCGAGGCGCGAGAACAGCACGAGATACGGGCTGCGCGCGACGACGTGGATCGTGTCGATCTGCAGCACGCGCATGCGCGCCACCGCGGCGAGCACGTCGGCCTTGCGCGCGCGCCTGCGTGGCGGCGCGAGCAGGCCTTGCGCGGCGAGATGCAGGTTGCGCGCCTGTTGCGCGGTGATCCGCGGCGTCGACGTCATGGTCGCCGCGGCTACTTCCGCGCCAGGATCGCGTTCAGCCGGTCCGGCGTGCCCGCGATGCGTTCGAGGTGCGGATACTTGAGCCCGTCGCGATAGTCGACGCGCACGCTGCGGTACTCGCCTGCGTTCTTCACCAGCAGCTCGATCGGCGCGGCGCCGCCCTTCGTCGCCGCGACGGCGTCCTTCAGGCGTTCCGGCGAGAACTCGTGGCCGTTCACCGCGACGAGCAGGCTGGTCGGCGCGATGCCGGCCTTGAACGCGGGGCCGTTCCAGCGCACGTCGGAAATCCTGCCGTCCTTGCTGGCGACGACGACGCCGATGGAGGCGGAATAGTCGAGCGTCTTGCGGCTCGCTTCGGCGCTTTTCTGGAACGCGCTCGGCTGGTCGGTATAGGCGAGTTTCCAGCCGCTCGCGGCGAGGCCGTCGAGCGGAGGCGCGTTCGCATCGACGCGTTCGCGCAGGAACGTCGCCCAGTCGTGCGGCGCGACGGCGTTCAACGTGGCGACGACATCCTCGAACGTGTAGGTCCTGACCGCGTAGCTGCCGTCGCCGACGCCGAAGAACGCCTTCGCGAAATCGTCGAGCGAGCGCTTGTCGCGCGTGAGTTCGCGCAGTTTCGCGTCGACGGCGAGCCAGATCAGCTGGCCGGCGCTGTAGTACTCCTCGCTCATCTGGTAGTTGCGGTACGGCAACGGGCGGCGCTGCGCGATGATCGGATCGTTGGTCGTGTCCTGTACGTTGCGCCAGGAGAACCCGGGGCGATTGTCGGTGTAGGTCGCGGCGACCAGCGCGAGCGCGTCGCGCGCCTGGTCCGCGCTCCACAGGCCGGAACGCGCGGCGAGCACGTAGCCCCAGTACTGGGTCTGTCCCTCGTAGACCCACAGCAATGAATCCTGCATCGGCACGTTGAAGTTCGGCGTGGCGAGGTCGGCGCCGCGGCGGAACTTGCCGTTCCACGAATGGGTGTACTCGTGCGGCAGCAGGTCGCGGCCCGGCGCTTCCTTGTCCCATTCGGTGAAGTAGCCCGGATTGCCGCTGTTCTCGCTGGAACGATGGTGCTCGAGACCGATGCCGCCGAGGTGGTCGGTCAGCGCGAGCAGGAAATCGTAGTGGTCGTAGTGCTGCGACCCGTACAGCTTGCGCGCCTGCTCGACGAGATTCCGGTGCAACTGGATCTGCTCGGGCTTGAAATCCAGGCTCTTCGCCTCGTCGGCGACGAGGTTCAGGCGCACCGGCACCTTCGCACCGGGAGCGAGGTCGACGCGCTTGTAGTGGCGCCCGGCGAACATCGGCGAATCGACCAGCACGTCGAATGCGACCGGCTTGAAGCTGACCGTGCCGTCCGCCGTCGTCGTGTTCGCGGTGGCGCCGTCGACGACGTCGAGCGCGCTGCCGAACTGCCAGCCTTGCGGCAGCTTCACGCTCGGCGCGATCGTGATGCGGCTGGCGTAGTGCCCGGCCGGATACAGCGCGACCGTGTTCCACTGCAGGTCCAGCATGTCCGGCGTCATCACGACGCGTCCCTGGCTGGAGTCCTGCGGCGACAGGAAGTCGAAATCGATCGCGAGCTTCGCGACGCCTCGCGGCACCTCGACGTGGAACGCGTACACGTCGAGCGGATCGCGCTTCCACGCGACCGGCTGGCCGTTGCCGCTGATCGTGAGGCCGGCGAGCTTGTCGACCGGCCCGCGCGGCGAGTGGTTGCCGGGCAGCCATTGCGGATACAGCAGGGTCAGCGGCCCGGCGGCGACCGGAATCTCCTCGTGCACGCGGAAGATGCGGCGCTGCACGTCGGTGGCATCCACGTCGAGCTCGAGCGTGCCGGCGTAGGCGAGGTCGAGCGGCGGCGGTACCTCGGCACGCAGTTCCGGTGCCAGGCTGAACGAGCCGGCCACGGCCAGCGGAAGCAGACAGGCGATCACGCGATTCTTCAAATCCGTCTCCCGTATGCGGCCGCGATGGGATGGCAGCCGCCGAATCCCGGATTCTTGCACGGCCCGGCGGCGGCATCGACCAAAGTCGAAGCAGGCACGCGGCGATGCGATGGCCTAGAATGGAATGTCGCAGCGCAACAGGAACACCGATGCTCTACTACCTGCACGAAATCAATCGCACCTTGTTGAATCCGCTGGTGACCTGGTCCGGCGCCACCGCGCAGGCCTTGTCCGCCCCGGACAACTGGCTGGCGAAGGTGCCGGGCGTGGACCGCGTCGCAGCCGGCTACGAATTGTTCTATCGCCTCGGCAAGGACTACGAGAAACCGGCGTTCGGCATCACCGCGGTGCAGGCGCACGGCCGCGAAGCCGCGGTGATCGAGGAGCACACGCTCGAACTGCCGTTCTGCAACCTGCTGCATTTCAAGCGCTGCAGCGACGACCCGGAGGCGCTGAAGCAGTTGCGCGAGGATCCGGTCGTGCTGGTCGTGGCGCCGCTGTCCGGCCACCACGCGACCCTGCTGCGCGACACCGTGCGCACCTTGCTGCGCGACCACGACGTCTACATCACCGACTGGGTCGATGCGCGCATGGTGCCGCTCGACAAGGGGCCGTTCGGCCTCGACGACTACATCGCGTACGTGCGCCGCTTCGTCACGCACCTCGGCGCGGACCGGCTGCACGTGATGTCGGTGTGCCAGCCGACCGTGCCGGTGCTGGCGGCAGTGTCGCTGATGGCCTCCGCCGGCGATGCGACGCCGCGCTCGCTGACGATGATGGGCGGTCCGATCGATCCGCGCCGCTGCCCCACGCAGGTCAACGACCTCGCCACGACCAAGCCGTATTCGTGGTTCGAGACGAACGTCGTGTTCGACGTGCCGCCGAACTATCCCGGCAAGGGCCGCCGCGTCTATCCGGGTTTCCTGCAGCACGCCGGCTTCGTCGCGATGAACCCGAGCCGCCATTTCAACGCGCACTGGGACTTCTACCAGAACCTGCTGCGCGGCGACCTCGAGGACGCCGAGGCGCACCGCCGCTTCTACGACGAATACAACGCGGTGCAGGACCTGCCGGCCGAGTTCTACCTCGACACGATCCGCATCGTGTTCCAGGAACATCGCCTGCCGCTCGGCACGTGGATCGTCGACGGCGAGCGCGTCGCGCCGGAAGCGATCAAGCGCTCCGCGCTGCTGACGATCGAAGGCGAGCTCGACGACATCTCCGGGCTCGGCCAGACGCGCGCCGCGCACGACCTGTGCAGCGGCATCGCCGAGAAGAACCGCAAGCACATCGAGGTGAAGGGCGCCGGCCACTACGGCATCTTCAGCGGCCGCCGCTGGCGCGAGGTCGTCTATCCGGACGTGCGCGACTTCATCCGGCGCTTCGAAAAGAAGTGATCCACGTGCCACGCGCGGAGGACGCCTGCCGCGCGCGGCAGGCGTCCTCCCTCGCCGGCCGGCCACTTAGGACTTCGCCACCGAATAGCGACCCGGGCCGGTGATCGAGAGCAGCAACAGCCCTCCCATGATCGCCAGGTTCTTGAGGAACTGGACCTGGTTGAGCGCACGGTCGGCACCGTCCATCGTCCAGAACGGATGACCGATCAGCGACGTGCCGGCGACGAACACCAGCAGCGCCAGCGCCAGCAGGCGCACGCGGAACCCCGCCAGCAGCGCGAGCCCGACGAAGAACTCCATCACGACGGCGACGCCGGCCGCGACTTCAGGCAGCGGCGCTTGCACGTGTTGCATGTACTGCACGGTGCCGGCGAAGCCGGTCAGCTTGCCGAACCCCGAGATCACGAACAGCGCAGCCATCAGGATGCGCGCAATCAGGATCAGCGCATCGCGGTTCCGCTCGATCAGCCTGTCGATCATGACGCCCCTCCCTTCCGCAGGAATCTGCGCGTGGATGATACGGCAGCCCCGCCGCGTGCCGCCGGCGGCGCCGGATGCAGCAGCCGGCTTCGCGTAGACTGGCCCGCCGCCCGCGAGGAACCGCGCATGCCCGCCTCGATTCGTTGTCTGCTCCTCGCATTCGTCGTCGCCTGCGCGCCTGCGGCGGCGCAGACGCCGGCCAGGCCGCCGACGATGCAGCAGGTGCTCGACGCGTCCAAACCTTCGGACTGGCGTGCGCTCGATCCGCAGAACACCTTGTATCTCGACCTCCCCGCCGGGCGCGTCGTGATCGAACTGGCGCCCGCGTACGCGCCGCGGCTGGTCGGGAACATTCGCACCCTCGCGCACGAACGTTACTTCGACGGCCTCGCGATCACGCGCGTGCAGGACGGTTTCGTCACGCAATGGGGCGATCCGGATGCCGAGGACAAGGCCAAGGCGAAGCCGCTCGGCAAAGCGCATCGCACGGTTCCGGCGGAGTTCGACCGCCCGATCGCCGAGGAGCCGCCGTTCGCGAAGCTGCCCGACGGCGACGTCTACGCCCCCGAAGTCGGCTTCGCCGGCAGCCTCCCCGTCGCGCGCGACGCGAAAGCCGGCAGGACGTGGCTGGCGCATTGCTACGGCATGGTCGGAGCCGGCCGCGACGTCGCGCCGGACAGCGGCAACGGCAGCGAACTGTACGTCGTCATCGGCCACGCCCCGCGCCAGCTCGACCGCAACATCGCCCTCGTCGGACGCGTCGTGCGGGGCATGGAATGGCTGTCGTCGCTGCCGCGCGGCAGCGGTCCGATGGGTTTCTACGAGAAGCCGGAGCAGCGCACCGCGATCCGGTCGGTACGCCTCGCCGCCGACGTGCCGGAAGCCGAGCGCACGCCGCTCGAGGTGATGCGTACCGACACGCCCACTTTCACCGCGCTGGTGGAATCGCGCCGCAACCGCAGCGACGACTGGTACAAGGTGCCGGCCGGGAAAATCGACCTGTGCAGCGTGCCGATTCCGGTGCGCCGACCGCCGGCGAGAGCCGGCGGCTAGGACGCTCAGAGCTGCGCAGCGCCGAACGTGTCGCAGCTCTTGAGGTCGCCCGCGGCGAAGCCGGTCTTGAACCAGCGCACGCGCTCGGCCGAGCTGCCGTGCGTGAACGAATCGGGCACCACGTAGCCGCGCGCCTGCTTCTGCAAGGTATCGTCGCCGATCTGGTTGGCGGCGTTCAGTGCCGCGTCGATGTCGCCGGCTTCGAGCCAGTTGAGCTGCTGCTGCGCGTGGTTGGCCCAGACGCCGGCGAAGCAGTCCGCCTGCAGTTCCTGGCGAACCGACAAGCCGTTCGCGCCTTCCATCGGGACGCCGCGGCGTTGCTGCTGGTCGACCTGGCTCATGATGCCGATCAGGTTCTGGATGTGATGGCCGACCTCGTGCGCGATCACGTAGGCGCGGGCGAAGTCGCCGGCCGCATGGAAGCGCTGCTGCATCTCGCGGAAGAAATCGAGATCGAGATAGACCTGCCGGTCGCCCGGGCAGTAGAACGGCCCCATCGCGGCGGACGCCGCGCCGCAGGCCGATTGCACGGCACCGTGGAACAACACCAGCCGCGGCGCCGGGTACTGCTTGCCGGAGGCCTGGAACATCTGGCCCCAGACGTCCTCCGTGCTGCCGAGCACCTTCTTCACGAACAGGGTCTGTTCGTCGTTGCCGGCCGGCGCCACCTGCTGCTGCGCCGGCTGGCCCGAATCGTCGCCGGCCATGCCGCCGAGCAGTTGCAGGATCTCGCCCGGATTCTTGCCGAACAGCAGGCCGACGATGACGACGATGATGATGCCGCCGAGGCCGAGGCCGCGGCCGCCGCCGAACGAGGGACCACCGCCACCGCCGCTGCCATCGTCCTCGACCACGTTGTCGCTGGACCTTCCCTTCTGCCAAAGCATGGCTTTCTCCGCCGTCGTTTCGGGGAATCCGAATCGGCGTGGACACTACTCTGCCCGGCGCGCGCCTAGCAAGCGACGGCCGCGACCGCGCGGGGCATCGCCGGCCATCGTTCAGAATTGTTCACACGCGACGGGTGCGTCCGCCCCGCATGCGGCCGGCAGCGCGGCCTTGCTATGCTCGCACGATGAACATCTCCTCCAGCGCCAAGCGCATGGCGCAGCGTTTCCGCGGCTTCCTGCCGGTCATCGTCGACGTCGAAACCGGCGGCTTCGACTGCGAGCGCCATGCCTTGCTGGAGATCGCCGCGATCGTCGTGCGCATGGACGAGGAAGGCTACGTGCATCCGGAACCGGTCGTGTCGACGCACGTCGAGGCATTCGCCGGCTCCGAGATCGACCCGCGCTCGCTCGAAATCACCGGCATCGATCCCGGGCACCCGTTCCGCGGCGCGCTGCCGGAGCGCGAAGCGCTGGACTTCATCTTCAAGCCGGTGCGCAAGGCGATGCGCGAAACCGATTGCCAGCGCGCGATCCTGGTCGGCCACAACGCCTCGTTTGACCTCGGTTTCCTGAACGCGGCGATCCGGCGTACCGCGCACAAGCGCAATCCGTTCCATCCGTTCAGCAGTTTCGACACGGTCACGCTCGGCGGCCTCGCCTACGGACAGACGGTGCTGAGCCGCGCGGTCGAGGCGTCCGGGCGCCGATGGGACGCGCGCGAAGCACACGCCGCCGTCTACGACGCCGAGCGCACCGCGGAG
>Ga0153956_1001496_pt1 | contig 20177 bp, 9 predicted proteins | sample TSFL040MetaG_FD_104704 | JGI IMG/M metagenome (GOLD analysis project Ga0153956, IMG submission 104704) | Attine ant fungus gardens microbial communities from Florida, USA - TSFL040 MetaG | ecosystem: Host-associated > Fungi > Mycelium > Unclassified | place: USA: Florida, Wekiwa Springs...
ATGCCGCGATACTTCTCGGCGATCAGCTCGTCGTTGTCGAGCGTTTCGTCACCAGCGAACCCCCAGAACTCGCGGCGCACGCGCTCGTGCATGCACTCGGCGAATGCCTCGGCGAGGCGATCGGCGAGCGCTTTCAGGATGATCGCCGAATAGTCGTCGTTGTCCTTGAGGAAGCGTTCGATGTGCGGCTCGATGCCGAGGCCGGCGGTGACCGCGAACGCGCCGATCCAGTCGCGCTTGCCGGATGCTTTCGGTGCGATGAAATCGGCGAGGCAGAAGTCCGGGCGCTCGACCGGCTTATCGGCCTGCTGGCGCAGGAAATGCAGGTTGGCGATCGGCAGCGAGCCTTCACCGGCGGGAAGGGGGGCGTAAAGCTCGACGTCGTCGCCGACGCTGTTCGCCGGCCACAGCCCGATCACCGCGCGTGCGGTCAGCCACTTTTCCGCCACGATGCGTTCGAGCATCGCGCGTGCGTCCTTGTACAGTTCGCGCGCCTGCACGCCGACGACCTCGTCGTCGAGGATCGCCGGATAGTGCCCGGCAAGTTCCCACGCACTGAAGAACGGGGTCCAGTCGATGTAGTCGACCAGCTCCGCCAGCGAATAGTCGTCGAATACCGTGATGCCGGGCCGCACCGGCGGCGGCGGCGCGTAGTTGGCCCAGTCGCCGTCGAAACGCTGCGCGCGCGCCTTGTCCAGCGAAACGAGCCGCTTGGCGTTGCCGCGGTCCTTGTGGCGCTCGCGGATCTCGGCGTATTCGGCGCGGATCTTCGCCATGAACGCGTCGACCAGATCCTTCGAGATCAGCGATTGCGCCACGCCGACCGCGCGCGAGGCGTCCTTCACCCACACGCAGGGAGACTTGTAGTGCGGCTCGATCTTCAGCGCGGTGTGCGCGCGCGAGGTCGTGGCGCCGCCGATCAACAGCGGCAGATGGAAGTCCTGGCGCTGCATTTCGCGCGCGACGTGGCTCATCTCCTCCAGCGAGGGCGTGATGAGTCCCGACAGGCCGATCATGTCCGCCTTCTCGGCGATCGCGGTGTCGAGGATCTTCTGCGCCGGCACCATCACGCCGAGGTCGACCACGTCGAAGTTGTTGCAGCGGAGCACGACGCCGACGATGTTCTTGCCGATGTCGTGCACGTCGCCCTTGACCGTCGCCATGACGATCTTGCCGTTCGACTTGCCGGCATCGCCGGTGCGCAATTTCTCCGCCTCGATGAAGGGCAGCAGCCATGCCACGGCCTTTTTCATCACGCGTGCGGACTTCACCACCTGCGGCAGGAACATCTTGCCGGCACCGAACAGGTCGCCGACGACGTTCATGCCGTCCATCAGCGGGCCTTCGATCACGTCGAGCGGGCGCGGACTGAGTTGGCGCGCTTCCTCGGCATCCGCTTCGGCGTAGGCGTCGATGCCGTGCACGAGCGAATGCGCGAGGCGTTCGCGGATCGGCAGCGCGCGCCAGGCGAGGTTCTCGACGACCGGCTCACCCTTCTTCGCCTTGTAGCGTTCGGCGATCTCGAGCAGGCGCTCGGTCGAATCCTTGCGCCGGTTGAGCACGACGTCCTCGACGCGCTCGCGCAGTTCCGGATCGAGATCGTCGACGATCGGCAGCGCGCCGGCGTTGACGATGCCCATGTCCATGCCGGCGCGGATCGCGTGGTAGAGGAACACCGCGTGGATCGCCTGGCGTACGGTCTCGTTGCCGCGGAACGAGAACGACACGTTGGACACGCCGCCGGAGACGTGGCAGTGCGGCAGCGTCTGCTTGATTAGCCGCGTCGCCTCGATGAAGTCGACCGCGTAGTTGTCGTGTTCCTCGATGCCGGTCGCGATCGCGAAGATGTTCGGATCGAAGATGATGTCCTCGGGCGGGAAGCCTAGGCGCTCGGTGAGGAGCTTGTACGCGCGCGTGCAGATCTCGACCTTGCGCGCGCAGGTGTCGGCCTGGCCTTGTTCGTCGAAGGCCATCACGACCGCGGCGGCGCCGTAGCGCAGCACCTTCTTCGCGTGATCGAGGAAGACCTCTTCGCCTTCCTTCAGCGAGATCGAGTTGACCACGCCCTTGCCCTGCAGGCAGCGCAGGCCGGCCTCGATCACGCTCCACTTCGACGAGTCGACCATGACCGGCACGCGCGCGATGTCCGGCTCCGACGCGATCAGATTCAGGAAGCGCACCATCGCCGCTTCGGAGTCGATCAGCCCTTCATCCATGTTGACGTCGAGGATCTGCGCACCGCTCTCGACCTGCTGGCGCGCGACCGAGACGGCTTCGTCGTAGCGTTCATCCTTGACGAGCTTCCTGAACTGCGCGCTGCCGGTCACGTTGGTGCGTTCGCCGACGTTGACGAACAACAGTTCGGGCGTGATCAGCAGGGGCTCGAGGCCGGAGAGGCGGGTGTGGCGAGGCGTTGCGTTCATGTCGTTGCTTTTTTTCTTTTGCTCGTCATCCCGGCGAACGCCGGGATCCAGCGTCTCTCGTCGATCGTGCGGAAGGAGCTGGGTCCCGGCGTTCGCCGGGAGGACGAATGTTGTAATCAGGCCGCAAGTGCCGGCATCGACGGCAAGGCCCGCGGCGCCACGCCTTCGACCGCTTCCGCGATCGCCTTGATGTGCGCCGGCGTGGTGCCGCAGCAACCGCCGACCATGTTGAGCAGGCCCGAGCGCGCGAACTCGCCGATCAGCGCGGCCATCTGCTCCGGTGTTTCGTCGTATTCGGCGAACGCGTTCGGCAAGCCGGCGTTCGGATGCGCGCTGACCTGGCAACCGGCGACCTGCGAAAGCACGTCGACGTACTGGCGCAGCTCCTTCGCGCCGAGAGCGCAGTTGAGGCCGACCGACAGCGGCCGGCTGTGCGCGACGGACGCATAGAAGGCTTCGGCGGTCTGTCCCGACAGCGTGCGTCCGGAGAGATCGGTGATCGTGCCGGAGATCATCACCGGCAGTCGCGCGCCGCGCGCGTCGAACTCTTCCTCGATCGCATACAGCGCGGCCTTGGCGTTCAACGTGTCGAAGATCGTCTCGACCATCAGCGTGTCGGCGCCGCCGTCGATGAGACCGGCCGCGGCTTCGCGGTAGGCGATGCGCAGTTCCTCGAAGCTGGTGTTGCGGAAGCCCGGGTCGTTGACGTCCGGGCTGATCGAGGCGGTGCGGCTGGTCGGGCCAAGCACGCCGATCACGAAGCGCGGCTTGTGCGGTCGGCCTTTGGTGGCATCGTCCGCCTCGGCCGCGTCGCAGCATGCGCGCGCGAGGCGGGCTCCTTCCTTGTTGAGTTCGTGGACGACGTGTTCGAGGTGATAGTCGGCCTGGCTGATCGAGGTCGCGTTGAACGTGTTCGTCTCGACGAAGTCCGCGCCGGCGTCGAGGTAGGCGGCGTGGATCGCGCCGATCACGTCGGGGCGCGTCAGCGTGAGCAGGTCGTTGTTGCCCTTGAGGTCGTGGCCCGGTCGTGCGGCGGGATCGCGCGCGGGTTCGTGCTTCACGTCGAAGCCGGGCGCGAAGCGCTCGCCGCGGTAGTCGGCCTCGTCGAGCTTGTAGCCTTGCACCATCGTGCCCATCGCGCCGTCGATGACGAGGATGCGATGCGCCAGCGCGTCGTTCAGCGCTTTCACGCGCCCGGGGTTGAGATACGGCAGATGGCTGCTCATGGCTTCCTCGCAAGCAGGCTGAGGACTTCGAAATGCGGCGGGCGACGCTCGCGCGTCAGGCGCTGGCAGGCGAGGACGTCGAGCTTCGCCTTGCGCGCGAAGTCGGTGAGTTCGTCCGCGGTGAAACCGAGGTTGCGGTGTTCGAACGGCTCGACCACGGCGCGATGCGCATGGCGGCCGAGCGTCGCTGCGAGCACGCGTCCGCCGCGGCGCAGGACGCGTGCGGCTTCGGCGACCACCGTGGCCGGTTCGTCGCTGTAGGTCAGTGCGTGCATCAACAGGACGAGGTCGAAGCGTTGCGCCGGAAAATCGAGCGCATGCATGTCGCCGGTGCGCACCTCGACGTTGGCGAACCCCTTGAGACGTTGGCGTGCCGCGTCGACGACGCGTTGGCTGGCGTCGACGCAGACGATCGCGCGCGCGTGCGGCGCGAGCAGTTCGGCCAGCACGCCATCGCCGGACGCGACGTCGAGCACGTCTCCGGTCTCGACGAGCTGGGTCATGCCGCGCGCGAGCGTTTCCCAGGTGCGCCCGGGCGAATAGTGGCGTTCCATGTCGCCGGCGACCGTGTCGGCCCAGCCCTCGGCGCGCGCGCGCTTGGCCAGCGTGGCCGGCAGGCGGCGCTCGTCCTCGCGCAGCAGCGCGTCGTCGACGCTGTCCTTCAACGCCTGCAGCAGCGCGCGCTCCCTCGGAGCGAGTTCGCCGTTGTAGCGGTAGTACGAAGAGACGCCGGCGCGGCGGTCGCGCACGAGGTCGGCTTCCTTGAGCTTGGCCAGGTGGGTCGAGACGCGCGGTTGCGCCAGCCGGAGCACGGCAGAAAGCTCGGCGACGGTCAGCTCCTCGCGTTCGAGCAGGGCCAGCAGGCGCACGCGTGTCGGGTCGGAAAGCAGCCGCAGCAGCGCCGAAGTAGCGGCGAGATCCAATCTCTATCCTTTCATCTTGATTGAAAGATGGATGCGCAGCGTAGCGGTGCGCCGGGATGGCGTCAATGTCGATCGGACGCGGCGGCCCGGGGAAACGGTATGCTTCGCGCATGCATGGATCCTTCTTCGGTGCCGGTGTCCGGCGCTTTCTGCCTGCTTTGCTGATGTGCTGGACGTGTGCGGGACCGAATGCGGCCGAACTCGACGATGTCGAACTCGCGAAGTTCTGGACGCCCGATGCGCGACACGTGCCGTACCGCGCGATCGAGACGCCCGGCCGGCACGCGAATGAGCGCCTGCCGCTGATCGTGTTCCTGCACGGCGACTGGCAGGACGGCACCGACAACGAATCGCAGCTCGCCGGACGCGGCAATGGTTCGTACGAACTGGTCGATGCGGCACGCGAGGCCGGCATCCCCCTGGTGTACGTCGCGCCGCAGACGACGGGCGCCTATTGGCCGCCGGCGCGCGTCGCCGCCGTCGTCGTCGACGCGTCGAGACGCTGGCCGATCGATCCGCGGAGGATCGTGTTGACCGGCATTTCCGACGGTGCGACCGGCGTATGGGATGCATTGAAGACGTACCCGAGATGCTTCGCCGCGGGCGTGCCGATGTCCGGCATGACCGAACTCGCCGGCCTCGGCCCGATCCGCGACGTGCCGCAGTGGGTCTTCCACGGCAGCGAGGACGACGACACCGACGTCGAGACCGGCTACGACGGCGCGATGGTCGGCTCGCGCGCGGTGGTGCGCGCATTGCGCGCGATGGGCGGCAGGCCGCGCTACACGGAATACCCTGGCGAGAAACACGTGATCTGGCCGCGCGCCTACGCGGAAGACGCGCTGCTGCCGTGGATGCTCGACCGGAGGCTGCGCGGCAAACCCTGCGATTTCGCCAGTCTGGCCGGCACCCGCTAGAATCCCGTCTTTCCCCTTTCCCGTCGGGATCGACGGCCGCCCTTCCGGCGGCCGGAGGGGGGGGGGCCGCAGAGGCGGATGAGGGGCGAGGCCGCCGCCAGCGGCCGAGGCTCGGGCAGGATGCCGATGGGCGAGCGCGCCACGCATGGCTGCTGGATTCATGCCCGGACCCTCTCCCACCCAACCCCTTCCGGCGGGAGGGCTTCGCGGCCGCATCCGACAACTTCCTCAACGTACCCAGGAGCCCGCATGGACTTTCGTCCCACCGAAGACCAACTTTCGATCCAGTCCATCGCGCGCGACTTCGCGCAGAAGCGCATCGCGCCGGCCGCGGCCGAGCTCGACGCGAAAGGCGAATTCCCTCTCGACAACATCCGCGAGATGGGCCAGCTCGGCCTGATGGGCATCGAGGTACCGCACGAGTACGGCGGCGCCGGCATGGACACGATCGCCTACGCATTGGCGATGATGGAGATCGCCGAGGCCGACTGCGCGCACTCGACGATCATGTCGGTCAACAACTCGCTCTACTGCAACGGCATCCTCAAGTACGGCACCGAGGAACAGAAGCAGAAGTACGTCCGCGCGATCGCGACCGGGGAGGCGATCGGCGCTTACGCGCTGACCGAGCCGCAGTCCGGCTCCGACGCGTCGGCGATGCACACGCGCGCGACGAAGAACGCGGACGGCGACTGGGTCATCAACGGCAAGAAAAGCTGGATCACCTCCGGCCCGGTCGCCAAATACATCGTGCTGTTCGCGATCACCACGCCGGGCATCGGCGCGAAGGGCGTGTCGGCCTTCATCGTCGACACCTCGCGCCCGGGCTTCCACGCCGGCAAGACCGAGCCCAAGCTCGGCATCCGCGCCTCGGCGACCTGCGAGATCGAGTTCAGTGACTATGTCTGTCCGGCCGCCGACCTGCTCGGCGCGGAAGGCAAGGGTTTCGGCATCGCGATGGGCGTGCTCGACGCGGGCCGCATCGGCATCGCTTCGCAGGCCGTCGGCCTCGCGCGCGCCGCGTACGAAGCGAGCCTTTCCTGGGCGCGCGAGCGCAAGGCGTTCGGCAACCCGATCGGTTCGTTCCAGATGATCCAGGCCAAGATCGCCGACATGAAGTGCCGCCTCGACGCAGCGACATTGCTCGTGCTGCGTGCCGCATTCGCGAAGATGGAGGCGGACAGGAACAACGGCCGCTTCAGCACCGAGGCGTCGGTCGCCAAGCTGTTCGCGTCGGAAGCGGCGATGTTCATCACGCACCAGGCCGTGCAGATCCACGGCGGCATGGGGTATTCGAAGGAAATGCCGCTGGAACGCTATTTCCGCGACGCCAAGATCACCGAGATCTACGAGGGCACGAGCGAGATCCAGCGCCTGGTGATCGCGCGCAACGAGACCGGCGTGCGCTGATCGCGCATCCGTCCGACGCCGCGCGGTCGCGTCGCGCCGGGTTTCCGCAACAGCGCTCCAAAAAAATGCCTCCCCGAAGGGAGGCATTTTCGTTGTTGCGTACCGCGTTCGTGCTCAGCGGCGATGCTTGCGCGCCGGGATCGACGGCAGCAGCGTCTGCGCTGCGGGGCGCGAAACGGACGCGCTGCAGTCGAGCGTCATGTCGTCGAACATCGCGCCGCCGACATCGCCATTCGGTGCGCTCGCCGTCCAGTCGAACTTGACCGTGTGCGATTGCCCGTCGAGGTACTGCGCCGGAATCGCGAAGCTGTGCTGCGCCCAGTCCGACTCGCTGGCCGGAGTGAACGTCTGCACCGTGGTGCCGTCGATGGTCAGCTTCAGCGCCGCGGTGGCGTCACCGCCGATGCCGTTGATCATCCAGTAGTTCAGCCAGCGCGGCTGGCCGGCCGGGAACACTACCGCCTGGGACAGGTCGGCGGTGTTGGCCACGTCCCAGCCGCCGAACCAGACGAACCAGTCGCCGGCATGCGCGACGATCGAGCCGCCGTCGTCGCAGGTGGCGTCGCAGAAGGAGGTGTCGCCTTCGCTGTCACTGCTGGTCCAGAACGGATTGGCGAAGTCGACGGTCGCCTCGAAGCCCGGATCCTGGAACAACTGGGTCGGCGTGCAGGTCGCACCGGAATCGCCTTCGAAGCCATCCTTGAAGATCTCGTCGACGACGTCGTCCGTGCAGGTCACCGCGACATCCGTGACGTTGGCCGAACCGATCGAGCCGCTGTCATTGGTCACGTTGCAGGTCTGTGCCGGCGAGGTCGGCTGGGTCGCGACGGTGACCGCATACGCGGTACCGGTCGGCAACTGGTCCGGGAACGTGAAGTTGCCGTTCGCGCTGATCGCGAGGTTGGCGCCGCCGTTCAACTTCAGGGCCAGGCCGGTGCCGTTCAGTCCGCTGACGGTACCGCCAACGGTGTAGGTTGGCGGCGTGGTGCCGTCGCAGCTGACGACGATGCTGGTCACGTTGCCATGCGTGATGGTGCCGCTGTGGTTGCTCAGGCCGCAGGGATCCTGGCCGCTCGGCTGGGTCGCGATCAGCACGGTGTAGACGCTGCCATCGGCGAGCGCAGTCGGGAAGGTGAACGACCCGTTGGCCGATACCGGCAGGTCGATGCTGCCGTTCATGCGCAGCACCATGCCGGTGCCGGACAGGCCGACCACGTTGCCACCGACGGTATAGGTGGGGGCGCCCGGCGTGGCGCAGCCGACGACGATGTTGGTCACGTTGGCCGCTCCGACGCTGCCGGTGCCGTTGTTGACCGTGCAGGTCTGCGCCGGGGCGGAGGGCTCGGTGCCGACGGTTACCGTGTAGCCGGTGCCGGTCGGAAGCGCAGTCGGGAACGCGAAGGCGCCGTTGGCGGCGACCGCCGTTTCGGTGCCGTTCAACTTCAGCACGAGGCCGCTTCCTGCGAGGCCGCTGAGCGTGCCGCCGATCGTGTAGGAGCCGGCCGCCGGCGGAATCGTGAAGTCGGCATTGGAGATGTCGAAGAACACGTTGTTCGCGCAGCTCACGCTGACGCGCGCCTTGGTCGTGGCGATCGACGGGATCGTCACGCTGGCGGTACCGGAGTTGGCGACGCCGCTGGCGAGTTCGTACGGGAAGGTCTGGCCGCCATCGGCGGAGAGCGCGATGTCGACCGTGCTGCAGCTCACCGGGGCGACGTTGGTGTTGGCGACGTCCCAGGTGACGGTCTGGGCCGAACCCGCATTCCAGGTTACCGCCGTGTTCGGCGCGGTGACCTGGAAAGGGCCGGCCGTGTTGACGACGTTGAGCGAGATGTCGGCGGTCTGGCTGGTGCCGAAGCCCGGGCGCTCGTCACGTGCGGTCAGCCGGAACTTCAGCGTACGCGTCGTGGTGGGCAGCGTCTCGCCTTTCGCCGCGACGCCGGTCAGGACGGTCGACAGCTTCGGGAACATGCGCGAACCGCTGGTCGTGGTCGGCCACGAGCGGAAGATCGGACTGGAACCGTTGTCGCCGACGGCGAGGGTCGCGGCCGGACCGAGATCCCATTCCTCCCACGAGTACTTCACGGTGTCTTCGGCATCGGCGTCGGTGGCCGAGCCGGTCAGCACGAATGGCGTGCGCGCGGGAATCGTCAGGCCGTTCGGCAGGCTGGCGGTATCGATCACCGGCGCCTGGTTGGCATTGGACGTATTGACCGAGCAGTTGCCGCCGGCGTTGGTGTAGTTGGTGATTTCCTGCAGGCTGATCGCGTGGAAGAACGGATCGGAATGCGGCTGCAGGTCGTCGGCGGAGCAGATGCCGGCGTAGGCCATCACGGTCGAGCCGCTGCCCGGCTCGTATGCGGTGGAGCCGTTGCGGTTGCCGCCCGAGCAGTTGCCGCCGGTGCCGTTGAACGGATGATTGCCGCCGAACTGGTGGCCCATCTCGTGCGCGACGAAGTCGATGTAGAACGCATCGCCGATCGGATTCGGCAGGCCGGTCGTGCCGCGCGCCTTGGCGCTGCCGCAGACCACGCCGAGGCCGGCGACGCCGCCGCTGCCGGTGGTGAACACGTGGCCGATGTCGTAGTTGGCCGCGCCGATCACGCCGTTGATGACCGACGTGCTGGTGTTGATCACGCCGGTGCCGTTGCTGGTGAACGGATCACCGGTGGCGCTGGCGTACATGATGAGGTCGTTGTTCGGAACCAGCTGCAGCTGGATCGACATTTCGTACTCGTACACCTGCGTGACGCGGTTGACCGCGACGACGGTGGCCGCGAGGCCGCCGGCGACGGTGCCGCCGCCGACGGCCGCGATGTACTGGTGGTTGGCGGCGACCGCTGCGCGGTACAGGCGATGCTGCACGCCGGTCTGCGTCATCGGTGCGGCCGGCATCAGGTTCAGTCCGGCAGGGTCGATGCCGCCGGTGTGCACTTCGCACGTGCCGGTGCCGCCGGGAACTTCGAGTTCGGCGCGCTTGTAGGCGAGGTAACGGTTGCCGTCGCCGAGCACTTCCGGGCGCACGACCCAGATGCCCGCGGGATCGAACACCATCGCCTGGAAACCCATCGGCGACACGTCGAGGCGCACCGGACGGCCCTGCGCGTCGTTGCCCTTCAAGCTGATGATGTCGGGATACTTGCGCTGCAGTTCGGCCGGCATCGTGCCGGAATCGGTCACCGTGAAGTCGGCATAGCCGCCATCCGGCTGGGGCAGTGCGATCGTCGTGGCGATGCCGCGTTCGTGCGCGCTCCTGAGGTAGGCCGCGACGGCCGACGTGTCCAGCGTCAGCGTGCGGTACTCGGCCGGATGCGGCGCGTCCGGCAGCAGGCCGCGCGCGGCGTCATCATGCCAGTACGCCTCGGTCGGACCACCCCAGGCGGTCGCAGCGCCGGTCAGTCCGATCATCCAGGCGGTTCGTTTCGCCCATTTGTTCAGATGCTTGTTCACTTGAATTCCCCATACGTTGGATGCCGGCTGGCGGCAGTCGCATTCCAAGCCCGGCCCGTGCGGGGTTCCGGCGCGCGGGAGCGCCGATCGAAATCACGGCCTGGCGGCATCGGGACTTCGCGAATCGACGTTCCTGCCTGCCGGCGCCATCCGGACGCGCGGAGTTGCTCGGGAATCGCCGGTCCGCCGTAGCGGAGGTGCCCCGGTGCCGGAAATCCCCTTGTCCGGATCATGGAATGACCACGGCGCGCTCTGCCCCGTGTCCCCGTAGCGTGCGGCGGATCGCGGTAGGGTGCATCGGTCGGACGGAGCAGCGGGAGTCCGCCTACGGATGTGTTCGTAGTTCGAGGCGACCCCGTCGAAGAGCGTTCGCATCGGCTGCGTGGACGATCATGCCGCCGTGCGCGGGAGGGGCAGTGGGCCGGCGCGGCGGGGCAAGGGTGGCCGCGCCGATGGCGGATTGCGGGTTGCCGGAGCAGCCTAGTCGACGTAGCCGGCGACCATCACCCGCTTGCCGTGGAGCAGTTGCTCGTAGGCGTCCGCCGGCGGCGGCACCAGTTCGACGCGCGAAAAGCCGATCTTGCGCATGATCCAGAACAGCGCCTCGAGGCTCGGCACGAGGCAGATGCCGGTGGTGCTGGCTTCGGGCCCGTGCGTGTCGTCGGTCTCGTCGATGATGCCGAAGGAGCCCTTGAGCGGACGCACGAAGCGGTAGCTGCCGTAGTCGACCATGCCGGTCATGCCGGGCACGACCTGCGTTTCGACGACGCACATGTGGCGCGTCAGCGCGCGAGCCACGCGCAGCGCGCCGATCGGGTTCTCGAGGTGGTAGATCAGGCCGAGCATCAGCACGAGGTCGAACTGGCCGAGCTTGCCGGCGTCGAGCGCATGCACGTCGGACTGCATTACGCGCAGCTTCCTCAGGTTCAGCGCATCGCGGATCAGGGTAGTGTCGGCGACGTGCTCGGTGCGCGCGTCGACGGCGAGCACGTCGTCCGCGTTCCATTCGAGCAGCTTGGTCGAGAACCAGCCCTGGTGGCAGGCGATGTCGATCGCGCCACGGCCGGCGAGGCCGCCGCCGAAGCGTTGGTCGACGACCTGCTTGAGCATCGCGAGGCGGCTGTCGTGGATCAGGTCGAGCGCGCCGTCGTCGTAGGTCGACGTGATCTTCCCGCTCGGCAACCGGAAGCGGTAGAACCAGGTCTTGTCGAGGATGCGTTGTTCGGTCGCGCTCATGACGGCTCGTGGACGGGGCAATCCGTCATTCTAGCGGTTTGCGCCGCGGCGGCGGCTATTGCGCGGGGGCGAGTTGCGCCGGCAGCGGCGCGAGGCCCATCGCCTTGCGATAGCGCGCATACAGCGCCTGCACCTTGGCGACGTATTCCTGCGTCTCGACGTAGGGCGGGATGCCGCCGTATTGCGCGACCGCGCCGATGCCGGCGTTGTAGGCCGCGGCGACGAGCGTGAGGTCGCCTTCATAGCGCGTCGCCAGCGATTTCAGGTGGCGCGCGCCGGCCATGATCGATTCGTCGGCGGAGAACGGGTCCTTCACGCCGTAGTCGCCGATCACGTCGGGCATCAGCTGCATCACGCCCTTGGCGCCCTTCACCGATACCGCCGCGGCGTCGTAGGCGCTTTCCGCGTGCGCGATCGCGCGCAGCCACGCTTCGTCGACGCCGGTGCGCCTGGCGGCCGACCTGAAGTCCCGCGCGAACTCGTTCATGCGCGGCTTGCCGATCTTGCCGAGGCCCGCATGCGCTGGCGAACCCGGCGGCGTCTGCACGGTGAACGCGAGCACCCTGGTCGAGCCGGGCAGGTTGCGCGTGCTGTAGACGGTCTTGCCATCCTGTTCGCGCCGGTACAGCGTGCCGTGCACGACGCCCATCGCACCGAACAGGTTCGGTACGCGCGCGGCGTTGTCGTCGAGCTCCTTCGCGTAGCACTCGGAGCCCGGCTCCGGCGCCGTGGCGAGGCTCACCGTGCCGTCGCGCACGCAGCGGTAGACCGTGCGCGCACGGGCGGCAGGCGCCATCGCGAATGCGATCAGCAGCAGGGCAAAGATCGGCGGACGCGTCATCGGCGCGATTGTAGGTCGCGTTCCTGAACGCTTCCCCTGACCCCCGAGGGGCAGGGAAGGCGGATGGTCGCGACATCGACGCGGTGGCCGCCATCGTCGTGTCGAGGCGCGAGCGGCGTGGCGCGGAGGCGCCCGATCGGGACCGGGCGCCTCTTCTTGCGCTGCCGCAGCGGATGCCGCGGCAGCGCATGGGCCGCTTGCGTCAGCCGTGGTCGTGCGACGACGCGGTGGCCGCCAGCGTGGCTTCCGGCGCCTCCATCTTGTCGCCCAGCATGCGGCGCACGATCACGTAGAACACCGGGATCAGCAGCAGGCCGAGGAAGGTGGCGAACAACATGCCGCCGATCACGCCGGTGCCGATCGCGTGTCGCGCGTTGGCGCCCGCGCCGGTCGAGATCGCCAGCGGCAGCACGCCGAGGATGAACGCGAACGAGGTCATGAGGATCGGTCGCAGACGCAGGCGTGCGGCGTCGACCACGGCGGTGGCGAGGTTGCGCCCGGCGCGTTGCTCGGCAACGGCGAATTCGACGATCAGGATCGCGTTCTTCGCGGCGAGGCCGATGATCGTGATGATGCCGATCTTGAAGTAGACGTCGTTGGTCAGTCCGCGCACGTCGGTCGCCAGCACCGCGCCGAGCACGCCGAGCGGGACGACCAGCAGGACGGCGACCGGGATCGACCAGCTCTCGTACAACGCCGCCAGGCACAGGAACACGATCAGGATCGACAGCGCATACAGCATCGGCGCCTGGTTGCCGGAGATGATTTCCTGCAGCGACTGGCCGGCCCAGTCGAAACCGAAGCCCTGCGGCAGGTCCTTGGTGATGATGTCCTGCATTGCCGTCATCGCCTCGCCCGAACTCCTGCCCGCGGCGGGCGAACCGACGATCTCGATGGCCGAATAGCCGTTGTAGCGCACCAGGCTCGGCGAGCCCATCGTCCATTCCGTCTTGACCACGTTGGAGAGCGGGATCATCGGCGGCGTCGCGCTGCTGCCCGACGTCCCCAGCGAACTCGGAACGTAGAAGCGGCCGAGCGCGTCCGGGTTCATGCGGAACGGCGCGTCCGCCTGCATGTTCACGCGCAGCACGCGGCCCTGGTAGAAGAAGTCGTTGGCGTAGACCGGCGCCAGCATCAGTTGGATCGCCGTGTACACGTCCGACAACGACAAGCCCATCGACTGCGCCTGCACGCGGTCGACCTTCATCGACAACTGCGGCGAATCGGGCAGGCCGTTCGGACGCACGCCGGTCAGCGTGCCGCTCTCCTGCGCGGCCTTCCCGAGCAGGATGTTCTGCGCGTTGACCAGCGCCTCGTGGCCGGCGCCGCCGCGATCCTGCAGGTACATGTCGAAACCACCGAACTGGCCGAGGCCGGAGATCGTCGGCAGGTTGACGACGAACGCCTGCGCGTCCTTGATGCCCATGAAGATCGCGCCGTTCAATTGCTGGATCAGCTGCGCGGCGTTCTCCTTGCGGTCGGCCCACTTCTTGAAGCGGAAGAACGCCATGCCGACGTTCTCGCCCTGGCCCACGAAGCTGAAACCGGAAACCGCGACGACGCCCTCGACCGCCGGGTTCTTGCGCGCGATCGTGTCGAGCTGGTGCATGACCTCGTTGGTGCGCGAGATGCTGGCGCCGGAGGGCAGCGTGACCACCGCCAGCGCGTAGCCCTGGTCTTCCTCGGGCACGAAGCTGCCGGGCAGGCGAATGAACAGGTAGCCGCACAGGACCGCGACGGCGAGGAACGCGACCATCCAGGTCGGTGCGTGCCGGATCGCGCCGCGGATGTGCCCGGTATAGGTCTTCTGCGTCCAGTCGAACACGTTGTTGAAGCCGCGGAAGAAGGCGTTCTTGCGTGTCTCGTGGATCGGCTTGAGCAAGGTCGCGCACAGCGCGGGCGTGAACGCGAGCGCGAGGAAGGCCGAGAACGCGGTCGACAGCGCGATGGTCAGGCAGAACTGGCGGTAGATCGCGCCGACGCTGCCCGACTGCAATGCGCTGGGGATGAACACCGCCATCAGCACGACGGCGATCGCGACGACGGCGCCGCTGATCTGGCCCATCGCCTTGCGCGTGGCGTCCTTCGGCGACAGGCCCTCCTCGGTCATGATGCGTTCGACGTTCTCGATGACGACGATCGCGTCGTCGACGACGATGCCGATGACCAGCACCATGCCGAACAGGCTGAGCTGGTTGATCGTGAAGCCGACCGTCCACATGCCGAGGAAGCCGCCCATCAGCGCGACCGGGATGACCAGCAGCGCGATGATCGTCATGCGCAGGTTCTGCAGGAACACCAGCATCACCAGGAACACGAGGACGATCGCCTCGAGCAGGGTCTGCACGACTTCTTCGATCGAGATCGTGATGAAGTCGGAAGTGTCGTAGGGAACGAACCACGACACGCCCTGCGGGAAACTCGGCTGCAGTTCGGCGAGCTTGGCCTTGACCGCCTTGGTCACGCCGAGCGCGTTCGCGCCGGTCAGCAGCTGCACCGCGAAGCCGGCGACCGGCTGGCTGTTGTAGGTGACGTTGTGGCCGTAGGTGAACGGGCCGAGTTCGACGCGCGCGACGTCCTTCAGGCGCACGCTGGTGCCGTCGCTGTTGGCGCGCAGGATGATGTTCTCGAACTGTTCCGGCGTGGAGAAGCGGCCTTCGGCGATCACCGTCGCGGTGAAGCCGGTGCCGTTGCTGGCGGGCTCGCCGCCGAGCGAGCCGGCCGCTACCTGCACGTTCTGGCCGCGCACCGCGGCCAGCACCTGCGCGGCGGAGAGGCTGTAGCCGTGCAGCTTGTCGGCGTCGAGCCAGATGCGCATCGCGTATTCGGAACCGAACTGCGTCGCGCTGCCGACGCCGGGGATACGCTGGATCTGGTCGAGCACGCGCGAGGCGAGCAGGTTGTTCAGCGCGTAGGAATCGAGGCTGTTGTCGTCGGACCTGAGCATGCCGACCATCAGGAAGCCGGCGTTCGCCTTGGCCACGACGATGCCCTGCTGGGTCACTTCGCTCGGCAGGCGCGGCGTCGCCAGCGACACCTTGTTCTGGGTCTGCACCTGCGCGATGTCGGGATCGGTGCCCGGCTCGAACGTCAGCGTGATCTGCGCGCTGCCGTTGGAGCTGGACGTCGAGCTGAAGTAGGCGAGATGGTCGATGCCGTTCAACTGCTGCTCGATGACCTGGGTCACGGTCTTTTCGACCGTGCTCGCGTCGGCACCCTGGTAGCTGGCGCTGACCACGACCTGCGGCGGCGCGATGGTCGGGTACGACTCGATGCCGAGGCTGAAGATCGCGATCGCGCCGCCGAGCGTGATCAGGATGGCGACGACCCAGGCGAAGATGGGCCGGTCGATGAAGAAATTGGGCATGGGTCGGCGTCCTTACGGTTGGCCGGCGGCAGGCTTGGCGGCGGCTTGGCCGGCGGGCTGCCACGGCACGGCCTTGGCTGGCGCGTCGGGTTTGACTTTCTGCACGCCGGACACGACGACCTGGTCTCCGTCGGCGAGGCCATCGGTCACGATCCAGCTGTCGCCCTGCTGCGAATCCGCCTTGATGCGCTTCTGCACGACCTTGCCGTCGGCACCGACGACGAAGACGTAGGCGCCCTGCGCGTCGCGCTGCACCGCGAGTTGCTTGACCAGCCACGCATGCCTGAGCTCGCCGAGCGTGAGACGGACGTTGACGTATTGTCCCGGCAGCAGCGTGTGCTGCGGGTTCGGAACGATCCCGCGCAGGCTCACCGCGCCGGTGGCCGCGTCGACGGTGGTATCGGAGAAGTCCAGCGTGCCGGCCTCGCTGTACGGAGTGCCGTCCTGCAGCAGCACTTCGACCTTGGCCTTGTTCTGCTCGGCCAGCGCAACGCTGCCGCTCGCGGCCGCGCGACGCAGGCTGTCGAGCGCGCCGACCGCCTGCGTGAAATTCACGTACAGCGGATCGATCTGGTCGACCGTGGTCAGCAAGGTCGCGTCGCCCTGGCCGACCAGTGCGCCCTCGGTGACCTGCTGCTGGCCCGAACGACCGGAAATCGGCGCCGTCACGTCGGCGTAGCCCAGGTTGATCCTGGCGGAATCGACGTTCGCCTGCGCCTGCTTCACCGCGGCCGAGGCGGTACGCTCGGCGGCGATGGCGGCGTCGATGTCGGCCTTCGACAGCAGCCCTTTCTCGCCGACCGCGCGGGCACGGTCCGCGGCGACGTGGTTGTTCGCGTAGGTCGCCTGCGCGGCGGCCAGATTCGCCAGTTGCGCGTTCAGCGTGGCGCGCAGCGGCGTCGGGTCGATCTTGAACAGCACCTGGCCTTCCTTGACCTCGCTGCCTTCGGTGTAGACGCGCTTTTGCAGCACGCCGGCGACGCGCGCACGCACGTCCGCCGAGCGCAACGGCGACAGGCGGCCGACCAGATCCTGCACCAGCGGCACCTGCGTCGCCTGCACGGCGATCACGCCGACCTCGGGCGGTGGCATCTGTTGTTGCTGCGGAGCCTGCGTCTTGCCGCATCCGGCGGCGGCCGTGGCGAGGGCGGCGGCACCCATCCAGGTCAATGCGCTGTGCAACTTCATCGTGAAGTTTCCTTCTTTTTCTGGCGTCAATCGGGTTGGCTGGAATGCATCGGCTCGGCAACGGCGAGTCTGCGCGCGGGCGATCGCGGCTGCCAAGGCCGGACGACATCGCAGCGCTGGATCCGTCGCCGATCTGCGGGCATGGTCGCACGCGCGAGCTGCGACTGGCACGCACGCGTCACGATCGCGGTGTGGCGAATTCCGACTATACTACACTATCTGGTACAGAAATAGTCGCTCGATCCGAGCGGACGTTCGCCGCGGGCGTACGCGAGGCGCATCCGCGCCCAAGCTGGATCGCGTACCGATGCGCCTGCGCGAAGCGCGCCACGAAGCGCGCCGTATGGATTCCTCTGGGGGTGGGGCGTATCCTTCGCAGTCCGCGATTTTTCCCATGAATTCCCTACTTTCGGACCCATCATGACCCCACAAGGCGCCGTGGCCGACACGCACGTCGATTCGATTCTCGCGCACCAATCCAGCTCCCTCAGCGGTGATGCCTTGCGCGATGCGCAAGCATTCTCCACGGAGTTCCTGCGCCGCGTCCCGGCCGAGGAAGTCGCGGCCCGGGATGCCGCCACCTGGACCTCGCTGGTCCAGGGCGCACTCGAATTCGCGCGCGAACGCCAGGCGGGCAGCGCCAAGGTCCGCGTCTTCAATCCTCCGGCTGGCGGGCAGGGCACGGCAGCGGCGCGTACGGTGGTCGAGGTCGTCACCGACGACATGCCGTTCCTGGTCGATTCGGTCAGCATCGCCATCGCCAATGCGCGCCTGGCGATTCACGCGCTGATCCACCCGGTGTTCCGCATCGAGCGCGATGCGCAGGGTCGCATGCTCGGTTTCAGTGCCGCCGGCGATGCGCCGGGCGCGGCGGAGTCGGTGATGCATTTCGAGGTCGACCGGCTTGCCGACGCGGCGGCGATCGAGCGCCTGCAGCACGCCATTGCGGCCGGTCTCGACGACGTGCGCGCCAGCGTTGCCGACTGGCAGGCGATGCGCACGCGCGTGCTGGGCCTGGCCGGCGACCTGGCCAGCCGCAAGATGCCGGTGGACGCCGCCGGCGTGGCCGAGGCGCAGGACTTCCTGCGCTGGGCCGCCGACGACAATTTCACCTTCCTCGGCTATCGCGAGTATCGCGTCGAGAAGTCCGGCAACGACGAAGTGCTGCAGGCCGTCGAAGGTTCGGGCCTCGGCATCCTGCGGGGGTCCGAGCGATCCGTCGCGCCGCGCTCGTTGCGCACGCTGGTCGCCAAGGATCTGCCGCAGTCCGGCTCGATGGATGCGATCATCCTGACCAAGACCAACGCGCGCGCCAGCGTGCATCGCCCGGGCTACATGGACTACGTCGGCGTGCTGACGTTCGACGATGCCGGCACGCCGATCGCCGAGCAGCGTTTCCTCGGCCTGTTCACGACCAATGCCTACATGGCCCGTCCGCAGGACGTGCCGCTGGTGCGGCGCAAGGTCGAAACCGTCATGCAGCGCTCCGGCCTGCGCCGCGATTCGCACTCCGGCAAGGCGCTGCGCCACGTGCTCGAACTGCTGCCGCGCGACGAGCTGTTCCAGTGCAGCGAGGACGAGCTGTACGCCACCGCGACCGGCATCCTCGCGTTGCGCGAGCGGCCGCGCACGCGCCTGTTCGTGCGCCGCGACCGCTACGGGCGGTTCTATTCCTGCCTCGTCTACCTGCCGCGCGATCGCTTCAGTTCCGACGTGCGCGAGCGCATCGAGGCGCTGCTGAAGCAGGCGTTCTCCGGCGAGCGCATCGATTCGTCGATCCAGGTCGACGAATCGCCGCTGGCCACCCTGCACATCGTGGTGCGGCCGAAGCCGGGCGACCAGCCGAGCTACGACGCGGGGGCGATCGAGGCCGCGATCGTCGGCATCGTGCGCAACTGGCGCGACGAACTGCGCGATGCGCTGGTCGAACGCCACGGCGAAGCCGAGGGCCTCGCGCTGGCCTCGCGCTACGTGCGCGCGCTGCCGGCCGGCTACATCGAGGAAGTCACGCCCAGCGTGGCGGCCGCCGACGTCGCGCTCGCGGCCAGCCTGCGCGATGCCGACGACATTCGCCTGAACCTGTACCCCTCGCTGGACAAGCCCGGCACGCTGCATTTCAAGGTGTTCCGCCAGGGCAGCGACATCGCCTTGTCGGAAGTCATCCCGCTGCTCGAGAACATGGGTCTCAAGGTGCTCACGGAGCAGCTCTACGAGATGCACCCGGGCGGCGACGCGCTGTACATCCAGGACATCACGGTGCAGCCGGCGACGCGCTGCGAGTTCGACATCGACGAGATCCGCGGCGCGTTCCAGGATGCGTTCGAGAACATCTGGCGCGGCAACGCCGAGAACGACGCGTTCAACAAGCTGATCCTCGGCGCGCGCCTGGACTGGCGCCAGGTCGCGATGCTGCGCGGCTACTGCAAGTACCTGCTGCAGACCGGCGTGCCGTTCTCGCAGAGCTACATGGAGGAGACGCTGAACCGCTATCCGGCGCTGGCCGGGTTGCTGGTCGAGCTGTTCGAGGCGGGTTTCGATCCGCGGCGCGAGAGCGGCGACGCGGCGACGCTCGAAGCCGCGCGCGCGCGGCTCGCCGGCGAGCTGAAGACGCTGGTGTCTGCCGATGCGCAAAAGCGCAGCCCGCGCCTGATCGACGACCTCGTCGCCGCGCGCGGCGCTGCGCGCGCCGACCAGATCGGCGCGATCGTCGCCGTGATCAAGGTGCTGCTGGAAGACGTCGGTAGCCTCGACGAGGATCGCATCCTGCGCGCCTACCTCGGCGTGATCGGCGCGACCTTGCGCACGAACTTCTACCAGTCGCGCGACGGCAAGCCGAAGGACTACATCAGCTTCAAGTTCGACCCGGCGCGCGTGCCGGACCTGCCCAAGCCGCGGCCTTACCGCGAGATCTTCGTCTACGGCCCGCGCGTCGAGGGCGTGCACCTGCGCTTCGGCCCGGTCGCGCGCGGCGGCCTGCGCTGGTCGGACCGCCGAGAAGACTTCCGTACGGAAGTGCTCGGCCTGGTCAAGGCGCAGATGGTCAAGAACACCGTCATCGTGCCGGTCGGCTCCAAGGGCGGCTTCTTCGTCAAGCGCTCGCCCGAGAGCGGCGATCGCGACGCCGTGCTGGCCGAAGGCATCGCCTGCTACAAGATGTTCATCAACGGCCTGCTCGACATCACCGACAACTACGTCG
>Ga0153956_1001497_pt1 | contig 20177 bp, 21 predicted proteins | sample TSFL040MetaG_FD_104704 | JGI IMG/M metagenome (GOLD analysis project Ga0153956, IMG submission 104704) | Attine ant fungus gardens microbial communities from Florida, USA - TSFL040 MetaG | ecosystem: Host-associated > Fungi > Mycelium > Unclassified | place: USA: Florida, Wekiwa Springs...
ACAGCGCACCACCTTCGACCTGGAGATGATCGAGGCGACGGGAAGCTGCGCCGGCATCGAGAATTATTCGCGCTGGCTGACGGGGCGCAAACCGGGCGAGCCGCCGCCCACCCTGTTCGAATACCTGCCCGACAATGCGCTGGTCTTCGCCGACGAAAGCCATGTCAGCGTGCCCCAGATCGGCGGCATGTACCGGGGCGACTATCGCCGCAAGGCGACGCTGGCGGAATACGGCTTCCGCCTGCCAAGCTGCATCGACAACCGCCCGCTGAAGTTCGAGGAATGGGACGCGATGCGGCCCCAGTCGGTCTATGTCTCCGCCACGCCCGGCAACTGGGAGATGGAACGCACCGGCGGCGTCTTTGTCGAACAGGTGATCCGGCCCACCGGACTTATTGATCCGCCGGTCGAAATCCGCCCGGTGGAGTCGCAGGTGGACGACCTGATCGCGGAATGTCACGCCATCGCCAAACGCGGCTATCGCGCCCTGGTCACGACGCTGACCAAGAAGATGGCGGAGGACCTCACCGAATACATGCACGACCAGGGCATCCGCGTGCGCTACATGCACAGCGATGTCGAGACGCTGGAGCGGATCGAGATCATCCGCGACCTGCGCCTGGGCGCCTTCGACGTGCTGATCGGCATCAACCTGCTGCGCGAGGGGCTGGACATCCCCGAATGTGGCCTGGTCGCCATTCTCGACGCCGACAAGGAAGGCTTCCTGCGCAGCGAAACCTCGCTGGTGCAGACCATCGGGCGGGCCGCGCGCAATGTGGACGGCAAGGTGATCCTCTATGCCGACCGCGTCACCGGCTCGATGGAGCGGGCGATGGCGGAAACCACCCGCCGCCGCACCAAGCAGGAAGCGTACAACAAGGAGCACGGCATCACGCCGGCCAGCGTGAAGCGCAACATCGCCGACATCATGGGCAGCATGTACGAGAAGGACCATGTCACGGTCGATGCCGGGATGCTGCGGGCGGCGGAAGGCGGGCGCGAATTCGTCGGCCACAACATCAAGGCGATCATCGCCGATATCGAGAAGCGCATGCGCGCCGCCGCCGCCGACCTGGAATTCGAGGAAGCCGCGCGCCTGCGCGACGAACTCAAGCGGCTGCAAAGCACCGCCCTCGCCATCGCCGACGACCCCTTCGCCCGCCAAAGCGACGTGGCCCGCGCCGGCCTGGACGCCGAGATCGCCTATTCGACGGACGACGGCCCCTCAAAACCGATCCCGGGCAAGGGCGGCAAGGGCAAACGCCTCGCCCGCCCCGGCAGACCGAAGACGTTCGGGTCCAGGGCGCGGTAAAGCGGAGGCTGCTACTCGCCGGGCGAAAGCGGCTGCGCGGGCGCCCGCACGCCCTCGGCCGGCACCTCAAGCCCGGCGGTCCAGGCGATGCCGTTCAGCAGGTAGCGGCGATAGTCGCCCACCGTATGCAGATTGTCGTGGAAGTCCGACCCGCCCCACACGAAGGACCGCCCGCCATCGGGCCGGTCATAGGCCCAGGACACCGGGCTCCAGCCGCCATTCTTCGGGTCGCCCGGCAGCGCCTCCAGCAGCTCGGTGCGGCGCGGATTCTCGAACAGAAAATAGTGGGAATACATCTCCTCGCGATAGACCCACGGCATCACGCCGTTCAGCACCGGGTGGCGCGCCGCCAGCGGGCGCACCGACCAGCTGTCCACCGGATTGTGCGAGGCATAGGGCACCCACATGCCGCCCAGCCAGTCCAGCCACTGGGCGCGGCCCACCCAGTTGTCCACCCACAGGGTGTAGTGGAACACCGCCAGCCCGATATGCTTCTGCCTGATCAGGGCGTCGAACGATTTCAGCCAGGCGGTGGCGGCGGGATCATAGGTGCGGCCGTCGGTCTCCTGGTCCTGCGGGAACAGCATGCCGGTTTCACTCTTCAGCCAGCCGCCATTGCCGTCGACCACGATCGCCGCCGCATCCTGATAGACCGACAGGTCGCGCGGCGGCCTGCCCACGATCACCTCCGTCTTCAGGCCCTTCAGGTTGGTGGCGTGCTCCAGCGACCAGGCCAGTTCGCGCAGATCCTTCTCATATTCATGGCGGCCGGGCGGGCCATGCTCCTTGGGGCCGGCCAGGAAGACGATCTTCTTCACCGGCGCGGGCGCATCGGCGGCGCGGACCGCGACCGGCGCGGCAAGCGCCGCTGCCACCAATGCCGCGCACGGAAACCTGGTCATCGCCTGCCTCCCACCCTTCCCTGGCGGCAGGATTTCACGCCCCGGCACCGCCGGTCAAACCTGTGCGTTGCATCCCGGTGGCATGATAGGCTGACAAAATGTCCAGAGCGTTCGTGAAGGAAACCGCGGAGTCCGCCGCGCCGCCCGAAAGGATGGTCGAGGAAGGCCCCAATCCGGTGACGCCGGAAGGCCTGGCCCAGATCGAGGCGCATATCGCCCGCCTCGAAGCGGCGATGAAGACCGAAGCCAATGTGCTGCTGCGCGAGACCCTGGCGCGCGACCTGCGCTATTGGGAGATCCGCAGATCCACGGCGGAGGTGGCGCAGCCGCCGGCCGGCGGCACGGCGGCGTTCGGCGCGACCGTCACGATTGTCCGCAAGGGCCGCGCCCGGACCTTCCGCATCGTCGGCGTGGACGAGGCCGATGCCGCCCGGGGCCTGATCAGCTTCCGCAGCCCGCTGGCCGCCGCCATCCTGGGGGCGCGGGCCGGCGAGGCGGTCGAAGCGGCGGAACCGTTAGGTGAAATCGAAATCACAGAAGTCCGCTGATCGCGCCCGTGTCCGTCCCGGCCTCGCATCGTGCTTGGCCGCACGATGCTGCGGCGTTCGCCGGGGCCAAAGGTCCACTGGACCTTTGGCGTTTTCCCGGCTCACCCGCTGGGCGAGATCGAGATCAGAGAAGTTCGCTGACCGTGTCGCCCGGCCGGCACAGCCGGGCGCCCTTGTCCGTCACCACGATGGGCCGGTTCAGCAGCACCGGATGCGCCGCCAGCGCATCCAGCAGCGCATCGTCGGTGGAATCCGCGCCGATCCCGGCTTCGGCGGCGGCGGCTTCCTTGAACCGCACCACCTCCGCCACCGTCACGCCCATCCGGGCGACCAGCGCCGCCAGTTCGCCGCGCGACAGGGGCGTCTTCATATAGGCGACGATCTCCGGCGCGATTCCGCGGGCACGGATGATTTCCAGCGCTCTGCGCGAATTCGAACAGTTCGCGTTATGGTAGATCGTCACGCGCATTTCGCGCTCCGCGATGTCAACATCGGAATTATTTTCGTTCGACAGGCATCTCAAGGTGACGGGTAACGATACATCGCCGCCGCCATTGAAACCTTCGATGCGATGGACATCATATCTTCATTCTTGGGAGGTTGAGTCGGGTGCCAGGCCGGATCGCCTACGCCGTGTTCGACTTGGTCCATCGCATCACGACCGCGACTTCGATCGCCGACGTCTGGTCGTTCTATATGAGCGCGGCCAGGCCCGCCGGGCTCGAATTCGGCATCGCCTGCTTCCTGCCCAACGACAAGTCCATCGCCGAAACCACCTTCGCCAATTCCATGCCCGAGCACTGGCTGGAAAATTATGCCCGCCAGGGCCATCACGAACACGACCTGGTGGAACGCCGTGCGCTCATGGCGGCGGCGCCCTTCCAATGGGCGATGACCGAATATGACCCGGCAACGATATCGGCCCGCGAACTGTCATGGCGCGACGACAACCGCGCCGCGGGCGTGGAGCGGGGCATCAGCATTCCCGACCGGCGGAACGGATCCCTGAAAGCCATAGCGCTGGCGGGGCCGGCCGGCGACTTCGATCCCGACGACCTGCGCACATTGCATTATGCCGGCCTGGAAGCGCTCATGCGGATGCACGAACTGGGATTGCGGAGCGAAGAGGAAAAAGTCGTGGCGCTGTCGCCGCGCGAACGCGAATGCCTGCAATGGATCACCGCCGGCAAAAGCGACTGGGAGATCGGCCAGATCCTCGCCATCAGCGAGAAGACGGTGAACACCCATGTCGAACGCGTCAAGCACAAGCTGGGCGTCACCACCCGCGCCCAGATGATCGTGACGGCGCTGCGCCACGGCCTGATCAATCCTTAACGGAATCTTTACCGTGTGTGGGCGGCGCCCCGACATGCGCCGCCGCGGCGGGCGATCTAGTCTGTGTAGGTCCTGATAGCTGCCTGGGAGGGCATATGCGGCACACGGCCAGGAAAAGCGCGAATGCGTTCGCCGGCATCGTCGAGGCCATCGCCGACGAGCGGGTGCGCTACTTCTATCTCATGCTGGGCGACGCGCTGGCGCAGGCCAATACCGCCCGGAATGCGCCGGTCAACACCAGCCCCGCGCATGTCGCCCGGATCGCGGCGGGCCTGACCGGCCACTGACCCCCGCCCATCGGGGGATTGCGCGGTCCGGGTTCGTTCGCGCTTGCGGTAGAGCGCTTTCGGCCCGTGTTGCGTCCCCTCCGGGTTGGGCGTATTGTCGCGCCCGCGTGGAGTTACGTCCCGTCACAGAAGAAGCGCACTGAACTACTCCTGCCCACTTTCACAGTGCGCGCCTGGACGACGTGAACTTCCTTCAACTGCGACACCGTAAGGCCCCGTCCGTCCGGCATTCGCCGGCCGGCAAATCAATGCAGGAAACTGTTACATGACGATCGGTACCGTGAAATTCTTCAACACCTCCAAGGGCTTTGGCTTCATCGCGCCGGAAGGCGGCGGCAAGGACGTGTTCGTTCACGCCACCGCTGTCGAAGCGGCGGGCATGCGCAGCCTGGCCGAAGGCCAGAAGGTTTCGTTCGACATCGTGCCCGACGCCCGTGGCGCGAAGGCCGCGAACCTGAAGGCCGTCTAAGCACGGTCTGAGTTCACGAGGAAAAGACCCGGTGGCGCGCGCCACCGGGTCTTTTTCGTTTGGAGCGGTCACTGCGCCGCGGGCGGACGGCTGAAGGTCAGGGTGACGGTCTTTTGCGCCGTGCCGCCGCCGGTCGTGACACTGGCGCTGTGGCTCCGGCCGCCGCCGCCGATCAGGGCGGCGGTGACGGTGTAGCTGCCGGCGGGAGCCCGGAACAGGATCCAGGGCGCGTCGCAATCCAGCCCGGCGACTTCCCTGCCGCCCGCGTTCAGGCTGACATGGGCGTCGGCCAGGTTGGCGCCGCCGGCGGTCGCCAGCACCACCTTGAGGGGATAGGCGCTCCAGCGCGGATCGTCCTTGGCCGAGCCGACGCCGGTGCATACCGTCTCCACCCCGTTGATGGTGGTGGGCGTGTCCTGCACCGCCACCGCCTCGGCGGACATCATCAGGGTGGCGAGGGGGAAAAACGACGCCGCCGCGGTCATCAGGAAAAGGCGCATCTCGAAATCTCCTTTCGCCCCTGTCGGCACGAAAGCGCGCAAGGACCGGTTCGGGTTCCCCCGGTTCCCGCCCTGTGGCAGGCTCGCGGCCATGAGGTCCGCCGCCCTGCTCATCGCCCTGTCGCTGTTGCCCGGCCCGGCCCTGGCCGCCGCCAAGGCCAGGGCGGTCGCCCGGCCGGTCAGCCTGGGCGGCAAGGCCCTGGGAACGGTGGAGTTCAGCACCGTCAACCATGGCGTGCTGATCGTGCTGGACCTGCACGACCTGCCGCCGGGCGCCCATGGCGTCCACCTGCATGTCTCCGGCAATTGCGACGCCAAGTCGGGCTTCACCCGGGCGGGACCGATCCTGTCGCTCGCCCCCGGCAAGAAGCACGGCTATCTGGCCGGGGACGGCCCGCTGGCGGGCGACCTGCCCAACCAGTTCGCCGGCGCCGACGGGCGGTTGCACGCCAGCATGGTCACGACCGCCTTCACCCTGGGCAACGGCAAGAGATCCATCTTCGATCGCGACGGCGTGGCGCTGATCATCGACCAGCGGGGCGACGATTACCGCACCCAGCCGCTGGGCAATGCCGGGGCGCGGATCGCCTGCGGGGTGGTGATACGGACGGTGGGTCCCGCCGCCCGCAAGCGGCGCAAGTCCCAGGTGGCACCCCCCAGCCCCCCATGACATGATCCCGCCATGGGCCTGGAAAAACCCCAAAGCCTCGCCATACGCGACCTGATCGACGCCGACGCCCTGCGCCGGGACCTGACCGCGCTGGCGAAAGAGATCGGCCAGCCCGGCACCTTGCGCGGAAAAGGCCTGGCGCTGATCAAGCAGGCGTTCCTGGACGGACGCGATCGCGTCAAGCGCGCCGTGGAGCAGGACGGCCTTTCGGGCCTGGCCGCCGCCCGCGCGCTGTCGGGCCTGCAGGACGCCACCATCCAGGTGATCTACGACTTCGCGGTCAAGCATGTCTATTACGCCCAGAATCCGTCCAGCGCCGAACGCATCTGCATCGTCGCCACCGGCGGTTACGGCCGCGGCGAGCTGGCGCCGGGATCGGACATCGACCTGCTGTTCGTGCGCCCCTTCAAGCAGACCGCCTGGGGCGAAAGCGTCATCGAGTTCATCCTCTACATGCTGTGGGACCTGGGGCTGAAGGTCGGCCACGCCACCCGCTCGCTGGCGGAAAGCGTACGGCTGGCCAAGCAGGACATCACCATCCGCACCGCCGTGCTGGAGGCGCGCTATCTGTGGGGCGACAGGGCGCTGTATGACGAGTTGCGCAAGACCTTCTGGGACGAGGTCGCCGGCGGCAACGGCCGCGATTTCGTCGAGGCCAAGCTGGAGGAACGCACCCGGCGCCACGCCCACCAGGGCGAGAGCCGCTACCTGGTCGAACCCAACATCAAGGAAGGCAAGGGCGGCCTGCGCGACCTGCAGACCCTCTACTGGATCGGCAAATATCTCTATCACGCCGAGGACGCCGCCGACCTGATCGGCCATGGCGTCTTCACCCGCGACGAATACCGCACCTTCCAGAAGGCGGAGGCATTCCTGTGGAATGTCCGCGTCCACCTGCATTACCTTCTGGGCCGCGCGGAGGAGCGCCTGAGCTTCGATGTGCAGCCGGCGCTGGCGGCGCAGCTCGGCTATCACGACGCCGAAAAGCCGCGCCGGGCGGTGGAAGCCTTCATGCGCGCCTATTTCCTGGTGGCCAAGGATGTCGGCGACCTCACCCGCATCTTCTGCGCCGCGCTGGAGGAACAGCACCGCAAGCCGCAGCGCTCGCTGCGCCGGATGCTGCCGGGCTTCCTGAAGGCCCGCACGCCGGACGACGACTTCTATGTCGAAAATGGGCGGCTGGCCGCCAATCCCGCCATCTTCCGCAAGGACCCGGTCAACATCCTGCGCCTGTTCCACATCGCCGACATCAAGGGCGTGGATATCCATCCCGGCGCGCTGCGCACGGTGACGCGCTCGCTGGACCTGATCACCGACGCGGTGCGCGGCGATCCGCACGCCAACCAGGCATTCCTGGAAGCGCTGACCTCGCGCAACGATCCGGAGCGGGCGCTGCGCCTGATGAACGAGGCGGGCGTGCTGGGCCGCTTCATCCCGGAATTCGGCCATGCCGTGGGGCTGATGCAGTTCAACATGTACCATCACTATACGGTGGACGAGCACCTGATCCGCGCCGTCGGCAACCTGGCCGCCATCGAGCGCGGCGAGGCCAGGGACATCCACCCCCTCACCACCGACATCATCAAGCGCATCCGGTCGCGCAACGTGCTGTTCTGCGCCGTGCTGCTGCACGACATCGCCAAGGGGTTGCCGGGCGACCATAGCGATGTCGGCGCGGCGATCGCCGAAAGCCTCTGCCCGCGCCTGGGCCTGAGCGAGGTGGAGACCCGGCAGGTCGCCTGGCTGGTGAAGTATCACCTGTTCATGAGCGACACCGCCCAGCGCCGCGACGTGTCGGACCCCAAGACGGTGCGCGATTTCGTCGACCATGTGCAGACGCCGGAGATGCTGCGCCTGCTGCTGATCCTGACGGTGGCCGACATCCGCGCCGTGGGACCCGGCGTGTTCAACGGCTGGAAGGGCCAGTTGCTGCGCGAACTCTATTACGCCGCCGAGAACATGATGATGGGCGGCGACCAGGCGCCGTCGCGCACCGCCCGCGTCGCCGGCGCCAAGCAGGCGCTGGAACAGCGGCTGGCCGATTTCACCCCGGCGCGGCGCGAACGCGCTTTGGCGCGCCATTACGACAATTACTGGCTGGCCTTCGACGAGGACGAACTGGAGCGCCATGCCCGGCTGCTGGACAAGGCCGAGGCCGAGGGCCAGTTGCTGACGCTGGCCGCCGACACCAACAGGTTCCGCGCCGTCACCGACATCATCGTCTATACCCCGGACCATGCCGGGCTGTTCTCGCTGTTCGCCGGCGCCATCGCCATGGCGGGCGGCTCCATCGTGGACGCCAAGGCCTTCACCACCACCGACGGCTTCGCGCTGGACGTGTTCTCGGTGCAGGATGCCGAGGGCGCGGCCTTCGACGACAAGGAAAGGCTGGCCCGCCTCAGCGCGGCGATCGAAAAGACCCTGCGCGGCCAGGTCAGGCCCCGCGAGGAGCTTGCCCAGCGCCGGCCGCTGCGCACCCGGGCCAGCGCCTTCACCATCAGGCCCAAGGTGCTGTTCGACAATGAAGCGTCGCGCATCGCCACGGTGATCGAGGTGGAATGCCTGGACCGGCCGGGCCTGCTCTATGACATCACCCAGGCGATCTTCGAGGCGGGCCTGTCGATCTCCACCTCCATGGTGGCGACCTATGGCGAGCGGGCGGTGGACGTGTTCTATGTGCGCGACGGCTTCGGCCACAAGATCGTCCATCCGGCGCGGCTGGAAGCGGTGGAAAAGCGGCTGAAGGCGGCCCTTGAAGCCGGCGCCCCGGCCAAGGCATAACAACTTTTTCAAATAGGAGGCCGCATTTTCTGCGAAAATGCGGGGTCATGACCCACGGACAGCTTGTGCTTTCGGGCATGCAGCCCACCAACGCCCTGCATCTGGGCAACTATCTCGGCGCCCTGAAGAACTGGGTGAAGATGCAGGAGGAGATGCCCTGCCTGTTCTGCGTGGTGGACATGCACGCCATCACCGCCGATGCCGGTTACGGCAAGCCGGAAGAGCTGGCCCGCGCGATCCGCGCCGTCGCCGCCGCCTATATCGCCGCCGGGGTCGATCCGGCCAGGACGCCGATCTTCAACCAGAGCCGGGTGCCGGAACATGCCGAACTGGCCTGGGTGCTGAACTGCGTGGCGCGGCTGGGCTGGCTGGACCGCATGACCCAGTTCAAGGAGAAGTCGGGCAAGCACAAGGAACGCGCCTCGGTCGGCCTCTACACCTATCCGGTGCTGATGGCCGCCGACATCCTGGTCTACAAGGCGACGCATGTGCCGGTGGGCGAGGACCAGAAGCAGCATCTGGAACTGGCGCGCGACATCGCCGCCAAGTTCAACAACGACTATGACGCGCCGGATTTCTTCCCCCAGCCGGCGCCGGTGATCACCGGCGCCGCGACGCGGGTGATGAGCCTGCGCGACGGATCGAAGAAAATGTCCAAGTCGGACGAAAGCGACGCCAGCCGCATCAATCTCACCGACGACGCCGACACCATCGCGGGCAAGATCAAGCGCGCCAAGACCGACTCCCACCTGCTGCCCGACAGCAAGGACGGCCTGAAAGACCGCCCCGAAGCCGAGAACCTGCTCAACATTTTCGCCGCCCTGTCGGATCAGACCTTGGACGCCACCATCGCCCAATTCGCGGGTCGGCAGTTTGGCGGCTTCAAGACCGCGCTGGCCGACCTGACGGTGGCGAAACTGGAGCCGATCAACGCCGGAATGCGCCGCCTGCTGGCCGACCCGGCGCAGATCGACCGCATCCTGGCCAGCGGCGCCGCGAAGGCCCGCGCCATCGCCGGCCCGGTGATGGACGAGGTCAAGCGCAAGGTGGGATTCCTCGCCTGAGGGGGCGCAATCGCGCGCCGCGCGCCTATGCCCTCTGCCTATCCCCTTCGGCCCGTGGCAGACTGCGCGCATGATGCGTGAGAGATCGCCGATGACCATGAAGACCGCGCCGCGCCGCGGTGGACAAGCACCGGGAGGACAACCGGGAGGGGGCGGGAAATCCGGTCCCCTTTTGGCCGCCCGCATCCCGGCTTTGGCCCGCGCGACCCGGCTGACAGGCGGGATGGGGACAAGCCCATGAAGAACGTCCTGGTCACCGGCGCCGCCAAGCGGCTGGGGCGCGCCATCGCCCTGGACCTGGCCGGCGCGGGCTGGAACGTGGCCGTGCACTATCACGGCTCCGCCGCCGACGCCGAAAGCGCCGCCGCCGAAGCGCGCAAGGCCGGGGTGAAAGCCGCCGCCCTGCAGGCCGACCTGTCGCGGGAAGACCAGACCGCCACGCTGGTCGCCCGCGCCGCCAGGGAGATCGGCCCGCTGACGGCGCTGGTCAACTCCGCCTCGCTGTTCGAGAATGACGACTGGCGCAGCGCCACGCGCAAGTCGTGGGACGCGCACATGGAAACCAACCTGCGCGCGCCGGTGAAGCTGTCGCAGGATTTCGCCGGGCAGCTTGCGCCCGGCGAACGCGGCAACATCATCAACATCATCGACCAGCGGGTGCTGAAGCCGACGCCGCAGTTCCTGAGCTACAGCCTCAGCAAGGCCGGGCTCTACTGGCTGACCACGACGCTGGCGCAGGCGCTGGGTCCGGACATCCGCGTCAACGCGGTGGGGCCGGGGCCCACCTTGCGCAATGCGCGCCAGTCGGAGGAAGACTTCGCCCGCCAGCGCGACGCCACCGTCCTGGGCCACGGCGCCGAACCGGCCGATGTCTGCGCCGCGATCCGCTATCTGCTGGAGGCGCCCGCCGTCACCGGCCAGATGCTGGCGGTGGATGGCGGCCAGCACCTGATCTGGCAGACCCCCGACGTGCAGGTGACGGAATGAGCGGCCCCTATGCCAGCGCGGTGCGCAATATCCGCCATGTCTTCATCCGCAACCTGGAACTGCCGGCCCATATCGGCGTCTATAGCCAGGAGGAAGGCCGCACCCAGCGGGTGCGCATCAATGTCGATCTCGCCACCGACGATGTCGCCGACGCCCAGGACATGCTGGAGAACGTGGTGGACTATCACAAGATCGAGAAACGCATCCGCGCCATCATCGCCGAGGGTCATGTCCGCCTGGCCGAAACCCTGGCCGAGCGCATCGCCGCCGCCTGTTTCGAGGATGCGCGGGTCAAGACCGTGCGGGTGCGGGTGGAGAAGCTGGAAGCCCTGACCGCCGCCGAAAGCGTCGGGATCGAGATCGAGCGGACCCGCTGACCGCGCACCGGAAATCCCCCGCCAACATTACAACTTATCCCCCCGGCGTCCGGCTGGGGTAAAATCCGCCCGGAAGAAAAGCGGCGGAAGGCGCATCAGGACGAACATGTGGATAGGCCCCACCCTGCGATTTGAATTGGCCAGACCGTTCAAGCCCTTGGCCTGTACCGGGGGGGAGGGGGGGGCCGAATTCGGCGCCGGACAATTATATTGCCGAAGCCCGGATTTCCCATGACCGGCAAGCCCTTGACCGGCGCGGACCGCATCGCCGCCTATCTCAGGACCCTGCCCGACGCGCCGGGCGTCTACCGCATGCTGAACGCGGCGGGCGACGTGCTGTATGTCGGCAAGGCCAAGAGCCTGAGGAAGCGCGTGGGTTCCTACGCCCAGGGCCGGGTCCATTCCGAGCGCCTGACCCGCATGATCGCCGAAACGGCGGAAATGCTGTTCGTCACCACCGCCAGCGAGACCGAAGCGCTGCTGCTGGAGTCCAACCTGATCAAGCGGCTGAAGCCGCGCTACAATGTCAGCTACCGCGACGACAAGAGCTTCCCCAGCATCCTGCTGCGCGCGGACCATCCCTTCCCGCAACTGCTGAAGCATCGCGGCGCCAAGACCACCAAGGGCGTCTATTTTGGGCCGTTCGCGTCCGCCGGCGCGGTCAACCGCACCCTGAACACCTTGCAGCGCGCCTTCCTGCTGCGGTCGTGCCCGGACTCGGTGTTCGACAGCCGCACCCGCCCCTGCCTGCTGTTCCAGATCAAGCGCTGTTCCGCGCCCTGCGTGCAGCGCATCGACCTGGCCGGTTACAACGAACTGGTCGAGGAGGCGGAGGAATTCCTGCGCGGCAGGAACCAGGCCGTGCAGGACCAGTTGAAGGCGGAAATGACCGCGGCCTCCGACGCGCTGGATTTCGAGGCCGCCGCCAAGCTGCGCGACCGGCTGAAGGCGATGAGCAACATCCAGTCGTCGCAGGGCGTGAACCCCTCGACCTTCGAGGAAGCCGACCTGTTCGCCGCCCACAGCGAAGGCGGCCACACCTGCATCCAGGTCTTCTTCTTCCGCGCCGGGCAGAACTGGGGCAACCGGCCCTATTTCCCCAGGCACACGCCGGACCTGCCGCCGGAAGAAGTGCTGGAGAGCTTCGTCGGCCAGTTCTATGACGAGCGCATCGCCCCCCGGCTGATCCTCACCAGCGAGGACCTGCCGGGCGCCGCGCTGCTGGAAGAAGCCCTCGCCACTCGCGCCGGACACAAGGTGGAAATCTCCCGGCCCCGGCGCGGCGAGAAACGCGAGATCATGGAACGCGCCATGATGAACGCCAAGGAGCAGCTTGGCCGCCGCCTGGCGGAATCCAGCGCCCAGTCGCAATTGCTGGACGGCGTGGCCGACCTGTTCGGGCTGGAACAGCCGCCGCAGCGCATCGAGGTCTATGACAATTCCCATATCCAGGGCGCGCATGCGCTGGGCGCCTTCATCGTGGCGGGTCCGGAAGGCTTCGAGAAGGCGCAGTACCGCAAGTTCAACATCAAGAGCGCCGATCTGGAACCGGGCGACGATTACGCCATGATGCGTGAAGTGCTGACCCGCCGCTTCGCCCGCATGGTGAAGGAGGAAGCCGAACAGCCCGACAACAGCCGCTGGAAGCGTCCCGACCTGGTGCTGATCGACGGCGGGCCGGGCCAGCTTTCGGTCGCCTGCCAGGTCTTCGCCGATCTGGGGGTGGAGGATGTGACGCTGGTCGGCATCAGCAAGGGACCCGACCGCGACGCCGGCCGCGAGCATTTCTACATGCCCGGCAAGGAACCCTTCCGCCTCGACCCCAAAAGTCCGGTCCTGTACTATCTGCAACGCTTGCGCGACGAAGCGCATCGCTTTGTGATCGGCGGCCACCGCAAGAAGCGCAGCGCCGCCATCGGCGCCAATCCGCTGGACGAGATCGGCGGGGTCGGGGCCAACCGCAAGCGCGCCTTGCTCCAGCATTTCGGCTCGGCCCGGGCGGTGTCGGCGGCCAGCCTGGCCGATTTGTCGGCGGTGGAAGGCGTCAGCGCCACACTGGCGAGGAAAATCTTCGATTTCTTCCATCCAGGCGGGTGACCGGGCGGCTTCGGGCGTTCTACACTTGCGCCATGTTCGCCTTGCCCAACGCCCTGACCATCCTGCGCATCGTGCTGGTGCCGGTCTTCGTGGTGGCCTTCGTGCTGCCGGGCGAGGCGGCGCGGCTGGTCGCCTTCGCCGTGTTCGCCCTGGCGGGGATCAGCGATTGGCTGGACGGCTTCGCCGCCCGCAAGCTGAAGGCCGGGTCCGATTTCGGCCGCATGCTGGACCCCATCGCCGACAAGGTGCTGGTGGCGGTGGCGCTGATGATGCTGGTGGCCGAAGGCACCTTCCGCCGGGTCAATCCGATCACCGGCGATACCGCCTTCAGCCTGCTGCGGCTGATCCCGGCGCTGATCATCCTGGCGCGCGAGATCCTGGTGTCGGGCCTGCGCGAATTCCTGGCCGGCACCCGCGTCAGCGTGCCGGTGACGGCGGTGGCCAAATTCAAGACCGCGGTGCAGATGCTGGCGATCGGGGCGATGCTGCTGACGCCTCTGTTCGACAGTATCGTGCCGGGCGTACCGTCCATGACCTATGCGGCGCTGGCTTATATCCTGTTGTGGATCGCGGCGGTTCTGACCGTCTATACCGGCGCGATCTATTTCAAGAATGGCGTGGCGCACCTTCGCCCCGGACCGAGCGAGCCTCGCCCCTGATGCCTTTTCTCTGGGTTGCCTTCACCCTGCTGGGTTCGGCGGGCCAGACCGCGCGCAACGCCATGCAGCGCGGGTTGACGCCGCAACTGGGGGCGCTGGGCGCGGCGCTGGTGCGCTTCCTGTTCGGCTTTCCCTTCGCGCTGGTGTTCCTGGGCGTGGTTTTGGCGGTGACCGGCGCACCGCTGCCGACCTTCGGCAGGGCGTTCGCATTGTGGACGCTCATGGGCGCACTGACACAGATCGGCGGTACCGCCCTGATGTTGCAGGCGATGGAACAGCGCAGCTTCGTGGTGGTGACGGCCTATCTGAAGACCGAGCCGGTTCTGGTGGCGCTGATGGGGCTGGCGCTCCTGCACGACCCCCTGACGCCGGCGATGGCGCTGGCCATCACACTGGCGATGATGGGTGTGGCGACCATATCGGTCAAGCCCGGCACGCTGACCGGCGGCGTCAGGCCTGCCTTGCAGGGGCTGGCGGCCGCAGGCCTGTTCGCCGCCTCGGCCATCGGCTATCGCGGCGCCATCCTGTCGCTGCACAGCGGCTTCGTGCTGGCCTCGACGGTGTCGCTGGCGGCGGGCCTGACGCTGCAGACCGTGCTGCTGCTGGCGTGGCTGCTGCTCTTCGACCGGGGAATCCTGGCGGCGCTGCTGCGGCTATGGAGGCCGTCGCTGGCTGCCGGCTTCACAGGTGCCGCGGCGTCGCAGTTCTGGTTCCTGGCCTTCGCGCTGGCGACGGCGGCGAGCGTCCGCACCTTGGCTTTGGTCGAGGTGCTGTTCGCCCAGGGCGTGACGCGCTTCGTCTTCAAGCAGAGAACCACGGCGCGGGAAGCGCTGGGCATCGCCCTGCTGCTGGTGGGCGCCGTTCTCATTGTCTGGGCGCACCCGCGCGGCTAGGCGGAGACTTTCGCCAGCCCGCGCACTTCGTCCGAATAGGCGTTCATCAGCGTCTCGGTCAGCGCGCCGGGCTTGAACCGGTACGGCCCGATCTCCGACACCGGCGTCACTTCCGCGGCCGAGCCGGTGAGGAAGCACTCGGTGAAGCCGGTCAGTTCTTCCGGCTGGATATGCCGTTCGATCACCTTGACGCCGCGCGATTTCGCGATGGCGATGACCGACTGGCGGGTGATGCCGTTGAGGAAACAGTCGGGCGTCGGCGTGTGCAGTTCGCCGTCCTTGACGAAGAAGACATTCGCGCCGGTCGCTTCGCTGACAAGCCCTCGATAGTCCAGGAACATGGCGTCGGCATAGCCCTTGGCCTCGGCCTCGTGCTTGCAGATGGTGCAGATCATGTAGAGGCCCGCCGCCTTGGCATGCACCGGCTCGGTCTCCGGCGAGGGCCGCTTGTAGCGGGCGATGTCCAGCCGGATGCCTTTCAGCTTTTCCGCCGGGCTGAAATAGGACGGCCAGGCCCAGCACGCCACCGCGACATGGATGGTGGTGTTCTGCGCCGACACCGCCATCATCTCGCTGCCGCGGAAGGCGACGGGGCGCAGATAGCCGTCGGCGATGCCATTGGCCTTGCACACCTCGATGCAGGCCTGGTTGATCTGCTCGCGGGTGAAGGGAATCCTCATCCCCAACGTCTCGGCCGAGGAGAACAGCCGGTCGGTATGTTCCTTCAGCTTGTAGATGGTGTTGTTGTAGATGCGCTGGCCCTCGAACACGCTGGAACCGTAATGCAGGCCATGGGTCAGGACATGGATCTGGACCGACTTCCAGGGCACCAGCTTGCCGTCATACCAGATCGAGCCGTCACGCTGGTCGAAGGGGATCACGTCTGCCATGGCGTTTTTTCCTGGTCGTCCGGGTCGTTTTGCGGATTTGCCCTGCCCTTGCCCGGTTTGGGCATAGGGCCTAACTTTTCTCGCATGTATTGCAGCATGACGCCTGTGAAATCCGCAAGGCCGGCCAGGGCTTTTTCGCCCCACGCCCGGGCATGGCTGCCATGAGTTTCCCCGCAAGCACCGGCGCGGAGCCGCATTTGCTGGTGGTGGACGATGACGAGCGGCTGCGCACCCTGTTGCAGCGCTATCTCTCCTCCAACGGCTACCGGGTCAGCGCCGCGTCCGGCGCCGCCGATGCCCGCGCCCTGATGCGGAGCATGGAATTCGACCTGCTGATCCTGGACGTGATGATGCCGGGCGAGAGCGGCCTGGACCTGACGAAAAGCGTGCGCACCGGTTCCAGCGTGCCGATCCTGATGCTGACGGCGCGCGGCGATCCCGCCGACCGCATTGCCGGGCTGGAACTGGGGGCCGACGATTACCTGCCCAAGCCGTTCGAGCCGCGCGAGCTTCTGTTGCGCGTCAATTCCCTGCTGCGCCGCGCCGCGCCGCCCGATGCCGGCGCCGCCGGGCCGGTGCGGATGGGCAGCGCCCTGTTCGATCCCGCCACCTCGCGGCTGACGCGCGGCGGCAAGCCGGTGAAGCTGACCGGCGCCGAGGCGGCCCTGCTGCAATTGTTCGCCAACCATGCCGGCCGCCCCTTCAGCCGCAGCGAATTGTGCAAGCGGCTGAACGTGGCGCTGGAACGCTCGATCGACGTGCAGGTGACGCGCCTGCGCCGCAAGATCGAGGAAGACCCCAAGCTGCCGCTCTATCTCCAGACGGTGCGCGGGGTCGGCTATATGCTCGTCCCGGACCGCGGATGACCGCGGTTCCTTTTTCCCCGGCGCCGGGGCATGGGGGCCGCCATGGCTGAAAGCTTCACGCTGAAGCGGCTGCTGCCCCGCGCGCTGTTCGGCCGCGCCCTGATCATCATCGTCGCGCCGGTGATCATCCTGCAGGCGATCATCGCCTATGTCTTTTTCGAGCGCGACCTGGACACCACCACAAGGCGGCTGGCGCGCGATGTCTCCGCCGACATCGCCCTGCTGGTGGCGGTGGAAGACACTTATACCGGCGCGCAGCGCCTCAAGCTGCGGGCGCTGGCGGCGCGGCAGCTCGATTATCGCGTCAGCTTCATTCCCGGCCAGGACCTGCCGCCCCTTCATGGCAAGCTGACCTCGACCATCGACGTGGCGCTGGACGATATCCTGGAGCAGCGCATCGGCAACCGCGACTTCCGCACCGCCCGCAGCGGCAACGACTTCGAGATCCGGGTGGACGTGCATGACGGGGTATTGCGGGTGCTGGTGCCGCGCGACCGCGTCACGGTGTCGAAGCCCGACATCTTCATCCTCTGGATGGTGGGTTCGTCGCTGCTGCTGATGGGCATCGCCATCCTGTTCCTGCGCAACCAGGTACGCCCGATCGAGCGGCTGGCCCGCGCCGCAGACGCCTTCGGCAAGGGCCGGGCCGTGCCCGACTTCAAGCCGTATGGCGCGACCGAGGTGCGCCGCGCCGCCCAGGCCTTCCTCACCATGCGCGCCCGCATCGAGCGCCATGTCACCCAGCGCACCGAGATGCTGGCGGGCGTCAGCCATGACCTCAAGACGCCGCTCACAAGGCTCAAGCTGGCGCTGGCGATGATGGACGGCGAGGATGTGGTCTCGATGCGCGGCGACGTGACCGAGATGGAGCATATGCTGGACGAGTATCTCGCATTCGCCCGCGGCGAGGGCGGCGAGGAAGCCGGGATCACCGAACTGGGCGAACTGGTGCGCGACGCCGCCGCGGCGTGCGCCAGGGCGCGCCAGCGCGACGCCATCCCGGTGGCGGCGCCCGGCCCGGTGGCGGTCAGCGTGCGGCGCGCGGGGCTGCGCCGGGCGCTGACCAACCTGATCGACAATGCCCTGAAACACGGCAGCCAGGTTGCCGTGAGCCTGGCGCCGCGCGGTCCCTGGATCGAGATCGCGGTGGAGGACAATGGCAAGGGCATCCCCGCCGACCGGCGCGAGGAAGCCTTCCGCCCCTTCCACCGCCTGGACGAGGGCCGCAACCTGCAGGCGGGCGGCTCCGGGCTGGGCCTGGCCATCGCCCGCGACATCGCGCGCGCCCATGGCGGCGACATCCTGCTGGGCGACAGCGCGCTGGGCGGGCTGAAGGCGACGCTGCGCCTGCCGGTCTGAGGCCGAAAGCCTGTCCCCCCTTCCGGCGGCAGGATTTGGCGGAACGCGCGGGCTTTTTGGCACCGAAAACCGGCCCCCCTCCCCCTTGTCCCCGCATCGCGCACCGCATGCCCGTCGTCCTTTCGGGGCGGAGTCTAGCGGCCCGCGATGGGACAGGAAGGAGGGATAGCGGGAACTTTCCTCTCGATCGCCAGGTCCGCATGCGCAGGCCAAGACGAAGAGGAAAAAAGAGTCAGCGCAATTCTTCCGCGCGCTTTCTCGCGGCGGCGACGGCGCGCTTGACCAGCGGCGTCAGTCCGTCCCTGGCCATCAGCACCGACAGCGCGGCGGCGGTGGTGCCGCCGGGGCTGGTGACGGCCTCGCGCAGTTTCGACGCGGGGGATTTGTCGGCCTTCAGCAGCGCGCCCGCCCCCGCCACCGTGGCGCGGGCGAATTTTTCCGCCTGGGGGCGCGGCAACCCTTGCGCGATCCCGGCTTCGGTCAGCGCCTCGGCGAACAGGAAGAGATAGGCGGGGCCGGAGCCCGACACCGCCGTGACGCTGTCGATCAGGCCTTCCTTCGCCACCCATTCGGTCGCGCCCAGCGCCGACAGCAGCGACACCGCTTTCTTCCGGTCGGCGGCGGTGACGCCCCTGGCGGCATAGAGCCCGGTGACGCCTTCGCCGATGGCGCCCGGAGTGTTGGGCATGGCGCGGACGATGCGCGCCTTCCCGCCCCAGGCGGCGCGCAGCGCCGCGATGGAGGTTCCGGCGGCGATGGAGATCATCAGCGCGCCTTGGGCGAAACCGGCCAGCGCCGGGGCCTCGCCCTTCAGGACCTGCGGCTTGACGGCGACGACGCAGACCGTGGGCCTGGCTTTCACCCGCAGCGTGTCCGTCAGCGTTATCTTCCCGGCGCGCGCCAGCTTTTTCAGGTCCGGCGACGGCCTGGGCTCGATCACGGTGATGGATTTGCGGCCCCCGGCGAGCCAGCCCTTGAGCAGGGCCGTCCCCATCCGGCCGCAACCGACCAGGAGGATCACGGCGTCACGCCTGGCCGGCGCATTCCAGCACCGCGGCGGTGATGGCCTCTTCCGCCGTCTTGCCGCCCCACAGCACGAACTGGAAGGCGGGGTAGTAATGCTCGCAGGCTTCCAGCGCCAGGTTGAGCAGCGCCTCGCACTGGGCGGCGCTGGCCTCGGCATCGGGGAAGATCATGGCGTGGCGGAAGATGATGGTGCCGTCCTGGGGCCAGAGGTCGAAATGGCCGATCCACAGCTTGGCGTTCACATGCATCAGCAGGTCGGCGACATTCTGGCGGCGCACGCCCTCGCTGATCCGCATGTCGAAGGCGCTGGACAGGTGCAGCGACTGCAGGTCCTCCCGCCAGGAGAAATTGAAATGGTGGTCGCTCCACTTGCCCGCCACCGACAGGTTCAGTTCGTCCCGGCCCGCCCGCTCGAAGGCCCAGCCATTGGCCTCGACCGCCCGTTCCAGCAGGTCCAGGGGGTGGAGCGCGTCCAGCGGCTCGTCGTCGAGATGGGTAATGGGCATGCGCGGACTCCAACCACAAAACGAAGCAGTTGCGATCCAAACTGGCACAAGATTTAGAGAAAACAAGAGTCCGGGGAGAGGCCGTCCCCGCCCCCGGCAAAGATTCCACAGCTTTGAATCCGCTCACAGATTCCCGTTGCGGGTGGTCACAAGGGACCCGGCTTTGGGCTAAGTGCCTGATTTTGATTCCAAAGCGGCGATCCGGGCGGCCAGCGCCTCATTCTCGGCGCGGGCCTTGGCCGCCATCGCCTTCACCGCCTCGAATTCCTCGCGGGGCACGAAGTCCATGTCGGCCACCAGCCGCTCCAGCCGCTGGCGCATGAAGGTGTCGATCTCGGCGCGCACGCCCTGGGCCATGCCGGCGGCGTCGGTGAAAGCCTTGGCCACGCCGTCCAGGAAGGGATTGTCGGTCTGCGCCATGTGAGCCTCCATGTCCGCCCGGTTTATGGCGCCGGCCGTCACTTGACACAAGCCGCGCGCACTGGCGTTTTGCCCCCATGATCCAGGCCCTGCTTCCCTTCCCCGCATTCGATCCCGTCGCCATCCATCTGGGGCCGCTGGCGATCCGCTGGTATGCGCTGTCCTATATCGCCGGGATCGTGCTGGGCTGGTGGCTGGTGCTGCGGCTGTTGCGCGACAAGGCAGTCTG